>ERZ1673748.2953-NODE-2953-length-11696-cov-60.323941_pt1 | contig 11696 bp, 8 predicted proteins | sample MGYA00580196_ERZ1673748 | MGnify/ENA primary metagenome ERZ1673748 (study PRJEB41218, sample SAMN15661796) | gut metagenome | host: Homo sapiens | place: Canada: London | collected 2015-08-20/2019-03-30 | study: EMG produced TPA metagenomics assembly of...
TGTTGTGATCCCGCGTTCCCTGAATGAAGACCTGATTTTCATTGAGGCAGTGCGTCCCATGCGGACGGCAGAACCACATCAGCGTCCTGTCTTCGGGATTCTGGCTTTCGGCGGCGCGGCGGATGATGCGCTTGTCGATGTCGAAGTCTTCCTTGTAGCTGTCCACATGACTGTCCACAACCTTCTGCAGCTCCGCAACGATGTCAACGTCTGTGTATTTCTTCATACGTCTCCTTTCTCACAACTCCATGTCGTGCGTTTTGGATTTGACCGGGGACTTTTTCTCCGGCTGCGGCTTTGCGGCAGTCCTGAGCTGATCGCGGATGGAGGGCTTTTCCTGCTTCTGCTCCTGCCTGATGTATTCCAGCGTCGGCATCAGCTCACGATAACAACCCTGTGTTTTCCGCGCCGCATGACGGCGATGGATTTTGAACAGCGGCTCACCGTTCTGCGTGACCGTGTTGCCCTCAATCCTGACGCCGTTCCGCGCCAGCAGGTTGAAGGAGTGGTTGGAGGCGCGGTAGGAAGCCCGCATTCCGTCGTTGTTATAGGCAATCTGCCCCTTGAGCGTGTCCATGACGGCGGCTTTGATCTCCTTCTCTTCGGCAGTCAGGCGGTGCGCTTTCGGTGCTTTTGCCGCTTCCTCCGGCAAGGGGGTAAAGGGAGACTTGACCTCCACGGTTTTTACCTCAATAGAGGTAATCTCATCGTTCTCCCATGCAACGACCTCCGGGTCTCTTTCCTCTGTTTTCTCAGAAGTGACTTCCTTCTGGGGTTCAGTCTGCTGACGGAACGCATCCACGAAAAGTGCCGTCAGTCCGGGATTGGGTTTATCCACAAGGAAGCGGGAGGCGTTCTCCGGGCAGACCTCAACGCTCTTCGCCCACTCCTTGAGGGGCTGCGGAATACGCCCGTCAAAGTCTTTCTGCTGAATGGTGATTGCGAGGACATACCGGACGCGCTCCGGAGACAACTGCTCAAGGACGCTTTTCACGGCAGCTTCCGCATTCAGGCGGTTATCTCCGTAGTTGGAGCTGATCGCCGCTTCAATCGCACGGCGGCATTCCACGTTTGCGGCGAGAGAAGCACGATATGACTCCAGCTCACCGGCTTCATAGGCGTAATTCGCCGTCTCGCGGTAAATGGGTACTTCCGGCTTTTCCTCCGGAACGGTTTCCTTTACGGGTGCCTCGGCTGCCTTCTCTGCGGACTGCGCTTTCTCTGCCATCAGCACCTTGAGCTTGGCGTCAATACCCTCAATCATCTCAGCCGCCGTCTTCCGGATGGTGTCCAGAGAGCTTTTCAACTCCTTGGTTTCCTTGCCGGATGACCAACCGGCGATGTAACCGAAGGAGTAATCCGAGGTTTCAATGCCGTACCGCTGACAGACAGTGTAGGCTACGCTTTCCGCCTCAACCTCTTTGGTATGCCGATCCTTCTTATCTTCGGGAGCGGCTTTCTCGTCCGGCTTTACAGCGTGGAGCTTTGCGTGGGCGATCTCGTGAATGGCGGTTTTGACCGTCTGGATTTCGCTCATGCTTTCCTGAATGGCAATGCGGCTTTCAACCGGCGAGAAGAATCCCTTTGCCCCGCCCGGAATATCCTCAAAGGAAATAGGGACGGGAGACTCCTGCTTGAGCGCATCGAAGAACGCCTCGTAGTTTTCGACGGTGCCTTTCAGCTCATCGACGATGATGTCAGGAAGTTCCTTGCCGTCCGTCTGGGAAACATCAAAGACACTCACCACCTTGAAGGCAGGACGCAGGACTTCGACCGTTTCCGTGACAGTTTTTCCATCTGCGCCGATTACCGGTTTTTGCGTCAAAGGATCAATCTTCTCACGCTCTTCCTGCGCCTTGTACGGCGCGGGTGCAAGAATCTTGATGCCCTTTTCGCCCTTCATGACCTGACGGTCAAAGTTGCGCTGCCACGAGTTATAACCGGCAACATAGGTTGCCTCCGGCTTCTGCATCGCAATGAGCAGCGTGTTGTTGAAGGAATAGTTGTAGAACTTGGACATCGTGCGGAGATATTCCTTGAACCGCTCGGATTCAAACAGCTCCTTGATGCCCTGTTCCAGCTTGTCCGTGATTTCGCGGACTTGCTGTGCATTTTTGTTTTCAGCCATTTCAAACCTCCATTTCGGATTTGTTTCGGGGAGAAGAAACCCCCGTCTGAGATTTGCTCAATAAACGAGCCTTTACCTCAGACGGGGTTTCTCTGCGTGTCAGCCGACGATGAAAGATGTTATCCTCCTTCTCCCATTCAATCAGCCGGTCAAACAGCTCCGGGTGTTTTGTAATCATGTGCAGCAGCTCTTCGTCGCTTGCGTTGGGACAGAACCAGCAGCCGTTTCTCCGGCAGTGAGTGTAGATTGGGGAAAGCAGCCCGTGTTCCTGACAGAGCTTGTAGGCGTCAACCTCGGTCATGCCGTACTTGGCAAGCAGACTGACCTTCTTCACGCCGTCCAGACGCGCAAGGCGTTTGGGTTCATCCTCCGCGATGCCGACATAGCTCACGGTGTCTGGAGAAAGCGCGGCATTGTACTTTCGGACGGGCGGGATTTTGCAGTCCCGATTGACCGCGCACATCCCGGCCCACGCAAAACCGCGAACCTCGCCCTTGTGCGGTCCGCGGGTGATGACATGATGGAACACCTCATCGTAGGTCTTGTCCGCATGGAGAATGGTGAACTTGATGCCCAGCTCCTTTTCGCAGAAGGGCTTGAGCCGGTCATAAATGAAGTCCCGGTGTTCCGGGACTTCGCCGCTTGTGTTTTTGTCGAACATGACCTCACTGAAAACCGCCTCGTCCAGCGGCTCATTGTGCTGTGCAGCCAGCAGGAGCGTCGCTACGCTGTCTTTGCCTCCGCTGCATGAAGCAACATACTTTGGGTGGGTCATCGATCAAACTCCATCTTGAAGCTGACGTATTTGCCGCCGCTGTCATCCAGTCGGATCACCGCATCGTAGAGCTGAGGCTTCTTCGGCGTGTAAAGCCCGGTCACGCGGCACCAGCCCTTGTCCAGCAGCTCCTTTGCGATCTTCTTGGTCAGCTTCTTTTTCTTGCTGGAAAAGAACTTGTTGTCTTCCCACAGACAGAAGGAGCAGTCCTTGTTCGAGCAGTAGAAGTTGCCCTTGCCGACATAGACCGGAGATCCACAACGAGGACATTTGCCGATTTCCTCCTTGCCCGTGCCGAAACGCTGGGCTTCGGCATCGGAGAGGAATGGATAGGCTTTCACGAGATCGCCGGTCATCCGGACAATGCCGCTGAGGAAGGCGTCTGCATCCGCATTGCCGCGCTCAATCTCCATGAGCGTGTTTTCCCATTCCGCAGTCATTGCGGGAGAGGTGATCTGTTCCGGCAGAACACAGACAAGGTTGCAGCCGTCCTTCGTGGGAATGAGGGATTTGCCTTTACGCTCTGCAAAGCCGGACTTTACCAGCTTTTCAATGATACCGGCGCGGGTCGCGGGTGTTCCGAGACCTTTCTTCTCGGTGTCATCGTCAAACTGATCGTTTCCGGCAGTCTCCATTGCAGACAGGAGCGTGTCTTCCGTGTACTGCTTCGGAGGCGTTGTGAAGTGTTCGGTGACGCTGGCAGACACACCATCCAGCATATCGCCCTCATGGACTTCGGGCAGGGACTTCACGGGATCGTCTTTTTCCTTCGCCTTGAGGGAAGCCTTGAACAGCTCTTCGATGGCTTTCCATCCGTTTTGAACGACAGTCTTGCCCTTGGTTTTGAACTCGTAGCCCTCGCAGGAGAGCGAGATCTGCGTTTCTGCGTAGGTGTGCTTCTCGCCGGTCGCACACAGAAGGCGCATCCCGACAAGATTGAGAATTTTCTGCTCCGACTGAGGGAGTGCGGAAACATCCTGCTTTTCAAGCTGGACGGTCGGGAGAATGGCATGGTGATCTGTGACCTTGCTGTTGTCGGTTACGCGGGCAATGTCCGGAGTAACTGAAACACCGGAGAAAAGCGGAAGCTGGCGGCAGACAATAGAAATGACCTGACGGGCGGTGTCCTCCATATCGTCCGTAATGAACTGGCTGTCCGTGCGCGGATAGGTCAGGAGCTTCTTTTCGTAGAGTGTTTGTACGAGATCGAGCGTCTGCTGGGCGGTGAAGCCGTAGTATCGGTTTGCCTCGCGCTGCAAGGTGGTCAGATCATAGAGCTTCGGAGGGTTGACGGTTTTCGTCTCCCGCTTGAGAGAAGAAACGACGGCTTGCTTTTTCTCGCAAGCCGCCGCAATCTTCTTTGCTTCCTCTTCGGTTTTGACCTTTTCCAGATCGGCGGTCAGATCGCCCTTGCCGACGTGGACGTTGAAATACTTTTCCTTCTGGAACGTGGAGATTTTACCGTCGCGCTCCACCAGCATTGCAAGGGTCGGCGTCTGAACGCGCCCGACCACCAGCTTTTTGTGATAGAGCGTGGTGAAAAGGCGGGTGCCGTTGATACCGACAATCCAGTCTGCCTTTGAGCGGCTGAGTGCCGCTTCATAGAGGCGGTCATATTCCTTGCCGTCCCGGAGATGGTTGAAGCCTTCGCGGATGGCGGAGTCCTCCAACGAGCTGATCCACAGACGCTTGAAGGGCTTGGTGCATCCGGCTTTGTTATAAACCAGCCGGAAGATCAGCTCACCCTCGCGCCCTGCATCGGTTGCGCAGACCAGCTCGGCGACGCGCTTGTCCTTCATGAGAGCGGACAGTACCTTGAACTGCTGTGCTTTGTCCTTCGTGACCTCAAACATCCAGCTTTCCGGGACAATGGGCAGATCGTCATACCGCCACTTGGCATACCGCTCATCGTAGGAGCTGGCGTCTGCCAGCTCCACCAGATGCCCGAAGCACCACGAAACGATGTAATTGCCGCCCTCCATATAGCCGTCCTTTCGGGACGTTGCGCCCAGAACCTTTGCGATGGACTGGGCAACGCTGGGCTTTTCAGCAATAACTAAGATCAATCTTCATCACCATCCGTTTCAGCATCCTCCGCAATCTGCGGCTCATCATCCTCGTTGATATACGGCTCTTCCTCGTAGCCTTCATCATCAAAGAAGTCCATGTCCTCATCCTTGGGCTTTCTGCCCTTGACGAACTTGATGTAGTAATAGGCTGCACCCGCAGCACCGGCAAGGGCAAAGATGACGAGGATCATGCCGACGTTGGACTTCTTTTCGGGCTTGGGTGCGGGGACATCAGTTTCCGCATCCTTATCCGGCTCAGGTGTGACGGGGGCTGTGCCGGTGCATTCGCTCATGTTGGTCTTGCAGACCGGGCAGTCGGTGTTGACCTGACCGGCAGCACATTTCTCTTTGCAGTTACAGGTGGTCAGCGCAGCCGCAGTGTCTTCATCCAGCAGCGCAAGCAGATCGCTCTCATCGACCATGTTGAGGAAGTACGTCTGATACTGTTCCTCATCCTCGTTGATGGGCGCATCGTAGTCGATGACAATGAAGAAGGTGTTGCCGTTCTTCGTCTGGACAGTGATGAACTGCTTGTTGGTTGCCTTGTCATAGAGCAAGTCGCGGGTGTAGGCGTTGCCCTCATCGTCAATCGGCTCACCCTTCGGCTTTTCCGGCGCGGGAGTAGTCTCAGGCTGCTGTTCCGGCTGGGTTGCCTCCGTAACGGGAAGGTTCTGTTCGGTATCATCGGCGTAGGCAAACGCCGTCACCGAGAAGCAGGACAGCACCATGACGCAGACCGCAAGGACGGTCAGAAAACGAAACTTCTTACGCATTGTCGATTACCTCCGTATTTTCAGCGGGCTTGGTGCCGCCCTTCATGGAAGACAGGAACGCCATGATCTGATCCTTGTCCATCACCATAGAGCGCACGGTATTGATGATTTCAAGGTTTTCCAGCTCTGTCTTCTTGTCATACAGCTCCTTGAGCTGACCTTCGATTTCAGATTTCTTCTTTTCAGCCTTCTCGATGTCGGAGAGGACTTTCTGATACTTGGGATTCATGCAAAACTCCTTTCTTTTAATAGGCGGGTCTTCCGAAGGCGTAGAAATGCTGCTGCCAATAGGAAGAGTTGATGGATGTGTACTGAATGGGATCGCCGCAGTGGATCATGACCCCATCACCGACGTAAATGCCGACGTGAGACACACCGGGGGTGTCATACGTCCCAACGAAAAAGATGAGATCACCGGGCTGTGCATTCGCCTTTGAAACCGGCGTACAGACGTTGTAAAGCCCCTGTGCGCCCAGCCGTCCGGTATTCACAAGACCGCTGTTCGTGAGAACGTAGCTGACGAAGCCGGAGCAGTCAAAGGACGTGTCGGGATTGGAGCCGCCCCACACATACGGATAGCCGAGATACTTTTCCGCCTCGGTGATCAGTGCCGCAAACTTCTCATCGTTCAGGTATTCCGGGTTGACATCGTAGTCGGCGGGAGGATTGGTGATGTACTTGTCCACATAGGGAGAGTCACCGAACAGATCCTCGCGGTTGCCCAGCACCGACATATACGTCGCATACATGGAGAGCTGTTCCTGAGACATGATGTAGACCGGGACATGGGAGAGATTGAAGTTTTCGAGCTTCACGTTGCAGATGTAGTAGTCATACGGGACACGATAGGTTTCCGTGTGCGTGTTGCCGTCTGCATCCGTCCATGTGTCAGTCTCCGTGCGGTATCTGGTTTCGACGATGACCTCTTCGGTGAGGATGTACTGCTTTTCAAACAGCATTTGGAGCGTACCCTGCACCTCGTCCAGTGTGAACTCGCCCTCGTGGAGAGCCGAGAGGATGGAGATCAGCACATAGGGGTCATGCTCAATGTCATCCAGATCGAAGTGATACTCGTCATAGTCATGAGTGCTTTCATAGGTATCGAGATAGCGTTGCAGCTCTTGCTCCATTTGGCAATACTGCGCCTCCGCACCGAGCATCGCGTCATCCTCGCTGAGATAGGAGGAAGCGATAACCGACGAGCCGGTAGAGGTGAGCATCGAACACGAGCTGATACCGGCACCGAGCAAAACGAGAAGGGCAACTCCGACGCCGATCCAGATGAAGACCTTCTTGTTCTTCTCAAAGAACTCCTTGATCTTGTCGGACACCTTTTCGCCGAGCTTCTTGCCGGTATTCTTTGTGGCAGTCCCGGCAGTCTGAGAACCGGCATTTCGAGCGGAGGCATATTCCTTCTTGATGTTCTGCTTCTGATAGTGCTTGTTCATGTTCTGCTTCTTCATCTCAGGATGCTCCTGCTGATTTCTCTCATATTGGAGCTTGGCATCAGCGACATCCGCCTTATGTTCCAGCTTGGAGACCTTCTCATAAGGCTTGTTGACGCTGCTTTCCCGATGATGACTGAAATGCCGAGCGGCAGTCTCAGCGGCGATCTCCGTCTTATGTGCCGCCTCAACCGACGAGTTTTCCTGTTCGACCTCATGGATTTTGCCGTGAATGCCGGAAGCGAGAGTGTCACCGACCTTGCGGACGGTTTTCTCTGTCTCAAATTGCAGCTTGCCTTTGCTCTTGGGCTTTTTCAGCTCATCCTCAAAATGAAGGCGGGTTTTGCCCTTGCCGGTTTCCTCATCAAAGACACGCTCTTTCTTGAGAACCTTGTGCGTGGGCAGCTTTTCACGGGCGGCATCCAGCCGATCATGCGCCTTCTCGGATTTTCTTTCGAGCTTCTGCATCCGCTTCGTGGGCGGAACGGCATCGTCCGAGACCGGCTTCGCAGAGGCAGTCTCTGCCGCTTGAGAGAGAACGGCATCCGCATCCACTGCCTCCACTGCTGAGGTCTTGCGCAGCTTGTGCGTAACAACCGTTTCGGCAATCACCGTGCCGGTGTGCGAAGAAACGCCGTGCTGCTCCAAAGCAGGAGGCTTGAACGGCGTTTCCGAAGGCAGCGGTTCAGGTACATTCTGGGGTGGATTTTCTGTCCTTTTCTCTTCTGTGACGGACGTTTCGGAGGGCGGCTGAGTGTTATTATCCTCAGCGTGTTCCACCTGAAACTGACGCTGCTGACGGCGCATCTGCACCTTTTTCTGTTCCTTTGGGGAAAGAGCTTCGGAAGGCTCGACTGTCTCACCGGGCTTCACCAGCTCCGCATCTTCCGGACGTTTTGACACACGCTGCTCGGTGCCAGCCGTCAGGTTTTCCTCAACCGCGCCTTCCCGCTTCATCCGCAGAACAACCTTGTCGCGGGCTTTGAGTTCCGGTTCCTTGGACATCAGATTTCACCTCCAATCCGCTTGTAGGCAAGCTCGGTGTACGCCGGATTCAGCTCGATGCCGACGAAATGACGCCCCATCTGTGAGGCAACCATGCCGGTTGTGCCGCTTCCCATGAACGGGTCAAGCACAATGCCGCCTTCTGGACAACCGGCGAGAAGACAGGTTTCAACCAGCTTTGGAGGGTAGGCGGCATAGTGACCGCCCTTAAAGGGGACGGTGTTGATCTTCCAGACATCGCGCTTGTTGCGGAGCGGATTGATGTCGGCGTCCTTGATTGCCCCGTGTTCACGCGGGCGGTTGATGGACTGCGGCTGAGGCTGACCGGGAACGGGCTTTCCGTATTTGTTACCGCCCTTCATGCCGCGCTTGAGGCGTTCTGACGTTGCAGGGGCAATCGGCTCGGAGATTGCCTTGTAGTCGAAGAAATACTTCTTGGACTTGGAGAACAGGAAAATATGCTCGTAGCAGCGGGCGCAGCGGTCTTTGACGCTCTCCGGCATGGGGTTATCCTTCATCCAGATGATGTCGTTGCGCAGATACCAGCCGGTATCGCGGAGGGCAAAAGCCAGCATCCACGGAATACCGATCATGTCTTTCGACTTGCAGCCCTCAACCTTGTTGTTGAGAGCCACAGCCTGACCGTTTCTGCCGTTGGGGTTCTTCGGGTCAACGAAATCGCCCTGATTGCCTTTCCCAGCGTAAGTGTCCGAGATGTTCAGCCAGAGCGTTCCATCCGGACGCAAAACGCGCCTGACTGCGGTAAACACTTCCGTCAGGCGCGAGATATATTCCTTCGGCGTTGTCTCTCTGCCGATCTGAGCCTCCACGCCGTAATCACGGAGCGCGTAATACGGAGGGGACGTCACACAGCAATGAACGCTGTCATCGGGCAGGGTTTTCAGGATTTTGAGACAATCGCCGGTATGAATGATGTCAAGCTCTATAAAAACCAGCTCCTTTCTTCGGATTTGAGCGCATATCAGTCGGAGTAATACTCGTCCGGCTCGTAGTCCTCGTCGAGATCGTCAATCTCGTCCGCCCAACGGTTGAAGATTTCCTCGGCTTCCTTAGCCGCCTCACGATAGAGGCTCAGGCGGTTCTTCTCAAAGGCAGCGAAAGCAGGGACGAACTTGCCGAACTCGCGGATTGCCTTCGCATCCTGCGTGCGCATATCTGCGACGCACTGAATGATTTCGGACATCGTGAGCAGATCGTCGATCATCAGCTCATACTTGTCCTTGGGGATAGATACGGCTTCATCATCCGCCGCGTCAGCGAAAGGGGTATTCTCATCGCTGTTGCTGCACTTGGGAACATCAACCTTGAAGTAGAAACCGATCATATCCACAGATACCTTGGTCATAATCTGACGTGCCTCCTTGACCTTTTCGTCGATGTCCTCCCTCACATGGAGGTAGGCGCGGTGATGCTTCTTGAGGTCGCTTTCCAGTTGGATCAGATCGGTCAGCTCCCACAGAGCCTTAAACAGCGCGGAGGTGTTCTCTCCGTATTCGATAGCGTCCGCATAGGGAATGGTAATCATCTTGTTGTTCATATTCAAAAATCCTCCTTAGTTCTGTACGGTTTCTTCTAAGCGGGTGGTCATGATGCGGTAAAGCTGGGTGTCCTTCGGGAAATCGTCCTTGAAGGGAACGATGGTCGAGCCGTAGAAGATCAGCCCCTCACCGGCATTGGAATTGGTGATGTAGTTCTGCTGGCTGGGCGAGATGTTCAGCGCCTTCGAGAGAATTTGCCGGTCGCCGGATGCCTGATTCAGAAGGTAGACAAAATCCGAGTTTTCAAAGATATTCTCTACCTCGCGGGACGCAAGCAGATCCTTGACGTTCTGCGTGATTCCGGTCGGGATGCCGCCCCATTTTCTGAAACGCTTCCAGATTTCCACGCTGTACGCGGCGGTCTGTTCCTCTTTCAGCAAAAGGTGGAACTCGTCCATGTAGTAGCGCGTTGCCTTGTGCTGGGCGCGGTTGATGGTAACTCTGTTCCACACCTGATCCTGCACAATCAGCATACCGAGCTTTTTGAGCTGCTTGCCGAGTTCGCGGATGTCATAGCAGACAAAGCGGTTGTTGACATCCACATTCGTTCTGTGATTGAAGACGTTCAGAGAGCCGTGAACATAGATTTCAAGGGCAGTTGCAATGCGCTGTGCCTCCGGCTCCTTCTGATTTCTCAGAATGTTGTAGAGGTCTTCGAGGATCGGCATTTTCTCCGGCTTGGGGTCTGCAAGAAACTCCTGATAGACCATGCGGACGCTGCGGTCAATGATGGTCTTCTCAACCGGCTGCAAGCCGTCCTTGCCGCCGACAATCAGCTCACACATGGAGAGGATAAAGTCGGATTTCAGCGTCAGCGGGTTTTCCTCTTCGGAGTAGTTCGTGTTGATGTCCAACGGATTGATGTAATCCGTGCTGACCGGTGAGATGCGAATGACCTGACCACCGAGCTTCTGCACAAGGGGAAAATACTCGGCTTCGGGGTCGCAGACGATGATGTCATCCTCTGTGATGAGGAAGGCGTTCGTCATTTCACGCTTGGCGGAGAAGGACTTACCGGAACCGGGCGTACCCAAGATCAGCCCGTTGGGGTTCTTGAGCTGCTTGCGGTCCACCATGATCATGTTGTTGGACAGCGCATTCAGCCCGTAGTAGAGAGCTTCGCCGCCCTGAAAAAGCTCCTGCGTGGTGAACGGCACGAAAACCGCTGTGCTGGAAGTGGTCAGTCCTCGTTCGATTTCCACCTGATTGACGCCGATAGGCAGAGAGGACATCAGCCCTTCCTCCTGCTGAAAGTCAAGACGTTTGAGCGCACAGTTGTACTTCTGAGCGATAGCGGCGGTCTGGAACACCGCATTTTCGAGCTTCTGGCGGTTGGTTGCTGTGTTCATGATGAGGATGGTCACAAGGAACAGTCTCTCATTGCGGGTCTGGAGATCCTGCAACAGACGCTTTGCCTCACCGCCGAAGGTGGCGAGATCGGACGGGATGATGTCCATATCGTAGCCGGAGCGGACTGCCTTTTTCTGCTCTTCGATCTTCATCTTGTCGAGGTCGGTGATCTTCGATTTGATGCTCTTGATTGCCTTCGCCTGGTCAATCGTCCGGATATGAAAATTGACCGTGATGTTGCTGTCCATCTCAAGGAAGTCGGCAAGCATACGGTCATTGAGTTCCGGCGCGAGGATTTGCAGGAAGCTCACCGCGCCGATGGTTCTGCCCATCTTGAAGCACTTGCCTTCACGGAAGTCAAAGGAAGTGGGCGCGATGAAATCCTTCGTACTGAGTCCTGTCCGAGCAACCATGTCAAAGGAAAAGCGAAACGGCTCATTGCTGTCCATATTGAACACATCATGAAGCACTTTCAGCCGTTCGTAGCCGGACAGCGGCTCGGTTCTCACGCCGAGAGTTTTGAAGTTGTTGAGAATGTCGGTTTCAATGCGTTCGAGCTTCGGCTTTGCCGTGCGGAGGGAGTCTGCCTCAA
>ERZ1673748.2957-NODE-2957-length-11668-cov-49.126668_pt1 | contig 11668 bp, 10 predicted proteins | sample MGYA00580196_ERZ1673748 | MGnify/ENA primary metagenome ERZ1673748 (study PRJEB41218, sample SAMN15661796) | gut metagenome | host: Homo sapiens | place: Canada: London | collected 2015-08-20/2019-03-30 | study: EMG produced TPA metagenomics assembly of...
AATAAGTAAGAGCCGATGTAACCCCTGCTGTGAGAAGCTCTGTGGCATCTGCCGCCTCTGTCAGACCAAGGGCCACCCCCGCATTGACTGTTCTGTTTTCCTTTAATGATGTTCTGGCATCTACTGTGCTGCTTGAACTCATAGATACAGCACCTATAATAATAGCAAACGCTACAACGCCTGCTGCCTGTCCTAATTTTAATTTATTTTTCATATAGCCTCCAGTTCATGCTATCCATAATCCCATGTTTACGAGTATATCACAAATTGTTAAAATGTCAATATTTCTCCGTAATATTTCCGTAATATTTGTCATTTTTTCGTTATTTTGGGTAATTTCGCAAAAAAACAGCCACACTAGAATGTGTGACTGCCTGCATAATTGATTGTATAATTGATATCTGCACTCATCTGGCTCTTTAACGCTTCTATTGAATCAAACTTCATCTCAGGTCTTACGAACTTATGAAGCTCTACCATGATATCCTGTCCGTAAACATCCTGCCCAAAATCTATGATATATGTCTCTGCACCGATTGGATTTTTGCCCTCTATAGTAGGCTTGCATCCTATATTGGTTACACCAAGGTACCAGTTGTCCCTGACAAGAACTCTTGACATATACACTCCCTTTGGTGGAAGCAGCTTATCGTGCGGCACTGAAAGGTTGACTGTCGGAATGCCAATAGTCCTGCCCAGTGCTCTGCCATGCACTACTCTTCCTTTTATGAAAAAGGGATATCCCAGCAGTTCATTCGCCTTTTTAATATGTCCTGCCGCAATCTCCTCGCGGATATAGGTACTGCTTATATCCCTGTCTCCATCCTTTATCTTGTCCACCACCATAAGCTCGTATCCAAGCTCTCCTGCCATCGCAGAAAGCAGCCGATGGTCTCCTGCCCTGTTGTGCCCGAAACGGAAATCATCTCCGACAATGATACACTTGACATTAAGACTTTTAACTATCCATCTGACAAACGCATCCGCCTCCATCGTCATCACCTGTGGCACAAACGGACACTCTATCAGATAGTCAATACCTGATTTTTCAAACACATACTCTTTTTCATCGTTTGTGATTATAACCTTTGACTCAACGCCAAGTACCTCCGATTTGGGAGGAATGTCAAACGTAAATATGATGCGCTTGTAGCCATGCAGATTGCTCTGTTCAATTTGCTTTTCCATCAGAAATTCATGTCCTCTATGAAGCCCGTCAAACTTTCCAAACGAGATGACGGACGGCTCCTTGACATGAAAATCCAGAGTTTTGCTTATATATTCCATAATATCTGTATACTATTCTATTCCATAAAAATCTTAACCGGCTTAAACTCACCGGTCTCATCAAGATACGAATACACACCGACAAATATGCCCTCATGATTGTATACTCTGTATCTTATATCAGAGTCAGCACTGTGTTTTAAATAATCCGTAAGCACTGCCGGAATTTTATTTCCATTTCTGACAAGCTTATCAGCATCTGAAGCAGTATGCACTGCCGGCAGATTTTCGAATACTCCGTCAACAGGCATCACCATATCAAAGCAGCCTTCATCCACCTTTGACTGAATCTGTGAAAGTGTAAGTGCATGCTCTAAGTCAAAGCCTGCTACCCTTACTCTAAGCAGTGACTTCATGCAGCCATGGCAGCCCATCCTCTCTCCGATGTCATTGCACAACGTCCTGATATACGTGCCCTTTGAACAGTGCACCGTCATCGTAACCTCAGGCAAATCAATGCTTTCAACCTTGATATCAAACACCTCGATATCCCTGGCTTTTCTCTCTATAACCTTGCCCTCCCTGGCAAGCTCATAGAGCTTTTTCCCATTGACCTTTAGAGCCGAATACATTGGCGGCACCTGCTTTTGTCTGCCAATAAACTGTGATATTGCATCATACACCGCCTGCTCAGTCACATTGACCTTAGCCTGATTTAAGACCTGCCCTGAAATATCCTGTGTATCTGTCTCCTGTCCTAAAAGCAGCACAGCTTTATAGACCTTGTCCTTATCTGTCAAAAGGTCACACACTCTGGTTGCCTTTCCAAGGCAGACAGGAAGGACGCCTTGCGCATCAGGATCAAGTGTACCTGTATGACCAATCTTCTTCTGGTGGAATATGCCTCGAAGCTTTGCCACAACGTCAAAGCTTGTATAGCCCTTTTCCTTGTATACATTGATTATTCCATTAACCATCTGCCCAAGAATCTCTCCCTAAATATTATCCTTAATTGCCGTAAGGATGCGGTCTGTTGCCACCTCAAGCGGTCCTTCAATCGTAAATCCGGCGGCCTTTACATGTCCACCGCCGCCAAATACTGACGCAACCTTTGCCACATCGTAATCACCGTTTACGCGCAGGCTGCCCTTGTAGGTACCATCCTCATTTTCGTAGAGAAATACAGCAACCTTTATATCCTTTGTCACGCGCAGCTGATTTACAATACCGTCGAGATGCTTTGGAAGTACGTTGTACTTCTCCATCTCAGCGCGCGATACTGCAGACAATATAACATCACCATTCAGATACAAAGCAGCATTCAAAAGTGCCTGCCCCATAATCTTGTTCTGGGCAAATGTCTTTGTATAAAATGTATCATCGATTATCCTTGAATAATCAATGCCCATCTCCATCAGGGAGCCTGCTATATCCATAGTCTTTTTTGAAGTGCATGAATACTGGAACACGCCTGTATCATGCACCATGCCTGTGTAAATACACTCTGCTATCTGTATTGTGATGCGCTCCTTCGGCAGAAGCTCGAACACCAGCTCACAGGTCGAGCTCGCATCCGGAAAGATGTAATTTGCGTCTGCAAAGGCCCCGTTTGTAACATGATGATCTATGCAAAGTGTCCTTTTTGCAGACTCAAAATACTTAGCTGCACTTCCCAGTCTGCCTGTGTCACTGCAATCACATGCTATGAACAGATCGTATACTGTATCATCCGCATAGCTGCTGTCAATCTCATCTGCTCTTTGCATAAACTTAAAGATGTTTGGGCTTGGCTCTAAATAAAGCCTTGCCTTTATATCAGGATAATAATCCTTTATGTAGTTGTATACAGCAAGTGTTGAGCCGACACAGTCGCCGTCCGGTCTCACATGACCGGAAACGGCAACTGATTGTGCATCCTTTAAAATAGAATCAATCTCTGTCATAATCAATCCTCTTTGTTAATCCTCTTTGAGATTTTTTGTTACTTCATCAATCTTTTTAGACATCTCAACACCATACTCTATAGACTGGTCTATGATAAATGTAATGGCAGGTGTATTTCTTAAATTGATGTTCTTTGCGAGAGTTCTGCGTATATATCCCTCCGCTGACTTAAGTCCTGCAAGTGTATCAGCCTGTGATTTCTTGTCACCAAGCACACTGATATAAGCCTTTGCTGTCTTTAAATCAGGTGCCACCTCGACAGCAACAACACTTGTCATGGGATTGATACGCGGATCCTTTATCTCACCGCGTATGATATTTGACAGTTCACGCATTACCTCTTCGTTGATACGAATATTTTTTATGCTGTTCTTTCTCATATAATCCCGCTTTCTTTTTATATTAAACCGTAACTATCCGAATAGCTGCATTAATTCAAGATAAACAATATATGATTATCTCGGAACCTCTACCATCTTGTAAGCTTCAACTATATCGAATTCCTGAATATCATTAAATCCGTCAAATACAAGACCACACTCATAGCCTGTCTTGACCTCCTTGACGTCATCCTTGAATCTCTTGAGTGAAGCAAGGTCTCCCTCGAATATCTGCTCACCCTCTCTGCTAATTCTGACACGGCAGCCTCTCTCCATAAATCCGTCAAGCACATATGAACCTGCAATGTTTCCAACGCCTGAAGCCTTGAAAATCTGTCTGATTTCCGCATGTCCGATAACCTTCTCCTCAAATACAGGATCAAGCATACCCTTCATGGCAGCAGATACATCCTCGATTGCATTGTAGATGACCTTGTAAAGTCTGATATCTACGCCCTCACGGTCTGCTGTAGCCTTGGCAACAGGATCCGGTCTGACGTTAAAGCCAATGATGATTGCATTTGATGCTGATGCAAGGATAACATCTGACTCGTTGATGGCACCAACGCCGCCATGGATGACCTTGACCACAACCTCCTCATTTGAAAGCTTGACAAGACTCTGCTTAACAGCCTCAACTGAACCCTGTACATCTGCCTTTACGATGATATCAAGCTCCTTCATGTTGCCTGACTGAATCTGTGAGAACAGATCATCAAGTGACATCTTTGCCTTTGTATCCTCGATGAGCTTATTCTTCTCCTCTGAAATATATGTGTCAGAGAATGCCTTTGCCTCCTTCTCTGAATCGCATGCCACAAATGTCTCTCCTGCTGATGGCACACTGTTAAGTCCAAGTATCTCTACAGGCGTAGAAGGCTTAGCCTCCTTTACTCTGCGGCCCTTGTCATCAATCATGGCTCTTACCTTACCATAGCTGCTTCCGCATGCGATAGGATCTCCGACATGGAGTGTTCCTTTTTGTACAAGCACTGTGGCAACCGCACCACGGCCCTTGTCAAGCTGTGCCTCGATTACGAGACCTCTTGCATTTCTGTCCGGATTAGCCTTGAGCTCGAGCACCTCTGCTGTGAGAAGAATCATCTCAAGGAGATTGTCGATACCCTCCTTAGTATGTGCAGATACAGGACAGAATATTGTGCTTCCGCCCCAATCCTCCGGGATAAGCTCATACTCTGAGAGCTCCTGCTTAACCTTGTCGATATTGGCACTTGGCTTATCTATCTTGTTGACAGCAACGATAATCTCTACACCGGCTGCCTTTGCATGGTTTATTGCCTCAACAGTCTGCGGCATTACACCATCATCTGCAGCAACAACAAGGATTGCGATATCAGTAGAGTTTGCACCACGCATACGCATTGCTGTAAATGCCTCATGTCCCGGTGTATCAAGGAATGTGATGTTCTGGCCATTGATTGATACAACAGATGCACCAATGTGCTGTGTGATACCACCTGCCTCACGGTCTGTAACACGTGTCTGTCTGATGGCATCAAGCAGTGATGTCTTACCATGATCTACGTGACCCATTACACAGACAACAGGTGGACGAGGAACCATCTTGCTCTCATCCTCTTCATCCTCCTTGAGAAGCTCTGCAATCACATCGACTTTCTCCTCTTCCTCACATATGAAATTGAACTCTAAAGCAATCTCCTCAGCAGCTGCAAAATCGACCTCAGAGTTAACTGTTACCATCTCGCCCTTCATGAAAAGCTTCTTTACGATGGCTGAAGGCTGAACCTTCATCTTATCAGCTAAGTCCCTTATTGTAATCTTCTCCGGAAGAGAAATTGTCTTAATCTCGTTCTCATCCTCTTTTGGCTGTGCCTTCGGCTGCTGTGGCTTTTTCTTGCCGCCGTGCTTCTCGAGATTGATGTAATTCTCCTGCTTCTTTCCGAGCTTATCCTGCTTCTGGCTCTGATTGTGATTATGCTTATTCTTTCTATCGTTGCCTCTGTCGCGGCTCTCCTTTCCTCTTACATCATCAGGAGCTGCAACTGCAACTGTTTCTTTTCTGAAACGATTTCTGTCATCACCTCTGCTGCCTGTTCTATCGTTATTTCTGTCATTGCTCCTGCTTCTGTCGTTGCTTCTGCTTCTATCATTATTTCTGTCAAAGCTTCTGCCACCCTCTGCAGGACGTCTGGAGTCATTTCTGAAGACTCTGTTATTGTCTCTATTATTGTCTCTGCTGTTATCTCGGTTATTGTTGTCGCGATTGTTTGTTCTTCTATCGCTGTTTCTGTCCGTATTTCTGCTTCTGTCGGCATTTCTGTCAGTGTTTCTGTTGTTGATTTTCTCGCCATTGTCCTGACGTCTGTCGCTTCTTCTATCAGCGTCAGCCTGACGTGCCGGACGCAAATTGGCTGCCTTCATATCTGCATATGGATCCGCTGTACGCTCACTTATAGGGCGCATAGCTCTCTCTCCGACAGGTCTTGGCTTAATAATGCTGTGCTGCTCAGGACGTGATGACTGATTATCGCGTCTGCCATTGCCATTCCTGCGCTGCGAACTGTTATTTCCATTATTTCCGCTGCCGTTTCCACCATTTGTTTTCCTACCCTGCTTACTGTACTGGGCATTGAAAACAGCTGTGATGCTTGCCTTTTTCTTTGGTCTGTCGGCTGCCTTAGCCTCATCCTTTTTAGGTTCTTCCTTCTTAGGTGCATCTTTTTTTACTTCTGTTTTTGCGTACTTCTTTCGCACAATTTGCTGTGCCTCATCCTCAAGACCGTTCTGCACATTTTTGACAGCAAACTGTGTGCCGTTTAATGTGTCTATGACGTCCTGCGACTTTATATTTAATTCTTTTGCAAGTTCATGAACTCTCATTTTTGCCATATATCTATTTTCCTCCATTATTCAGTTTTATTCGACTGCAGCTTTTTTATCACTGCATTTGCAAGGTTTTCATCCGTTACTGCAAGGGAAGCGCGAAACTCTTTGCCTATTGCATTCCCTAACCCCACCTTGTCACTATAAAAATAAATCGGAACCTCATAGAAAGCAGTCATATCCGAAAAATGCTTCTTTGTGTTGTCTGATGAATCATCTGCAACTATCACTAAAAATGCCTTTCCTGTCTTTACAGCTTTCTCTGTAGAAAACTCTCCGCTAACCACATTGCCTGACTTTGCTGCTAAGCCCAGCATAGAAAGTACTCTATCTGTCAATTTGGTTCATCTCCTTTTCAAGCTCCTCATATACCTGTTCTGATACACTAACACCAAGGGAACGCTCAAGTGCCTTTGTCTTTTTAGCCTTTTTAAAGCATTCAAGGCTCTTACATATATAAGCTCCCCTGCCGTTTTTCTTGCCGGTGTCATCGAGAATTATGTCGCCCTCCGCAGTCTTTACCACGCGAATAAGTGACTTCTTTTCCTTCATCTCCTGACAGCCTACGCATTTGCGCATTGGAATCTTTTTATTTGCCATTACTGCTCATCACCACTATCTGCCGCATCATTTTCTGTACCTGCTGCTTCGTTCTCGTCAGCCTCTGTATCAAAAGCCTCTGCCTGTTCTGTATCAGCTAATCTCTCGTTCTCAGCAAGCTCATCATCCGAATAATCATAATCGTCATCATAATCATCCTCTTCATAGTCATTCTCATAATCCATGAAGTCCCCTGACTCTCTGGCCTGTGTCTCGCTCTTGATATCAATCTTGAAGCCTGTAAGTCTTGCTGCAAGTCTTGCATTCTGTCCTTCCTTACCGATTGCAAGTGAAAGCTGATAATCCGGAACAACAACCTTTGCTGATTTCTCATCTGCATCTGCGATAACAGAGATAACCTTTGCAGGGCTAAGTGCGTTCTGGATAAGTATTGCCGGATTCTCATCCCATGTGATGATATCGATTTTCTCACCGCGAAGCTCATTTACGATAGCATTTACTCTGGCACCATTCATACCTACACATGCTCCTACAGGGTCTACGTTTGGATCATTTGACCATACTGCAATCTTTGTTCTGCTTCCGGCCTCACGTGAAATAGCCTTTATCTCAACTATGCCCTCTTTAACCTCTGTAACCTCTGACTCAAAAAGTCTCTTCACAAGCTCAGGGTGTGTTCTTGAAACAAGAATCTTTGGCCCCTTTGATGTGGACTTAACCTCAAGGATATATACCTTGATACGCTCTGTAGGCTTGAATACCTCACCCTTTATCTGCTCACTCTCAGTCAGAAGTGCATCTGCCTTACCTAAGTTGATGCTGACATTCTTTCCGATGTATCTTTGAACAACACCTGTTACAACATCCTTTTCCTTGCTGTTGTACTCGTCAAATATCACCTTTCTCTCCTCCTCGCGGATTTTCTGAAGGATAACATTCTTTGCGTTCTGTGTAGCGATACGTCCGAATTCCTTTGACTTAACCTCAACTCTCACGATATCTCCAAGCTGATAGTTACCGTTTACCTTGTGCGCATCCGCTAAGGAAATCTCCTCAACCGGATCCTCAACCGTATCTACAACCGTCTTCTCCTGGTAGCATGAGAAAGCACATGTCTCAGGATCTATTTCTACCTTTACATTGTCTGATTTACCAAAATGGTTCTTGCAGGCAGTCACAAGAGAGTTCTCAATTGCCTCAAGTAAAGTTTCTTTACTGATGTTTTTCTCCTGCTCTAATATATTTAACGCTTCTAATAACTCATTGCTCATTATTTTTTCCTCCTATTTGTGTTATCGTGCGCTTTAATTAAAAATCCAATGCCTGACGTATAAGTGCGATATCACTCTTATTGAATGTAGTCTCATTTCCGTCTTCATCGGTTATTGTCACTGTATCCTTATCATAGGCTTTAAGCAGACCATAAAATTCCTTTGATTTGTTGATAGCCCTGTATGTGCGAATCTCTATCTCCTTATTCATATTGCGCACATAGTCCTTTTCCTTCTTGAGAGGTCTTCCAAGCCCCGGCGAGCTAACCTCGAAGGTGTACGAATCAGGAATATAGTCCTCTCTGTCGAGAATCTCATTCATCTGCCTTGCAACCACTTCACAGTCATCAACAGTTATGCCACCCTCCTTATCGATATATGCTCTCAGGTAGTTCATGCCGCCTTCCTTAACATACTCGACATCAACAAGCTCAAAATTCATGCTGTCAAGAATTGGTTGTATAAAGCTCTCTGTCTTTGCCTCATATACACTTGCCTTTGACATTTTATCACCTCTCTTTTGATTATATGGCTGTAACTATTCACAATTGCCGTGAATAGTTGCCTGATGTTTATAAACGTGAATTGAGAGAGGACTTTTGCCCTCTCTCAATCTAGTCAACGTTGTTATCATAGGTATAATAGCACTATCAGAAAAAAAAATCAAGTTTTTTTAAAAAAGTACTTGCTTTTTTTGAAACTCCATGATAGTATAATACACGGTTCGTTGGTCAAGCGGTTAAGACGCCGCCCTCTCACGGCGGAAACACGGGTTCGATTCCCGTACGGACTGCTCACTGATATTTATTTAATTAAGTACAGCCCAACCCGAAAGCATCGCATTTATGCGATGTTTTTTTATTTTTAGATTGTTGCTGACGCCGGACGCACCCACAGCAGTAAAATACACCTTGCATGCGCTAACGCTACGCTGTCAAGATACTGTACGAATTATGCTTTTTAGGCTTCCTCTGCTTGACGAAACCGTCGAAACGCGCCGTCCATGGCGCGGTTCTCCTTGACTTGCCTTCCATGGCAAGTCATTTCTGTGTTTCATGGGCATAATTCTACAGTATCTAAACAGCTTCGCTAGTCACGCATGCAAGGTGTATTTTACTGCTGCGGGTGCGTCCGGCGTCTATCCACGCTATGATAAATAAACGTTTCATATTTTATATCAATATCATGTAAAATGGACGGTGGGGCAAGGCGTTACGCACCACGGACGGTGCGTAAAAGCCGGTTTCGTCATTCTGTGAAACTCTATATGCATAATTCATACAGCATCTTAACTGCAAAGCGTTAGCGCATGCGAGGTATTGTGCATCGCAGAGTGTACTCCGGGCGCCAATATTTCTGATAATTAATCATCATATCCGTTAGGATTGTTCTTCTGCCATCTCCATGAGTCGGCACACATCTCCTTAATACCATACTGTGCTTCCCAGCCGAGCTCTCTCTTGGCCTTTGATGGATCACAGTAGCATGTAGCAATATCGCCAGGTCTTCTAGGCTTTATTGTATAAGGAATCTTAACACCTGTTGCAGCCTCGAAATTCTTTACGATATCAAGCACGCTGTAGCCGTGTCCTGTTCCAAGATTGTAGATGCAAAGGCCTGCGTTCTCCTCAATTTTCTTTAAAGCCTTGACATGTCCAACCGCAAGGTCAACTACATGGATGTAATCTCTCACACCTGTTCCGTCAGGAGTATCATAGTCATCTCCGAATACTCCAAGCTCTTTGAGCTTGCCTACTGCCACCTGTGTGATGTAAGGCATGAGGTTGTTTGGAATACCGTTTGGATTCTCACCCATTGTACCACTCTTATGAGCTCCGATTGGATTGAAGTAACGAAGAAGAATAACGTTCCACTCATTATCTGCCTTATAGATGTCCATAAGTATCTGCTCAAGCATAGACTTTGTCCAGCCGTATGGGTTTGTACACTGTCCCTTTGGACACTCCTCTGTGATAGGAATCTGTGCAGGATCTCCGTATACTGTAGCTGATGAAGAGAAAATGATGCTCTTGCAGCCATTCTGTCTCATCACATCAACAAGTGTAAGTGTTCCTGCAATATTATTGTTATAGTACTCCCAAGGCTTTGCCACAGACTCTCCTACTGCTTTGAGTCCTGCAAAGTGAATACAGCTATCTATCTTTTCTTCCTTAAAAATCTTATTTAAGATGTCTCTGTCAAGGATATCTCCCTTATAGAACTTTACTTCTTTGCCTGTAAGAGCCTTAACTCTGTCAAGTGACTTCTCAGAAGAATTTGAAAGATTGTCAAGTACTACAACATCGTAGCCTGCGTCAAGAAGCTCCACACATGTGTGGCTTCCGATATATCCGGCTCCACCAGTAACTAAAATTGCCATAATAAATATCTCCTTTTCATTTTTGTTAAATTTATTGTAGCGCATTTGCTCATTTTTGTATAGAATAAAATGTAGAAGAAATATGTAAAAATGTTGTAAAGGTAGGCAATATGAACAATAAATACAAAAATTCCTATATCGTAAAAGAAAAAGAGCTTGTATCTCTGTCCGTATATAACGTAGGCTTCCAGAGCTGTGATAGCCTGTATCAGTGGGGCCCCGGTATCAGAGACCATTATCTGATTCACTATATCATAAGCGGTAAAGGCCGCTACACTGTAAATGGCAGTGTTCACACATTAACTCCCGGCGATGCGTTTCTCGTATATCCAAATACCGAAGTGATTTATCAGGCTGATGCGCAAGATCCCTGGGAATATACCTGGGTAGGCTTTACCGGCAGCGATGCTGCAACCATTTTAAGAGCCACTGATTTCACAAAAGCGCATCCATACATACACAGTGTATCAAACGGAAACGAAATCAAAAGACAGCTCATGCATATATACGACGCCAGAGGCACAGAATTTGAAAATGCACTCGAAATGACCGGGCGACTCTACACCACCCTCGCTCTTTTTGTCAGTGCCGCCACATCAAAGCCGCCGCAAAACAGTGCAAACTCCTATGTACAAAAGGGCATCGAATACATCTCCGCCAACTATTCATACCCTATCACCGTTGAGGATATTGCATCATATATAGGCTTAAGCCGAAGTCACCTGTTCCGTTCCTTCCAGAGCATCCTCGGTGTATCGCCAAAGGAATATCTGACCGATTTCAGAATCAAACAGGCATGCTATCTGCTTAAACACTCCTCATTGTCCATCACAGCAATTGCAGGCTCTATAGGGTTTGATAACAGCCTTTATTTTTCAAAGACCTTTCATAAAATAAAAGGCCTTTCGCCTAAGGAGTATCGCAGTAAATACAAAAAAGCTCAAGAATAAAAAAAGCTACCAGGCTTCACATGAAGCCCGGCAGCTTTTTCATATATCTCTTTATGCTAAACTAAGCAAGCTTAGATTTAGCAACCTCTA
>ERZ1673748.2975-NODE-2975-length-11584-cov-4.643768_pt1 | contig 11584 bp, 8 predicted proteins | sample MGYA00580196_ERZ1673748 | MGnify/ENA primary metagenome ERZ1673748 (study PRJEB41218, sample SAMN15661796) | gut metagenome | host: Homo sapiens | place: Canada: London | collected 2015-08-20/2019-03-30 | study: EMG produced TPA metagenomics assembly of...
AGAACCATAGATTTCAATGACGGCATTTTGAAATTGAACGCCTTGTGACTCGATCCACTTCAACATTCTCGGAGCGTTTCTAACTAGAGTACGGATAAGCTCCGGATCACCTTGGCAGTCACCTTTAATGTAGATGTCCTGAAAGTGTTTTTCCTCACTGTCGTGAATATGAAGAGGCGTCTGTCTTTTGGGATCAACTACCCCCAGGTAGCCGCCGCTAATTAAGGTATTGCCACCGATTTTGCTTTGCTTTTCCAGGACAATGATTTTCCCTTTGTATAGTTCGGAGGCACGGGCAGCCGCTGCAAGTCCTGCTCCTCCGGCACCGACAATGACGATGCCTGCTTCTTCCGTTCTACTGAAGAAAGATCCAAAGGAAGGAGTGGGGAGGAAAGGCGAGGCAACCCCTAGTGCGTAAAGAAACTTTCTTCTAATCATTTCACAGAGTCCTTTCCGATTTCCCTTAAAAAGTCAGTGAGCTCAACAATAGTTCGAACTCGGAGCTTTTCTAAGATGGAAGAGCGGTATTTCTTTACCGAATTCTCAGAAATCTCTAAATCGATGGCAATGACTTTATTAGCCGTGCCGTTGGCAACCAGCGGAGCAATCTCTTTTTCTCGTTCGGTCAATAGTGCATACAGTTCCAACATATTGTCACGCTCGATATTCTTTTGTCGGGAAAGAATATTCTTCTCAACTGCATTCTTGACAGCTTCCTGAAGTCTTTCGTCATTAGCCGGCTTAACTAAAAAATCTACTGCTCCTTTCTTTAAGGCGGATACCGCCATATCAATATCGCCGTGGCCGGTTAAGAATATGATCGGCAGATCAATATTTTTTTCCATCATTAATGACTGAAGTTCCATTCCGTTGAGTCCGGGCATACGGATATCCAAAATGATGCATCCAGGTCTTTCCGAGTCATCTTTGGAGAGAAATTCTTCAGCAGAAAGGTATTGTGCGGTTTGCCAGCCCTCCATTCTCAACAGAAAGCTTTCGCTTCCTAAGACCATTTCATCATCGTCGATAAGACGGATTAACGGTGTGAGCTTTTTATAGGTTTTCATTTTTTTGCTCCGGAAAAGTTATAGAGATCTGAAGGCCTTGAGGTTCAAGCTGTTCAAAATCGATTTTGGCTCGATATTTTTCAGCGATGGCCAAGATGATGCTGAGACCTAGGCCAAGTCCGTCAGGTTTTACGGATTCTTGGAGAGCAGATTTCATTTTTTCTAATTTCTCGGAGGAGATTCGAGGACCGTTATCCTTAACCGAAAGGATAGCTTGAGTCTCTGACTCTTCAATGGCGCAAATAATGCTTCCGTTCTTGCCTAATGGCTCTACAGCTTCGGCAGCATTCTTAAGAAGATTGAATATCAGTAATTCAATCTCCAAAGGATCAGCTTCGATCTCTGGATTTGAATTTAGATCAGCGAAAATCTGAAGCTGACTCGGTGCAAAAGCCTTGATGGAATCAATCGCTCTTTGGGCGCAATCTTTGAGAGAAATAACAGAAAGCGGATCTTTTGAGGATTTGCTGTAGCTTCTGACTTTTTCAACTATATCTCCCGCCCGTCTAATACCTCGGTCTATTTCTCTGACTGCCTCGTGAAGAATTTCATCCGAATTGTTGGTCTTGCTTAGATATTTTGAGAGACCTTTGGCGTAGTTGGCAACTGAAGAAATAGGCTGTTTAAGTTCATGAGCAAGAACTGAAGAGATTTGAGAGACCATGCCTCTTTTCTCTAATTGCGTTAATCTTTTCAGCCGTTTCTTAGCAATTTCTGACATGGCATCACGCTGAGAAATGGCAGTGCGAAGTTCTTCCGTGCGTTTGAACACCAATTGGTTGACGCGAATAATATGAAAAAGAACCCCGCAGACAAGCAGAAATGCCAGAAAGAGCTCTTTTTGAAAGCGTTTAGCCAAGGACAGCAACGAGACTTCTTTGTCTGTGTAAGGTCCGAGTTTTAAATCTTCGAATAGCTTTTGAACGCTGAGAAAGTCACTGGCAATGCTCCAATCGGATTTGGTTAATTCTTTCGGCATTGTTAGAAGCGAGATCGTGAGCTCTCTTACTATCTCTGAGTCTGCCTTCGGAAAAGATGAAAAGACAACGTCTGGAAATAATTCTGTAGAGGTTTTGCAAGCAAAATCTGTTGGTTTGAGTCCTATTAACTTGAAGTTGTCTGGATTGATACGTCGATTCTTTGTCAATTGCTCAAATTCGCAGGTCGGGATAATAGCGATATCGGCCTTGTGGCTTAACAGATAACTTAATGGTCCCGGAGAGCCGTAATTAGTAAAAGTAATCTCGGAAAAGAACTTTTCTTTGTTAAAGCCATGAGAGGTGATCTCATGAAGTCCGCTGAGCCAACCGGCTAAAGCTGAACTTTCATAGGCAACCGCTTTTCTTCCCAAGAGAGAACCGATATCATTTCCGGGAAAGTTTTTGGCAGTAACAAAAAGAGATCCGACGGAACGTGAAGGATTCTGAGAAAGCTCCGGTTTTCGAGTCACGATTTGTCTTAAGCCTGATGGAAGCATGTGAGCTGCAAAGAATCCGCTGGGCGAAAAAAGAAAATCGAATTGCTTTTTGTTTAATTCTTCGGATGAAATATTGAGGTTAATTTCTTCAGTGGAAAATTGAATTTCCGGATATTTTTCCCTCAAATACTCCATCGTTGGACCCAGGCAATCCAAATAGAAGTAAGGATCTTCTAGTTGGACAACACCTATTCTGACGTGCTTTTTATCCACAGAACCGGATGAGTGAGCTTCAGGGCAGCTCAAGACAGCGCTGCAGAGAAGCGTTGCGGCAAAATACATCAGTTTTCTCAGAAAAGCTCCTGGAAGCATTTTTGTAGTCTACGGATTTAAGTCTAGGGATTTGTGGTTAAGCCTATGACTATAAGTGTAGTGGAGGTTCCATAAACAGATATAGCCGTATTGGAATAATTCCGTAGAGGTAGGGAGATTTTTCGGAAATCAATTGATTGGTGCGATTTTCTCGTTTGGTAACCATATTGATTTCTTTTACTTATATTATTCGCTTACGAATAAAAAAAGATTGCTTTTGAATGTACCATTCAAAAAGTTAGCATTTGTGCCAATTTTTTGGACGGTCGGCGCTCGTCACGACATACCTAAGAATTTTGCTTGTTAATACAAAGAAAAAACTTCCTTGACTTAGCCTCGTTAGGAAGTTCTCGGACTAGGTGTGCTGTTAGGCGTCTAAACTCTAAACTGATATCAGTCGCAGAAGAATAAGCTCAGTAAAAAATACAAGACACTAAAAGATTTGGTAATTTTTTGCTTCTCGGTAGTAGGATGGGCAGGAGTGCCAAAAATCTGTGTCTTGCTTAATGAATCTGTTTGATCGGAGATTTTTCCCATTTGTGAGCCAAGTGCTCGATGTCCTGAAAAACGGTGTTTCGCCCACTCACGCGTCTTAGTTCGTGAATAAAGCCAGCAGTGGCATTCCATATTTTCAATAGATTGCTGCACTGAAGCTGTTTGTATACTTTTTCATCAAAGGCGCCCAATCTAATTCCAACCGCAATAAATTCCAAATTATTTAGAACATTTAAAATTGCGGTTCTATTTCGAACGAAAGACTCAGTGCTATCCTTTTGGAGACACGCGAACTTACTTAATGTATTGTCGTTCTCCTCAGCCAAAGAGAAAACCAACTGGGTATCTTTGACAAGATTTTCATTGTTTTTCTGTTGAATGATTAGATCGATAAGTGCTCGTTTTCTCGCCAATTTTCCGTTGTGGATTATTAAGTAAACGGCGGCAGCGGCCGAGATAAGAATGGCCCCCGTTTGAAGTAGGGGGCCATATTGAGTGGTGAATTCAGCGCAAAGCATTTATTGTCGTCGTCCTTCGGCTGATCGTTTTACCAATCCCAGCCTTCTCTAAGTTTCATAGTAGTCTCCTTATGGGAAGAATTCTAAGATAACAATGATTACTTAAGAATAAGTGAAAATACTTCTTCCCGGCAACACAAAGATACTATCTTGGGAGGCTATCAGGGCGCACCTGAACAGATCGAAATCAGAGTTTTCTTCTTCTGCTTACCACTCCATCATCTCAGGCAACTTTGATAAGACCGTTATGTTTTCCGGCAATTAATTGGTTCAAGTAAGTGTCTCGCTTGATAATCATCACCATCGCCCCTCTCATCTTTAGCCTTACTATACGGTAAATGAAAGATAGTTGAAAATGCGTCATTCCAAAAAAATGGCATTTTTGCCAGTTTTTTGGAATAAATAAAATATTTAAAATCATGAAATTATAAAAACTATTCCAAAAAGTTGTCATTTTTTCCAACTTTTTGGAATGAATTTTTACAGGAAAGCGCTAAAAAATTTTGCTGGTTAATCTCGAAAATCTTTATCAAAAAGACAGGCGGTTATTTGATTTCGCTGAAGCGTTTTGGAATAAATCTTGTTCGTTTTTCCATTGATTAGGTTCTCAATTCTAGAGCGTCTCGAGAAGATGGAGCTTTCCTCTTTGAGAATGAGTTCCCAGAAGCTCTGAAATTTCTTCTATAAAAGAATTTTCATCCAAAGTTAACCAATTTTTCTTTTATAAAAGAAAAATTAACCATGTTCATCGCAATATTTCACAGCGACTTCAATTCTTTTTCCAATTCTGATTTCCTAATGGCTGAATAGGCTTCAGGAAGTAATAGAGTTCCTATTCCTTGGTAGAAACCTTTCTACAGATCAATCCCCCTCTCTTCACTAATGAAAAAACTTTGGATGAGATTAGGATTTTGATGCTCAATTTTTTTCTATACGTTTCTTTCAAGCGGGAGGAGATGTAATCTCCTTGCTTGTATGCCATCTTAAAAACCAAGGATTCCTAGCAGCTGATTGTTTTTTGACGAGTGAAGGATCGTTACAATAAGCTCAATACTCAAACCAAAATTCCTTAATCCAACCTTGCGTTCTCATACTATCGGGATGTCAAACAAAAATAGAGCACCAAAAGGAACATCTCACTGGAAGCAGCTCATTGTTTCCTTGCTTTTGTCGTTTTTTATTTGTCCGGTAAACGCAGTTACAGTAGATGCACAAGTAGTAGATGAGGATAAAAGTATCGTCGAGACGATTGCGACGACCTTAGACCATTTACGGGATGAAATTTCTCAGGAGTATTTTGAATTAAGTTATCTGAGCTGAGAGGAGTTGATTGCGAGGAAGGATAATCCGGCTTTCTTTTTTATAACCGATGCTGCTACTTTTGCGTCTTTGATTGACTATGGAGCCTGGGCCGTAGGGGCAATGAAAAATCCTCTTGCTATAGATTCTTCTCATACAAGCGGGGCGGCTTTTGTTACGCGAAAGGATCGTTCTGATATAACTTCTTTAATGGACATCAAGGATAAAACGATAATAGGAATGTCCCAAGCAGCCTCTTTAAGCACTCTCATAGGATTAAAAGAGCTTCAAAGATTGTTTGGATCCTCTTTTAGCCCAAATGATGTTAAATACACTGGCGCACCGGTTGAAAAAGTTATTCATCAAATAATTGCCGGGAAAGGCGATGTCGGAATAGTTGATGCCTGCCTTCTGGAAAGAATGGAGAAAGATGGAAACATTCCCCAAGGAGCCTTAAAAGTTATTAGCCCGAAAGACAGTAAAGACCTTCAGTGCAAACATTCAACTGAGCTGTATCCCGGATGGGTACTCGCAGCGTCAAAGCCTTCTAAGCTTTTAACCGCAAAAGAAAGAGACTTAATTCTTCAAGTCACTTCGGCTCTCCAAACTGTTCCCAAGCTTCCGGGCTTAATGGAGTGGACGGAACCCGCTGATAATTCGGTTGTCATGACTCTGCTAAGTGATGTTGAAGAACAAAACAAAGGCCGAGAGTACTGGAAAAATTTTTTGAGAAAGTATTTCCCTTGGTTTATAGGGTTTGTGGGTTTCCTGTTTCTTATGCTTGCCCATACTTTATATGTTTCTTGGTTAGTGAGAAAAAGAACTTCCCAATTAACCGCTTCTATGAAAAAAGCTAATGAGTTACAGCAGAAAGTAAATTCGGAGCAAGAAAAAATTTCGTCGATGGAACGTGCGGGCATTGCCGCCCAGCTCTCAAGCCTTATTGCTCATGAACTGCAGCAGCCCCTGAATGCCATTACAAACTTTTCCCGCGGTTTGCGTATCAGGGAGGAAAGAGGGAATCTCAGGGAAGACGTGCTCAGAGAGACTCTCATTAAAATAACCGAACAAAGCGAGACAGCGGCCAAAATTGTTGGCAAAGTAAGAAACTATGCTAAACAAAGACAAAGTGAACACAAGGTTCTGGGAATCCTTTCTCTGCTAAAAGCTTCCATAGAAAAATTCCAACAAATCAAAGGAAAAGAAGTTCCAATTGTGCTTTCCGGGAAAGAAGAGTACCTGGTGGAAGCCGATGCTATGGAACTGGATTTAGTTTTCTATAACTTGCTAAAAAATGCCTGGGAGGCATGTAAGGATCAGGATGTGCCTCAAATCAATATCAATGTTTCAGCCTCAGGCCGGAATGTCTTTATTCGCTTTACTGATAACGGCCCTAGAGTAAATCAGGGCCTGGTAGAGTCCATGTTTGTTCCGGGAATTTCTACGAAATCAGATGGGTTGGGTTTGGGCTTGTCTATATGCAGAGGACTAGCGGAAGCCCATGGCGGAAACCTTAAAGCTTTTCTAGATGAAGAAAATCGCCTCGTGATGGAGTTGGAGCTTCCTAAAATTTCGGAAAACAAAGAGAGAGGAGAATGACCTTGGGAGAATGTATATACATCGTCGATGATAATGAGATGACCTCACAATCCTTGGCTTTCTTTTGCGAATCTTTGGGATATGAAACCAAAGTTTGGAATGACCCTGAAGAATTCATGGAGGCGTACCCGACTTTGGATAAGGTAGGCTGCATTGTTTTAGACGTACGTATGCCTAAAAAAAACGGGTTGGAGGTATTCGCTGAGCTAAAGGAACAAAAAAATAAATTGCCCGTGATTTTTCTTACCGGTCATGGAGAGGTTCGGATGGCTGTTCATGCCTTGAAAGAAGGAGCATTTGATTTCTTATTAAAGTCGCCGGAAGAAAAAGAGTTGATTGACGTTATAGAAAGAGCTTTGCGCCTGTCCTTGGATTTAAAGTTCAGAGACGACCAAATGGCCTACGATAAACGCAGGTTTGACTCGTTAACAGAAAGAGAAAAAGATGTCGTGCTACTTGTCGGCAAAGGAATGATGAATAAGAATATTGCGGATGCTCTTCAAATATCTGAAAAAACAGTTCAGCAGCACAGGGGGTCGGCTTGCCGAAAGTTAAACCTGATAAATGCCGTTGAGATAGCTGATTTTTTAAGAAAATTAAAAGGAAATCAACGATGATGTTTTCCAGAAAGGATTTCCTTAAGAGGTTGCTTCTTCTGATGGCCTTTCCGTTGCTTAGCTCTGCTGCCAAGGCCGAAAATCAACACAACCCCCGGGAAGAAGATTTTGACGTCATCGTTATTGGTTCGGGGGCAGCTGGTTTGACTGCGGCTATTTTTGCGGCAAAGAAAGGAGCCCGAGTCGCAGTTCTAGAAAAAATGGCCGTTATAGGAGGAAATACTTTAATCTCAAGCGGAATTTTGAATGCCCCTGATCCCGAGCGTCAAAAGAAGCAAGGGATTTCGGATTCGGAAGAGCTGTTTTACGAACAGTCTCTACAAGCGGGTCAAAATAAATCAGATCCCGAACTATTAAAGACCCTTGTTCAGAATGCCAAGCCGACGCTTGATTGGCTGGAAAGCATAGGCGTTAAATTTAAAAAGAGAGTTTTTCAGGTTTACGGCGGCCTTTGGCCAAGAAGTCATTATCCGTCTATTTCTCACGGAAGAGGATACGTTGCAGCTCTTTCTGAAGAATGCCGGAAACTAAACATTCCTATCATTACCAATGCACAAGTGACGGAGATAGTAAAGGACGGCGAGAAAGTGGTAGGTGTAAAAACGCTCCATAAAGGAAAAGAAGAGACCTTCTTTGCAAAGAAGGCCGTAATTATTGCAAGCGGAGGTTTTACTGCCAATCTTGAGATGTGTTCTGCATTAGATCCTAGATTGGCAGGCATGAAATACACAGGAAGTCCGAGTGCTACGGGAGAAATGCTGAAAATCGCGCAGCAAGCCGGAGCAAAGTTAGCCGGACTTGAGGATATTCAATGTAATTTAGGTCCCGACATCGGATACGTACATCGGTCTGGTTTTCATTTGGACGTTACCAGACATATTCTCGTCAACAACCAGGGAAACCGATTCGTGGCGGAGGACGATACTCGAGATCACATAAGAGACGCTGTACTCAGTCAACCCGATAAGGTGGTTTTTTCCGTTGTGGATAAAGAGGGTTTCCAAAACTTAAGTTCTTTATTTCAACAGGCAGGTATCCTGGGCGAAAGGGAAGGTGAGCATTTTTCCGCAAGTACTCTAGAGGAATTAGCTCAAAAAATGAAAGTGCCGGTTGATAATCTTTTGAAGTCAGTTCGGCTATACAACGAAGCTGTTGATACTAAAAAGGATGCCTTTGGAAGAGAGAGCTGGATGTTGGTACAAAAGATTCAGAATCCTCCTTTTTATGCTGCTAGGGTCAAGATGGCAGTTCACTACACCATGGGAGGAATAGTTATCAATCCTCAGGCCCAAGTGTTAGATGTTTCTAACCATCCGATTCCGGGATTGTATGCGGCGGGAGAAGCAACCACCGGAGTGCATGGCACTAATAGAGTAGGAGGAAACGGGTTGCTCGATGCTTTCGTCTTTGGAAAAATTGCCGGTGAAATGGCTTCACGATAATAACCATCCGATGTTCATCTGATATGGAGGAAAACCCGCTCTAGTTATCATTCTTGTAACAAGTCCGTTTTATTGAACCTCAAAAAAGGAGATGTTATGAGTAAGTTAACTCTTTCAAGACGCGGTTTGCTTTCTGCTGGTGTAGTGCTTTCCGTTTCTCCGATTGTTTCCGGTGCAAATGCTCAAGAAAAGAAAACAGGTCTGGTGCCTGAAAAGTGGGATTTGACAACCGAGGTTTTGGTTGTTGGCTCCGGTGGTGCCGGATTAGCTTCCGCAGTTTCAGCTGCTGAAGCCGGGGCCAAAGTAACAGTCATAGAAAAATTAGCCTTTGTTGGCGGTAATACTATGATTTCCAGCGGTTACTTCAATGCTGTTGACCCGGAACGCCAGAAGAAACAAGGCATTGAAGATAGCATTGAAAAACATATTCAGCAGACTTTGGCTGGCGGCGATGGAAGGGCGGATCCTGAATTAGTCAGAATTCTCTGTACGAATGCACTTGGAACATTGCATTGGCTAGAAGGAATGGGACTCAAATTCCGTCCGGACGTGATGCAAGTTTATGGAGCACTTTGGCCGCGCTCACATTTGGCAACTGAACCTAAAGGAACTGGCTTTATTCGTGTTCTCTCTGATAAGTGCAAGGCCCTTGGCGTTGACATTCTTACCGGAACCAAATTAGAAAAGATCATCCGTGAAAACTTTGATGAAGGCAGAGCTCTGGGTGTTCTTGCAATAAGAAATGGTAAACCTTTCTACATCAGAGCTACTAAAGGCATCGTTTTGGCAGCCGGCGGGTTCGCTGCAAATCCAAAACTTCGTGCATTGCATGATCCACGCATGTTAACGTTGACTACAACTAATAATAGTGCCTGTTCAACCGGAGAAGTGATGCTGGCCGCTAACGAGGCGGGAGCCTACCTCCTTGGTTTGGACTACATCCAGTGCAACCCTGGCTGCCCTCCGGGACATACTTCTCGTCAGGCTCTCCATCTTGACGTAGCTCGCTATATTTTCGTGGATAAAAGAGGTAAGAGATTTGTCTCCGAAGATGCCCGCAGAGATGTCCTTCGTGATGCCATTCTTAATCTTCCGGAAAAATTCGGCTATGCCATTGTCGATAATGACGGATTCAATAGCTACAACCAAATTGTTCGTGATGATGCAATGAAAGGTCTTAAGACCGGCGATGCTTTCACGGCTGATACTTTGGATGAACTGGCTAGGAAGATGGATGTTCCTGCAGATCAGCTCAAGAAGACAGTGGCTGAATACAATGCCATGGTGGATAAGCAGAAGGATCCTGACTTCGGAAAAGCTCCTAGAAATTTGACGCATAAGATTGAAAAGGCTCCTTATTGGGCAGCATTGTCCAGTATGGCGGTTCACCATACTATGGGCGGTGTGAGAATCGATCCGGAAACTAGAGTGCTTGATAGACAAGGCAATGTAATACCTGGTCTTTATGCTGCCGGTGAAATTACGGGCGGGATCCACGGAACCAATCGCCTTGGCGGAAATGCTATCGCTGATATCTTTACTTTCGGAAGAATTGCAGGAAATTCTGCAGCAAAACAAAAGTAATTAATTTTTAAGCAAAAACACAGGGTTGCCCGAAAGATGGGTAACCCTCTTGTTATTTATAGCTTGCAATTTTTAACATATTCGTCTTATCTGCTTAGAGGTGTCGATAAGACGCTATTATTCACGTTCCATATTCAGAGAAGATGGAAGTCTCGAATGGCCTGGGCTGATTTGTTTTTTACTTTGTCAAAGCCAAAGGTTGTTGCGTAGCCCTTTCTTTGTCAAACCTGTTCTGAAGGTCATTTTCTGTCTAATCCGAGGGGAAAATGTGTCAACTTACTTTTCTTTTGCCGGCAAAATAAGTGCCAATAGCCGTTCTTGCTCTATGAACAAATTTGAATTAGCTTTCAATGAGTTGTTGTCTGCCTCTAAAAACTCGCTCACTTCTTTCTCTGAGTTATTAATTAGTTCTGCCGCCTTTCTAAAGTATTGAAGTTTCGGTTCTGGATCCTTCTGAAATTCTTGATAGTAGGTCAGTGCTAAGGACTCCTTCTCGTAGTCGGTACAATTATCTATTCGTCCATGCAGAAAGTGTTCAAGGTTTCTTGAAAAAAAGATTACGCTAAAGCAAACTCCACCTATCGATTTAGATTTGAATAATCTTATTAAGTTTGCTTTTTTTCTCTGATTTCTTGCGATTATCGAAGCACGAACAGGACATACGATCGAGTGTTCTGTGTAGGCTACGTCCTGGACAGAGGAATCTTCTAAAACTACTTTTTCATCTACGAAACAGCCGTCAAGATCCGTAACTAACACTACAGCGAAGATATCCTTTTTTTTCAAATGATAAGTTTTTATCCACTTTTCCGTGAAATCCCATACCCTTTTGAGAATGTTCCCTGAGTTAGAGAAGGATTCTGAGGTTAGATCCCCATGTTTCTGAATAAATTGAACATTATAATTTTTGAAAAGTTCTTTAAATACTTCAGACAAGGCACTCTCGTCTGAAGGTCCCTCCACAATTACAAATAATATTTTCTTTTTAGGTTGTCGAGTCTTCATAATCAATCCTTCCAGCTAATTTTAGGGCAACCGAAATATCAGAATTATTAGTACGCTGGTAAAGTGGTTTATCCTGAAGACCCACCATAATTTCTCTATAGAAGAGGTCTCGGAGATTGTTTGTTTTCTGAACCCCGTTATAGTGCACAAATCTATGATTAGGATCCGT
>ERZ1673748.2977-NODE-2977-length-11574-cov-4.631131_pt1 | contig 11574 bp, 10 predicted proteins | sample MGYA00580196_ERZ1673748 | MGnify/ENA primary metagenome ERZ1673748 (study PRJEB41218, sample SAMN15661796) | gut metagenome | host: Homo sapiens | place: Canada: London | collected 2015-08-20/2019-03-30 | study: EMG produced TPA metagenomics assembly of...
AGATCGTCGAATTCCATATGGATGACGGAACACAGAAGATCGGCCGTATCATTGAGATTTATGAGGACAAAGCAGTTATCCAGGTATTTGAAGGAACTGACAATATGTCCCTTGGCAACACACATACCCGACTCACCGGACATCCGATGGAGATCGGTCTTTCACCGGAAATCCTCGGCCGTACCTTCAACGGTATTGGTCAGCCGATCGACGGACTCGGTGCGATAACTCCGGAGGTTAACCTTAATATCAACGGTCTTCCGCTGAATCCGGTCACGCGAGAATATCCACGAAACTATATCAATACCGGTATTTCTGCAATTGATGGTCTGACTACTCTGATCCGTGGTCAGAAACTTCCAATCTTTTCCGGAAATGGTCTTCCACATGACAAGCTGGCTGCACAGATCGTACAGCAGGCTTCTCTGGGCGGTGATTCCGATGAAAACTTTGCAATCGTTTTTGCAGCTATGGGTGTTAAATACGATGTTGCAGAATTTTTCCGCCGTACTTTCGAAGAAAGCGGTGCTTCTGATCACGTTGTCATGTTCCTGAACCTGGCAAACGACCCGGTCGTTGAACGACTGCTGACACCAAAGATCGCACTTACCGCTGCAGAGTATCTGGCATTTGAAAAAGGCATGCATATCCTGGTCATTCTGACAGATATCACATCTTTCTGTGAAGCCATGCGTGAAGTTTCCTCCTCTAAAGGTGAGATTCCTTCCCGTAAAGGCTACCCGGGATATCTGTACAGTGAACTGGCTACTCTTTATGAGCGTGCCGGTATCGTACAGGGTGGCACCGGTTCTGTCACACAGATTCCGATCCTGACCATGCCGAACGATGATATTACGCATCCGATTCCTGACCTTACCGGATATATCACCGAAGGTCAGATCGTTCTGGACCGCCAGCTGCATGGCCAGGCAATCTATCCGCCGATCAACGTACTTCCATCTCTGTCCCGTCTGATGAAGGATGGTATTGGAGAAGGCTTCACCAGAGAAGATCATCAGGACGTTGCAAACCAGCTCTTCTCCTGCTATGCAAAAGTAGGCGATGCAAGAGCTCTGGCTTCCGTTATCGGTGAAGATGAACTTTCCCCGATTGACAAACGTTACCTTGTCTTCGGTAAAGCATTTGAAGCAGAATTTGTCGGACAGGGTGAAACAGAAAACAGAAGTATCACAGAAACCCTTGATAAAGGCTGGGAGCTTCTGGGGCTTCTTCCGAAAGAAGAACTCGACCGAATCGATACAAAGATCCTGAACAAGTATTACAAAGAGACTGTTCGCTAAGGGGAGGTGACTGTTTATGGATCCGAATACCTTCCCCACCAAGGGTAATCTGATACTTGCCAAAAATTCTCTGGCTCTTTCCCGTCAGGGATTTGAGCTGATGGACAAGAAACGAAACATCCTGATCCGTGAAATGATGGAACTGATCGACCAAGCCAAGGATATACAGGCTCAGATTGATGAAACCTTCCGTACCGCCTATGCAGCGCTCCAGAAAGCCAATATGGAGCTTGGAATCGCATTTGTACAGCAGGTTTCTTATACTGTCCCTGTGGAAGATTCTGTGAGGATCAAGACACGCAGCGTTATGGGAACTGAAATTCCTCTGGTTGAATATGACAAACAGCTGACAAACACGCCTACCTATGCTTACTACAGCACCAGAGTTTCTCTTGATCAGGCAAAAGCTGCCTTCGAAAAGGTAAAAAAGCTCTCTATCCAGCTCGCCGGTATCGAAAATGCCGCGATCCGTCTGGCTGCAAACATCAAAAAAACACAGAAAAGAGCGAATGCTCTCAAGAATATTACGATTCCTCGTTATGAAGCACTTACCAAGGACATCCAGAATGCACTTGAGGAAAAAGAGCGTGAGGAATTTACTCGCCTGAAAGTTATTAAACGAATGAAGCAGAAGGGGTGATCCCCTCCTGCTTTTTTTGTCCCGGGCAGCAAATCATACCTATATACGGCCCGCATTATTGTCAGATAATTATTCTTTGAAAGTTTAAAATTTTTCTTTTGAATGCAAAATTCTTTAATATTTTCACTATGAAAAAGTCAATAGATTTTTTTATTTTTTTGTCGAATTTCTTAATTTCATCATTATTAACCAAAACATTTGTTTTTTATTTATTTATGTAAATCTCTTATTCCACATTAATTTTTTGTGGATAATGTGGATAACTTTGTGTATAACTCAAATATCTCGATTTTTCAACCTTTCCAAGATGTGGATAACTTTTACACCATTTTTCGCGTTATCCACATTTTCCCCCTTTATTCGACAGCCTTTGTGCAATTTGCTAAATACCCCTCTTTCTTCGACAATTTTTGCCAAAAGAAAAGAGTCACAGTTCTACAAATTGCGTAGAACTATAACTCTTTGATTTTATTCCATATAACTTCCAACACCAACCGGTGTATCGTAATTATAATCTGTGATTACAATCCCTTTATTGGAGTTCAGCGCATGTACGACTTTGCCATCTCCAATATACAGGGCTACATGAGAAATTCCACTGCCATAAAAGACAAGATCTCCGACTTCCATCTGGCTCAGATCTCTCTTCTGGGATGCACTGTACTGAGCTGCTGCCACTCGCGGTAGCTCATAGCCAAAGTTTGCAAATACAGACATCACGAATCCAGAGCAGTCTGCACCGTTCGTGAGGCTTGTTCCGCCCCATACATATGGATTGCCAACAAACTGTACTGCAAAATCCGCGACTGCCTGGCGATTCGCCACACGCTTTTCTTCTTTTCTTCGTGCAGCCTCCTTTAATGCCTGCTTACGAATACGGGCAGTTTCTTCTTTGATCTCCTGCGCACGTCTTGCCACTTCCTGTGCATCTGCATATTTCTTTGCTTCTTTTTTCAGCTGCTGATATTCCTGTGCCTGTATCTCTGCCCGCGCTACGATCTGATTAGCCATTGCACTGATATCCCCACCGGAAGTACTACTTTCTGTCCCGTCAGAAAACATTTCATCATCTGCGTCTTCTGTGATCTCAACATCGTCCGCATCCTCATCCTCATCTTCTGTGATCTCAATCTCAACCTCCGATGAACCACTGGAAAAATCATCTGCATAAACGGTCCATGTACTGCTGATACAACATATTGCCAATAACATTGCTGTTATTTTTTTCTTCATCTATTACTCCTTTGCGTTTGTTAAATACATAATTTACGCGCAACAGTTACGTATCTTAACACAAAAGTAATAGTTTTGTCAAATTTAATATTCCATAAGATATCGCTGAACAGATGCCACAGCATTAGCCCCATCTGCCACTGCAGTTACTACCTGACGCAGATTCTTGGTTCGGATATCGCCGGCGGCAAAGATGCCCGGTGTACTTGTCACGCCATCTTCTCCAGCAATGATATAGCCGCTTTCATCCATCTTCACAAGATCTTTGAACTTTCCACTTCCCGGCACGATTCCTACTGCAATAAACACTCCATCCACCGAAATTTCCTTTTCCTCATCCGTTTTTACATTTCGTACTTTCAGTGCCGTCACTTTGTCCTCACCTTCCACAGATACCGGTACACTGTCCCACACCAGTTCAACATTATGGCAGGCAAATAAGCTGTCCTGAAGAATTTTTTCCGCACGAAGTTCATCACGTCTGTGTACCAGATAAACTTTCTTGCAAGTCCGGGAAAGAAGAATTGCATCTTCCACAGCCACATTTCCGCCTCCTACTACTGCAACTGTCCCTTCCTGGAAAAAGGCCGCATCACAGGTTGCACAATAGGAAACTCCCATACCACCCAGTTCTTCCTCTCCGGGAATTCCAAGATGACGGTGTGTCGCTCCACAGGCTATGATTACCGCCCTTGCATGATATTCATTCTTTTTGGTCCGGATCACCTTGATCTCTCCCTCGTCTGTAACAGAAAGAACTGGCTCTCTCTTTGGTTTCAGTCCAAGTTTTTCTGCATGGCCTGCCATCGCCTCACCCAGATCCAGTCCGGTGATTCCAGGAAGTCCCGGATAATTGTCTACTTCATATGTGTCCACGATCTGTCCGCCCTGCACAAATTTTCTGTCCAGCCAGATTGTATTTAACTTTGCTCTTGTGGCATAGATTGCAGCACAGATTCCTGCCGGCCCTGCACCAAGAATTGCCAGATCATATATATTATTTTCCATCAGCTTCCGCCTCACTTTCTACGTTGCTGTTCACTCACAGCTGCTGCCTATCAGTTTAGCATACAATCGTTTTTTTTCCAATAAGATAGTAAAAAGCACTCCTTCGAGGTCTTTATGAAGTTATCTTTCCACAGACCAACATCCCGTATTCTGATTGCAGGCACGTTGTGTCTCGTTTTTCTGCTTGGAACTGTCCTTGGCTGGGCAAACACACACCTACTCTCCGCAGACAGTCGTTTTGAGCAATTTACAGAAGAACTTTTTCAAAAAGAAGTTTCCGGCAATATGCTGAACCTTCATTATTCACTGGCTTATCCGGAAAAGAAAGGGATACAACGCCCCAAAGCTACACTTGGTACAATTTCTCTGCCTTCTTCACAATTAACAGACACATCTTCTGCCTCCCTTTCCAATACCTCCTCTGAAGCAGAAGATTTTACATCCCAAACGCTCAAAAAGCTTCAGACATTCAAAGCCTCCGGTCTTTCTGAATCCAACCGGCCCACACTCGACATGCTTCTTCTGTATTACAAAACACAGGCTGACTATCAGGACTATTCCATCCTTTATGAACCTTTAAGTCCCAGTCTTGGAATTCAGGCACAACTTCCCGTCCTGCTCGCCGAATATGCCTTCTATCAGAAGCAGGATATCGCAGACTATCTGAACCTTCTTGTCTCTGTAGAACCATATTTTGAAAGCATTCTTGCTTTTGAACAGGAAAAATCACAGCAGGGATATTTTATGAGTGATACAACACTGGACCGTGTTCTGGACCAATGCCGTAGCTTTATCAAGGAGCCCGATTCCAATTATATGCTGGATATTTTCGCCGAAAAATTGAAATCTTTCGGAAAACTTCCTCAAAAAGAACAGGATATTCTCATCCAAAAACATAAACAGATTCTTCTGAACAAGGTAATTCCTGCCTATCAGAATCTGATTCTTGGTCTGCAGTCCCTCCGTGGCACCGGCCGCCCAAGTCAGGGACTTGCACACTTAAATGGAGGAAAAAAATATTATGAATATCTGATAAAGAGCCAGACCGGCTCCTATACACCAGTCAGAGAAATGCAGAAACGACTTGCCGGGCAGATTGCAGCTGATATGAACAATGCACAGAAAATTCTGAAGCAAAATCCTTCTCTGCTTCGCAAATTGAACAGCCATTTCGACCTTCCCGAAATGGAACCACAGGACATTCTCACTGCTCTCTGCCAAAAAACTGGTAAAGATTTTCCGGCTCTGCCAGAGACAGACTACACCGTACGCTATGTACATAGATCCATGCAGGAATACCTGAGTCCGGCTTTCTATCTGACTCCTCCGCTTGACACCCGAACACCCAATATCATCTATATTAATCCTTCAGACCAGCGCAGTAACCTGGAACTTTTTACAACTTTGTCTCATGAGGGATTTCCAGGACATCTGTATCAGACTATCTTCTTTGGAAACACAGAACCTTCTGATATCCGCTATCTGATCACCTCCAGCGGCTACATCGAAGGCTGGGCAACTTATATAGAATCTTATGGATATCAGTATGCTTCCAATTATCTGGATGATAATGATGGCTCTGACTATGTCTGTCTTACTTGGCTGAACCGCAGTATTAATCTGTGCATCTATTCCCTTCTGGACATCGGCATCCATTATTATGGCTGGAGTCAGGACGAAGCCGCCAGATTGCTGAAACTTTTTGGAATCACAAATACAAATGCAATATCTGAGATCTACCAGTATATCGTGGAAACGCCCGCCAATTATCTGAAATACTGCTGGGGATACCTCTGTTTTCTTGATCTGAAGACAGAATGGCAAACTGTACTCGGCAACAACTTTAATCCAAAAGCTTTTCACCAATATCTTCTTGAAATCGGTCCTGTCCAGTTTCCAGTACTGCAAAAATACATGCAGAAACATCTCCAAAAACTGACAGTCAAAGAAAACGGCCATTCTGCCGCTGTAAATTCAGATACAAAAAGGAGGTGCAGCTATTTGCACCTCCTACTCTTTTCCGTAATCATCAAAAAATCTCTGCAGTTTCAGCAATGCTTTCGTTAAATCCTTGGTTTCCTGCGGATTCAGGCTGTCAAGCACTGCCATGACCATCTTCTCATGAAAGATTTTATGATGAAGATAAGCTTTTTCTCCTTTTTCTGAAAGAGAAACCAGGACAACTCTCCTGTCCTCTTCACTTCTGGTTCGTTCTACATAGCCTTTTTTCACAAGATGGTTGATTGCAATCGTCAGTGTTCCCACCGTAACAGACATTGTTTTGGCCACTGTAGACATATTCTTGGATTCCTGTATACCGATTGCTTCCATAATATGCATATCATTTACTGATATATCTTTATATTCTGATGTGATCAGTGCTCGTTCTTCAATATCAAGAATATCTTTAAACAACCTCACCAGAATATTATTCACTGTTTCATATGAATTCATGCGTCTCTCCTCCGCTTCCTGACCCCTGGGCGCAGTCTCTCTGTATTCGTTATTTTTTATTATAGCGTATCTTTATTTGAAGCACAAAGTATTTTTACACTTATTTTTTTTACTTAATTCTTTCTTTAAAGTAATCTATTTGCTATAATGGTGAATTGAACATAAACAGACTTTTTTTAGGTCTCACAAAATACACAAAGGAATTTATTATGAAAAAAAACAAAAACATCCCCTTAAACCTGAAAGAACAGATCAATTCCCGCATTGGCCTGATCTGTTCCATTGTAGTCATGCTCCTTCTGGTTCTTGTTTTTCACCAGCTTGATTATCAACTGATCCAGAAACCTGCAGACCAGGCTGCAAAAGAAGCAGCCAAGCAAAAGGAAGAAGCCGAGGCAGCTGCCAAAGCTCCGGAAATTTCCACTGCAACTGTTGTCGCAGTCGGTGACAATCTCTTTCATGATTCACTGATTGAATCCGGCAAATCCGACTCTGGTACATGGAACTATGACAAAATTTACGAAAATGTCAAAGATGAGATCCAGGCTGCCGATATTGCCATGGTAGACCAGGAAACCGTCTTTACAACAGACCATGATGCTGTCAGTGGTTATCCATCCTTTGCAACTCCGACGGAAGTTGGTGATGCACTGGTCAATGCAGGATTCGATGTAATCGAGTCTGCAACCAATCATATCGATGACTACGGATATGACTATATGGCACAGACACTGAATTACTGGAAAACCAGCCATCCGGATGTACCGGTTCTCGGAATCCATGAGACAGAAGAAGATGCAAATTCCGTCAAAGTGCTGGAGATAAACGGTATTAAGATTTCTTTCCTTGATTATACATATGGTACCAACAATTCCGGTGCCGGCGAAGGCAAAGAATACATGATCGACATCTTTGAAAAAGACAAAGTAGCTTCCATGATCCAGAAAGCCAAAGAAAACAGCGATGTATTGATCTTTGTCGCTCACTGGGGCAAAGAAATGGAACCAATGCCTACTGAATACGAAAAAGAATGGGCAACCTTCCTTATGCAGCAGGGTGTTGACGTTGTGATCGGCGGTCATCCGCATACCCTTCAGCCATACGGAACTATGTCTGATAAAGAAGGCCACAGTATGCTGATCTTCTATTCACTCGGAAACTTCGTATCCACTCAGGAGTCTTTTGATGCACTTCTCGAAGGAATGGGCTGCTTCACTATCCAGAAAACAGTCAAAGACGGACAGACTTCTATCGAGATCATTGATCCGCAGATCAAGCCAATGGTAATGCATTACAACAAAGACGCTGGCGTATTCAGTCCGTACATGCTGTCCGATTACACCGAAGAACTTGCTTCACAGCATGAACTACGAACAGTCCTTGGAGATGACTCCTTTACACTCGCCAACCTTCAGAACCGTTTTAAAGAAATCATGTCCCTGACCGTAAAACCATCCTCCAACACCGATCTCCTCGATGTTACCTTCAATTCCGATGGTGATATGGTCAACTCTAATGGAGAATACGTAGACGATACCTGGTCTGTAAGTGCAGCCAACGCCCAGGATGATACCGCTGCCGATAACTCCGACAGCTCTGATGACTCCTCAGACAGTTCTGATGATAGTTCCGACTCGTCTGACGACTACGATTACAGTGACTCATCAGATGACTCCGATGGATCCGACTACAGCGATGAGTCTGATTACAGTGATGACTCCGACTATTCAGACGACTCTGAATACTAACACCTACCTTCTTCCGGTCCAGGCTCACCACCTGTTCCGGAAGCTGAGAAAAAATTACAATGTTGTAAAATAAAACTCCTGCTATGTATTCGGGCAAATAGACGCCTGAAGAAATTTGCAGAAGTACTTAAAGACAAAATATTATGTTGTATCAAAAAATGATGCTGTCTGAGCGTAGCGAGTTCATCATTTTTTGATACGCTTTTAATAATATTTTTTCTTGCTAGTACTTCTGAATTTCTGAATTGTCTATTGCTGAATACATAGCAGGAGTTTTAATTATATTTTTTAGTTCTTTCTCACTTCCGGAACAAAAGCCGCTTTGCATTCTCCTCTGTCACAGCGATCACTTCTTCGCCGCTGATTCCTTTCAGCTCCGCGATCATCGCTGCCACATACGGAAGATTCAGCGAACTGTTTCTTTTACCACGATTCGGCTCCGGACTTAAGTACGGACTGTCCGTCTCCAACACAAGCTGCTCAAGCGGCGCATACTCCACCACTTCCTTCAGCTTCTTCGCATTCTTAAACGTCACAACTCCGCCAATTCCAAGATAAAGTCCCATATTCAGGTATTCCCTTGCCATTTCCTTTCCATAAGAAAAACAATGGATAATCCCTCCATGCATTCCCTCTTTCATGCATTCCTTCACCAGCTCCAGCGTATCCCTGGCTGCATCCCTGCTGTGGATCATAAACGGCATTTTTTCCTCTCTGGCAATCTCCATCTGTGCGCGAAACATCTTCTTCTGAATCTCATGTTCCCGTTCTTCTTTATGCCAGTAATAATCCAATCCAATCTCTCCGATCGCAACTGCCTTTGGCAGATGGCACAGACGACGGATCTCCTTCAATGTATCCTCTGTCATCTTTTCTGCATCATCCGGGTGAATTCCAAAGGCGCCATAGACAAAGGGATATTTTTCCATCAGTTCTTCTGTCGCTTTCAGACTCTCGATCGATGCACATGCATTTACAATATGTCCAATTCCATGTGCTTCCATAGAATTCAATAATGCCTCTCTGTCCTGTTCAAAATCCTCATCATCATAATGTGCATGTGTCTCAAAAATCATATGTGTTTCCATCCGTCTTTCCGCTCCTCAATCATAAACTCTCATCTCTGTTTACTCCGTCAATCTGTTCAAACTCCATTCCCGCACGGATGCTTCCTCCATGCAGAACTCTTGTAAAAACACCCTCTCGCGGCATAATACAATCCCCCATCTTCTGAAAGATTGCACATCCATGATGGCATTCCTTACCAATCTGCGTCATTTCCAGAACAACTTCTCCACAACGAAATCTGGTTCCAACCGGAAGTGATGAAAAATCAAACCCCTGCACTACAAGATTTTCTCCAAACGCTCCATCCTCTACTTCGGCACCTCTCGCACGAAAAGCTTCTATTTTGTCATAAGACAGAAGGCTGACCTGTCGATGCCATTTGCCTGCATGTGCATCATTTTTAATTCCCCAGTCCTCTACAAATTCTGCTTCCTCTACCGGATGTTTCTGCGTCCCCTTTTTTTCACTGATACAGACTGCGATCACTTTACCCATAATCAAATTCTCCTATATTACAATTGACCAGTCCTGGACTGGTCATCTGTATTTTTCTATATTATTATTTTCGTGCACAATTACCGGCTTCGCCCGTAAGGATCTCTATTCCATGTCCCAGTGCATCAATGATATATTCCAGACTTTCCCGCACTGCCTTTGGACTTCCCGGCAGATTGATGATCAGTGTCTTTCCTCGAATTCCTGCAGTTGCACGGCTCAACATTGCACGCTTTGTGATCGTCATACTATAAGCACGAATCGCTTCCGGAATTCCCGGAACCTTACGTTCAATGACTTCCTCTGTTGCTTCCGGCGTTACATCTCTCTCAGAAAAACCAGTTCCACCTGTCGTCAAAATCAATTCTGCTTTTTCTGAATCTGCTATTTCCTGCAATTTACCTGCAAGCATTACCTGATCATCCGGAAGGATATCCATGGAAATCACTTCATATCCTTCTCTTTCCAGAATCTCCCTGATCGCGGGCCCGCTTAAATCTTCCCGTTCTCCCCTGTATCCGGAATCACTTGCTGTTATAATTGCTGCGCGTTTCATATTATCCTCCTATCTGTGACATGCACAAACTCTCTGTATCGTCTTCTTTTGCTTTTTCTCTGAAATGATGGCCATCCGGTTTTTCTGCCAGTGCGGCTCTGATCCTGTCCTTCAGCTCCTCATCTGTTCCTCCGTTTCTGAGAACGGCACGCAGATCACGTCCCGCCGTATATTGCAGACAGGTTTTCAGATATCCCTGTGACGTAAGCCGTATACGATTACACTGGCTGCAGAATTTATGGCTGATTGCGCTGATAAACCCAATTTTTCCCTCAAATCCATCAACAGTATAATACGTACATGGCCCATTTCCAAGAGGTTTTCCATTATATGGAATCATTTTTCCAAATTTCTGTTCCACCAAATTCATAATCTTTTCCTGTGTCATTCCTGCAAAAGAACTTCCATATCCAATCGGCATCATTTCAATAAAACGTACATGAACCGGATTTTTACGTGCAAACTCTGCTATCCCACAAAGATCCTGTTCTTCCAATCCCAGTGGAACACAATTGATCTTTAACTGTACTTCCGGATATTTCATTGCCTCTTTGATTCCATCGAGTGTTCCATCCAAAAGATCCCTTCGGGTAATTTTGCAGAAACATTCTCTGTCCAGAGTATCAAGGCTGATGTTCAGGCTGTCCAGCCCGGATTCTGCGAGTGCCTTCATCTGTCCTTTCAGAAGGATTCCATTTGTCGTCAGTGTGACCTTCTCAATCCCTGAGATTTCCTTTATCTGGTAAATCAGTTCCGGAATCCGCGAACGCACTAATGGTTCCCCTCCGGTAATCTTAATTTTTGTGATTCCAAGTTCCGCCATCACTTTGCATACGCGAATGATCTCCGGCTCCTGCAAGATTTTTTCTCGCTCTGTCAGACGGATTCCCTCCTCCGGCATACAATAAATACACCGGAGATTACAACGGTCTGTCACGGAAATCCGGAGATAATCTATATTTCTCCCACAACGGTCAATCATTGTTCTTCCTCAAAACGAAAATCTCCGCTCTTTCCTCCTGTTTTTTCTATCAGATGAATCTCTGACATAACCATGTGTTTGTCGATGGC
>ERZ1673748.3000-NODE-3000-length-11486-cov-3.794594_pt1 | contig 11486 bp, 6 predicted proteins | sample MGYA00580196_ERZ1673748 | MGnify/ENA primary metagenome ERZ1673748 (study PRJEB41218, sample SAMN15661796) | gut metagenome | host: Homo sapiens | place: Canada: London | collected 2015-08-20/2019-03-30 | study: EMG produced TPA metagenomics assembly of...
GAGTCCGGCTGATGTTTGTGGAGCAACGGGAACCGACGGGCAATCTGAAAGTGGAATATTCGGGCAATGAAAGGCTCGAAATACAATGTGATTTCAAATTAAAATATATGTAGTTTGATTCTAATACCCTTTATTGTTGGGGGTATCTGTTGTTAAAAATGCATATATTATAAAATATACCCCTAAAAAATTGCATTATAAAAACAAAATATATAGTTTTGTGTCGAATAACTTGGTAAACGTATTTCGAATGAAACCTATTGCTATTACAATTTATTACTCCTTGATCCAGAATCCCCGTTAGGGGATGAACTAAAATGCATCATCGGACGATCCGGAACAGTCTCATCGTATGAGGATACGCAACGGTTGTTTCATTTTAAAATCGGGAGTTATGAAAAAAGTTCTACTATTATTGCCTGCAGTCTCCGTTATGGAGCTGACATCCGGAGTGATTCACGCGCAGCCCCAAACCGAAATCTCGATAGGTGGCGATCTCGTCAGTACATACGTCTGGAGGGGAGTTTACCAGAGCGGATTCAGTCTGCAGCCGGAAATCGGCCTTTCCGTAGGAGGGTTCACGGTCGGGGTCTGGGGTTCGACCGATCTCGATAACTTCAAGGAGGTGGACCTCTCGGTGGGGTATTCCGTCAGGGGTTTTTCGGTCGGAGTGACCGATTACTGGTGGGGCGGGCAACGTCTCGGCGATGGACGGTTCGCGCCTTATTTCAAATACGGTGACACCCACTACTTCGAGGGTACGCTCGCTTATGAATTCGGGGAGAAGTTTCCGTTGGGCATTTCGTGGAGCACGATGTTCGCCGGGGCCGATAAAAAAGAAAACGGTGATCGGGCTTGGTCGTCTTACGTGGAGCTTGCCTATCCGTTTTCTGTGGGTTCGGTCGAACTGACTGCTGCGGCTGGTGCAGCGCCATGGGCGGCTCCGGCCTGGTTGCCGGGTGGATACGACGGATTCCAGATATCGAATGTGTCGCTCAAGGCTTCTCGGGCGATCCCCGTATCGGAAAAATACGAAATTCCCCTTTTCGTCCAGCTTGCGGTCAACCCGCAGCTCAACTACATGAACCTTGTCATCGGCCTCTCGTTCTGAAGACCGTAACAGGCGTGCGAACGAACATTATGGGCACAATGCTTACGGACCGGCGACCGGAGAGCTCACGGCGGCCGGAGAAAGCGGTGCGGAACTTCTAAAAATTTATTCGTCATGAAAAAAATCGAAGCGATTATCCGCAAAAGCAAATTCGAGGATGTGAAGGAGGCCCTCCTTGAAGCGGATATAGAATGGTTCTCTTTCTATGGTGTGCGGGGAATCGGGAAGTCGAGGGAAGCCCGCGTATACCGAGGTGTCATGTATGATACCCGCTCGATCGAGCGCATGCTGATTTCCGTCGTTGTGCGTGAGAAGAATGTGGAAAAAACCGTGCAGGCCATCCTGAAGTCGGCCTATACGGGCGAAATCGGGGACGGGCGCATTTTCGTCATACCGATCGAGGACGCGGTCCGTATCCGTACCGGAGAGAGGGGCGACATAGCCCTTTACAATGCGGAAAAGGAAAAATAATTTCGATAATCACATGCAATTTAAATGAAAAATCATGACAAGCTATATTGTATCTGCTTTTTCTAAGATCGGCATGATGGCAGCCGTCGTTGCGGCCAGCCTGTTTCCCACGAGCCTGAGCGCGCAGGATGTCGCGGGTGCGGCCGATGCAGCGGAACTCGCGCTGGCCGGGGAAACTCCCGTGCTGGATTCGGGCAACACGGCATGGCTGATCGTGGCCACCGTTCTCGTGCTGCTGATGAGCATTCCCGGAATCGCTTTGTTCTACGGCGGGCTGGTGCGCCAGAAAAACGTACTGAGCGTCATCATGCAGACGATGTTCATCGTCGGAGTGGTCAGTATTCTGTGGGTAGCTTTCGGGTATAGCTGGGCGTTCGGCACCGGATTCATGGAGTCGGGCAATCCGTTGGGAGCCGTTATCGGCGGTTTCGACAAAGCCTTTCTGTACGGTATCACGATCGATACGATGATGCCCAGTGGCATTCCCGAACTGACGTTCGTCATGTTCCAGTGCATGTTCGCTCTGATTACTCCCGCTCTTATTCTGGGGGCGTTCGCCGAGCGGATCAAGTTTTCGGGCTACACGGTGTTTATCGTGCTGTGGGTCATTCTGGCCTATTTCCCGATGGCGCACTGGGTGTGGGGAGGCGGCTTCCTGCAGCGGATGGGTGCGATCGATTTCGCCGGCGGAACGGTGGTTCACATCAATGCCGGTATCTCGGCCTTGGTTATGGCGATCATGCTGGGAAAAAGGGAAGATTACCGGATCGGACATCCCGTTATTCCGCATAACGTAGCGTTCGTTTTCATGGGAACTTCTTTCCTGTGGCTGGGCTGGTTCGGTTTCAATGCCGGCAGCGGCTTGGCCGCCGACGGTCTGGCTGCCAACGCTTTCCTCGTGACTCATGTCGCAACGGCCGTCGCGGCGGTTACTTGGATGGCGATGGACTGGATATGCAACAAGAAGCCGACTACCGTAGGCGCGTGCACGGGAGCCGTGGCCGGACTGGTGGCGATCACTCCGGCCGCCGGCACGGTAGATCTGCTGGGCGCATTCTGTATCGGGCTGATTACGCCGGTCGTCTGCTTTTTCATGGTGGCCGTCATCAAACCGAAGTTCAAGTATGACGACGCACTGGACGCATTCGGCGTGCACGGTATGGGCGGTATCGTCGGCTCTGTTCTGACCGGCATTTTCGCTACGCGCTATATCACGGGCGAGGACGGCGTGCAGGGCGCGCTGTACGGCGACTGGCACCAGTTGTGGGTTCAGATCTTCACGACGCTGGTATCTATCGTGTTCAGTGCCGTCGTTACCTATGTGCTTTATAAGGCGGTAGACAAGCTGATCGGCATCCGGGTCGACAAGCGCGTCGAAGAAGAAGGGCTCGACATATACGAACACGGCGAGACGGCTTATAATTAACGGCGTCGTACAGGGAGGAAGGTTTCAAGTTAGTTTAGGTTTTCAAACGAGGATTCTCCGGCAGCGGGCAGTCTGACGCCCGCTGCCGGAAGATCTCAAACAAGAAGGTCAAAATCATGTCACTGTATATTCCGAAAAAATATCGGGCTACATTAATGCCCGAAATGATGGAACAAGCCATCAAACAGATCAAAGATTCGTTCCAGACGATGCTCGCCGAAGAGCTCGACCTGCGTCGGGTGACGGCACCCCTTTTCGTCCGCTCGGGGACGGGCATCAACGACGACCTGAACGGGACCGAACGGGCCGTAAGATTTGCGGTGCCTGCCTTGGGCGGAGCCGACGTAGAGATCGTACACTCGCTGGCCAAGTGGAAAAGGATACAGCTCGGGGCTTACGGCATTCCGGCCGGCTTCGGCCTTTACACCGACATGAATGCGGTTCGGGCCGACGAGGAGCTGGACAACATCCATTCGATTTATGTCGATCAATGGGATTGGGAACGGACAATCCGCGCAGAAGACCGCAATCTCGAATTCCTCAAGGGGATCGTTCGCAGAATTTACAGTGTGATCCGCAGTCAGGAACGGCGGGTATACGAAACATACCGCCACATTACGCCTGTCCTGCCAGAGGAGATCGTTTTCGTCCAGTCCGAAGAGCTGCTCCGGGAGTTCCCGCATCGGACACCGGCTGAGCGCGAGACCGAGGCGGCTCGACGATACGGTGCCATTTTCGTCATAGGGATCGGCGGCAAACTCTCGGACGGCAAGAAACATGACGGCCGTGCCCCGGACTACGACGACTGGACCACCCCGACACCCGGCGGATATTGCGGGTTGAACGGCGATATCGTGGTGTGGAATCCCGTGCTCGAACGGGCCTACGAGATTTCGAGTATGGGCATCCGAGTGGATCGCGAAGCCCTGCTGCGTCAGCTCGATCTGGAAGGGTGCCCCGAGCGGGCCGGACTGGAGTTTCACCGGGCGCTGCTCGAAGAGCGCATCCCGCTCTCTGTGGGTGGCGGCATAGGCCAGTCGCGTCTGTGCATGTTCCTGCTACGCTGTGCCCATATCGGGGAAGTACAGGCGAGCCTGTGGCCCGACCAGATGAAGACCGAATGCATGAAATACGGCATTTTCCTCAAATAAAATGACCAAAAAATCAATCTAAAAACAGATAAGCTATGTCTACATTGAGATTTCAAATGGTGGGGGAGGCGATTCGCAGAAAAGCCCTCGACGTGAAAGCGCCCGCAAACCACGTATCCGAATACTACGGCATAAACGTATTCAGCGGGGATAAGATGCGAAAATACCTCTCGTCCAAGGTGTGCGAAGCTCTGGAAGAGACAATGCGGGACGGTAAGCCGTTAAGCCGCGAGATAGCTGACAGCGTAGCAGCAGGCATGAAGCAGTGGGCTATGGACATGGGGGCCACACACTACACGCATTGGTTTCAGCCTCTCACGGGCGGGACGGCCGAGAAACACGATGCCTTTGTCGAGTACGACGGCAGGGGAGGCATGATCGAGGAATTCAGCGGTAAGCTGCTGATCCAGCAGGAACCCGATGCCTCGTCGTTTCCGAGCGGCGGTATCCGCAACACGTTCGAAGCGCGCGGGTACAGTGCGTGGGACGCTACTTCGCCAGCTTTCGTCGTCGACACGACGCTCTGCATACCGACCATTTTCATCTCCTATACAGGAGAGTCGCTCGACTACAAGGTTCCGCTGCTCAAGGCTCTGGAGGCCGTGAACAAAGCCGCGGTAGAGGTTTGCCGCCTGTTCGATCCGAAAGTGAACAAAGTGCACTCCTATCTGGGTTGGGAACAGGAGTATTTTCTCGTGGACGAAGGACTGTGGGCCGCACGTCCCGACCTGATGCTGACCGGACGTACGCTGATGGGCCACGAGAGCGCCAAGAACCAGCAGCTCGAAGACCATTACTTCGGGACGATCCCCACGCGGGTGATGGCCTTTATGAAGGATCTCGAATACGAGTGCTACAAGTTGGGCATTCCGGTCAAGACGCGACACAACGAAGTGGCTCCGAATCAGTTCGAGGTGGCCCCGATTTTCGAAGAAACCAATCTGGCCAATGACCACAACCTGCTGCTGATGTCCGTGATGCGTAAGGTAGCGCGCCGTCACTCGTTCCGTGTGTTGCTGCACGAGAAGCCTTTCAAGGGAATCAATGGCAGCGGTAAGCATAACAACTGGTCGTTGGGGACCGATACGGGCATCAATCTGCTCGCTCCGGGTAAGACAGCCGGGGAAAACCTGCAATTCATCGCATTCGTGGTCAACGTGATGATGGCCGTTCACAAACACAACGGACTGCTCAAAGCGGCGATTTCCAGCGCGACGAACGCCCACCGGCTGGGCGCGAACGAAGCGCCCCCCGCAATCATCTCGATCTTTTTGGGCAGCCAGCTCTCGGAGATACTCGATCGGATCGAGCAGACGGATTGTGAAAAGGCGATAGAGGTAGGCAGTAAGACCGGCTACAAGATGAACGGTATCAATCATATTCCCGAGTTGTTCATCGACAATACGGACCGTAACCGCACCTCGCCGTTCGCCTTTACGGGTAATCGCTTCGAGTTCCGCGCCGTGGGGTCGTCGGCCAACTGTGCCGGGGCGATGATCGTGCTCAACACGGCGGTTGCCGACCAGCTCACCGAATTTCGTAGAAGTGTGGACAAGCTGATGGCCGGAGGGGCAACGAAAGAGCAGGCGGTCTTCGCCGTAATCAAAGAGTACATCCGCGAGAGCCGTCCGATCCACTTCGACGGTAATGGGTACAGCGACGAGTGGAAGGCCGAAGCGGCGAGCCGCGGACTGGACAACGAAACCTCCGTACCGCTGATCTTCGACAGGCTGTTGGACGACGAGACGGTGTGGATGTTCTCCCGCACGGGCGTGCTCGACGCCGTTGAACTGCATGCGCGGGCCGAGGTCTATTGGGAGACTTATACGAAAAAGATACAGATCGAGGCGCGCGTATTGGGCGATCTGGCCATCAACCATATCGTGCCGGTGGCCGCGCGCTACCAGAGCATGCTGCTCGACAAGGCGGCCAAAATCGGTTCGCTCGACCTGCCGGCGGCGTCAAAAGCATTGGCGGCCAACGATATGGAGGTGATCGATAAGATATCGAACCACATTCTGGTTATTCAGGAGAGCGTGAGGAGAATGACCGAAGCGCGCAAAGAGGCCAACCGTATCGAGAGCGAACGTGAGAAAGCCGTAGCCTATCACGACACGGTACTGCCGCATTTCGACACGATCCGTTACCATATCGACAAGCTCGAACTGATGGTAGACAACGAGATGTGGGCGCTTCCCAAATATCGGGAACTGCTCTTCATCCGATAAGGTAAACGTAACGCGAAAAACGCATGGATATGAATCAAAATAGACAGAGGCAGGCGAAGCAAGGATTGTATCGGCCGGCCTATGAGCATGACGCGTGCGGTGTGGGACTGGTGGTCAACGTGGGGGGAGGAAAGTCGCACGAGATCGTCGAAAACGGACTGCAGGTTTTGGAACACATGGCCCATCGCGGGGCCGAGGGTGCCGATAGCAAAACAGGCGATGGAGCCGGAATGATGGTTCAGATCCCGCACGAGTTCATCCTCCTGCAGGGAATTCCGGTACCCGAGAAGGGCAAATACGGTGTGGGGGTCCTCTTTCTGCCCAAAGACCAGGCGGCTTGTGCCGCTTGTCTCGATCTGGCCGCATCGGTGATCGGTCGCGAGGGGCTCGACCTGCTGGCGGTACGCGATGTACCCGTCAACAGCGAGATTCTGAGTGATGAGGCGCGGTGTAGTGAACCGGCCATCAAACAGCTTTTCATTACGGGAAGCGAAGATCAGGCAGCGCTCGATACCGAGCTCTACATCGCGGGCAAGAAGATCGGCCGAGCGGCCCGCGAGGCAGGCATGGCTTGCTACATCGCCAGCCTCTCCACGCGCACGATGGTTTATAAGGGGTTGCTCACCTCGCACCAGTTGCGCTGTTACTTTCCCGATCTGGTGAACCCCTATTTCACAAGCGGGATGGCGCTGGTCCATTCACGTTTCAGCACCAACACCTTTCCGACATGGGAGTTAGCCCAACCTTTCCGGATGATTGGTCACAACGGCGAGATCAATACCATACAGGGTAACCGGGCGTGGATGCAGACACGCGAGCCACTACTGCACTCTGAGGTGCTGGGAACCGTAGAAGGGATCAGTCCGATCGTCGAAGAGGGAATGAGCGTACTGGAATTTTTCGTCCGTTCGGGCATGTCGTTGCCACATGCGCTGGCCATGCTCGTACCTGAGAGTTACAACGACAAGAATCCGCTTCCCGCCGAGTTGAAAAGTTTTTATGAATACCACAGTATTTGGATGGAGCCATGGGATGGCCCGGCGACCGTCATTTTTTCGGACGGCCGCTACGCGGGCGGTATGCTCGATCGAAACGGCCTGCGTCCGGCACGATACCTGATCACCAAAAGCGAGACCATGGTCATCGCCTCCGAGACCGGCGTAATGGGATTCGATGCCTCGCAGATTCGAGAGAAGGGACGTCTGCGCCCTGGCAAGATACTGATGGTGGATACCGAGCAGGGACGTATTCTGCAGGATGCCGAAATCAAAGCGGCGCTCGCAGCGGAGCACCCTTATTTGGAATGGCTCGAGAAGAACCGGGTAATCCTCGGTACGATCGCTTCGGGACGGCACGTAACGCACGCTGTGGAGGGATTCGATCGCATGCTACGCGTATTCGGATATAGCGCGGAGGATATCGAACGGATCATTAAGCCGATGAGCTTGCACGGCACGGAACCGACGGCCTCGATGGGCAGCGATACGCCAATCGCTGTGCTCTCGGAGAAACCCCAACGATTGTTCAACTACTTTCGCCAGCAGTTCGCGCAGGTGACTAATCCTCCGATCGATCCGCTGCGCGAGGAATTGGTCATGTCATTGGCCAGTTATATCGGAGCTGTAAACGGCAATATCCTCGAGCCAGGCCCCGGCATGTGCAAAGTGGTCAAGCTGCCCAGTCCCATCATCACCAACACCGAGCTCGATATCCTACGAAACCTGCGCTATAAACGGTTCCGAACCGTAACCCTACCGATGCTTTTCGAGGCCGGCGCGGGCAGCCGTGGCATGGAGCAGGCCGTGGAAGAGTTGTGTCTTCGGGCCGGGCGGGCCGTGGACGAGGGGTACAACTACGTGATCATAAGCGACCGGGGCGTAAACGAGCGTCTGGCTCCGATCCCGTCGCTGCTGGCTCTTTCGGCTGTGCATCATTACCTGATCGGAGTACGCAAACGGTCGCAGATCGCACTGATCGTCGAGAGCGGCGAGGTATGCGAGACAATGCACGTGGCCCTGCTCATCGGCTACGGGGCGAGTGCAGTCAACCCCTACATGGCCTTCGGTGTGTTGGACGATTTGGTACGCCGGGGCGAGATACAACTCGACTACCCGACGGCCGAGAAGTATTATGTCAAGGCGATCAACAAGGGAATGCTCAAGATCATGTCGAAGATGGGTATCTCCACGATCCGCAGCTATCGCGGGGCCAAACTATTCAATACATTGGGCCTGGCACAGGAAGTGCTTGACCGCTATTTCGGGGGTGGAGTGTCTCCGATCGCGGGAATTGGCATCGAAGACATCACTGCCGAGGCGCTGGCCGCCCATGCGCGGGGTTTCGGCGCAGAGACGATGGAGGGTGCGCCGCTTGAAAACACCGGTATCTACAAATACCGCAAAGGAGGCGAATACCATGCATGGTTCCCCCAGACCATCTCCCGGCTCCAACAATCCACCCGTACGGGAGACTACGCCAAGTTCAAGGAGTACACGCATATCGCCGACAATGAGCACCCGCCCGTTTTTCTGCGCGACATGCTCGATTTCAGACGTAATCCGATCGACATAGAGCGGGTCGAGCCGGAGGAGGCAATTATGCGGCGTTTCGTATCGGGGGCTATATCGTACGGCTCGATCAGTCGCGAGGCACACGAGGCGATCGCCGTAGCGATGAATCGCATCGGCGGACGCAGCAATACGGGTGAAGGGGGGGAGGACCCGGAACGTTACAAGACGCGTCCCGACGGGACTTCGGCCCGCAGTGCGATCAAGCAGGTGGCCTCGGGACGATTCGGAGTCAACGCGGAATATTTGGTAAACGCCGACGAGATACAGATCAAAGTGGCGCAAGGGGCTAAACCCGGCGAGGGCGGACAGCTGCCCGGCTTCAAAGTCGACAAGATGATCGCCCGCACTCGTCATTCGATTCCCGGCATCTCGCTTATATCGCCACCGCCACATCACGACATTTACTCGATCGAGGATCTCGCACAGCTAATTTTCGACCTGAAGAACGTCAATCCTTCGGCACGTATCAGCGTCAAGCTCGTTTCTGAATTGGGCGTAGGGACGGTGGCCGCCGGCGTGGCCAAGGCCAAGGCCGACATGATCCTCATCAGCGGTAGCGAAGGCGGTACGGGCGCCAGTCCGGCCAGTTCGATTCGCCATGCCGGGATGCCACCCGAATTGGGGCTTGCCGAGGTACAGCAGACGCTTGTATTCAACAACCTGCGCGGTCTTGTTTCCCTGCAGGTAGACGGACAGCTCAAAACGGGACGCGACGTGATCCTCAGTGCGTTGCTCGGAGCCGAGGAGTTCGGTTTTGCCACCAGCGTAATGATCGTGCTGGGATGTGTGATGAAGCGCGAGTGCCATCTCAATACCTGCCCGATGGGTGTGGCTACGCAGGATGCGAAACTGCGCGAGCGATTCCGCGGCCATGCGGACTATCTGGTCAACTTCTTTACCTTTCTTGCTCGCGAAGTGCGTGAATATTTGGCCGAGATGGGCTTCGAGAAGATCGACGATATTGTGGGGCGTACCGATCTGCTCGTTGAACGCTCCCGGTCCGAGGGATCGAAAGCGGTCCGGGTAGATCTTGCACGACTGATGGTTGCGCCGGGGACAGATGACGATCGGGCATTACGCCGTACTGCCGTACAGGACCATGGGCTCGAAAGAGTCGAGGACCTGTCTCTGATCTCGCTGACCCGTCCGGCCCTTACGGCAGCCATGCCGGTACATCTCGATATGCCGATTCGTAACACGGACCGTTCGGTAGGAGCGATGCTTTCGGGCGAGATCGCCCGGCGTTACGGAGCCGCAGGGCTCTCTGACGAGACGATACGGATCGCATTCCACGGCTCGGCCGGACAGAGTTTCGGTGCTTTCCTCGAAAAAGGCGTAACCTTCGCGCTCGAAGGCGATGCGAACGACTACCTCGGCAAGGGGCTCTCGGGCGGAAAGATCGTCGTGCGCCCCCCGCAGGGTTCCACATTCGCCCCGGAAGAGAACATCATCGCCGGCAATACGTTGCTTTACGGGGCTACGGCTGGCGAAGTGTACATCAACGGTCAGGTGGGCGAGCGGTTTTGTGTCCGTAACAGCGGTGCGGTAGCTGTCGTCGAGGGGGTCGGTGACCACGGGTGCGAGTATATGACCGGCGGCCGCGCTGTAATCCTCGGGCCGACAGGCCGCAACTTCGCGGCCGGGATGAGTGGAGGAATAGCTTATGTGTGGGACCGCGACGGTAATTTCGACTTTTTCTGTAACATGGAGATGGTCGAACTGACACTCGCGGGCGAAGAAGCGGCCGACATACACGAACTGCACAGCCTCATCACGGCACATCTTCGCCATACCGGAAGCCCGTTGGCGCAGCGCATACTCGACAATTGGAGCATATACGCGGACCAGTTCATCAAGGTCATGCCGATCGAATACAAAAAAGTATTGCACGACGAGCGGATCGAGCAACTCAATTCCAAAATCGCCCGTGTCGAACGGGATTATTAGTTTAACGGTAGAAGGACTGATCGTACGAGTACGGTATAACTCTCCTGAGGCTGTTCTGCCGTACGTTTGCTACATGAAAGGAAAAAAGAGGGTACAGCCCTTACAGACTTGATGAGATACATATTTCGCTGAAGAGAAGCAGCATCAACACGGGCAAGATAGGGGCGGAAATCAGTCCTGTCAAGCTCCGGCCATGGTTCTGCAACGCCGATATTGACCGTGAGCAATCGAATACGACGGTTTCGATCCGGAGTGTCCGGCCGTATTCACGTCCACGCCTGTTGTGTGTTGGCGGCCGATCCGCTGGAGAGTGATGCGGTGCGATAGAGGTGTAAGGTGCCGTTTGGCAGTGAGGTCTGCCTCGGATCCCTGCGCTATGGAACTTTCGGACGAAGGTATGTCGATCTAACACTTCAAAGCGGGAAAGGACGATCCGCAAATAGTTCTTAATTAGCTCTTATGCCTATTTTCATTTGTCTGAAATGCTGAAAAACGGCATAAAAAGCTGGGTTAGGAAGAATTGGAATTACCTCATCGTCACCTTCGTTCTGGAGCGTATTCTTGGGTTGTTTTTTCAGTATT
>ERZ1673748.3007-NODE-3007-length-11462-cov-6.727974_pt1 | contig 11462 bp, 10 predicted proteins | sample MGYA00580196_ERZ1673748 | MGnify/ENA primary metagenome ERZ1673748 (study PRJEB41218, sample SAMN15661796) | gut metagenome | host: Homo sapiens | place: Canada: London | collected 2015-08-20/2019-03-30 | study: EMG produced TPA metagenomics assembly of...
CCATGCCCATGTCGGATATCCTCACCTTCCTGATTGCAGGCTATCTGATCTGCAAAACCTACCGTGAACTGAACCAGAAAGGAGAAGTCTAATGGAAAAACATATCATTACCATTGAAAGTCTTTCATAATTTCCGGCAGTCCCAGAGCCGATAGTGCAAAACGCCGCCCGCCTGCGTTCCGTTACGCAGGTGAGCGGCAGTTTTTGTCAATGGAAATTTTTCTCCCATCCCGGAGCAGCAGTTCCACGCAGCCGATATCCATGTTATCCGCTGTTACTACGAAAGGGGAATTATTGGGTGAAGCAAAATTAGCGGCAGCCTCCCGGTAGACATTCCTACAGGTTGGGAACCGCGGGCTAAGCAACAGCCCACCGGGCTGATTGCTTACGGCGCTGCGCGCCGCCGCCCTGTTCAAGTCCTCTTCCGCACCGAAAAAGAAAAACCAGTACACATTGTGTACTGGTTTTTCTTGGTACGAATGGCGATACAGAACTTTTCAAAAAATCCCGTAATATCAATGGTTTCCGGGCTTGCCGGATAGCAAACAACTTGTATTAGACCCCCTTCTGGGCGGCTGTTTTGATAACAGCCGCCCTTTTTCTATCCCAAAAACAAGTGTGCGTTTTAGGGTGGGAAATCCCCGGTTTTTCGCCTGTGGGCGGCGCAAACAAAGCCGCCCATATCTTTTCCCTCATGGGAGGTCAGGCGGTGATACAGGGGCGCAAAACCACCGAAACGAACACTTTTCAAAACCAACGGAAGGAGGTATCCAACATGGCGGTATTCCGCATTGAGAAAACCCGCGACTACACGGTGATGTCCAACCACCATCTGCGGGATAAGATGCTCTCGCTGAAAGCGAAGGGCCTTCTCTCCCTCATGCTCTCCCTGCCGGAGGAGTGGGACTATACCACCAAGGGGCTGGCCCGGATCTGCAAGGATGGCGTTGACAGTATCTGCGCCGGGGTGCGGGAGCTGGAGGAACACGGGTATGTGATCCGCCAGCGGGTCCGCAACCCCAACGGCCAGCTCGGCGCCATCGAGTACACCATCCTGGAGCAGCCCCGCCCACCTGAACCGGAAAAACCTGAACGGGAAAATCCAGTCTTGGATAACCCTGAACAGGCTCACCCTGTCTTGGAAGAACCTGAACAGGGAAACCCCGCACAATTAAATACTAATAGATCAAGTAAAGATAAATCAAAAAAAGATCTATCAAGTACGGAAAGATCAAATCCTGTCCTATCCTCCCCCAAAACCCCCAGGGGTTCGGACGGGATGGGACGGGACTGGATGCGGGAGCGTGAGAGTTATCGGAAATTGATTTTGGAGAACATCGAGTATGACTACCTCATCCAGAACCGTCAGCTTGACCGGGACCGTCTGGACGAACTGGTGGAGCTCATGGTGGACACGGTATGCTCCCGCCGGGAGACCATCCGCATTGCCGGGGACGACTATCCGGCGGAGGTGGTCAAGTCCCGGTTCCTGAAACTGGACAGCTCCCACATTGAGTATGTGCTGGACCGGATGCGGGAGAACACCACCTATGTCCGCAACATCAAGAAATACCTGCTGGCCGCCCTGTATAACGCCCCGGCCACCATCGGCAGCTATTACACCTCCCTGGTGAGCCATGACCTGTACGGCGGCGGAGAAAGGAGGTAGTGCCTATGCAGGAAGAAATCACCCAGGGCGCGGTCTCCCTCTCGGTGGAGGCGGGCAAGATGACCGCGGATCTGCTCCAAAAGGCCCTGAAGAAGGTGCTGGAGGAGATGCAGAAGAAGCCCTCCCAGCGCACCCTCCGCCAGGGAAAACAGACCCTGCACCAGCTCAGACAGCATGGGGCCTCCCTGACCAACATTGAGATTACGGAGCAGAATATCAAGGCGCTTTCGGCGGTGGCGAAGAAGTACGACATCGACTATGCCCTGAAGAAGGACTCCCACACCGAGCCCCCGCATTACTATGTGTTTTTCAAGGCGAAGGACAAGGACCAGCTCCAGCCGGCCTTCAAGGAGTTCACCGCCATGACCTTGGGCCGGGAGAAGCGCCCCACCATCCGGGAGCGGCTGGCCCAGGCCCAGGAACAGACCAAGGCCAAGCACCGGGAACGGGAGAAGGTCAAGGCCAAGGACCGGGAGGTGGCGCGATGACCGACAAGCTGAAAAAGCAGCTCATACTCAACCTTCCATATCTCATCTTCGTGTATCTCTTTGACAAGCTCTGTCAGGGTGTGCGGCTGGCGCCTGGGGCGGACGCCTCGGAGAAGCTGCTCCACATCGGGCAGGGCTTTTCGGCGGCCTTTGCAAGCCTGGCGCCCAGCTTTCACCTGGTAGACCTGTGCGTGGGCGCCGCCGGCGCGGTGCTGATCCGGCTGGTGGTCTACTCCAAGGGCAAGAACGCGAAGAAATACCGCCGGGGGATCGAGTACGGGAGCGCCCGATGGGGCACCCCGGCCGACATCGCCCCCTACATGGACAAGGATTTTTTCAACAACATCCCCATGACCCAGACGGAGCGGATCACCATGTCGAGCCGCCCAAAGGAGCCCAAGTATGCTAGGAACAAAAATATCCTGGTCATCGGCGGTTCCGGCAGCGGTAAGACGAGGTTCTTTGTCAAGCCTTCGCTCCTCCAGTGCCATTCCTCCTATGTGGTCACGGATCCCAAAGGCACCATCCTGAACGAGGTAGGGACTCTTTTAGACCGCAAGGGATACCGCATCAAGAGCCTGAACCTTATCAATTTCAAGAAGTCCATGAGGTATAACCCCCTGGCGTATATCCGCTCGGAGAAGGATATTTTGAAGCTGGTGAACGCCTTGATCCTCAACACCAAGGGGGAGGGCGAAAAGAGTTCCGAGGATTTCTGGGTGAAGGCCGAGCGGCTGTACTACTCCGCCCTCATCGGGTACATCTGGTACGAGGCGGAGCCGGAGGAGCGCAACTTCATCACCCTGCTGGACCTTATCAACGCCAGCGAGGCGCGGGAGGACGACGAGGAGTTTCAGTCCCCTGTGGATCTGTTGTTCGCCAAGCTGGAGAAGGAGCACCCGGACCACTTTGCTGTGAAGCAGTACCGCAAATTCAAAATGGCCGCAGGCAAAACTTTGAAGTCGATCCTGATTTCCTGCGGCGCCCGCCTCTCTCCCTTTGACATCGCGGAACTGCGGGACCTCATGGCGGAGGACGAGCTGGAGCTGGACACCCTGGGCGACCGCAAATCGGCGCTGTTTGTCATCCTCTCGGATACGGACAGCACTTTCAATTTTGTGGCGGCACTCATGTACTCCCAGCTTTTCAACCTGTTATGCGATAAGGCGGACGACTTTTACGGCGGCCGCCTGCCGGTCCATGTGCGGTGCCTGCTGGACGAGTTTGCGAACATCGGTCAAATTCCGAACTTTGAGAAATTGATCGCTACCATCCGAAGCCGGGAAATATCGGCTTCTATTATTTTGCAGAGCCAAAGCCAGTTAAAGACCATCTACAAGGACGCGGCGGATACCATCGTGGGTAACTGCGACAGCACCTTGTTTTTGGGAGGCAAGGAGAAATCCACCCTGAAAGAAATTTCGGAGCTGCTGGGGAAAGAAACGATTGACAGTTTCAATCAATCGGAGAACCGGGGCAGCCAGGTTTCTCACGGCCTCACCTATCAGAAATTGGGAAAGGAGTTGATGACCCAGGACGAATTGGCTGTGATGGACGGAGGCAAGTGTATCTTCATGCTGCGGGGCGTGCGTCCCTTCCTATCGGACAAGTACGACCTGACGAAGCACCCCAACTACAAGTACACTGCCGACGCCGACAAGAAATATCTCTTTGATATGGAACGGTACATGAAACGCAAACCGGCTATTGTTAAGCCGGATGAGCCTTTCGAGATGTACGAATTGACCGCAGCAGACCTTCAATAACAATTCTACAAAACGAAAGGAAATATGATTTATGGATTTTTTCACTAACGCTATCGACGTGTTGCAGACTCTGGTGATCGCCCTGGGCGGCGGCCTGTGCGTGTGGGGCGGCATCAACCTCCTGGAAGGTTACGGGCAGGACAACCCTGCCAGTAAATCCCAGGGGATCAAGCAGCTCATGGCCGGCGGGGGTGTCGCCCTCATCGGCATCACCCTGATCCCGCTGCTGTCCGGCCTGCTGGGCTGATGGCTCCCCATAACACCCGCGGGAGGTCCCGGTACACGGGGCCTCCCGCAAAGGAGGTGATCCCCGTTGATCTTTGACGCGATACAGGAGTGGTTCCAGGAACTGCTCATTGACGGTATCATATCCAACCTGACCGGGATGTTTGATACCCTGAATACCAAGGTGGGCGAGATCGCCGGGGAGGTGGGCATGACGCCCGCCGCGTGGAACAGCGGCATCTTCAACATGGTCCGTAACCTCTCGGAGACCGTCATTGTCCCCATCGCCAGCATCGTCCTCACCTTTGTCATGTGCTATGAGCTCATCCAGCTCATCATCGAAAAGAACAACCTCCATGACTTCGACACCTGGATCTTCTTCAAGTGGATCTTCAAGACCTTCTGCGCGGTGCTCATCGTCACCAACACCTGGAACATCGTCATGGCGGTATTCGATGTGGCGCAGAATGTGGTGAGCCAGAGCGCCGGCGTCATTATTTCGGACGCGGGCATCGACATATCCAGCGTGACCGCCGACCTGGAGACCCAGCTCGCGGACTGGAGCATCGGCGCCCTGCTGGGGCTGTGGTTCCAGAGCATCTTCGTGGGGCTGTGTACGCAGATACTTTCCATCTGTATCTTCCTGGTCATTTACGGCCGGATGATTGAGGTGTATTTGGTGACCTCGATAGGTCCCATCCCCTTTGCCACGATGGTGAACCGGGAGTGGGGCAACACGGGGCAGAACTATCTCCGCTCTTTGCTGGCCCTGGGCTTCCAGGCGTTTCTTATTATGATCTGCGTGGGGATCTACGCGGTGCTGGTGGAGAGCATTTCTTTGAGCGGCGACAACATTTCCGGCGCCATCTGGGGGTGCATGGGGTACACGGTCCTCCTGTGCTTCACGCTTTTCAAGACCGGCAGCCTCGCCAAGTCCCTGTTCGGGGCGCATTGAGGAGGTGGCCGTTTGAAGATCGGATTGATAGACGTGGATTCCCACAACTTTCCCAACCTCTGCCTGATGAAGCTCTCCGAGTACCATACCAGGCGGGGCGACCGGGTGGAGTGGTGGAGCCCCAAGGGACGCTATGACCTGGTTTACAAGAGCCGGGTATTCACGGACACCTACTCCAAGGACACCATCGTGGTGAACAATGCGGACCAGGTCATCCAGGGCGGTACGGGCTATGGGCCGGGCGGCCAGAACCTCCCCTATGAGATTGAGCACATCCGGCCGGACTACTTCTTATATCCGCGGTTTTTGGGAACGGCCTACGGCTTTTTGAGCCGGGGCTGTCCGAGGAACTGCGGATTTTGCATTGTCAGCGGCAAGGAGGGGCGCAGGAGCGTCAAAGTCGCTGACCTGTCTGAATTTTGGCGCGGCGAGGACGAGATCAAACTGCTGGACCCCAACCTGCTGGCCTGCCCGGACCATGAGGCGCTGCTGGGACAGCTTGCCGCCAGCCGGGCGCTGGTGGACTTCACCCAGGGGCTGGACATCCGGCTGACGAACCCGGACAACATCGCCCTGCTGAACAAGGTGCGGACCAAGGCGGTGCATTTCGCCTGGGACAACCCGGAGGAGGACCTGACGGAGCACTTCAAACGCTTTGTGCCGCATACCGCCATCCGAAGCGACCGGAACCGGCGGGTGTATGTACTGACCAACTACGGCAGCACCCATGAGCAGGACCTCTACCGGGTGAACACCCTGCGGGCCCTGGGGTATGACCCCTATGTGATGATTTTTGAGCGCCCCACCGCCCCCAAGATCACCCGCCATCTTCAGCGGTGGGTGAACAACAAACGGATTTTCCACACGGTAAAAGATTTCAAGGACTATGCTCCCATGAAAAAGGAGGTGCATTGATTGGCCTATGTAACGATCCCGAAGGACCTGAGCAAGGTACAGAGCAAGGTCCTGTTCGGGCTGACCAAACGGCAGGTGATCTGTTTCGGAGCGGCGGCAGTTATCGGCGTGCCGCTTTTCTTTTTGAGCAGGGGTGCGCTGGGGACCACCACGGCGGCGCTCTGCATGATTTTGGTCATGCTGCCCTTCTTTTTGTTCGCCATGTATCAGCGCAACGGGCAGCCCCTGGAGGTGTTCCTGGGGCATCTCATTCAGAACAAGTTTATCCGCCCCAAGGTGCGGATCTACCAGACCAACAATCTCTATTCCGCCCTGGTGCGGCAATACGAACTGGAACAGGAGGTGAGAAAGATTGCAGGCAAAAACGGCAAGACACGAAAAAACAGCAAAGCCCAGGCGTAAGCTGACCCGCGCCGAGCGAAAACAGATCGAGGCGGTGGTCCGCCAGGCCAAGGGGGACGGGAAAGCTCATACGGTGCAGGACAGCATCCCCTTCCGCAACATCTTCCCGGACGGGCTGTGCCGGCTGGATGGCAATTCTTTTTCCAAGACGATTGCCTTTGCGGATGTGAATTACCGCCTGGCCGGACCGGAGGACCAGCGGGACATCTTTGAACACCTCTGCGACTTCTACAACGGCTATGACCCCTCCATCGGGGTGCAGATGACTTTGAGCAGCCGGTATGTGGAGCATGGCCCGGAGGAGGACCTGTTCGGCATCCACCCCCAGGGGGACGACCTGGACCCCATCCGGGAGGACGCGGCGGGGATACTGCGCTTCCAGTATGAGCGGGGCAGCAACGGCTATGTGAAAACCAAGTATGTCACCCTGACCATCGAGGCGGAGAACCTGGCGGCGGCGCGGGCCCGGTTCGCCCGCATTGAGACCGACACCCTCAACCGCTTCAAGGTCATGGGAGCCGCCGCCCATGTGCTGGACGGGCGGGAACGGCTGGAACTTCTGCATGGCATCCTCCACCCGGAGGGCGGGAGGTTTGCCTTCGATTGGGACTGGCTGGCGCCCAGCGGGCTGTCGGTCAAGGACTTCATCGCCCCGTCCTCCTTCCAGTTCGGGGAGACCCGTACCTTCCGCATTGGCGAGATGTACGGCGCGGTGAGCTTTTTGCAGATCACCGCCCCGGAGATCCACGACCGTATCCTGGCGGAGTTCATGGAGACCGAGGGCAACATCCTGGTGACCATGCACATCCGGGGCATCAACCAGAACGAGGCCATCAAGATGGTCAAGCGCAAGATCACCGATTTGGACGCCATGAAGATCGCGGAGCAGAAACGGGCGGTACGGAGCGGATACGATATGGACATACTCCCCAGCGACCTTGCCACCTACGGCGGCGCGGCAAAGACCATCCTCCAGGACCTGCAAAGCCGGAATGAGCGAATGTTCAATCTGACCTTCCTGGTCATGCACATGGCGGAGACCCGGCAGAAGCTGGAGATCGCCGTGTCCCAGGCGGCCAGTGTTGCCCAGACCTACAACTGCCAGCTCTCCCGGCTGGACTTCCAGCAGGAGGACGGGCTCATGTCCTCGCTCCCCCTGGGCCTCAACCGTATCAGGATCGAGCGGAGCCTGACCACCTCGGCCCTGGCGGTGTTCGTCCCCTTCGTCACCCAGGAGCTGTTCATGGGCGGCGATGCTATGTACTACGGACTGAACGCTCTCTCCAACAACATGATTATGCTGGACCGCAAACAGGCCAGGTGCCCCAACGGGCTGGTGTTCGGTACGCCGGGCAGCGGTAAATCCATGAGCTGCAAGCGGGAGATCACCTTCATCATCCTGACCACCCAGGACAATGTTATCATCTGTGACCCGGAGGACGAGTATTCGCCCCTGGTGCGCCGGCTGGGCGGACAGGTCATCGAGCTGTCCCCGTCCAGCACCGACTACCTCAACCCCCTGGACATCAACCTCAACTACTCGGAGGAGGAGAACCCGCTGGCGCTGAAATCTGACTTCGTGCTTTCCTTCTGCGAGCTCATCATGGGCAGCAAGACGGGGCTGGAGGCTATCGAAAAGACGGTCATCGACCGGGCGGTGCAGAAGATCTACCAACCCTACTTTGCGGACCCCAGGCCGGAAAATATGCCCATCCTGGGCGACCTGATGGAGGCGCTGCAAGCCCAGCATATCCCGGAGGCGGACCGTGTAGCCCAGGCGCTGGACCTGTATGTCAACGGTTCGCTGAACTTCTTCAACCACCGCACCACGGTCAATTCCCATAACCGGCTGGTGTGCTACAACATCAAGGGCCTGGGCAAGAACCTGAAGAAACCGGGGATGCACGTGGTCCAGGACGCGGTGTGGAACACCGTCACGGTCAACCGGGCCATTGGGCGCTCCACCTGGTATTTCGTGGACGAGTTCCACCTTCTGCTGAAGGAGGAGCAGACCGCGGCCTATTCGGCGGAGATCTGGAAACGGTTCAGAAAATGGGGCGGCGTGCCCACGGGGGCCACCCAGAACCCCAAGGACTTGCTCTCCTCCCCGGAAATCGAGAACATCCTGGAGAACAGCGACTTCATTTATATGCTCAACCAGGCGGCAGGCGACCGGAAGATCCTGGCGGAGCGGCTGAACATCTCCTCGGAGCAGCTTGCCTATGTGACCAATTCCGAACCGGGCCACGGGTTGCTATTCTTCAACAATGTCATCCTGCCCTTTGCGGATGACTTCCCGAAGGATACGGAACTTTATAAGCTGCTCACCACCAAGCCCAGCGAGGTGGAGCACGCGGCGGAAACGGAGGCGTGAATATGAACATGGAAATATTCAGAAATAATGAGTTCGGCAGTATCCGGGTGATCGAGGAGGACGGGAAATACCTGTTCTGCGGTTCGGATGTAGCAAAAGCCCTGGGCTACGCAAAGCCCAGGAATGCCATCCACACGCATTGCAAGGGGGCCCTGAAACGGGGCTCCCTTACGGATGGCGGGGTACAGGAGGTGACGTTTATCCCGGAGGGCGACGTCTACCGTCTGATCGTCCATAGCCGGCTGCCCGGCGCGGAGCGGTTCGAGAAATGGGTGTTCGATGAGGTGCTTCCCACGATCCGCAGGTCCGGGGGCTACATGACGCCCTCCCTGCTGGAGGAGGCGGCCAGGCACCCGGAGATCCTGCTCTCCTTTGCGGACCAGCTTCTGGCAGAGCATGAGAAAAACCGGCGTCTTGCCGGGGAGGTAGAGCGGCTGCGGCCGAAAGCGGATTTTTACGACGCCTTTGTGCGCCCCGGCAACTGCACCAATATCCGGGCCACGGCCAAGGAGCTGGGCGTGGGCGAGCGCGACTTTTGCCGCTTCCTGATGAAGGAGGGCTTCCTCTACCGCTGCCCTGCGGGATACCTTCTGCCCTATGCCAAGCCCTCCAACAAGGGGCTGTTCCAGGTGAAAGATTTCTGGAAGTACGGGCATTTCCGTCAACAGACCCTCATCACACCCCAAGGGAAGGACCTTCTGCGGATGATGCTCTGCGGCGGGCAGATGTGCATGGAGTTTGATTTTTGTGAAAGCGAGGCGTGACTATGAAAAACAAGATTTACATTATCGAGGGCAAGACCTATCTGAACCACATCAACGATGAGGTCCACCTGTACGGCCTTCTCCACCAGCTTGCCTTCCTGGCGGGCCGGATCAAGGACGAGGAGGATGTGTTCCATGTGCTGGACACGGCGAAACGTTATGGAGAGATCGCCGAGGAGAAGTTCCGGGGCTGGGGCATCCCCGGTCGCTACCTGGTGTTCGGCGACCCCAAGGACCTGAAGGACCTCATGGAAAAGGAACTGGCCGAGGCCACCCCGGTCACCCTGGAGGAGCCGGCGCCCAAGAAGTACAAGGACGAGTACATCATCCCCGGCAGCGGCTTCCGCCTGCTGGTGGGCGACATCCACAACCTGATCGTCCTCTACTATTCGCTGGCCCGCCGCCTGTCGGAGGCGGAGACGGAGAAGGATTTTCTCCGCTTGAAAAAGCGGGCCGGCAATTATGGGAAAGAGATGAAGCGGATCTACCGCAGCCTGGGGCTCCCGGAGGGCAGCGGCGTCGCGCATGATACCCTGGAGGAGGCCATCATCAAGCGCCATAACCTGATCCCCCTGGAGGAAATGGAGGACGAATCCCAGGATGACGGCCTTGAAGGGGATGAGGTATGGAGCGACTGACCCATGTAAGCCTGTTCTCCGGCATCGGCGGTCTGGACCTGGCGGCAGAGGCAGCCGGATTCGAGACCGTCTGCCAGTGTGAATGGGCGGACTACCCCTATTCTATCCTGGAGCGGCACTGGCCGGATGTGCCGAAGTTCCGGGACATCACCACATTCACGAAGGAGGCGTTTTTTGAGAAAACAGGACTTGAAACCGTCACAATCCTCTCCGGCGGATTCCCGTGCCAGCCCTTCTCCACCGCAGGAAAACGGCGGGGCTTTGCGGATGAACGCTACCTGTGGCCGGAAATGTGCCGCGTTATTGCCGAACTGCGGCCCCGTTGGGTGCTTGGGGAAAATGTTGCTGGCTTCATCAATATGGGGCTCGACAAAACGATTTTTGACCTGGCAAAAGCGGGATACGCTGTTCTCCCATTCGTATTTCCGGCTTGCGGCGTCGGCGCATGGCATGAGCGCCAGCGAACTTTTATCGTCGCGGCTGATGTTTCCCACACCCCTTGCCTCCGACAAATCCACCTGTCGGGACGCTGCCAACCTGGATGTGTTCCTGTCGGACAACGGGATCTTCCGCAAGCGGAACAAGGATGGGACGATTTGGAGCCTGTCCCTGTCGGCAGCGGTATTCTATCTGACGCCGGCGGCGTCGGAGGGCTACCGTTCCACCCTGAAACCGGCGGCCTTCCGGGACAAATCTCCATCCTCCAACCTGTCGGCCCAGGTGATCCACCAGGAGCAGCCTCTGTCGGAGAAGGCGGCGCTGAACCCCGATTGGGTGGAATGGCTCATGGGCTTCCCACAGGGATGGACGGACGTATCCTCTGGGCCAGCGAGCCGGAGGGCGTCCCCCGCATAACCGTGGATACGAAGGATCGGGCGCTGCGGCTGAAAACCCTGGGGAACGCAGTCTGCCCGCCCCAGGCCTATCCCATTTTTCACTACATTTCCCTGATAGAGACCGGGGCGTGCGCCAGCATCTGCCCCTACGGAGGAGGTGACGGATAAATGCAGGAATGGAAAGCCTCCGAAAAGGAGGCGCAGAAGATGACCCGTGATGGGGCCATCTCGGTGAACCTGGTGACTGGCGAGGCCACCCATATTTCAGACCGTCCCCCGGAGCAGGATTATTCTTCTGCGGATGAAACGGCGGGAGCATTGAACCGGGCGGCGGACGAGGTGGTGGGACACCGGGAACGCCGGCAGACGAAAAAGGCGCGGCGCAAGCGGCGCGACACCTTTCGGGAGGGTGAGGCGGCCAGGGACCGCC
>ERZ1673748.3016-NODE-3016-length-11430-cov-5.925538_pt1 | contig 11430 bp, 7 predicted proteins | sample MGYA00580196_ERZ1673748 | MGnify/ENA primary metagenome ERZ1673748 (study PRJEB41218, sample SAMN15661796) | gut metagenome | host: Homo sapiens | place: Canada: London | collected 2015-08-20/2019-03-30 | study: EMG produced TPA metagenomics assembly of...
TTGCCAAACTCAAGCCGGAACTAATTCATGCCGCCAGCGCAGACAACCGTCGAACGGTGGCTTATGCTCGTGTTTCTAGCCACGATCAGAAAGAGGATCTGGAACGCCAGAAACATATTCTGGAACTGTATTGCGCCCGCCAAGGCTGGACATTTGAGATTATCTCAGATCTAGGCTCCGGCATGAACTATCATAAAAAGGGTTTAAAGAAGCTGCTGGAGGCTATTCTTGACGAGCAGGTCGGCCGTTTAGTCATTACCCACAAGGATCGACTGCTTCGCTTTGGTGCAGAGTTGGTATTTGCCGTCTGCGAGGCTAAGCATGTCGAAGTTGTGATCCTTAATCAAGGGGAGGACCCGACGTTTGAAGCAGATCTAGCTGAGGATGTGACGGAGATCGTCAACCTATTCTCTACCCGCTTATACGGCTCTCGCAGCCGCAAGAGTCAGAAGCTTCTTGATGGTATAAAGAAAGCGGTGGAAGAATCGCAATGTTGATCGCCCATCGCGTCGCTCTTGATCTAAACAACGTACAGGCAGCCTATATGTCACAGGCTGCCGGTACCGCTCGCTTTGCCTACAACTGGGCATTGAGCGAGTGGAAGAAGCAGTACGAAGCATGGAAGCAGGACAATTCTCTGCCCAAACCATCACAAGAAGCGCTGCGGCGACAACTTAACAGCATCAAACGCAAAGAATTTCCGTGGATGCTGGAAGTGACCAAGAATGCTCCGCAAATGGCGATTATCCAGTTAGGACAAGCCTTTAAGAATTTCTTTGCGGGCCGCTCCAGATATCCCAAGTTCCGTAAAAAAGGAAGAGATGACCGCTTCACGCTAACCAATGATCTGATCAGCATTGACGGCTGCCGTATCCGCATTCCTCGTCTGGGATGGGTGCGTATGCGGGAGTCGCTGCGCTTTGCGGGCAAAATTATGTCGGCCACTATTTCTCGAGTTGCTAACCGCTGGTTTGTCAGTATTACTGTAGATACCGAAGACAATTCACACCTGCCTAGAGCCGAAAACCAAGGTGCGGCAGGCGTGGATTTAGGAGTGTCCGCACTGGCGACTTTATCAACAGGAGAAATTATTTCCGGTCCTGGGCCTCACAAAGCATTATTGTCGCGTCTCAAACGGCTTTCTCGAACTCTAAGCCGAAAGCAAAAAGGCTCAGCTAATCGAGGGAAAGCCAAAATCAAACTTGCAAAGCTGCACGCTCGTATTGCTGCGATTCGAACCGATGCTCTGCACAAACTGACGACGGATTTGACCCGCCGCTTTCACAGTATCGGTATAGAGAATCTAAACGTGAGCGGTATGATGAAAAACCGTCATTTGGCTAGAGCTATTGCCGACATGAGTTTTTACGAGTTTCGCAGACAGCTGCAGTACAAGGCGGAAATGCGGGGCGGCCAGGTGATAGTTGCGGATAGATTCTACCCGAGCAGCAAGACCTGTTCTGGTTGCGGCTATAAGCTTGCATCCTTGCCTTTGTCGGTTCGCAAATGGAAATGCCCCGGTTGCGGAACAGACCATGAGCGAGACCTTAATGCGGCGATTAATTTGAAGAATATGGCGGTGAGTTCCACCGTGACAGCCTGTGGAGAGGAAGGCTCTGGCTCGAGTCGAATGACTCGAGTGAAACCGTCTTCGGAGAAGCAGGAAGCAAGCAGCAGATTTAATCAAATATGATTAGGTCTGTATAGGTATTGCAGAACGGTAAAAATCATGTCTTTACAGCTCTATTCCACTCTTATTGTCTTTATTTCCTCTGTTTGGTCCTAGTGCATAGAGGTTGGCATGCGGTTGCTCAAGTTAAAGCGTGGGTCGAGAGTTTCAGGACGTTCTTCGGGTGCGGTCCGGCCGTCTGTTGATAGAGGTGTTGTTTTAGGTAGCCAACCAACTTTTCGATATTCTTTCGAAAGTTTAGGAAACTCTGTTAGTTGTGCATTGATAGTTTTTGGGCTTATCCCGCGCAGTAGTTATGCTGATCCTCTGAGCAAAGCTCTTTATGGGAAAGGCCAAAAGCAAATCATCCGATGAACTGACCCCTGTTATTCTTGGCCTGCTAGGACCCTATAAATCAACGGTGAAATCTATTACTTTTGACAACGGCAAAGAGCTTGCAAGGCACGTTCATATCGCCGATAAATTGGAGTGCTAAATGTTATTTTGCCAAGCCTTATCACACTTGGGAAAGAGGAACCAATGAGAGAACAAACGGGCTTATTCGTCAATACATGCCCAAGGGCACGCCTATCAGTCCTTTTAGCGCTGAGCAAGTCGACTCTTTCACGGCCAAGATAAACAGCAGACCAATGGCTCTGCATCGCTTCCTTAGACCAGACAGTGTATTTAACAGTCAAGTGCAAGCTCTGGCGTTCGAATAGCGGCGCTGGCCGACTCTGTCAAGTACTCGTGGAATAAATAGCTTCCGATGTGACCGGCAGGCCACAGGAAGCGGATTTATGCCGCGAAAGGTACTTGACTGAGGAGGACAGCTTAATACGCTTTAGGAAAGGGCAATGCGGCATTTTGCTGCATTGCCCTTGCCGATCCATGACGCCTGGTCCTTCCTTCTGTCAAAAATCTGGATTCAACCTAGCAGATTTTGTCGATTGTTATCGTCTAAGACGAATTTAAAGGCAAAAGTCGTGTTAACCTTCAGAAAAAAAAATGCGTTTCGTGCTTGAAAGTGCGAAATTAATTTCTCGGAGAATTTTAAGATTTCCGAAGTCGAATTCTTGAAAGATTGTTCGGTTCCGCTCTAATAGAAGAAAGGAGAAGAGCCAAGCTTCTTGTGAAAAATGTTGCTAGCTAATTAGGACATCTCGGGAATTCTTCTCACATCCTTAGTTTGTTGAGGACTGATGCTTTTATGACTGCCAAGCGGACACGGGTAAGCCTGTAATGGAAAACATTTGCCAATTTATGGGGATTTGAATTTATGAATTTCCCCGAACTTTGACTTGAGAATTCTTTGTCTTGTTATCCGTTCTAGCAAGTAGTGATACTCTGTCTTCAACAGGGGCCTAACTGATGTAGTAAATAGTACGAGGTTGTGGCTACATCCTGTGGAATGAAATTTCCCACTGACAGGGAAAGAAAAAATTATTAAAAATAATTAAAAAGCTGAGGGTAAAAATTATGCGTACACCTGTGTATACGCTATCTTCCTATCGGTTAACATCATGGCCAACGAAATTTAATAAGCGGTTAACTGATTCGATGAAGGAAGCAGAATTCTCTGCTCGACGATTCTTAAGAATCAGACGTTCCCCTGGATATTGCCTCGACTTGGTTCAACAAGATCTGTACAGAAATCTTGGATTGATTGCAGGATTCGCTTTAGCTGCTGTTGCCCTCTTTCCTGAGACGGTCTCGGCTGAACATCTTACTTTTCTGTTGAATGACGAAACAATAAAAAAATTAGAGGAACAGAAGGGTAGCCAAGGAATCGATTGGACTAATAAAGTTATTGATTCAACAGCAGCTTGGAAGTTCGTTGACCAAACGGAAAACCCGGGGCGACCAACCATTCTCTCAGGGGACGAGGTTATCATCGAGGGCGGCTGGGCCTTAACTTTTAGTCCACTACCAGCTGGGCTCGGAGCCGGGATTAACTTCTTTCCAAGAATTGGAATAGATGAATGCCTGACCACTACTACTATCACAGGAAGGGGCAATAGAAAGGACAAAACTAACAAAATAATTGTTGAAGGAGACCCCACGGCTGACGGTCTATATGCGGGGATTTCTTTTGATATTTCCCCTGATGGAGCCGCAATAGATCCTGCACTTCCATGGACAGTTACAATTGTTGATGTAGATCTGGATATCTCACATGTCTCTCGTGGAATTTATCAACCCTACGCATCTGCGGTGACAATTAAAAACCAGACAACCAAGATTGTTAGTACGTGGAATATTTTTCCTCTTCTAGGAGATATGCCATTAGGATCCATTGCTATTCAATCTACTCCAACTGAGGATAACTCCAATGCTTCGAATAAGGCTTACATCTCAATAGAGTCTTCACAGATAGATTTGTCTTCCGAGGCGAGAATAGTGTACCAATTGGCCACAGACCGCCTTAAATCAACCATTGATTTGAATGTAAATAATGATGGGGAGGTTCTTTTAAGAGGATTTGTCGATAAAGCACCTATTTCATTTCTATTATTGGGAGAAAACGCTAAAACAAACGTCGGAGGTTCCTACCTATTATTTGAAACGAAAGGGGATCCACACCGTGGTCTAGGTAAGATTCAAGGAGACGATGGAAATCTTTATTATCCACTCGCTCTTTTAGGGGGTCATGCAGCCTATATCGAGGAGGGTGCAACTTTAAACATCTTTTCAAAAAAAGTAGAAGGTACTGTTCTCTTTATTACAGACACACAAGGGAGATTACTGTACGGCTCTGAAACATCTAAGACAAAATCCATAATCCAAGGTGGTTTTGAGTTCGCCTCCGATAGCGGGGAAAACCAAGTTTACTTTGGACCCGGCTCTATCTTCAGCGGGCACATAATGGACGCGACGGTCTCTGCAGATGGAGGCGTACCAACTTTTTCCATGAAAGAGTCTACTTGGAATGTACTAACCGGACTAGCAGAAAATCAAGATCATTCGTCCACTGTCTCAAGCCTTAAATTAGAAAACTCTACTGTTGATTTAACTAGAGAAAAAGACACATCCTTGAATGCTACATATGGCACAGTAACCCTTGGTACATTAGACAGCACAAAGGGTATCTTCCGTTTAGATGTAGACATTGCCAATAAGGTTAATGATCAGATTATTGTCGAAGATAAAGTTACAGGTCAAAGTATCCTTTCAATCGAATCGGCCGGTACAGGCAATGGAACTGACAGTGAAATATTAGTCAAAGCTCCCGTTGACACACCGGAAGAAAGTTTTCTTCTTGAGCCCAAAGAAATTAATGGTCAGAAGTATCGCGCTATCGATGAAGGAGCCAGGATTTATCGCTTGGCAAATGTCCAGAATGAAACGGAAAAAGATAAGCGAGATTGGTACTTGACTCCGTGTAAAGAAGGCGAGTGTCTGCCTGTAGAGGAGGAGCCAGAGCCGCCAGAACCTACGCCCGATCCCCCGGATCCCACTCCTCCGGATCCTCCAAAACCAGATAAACCTTCACCAGATAATCCTGGTCCGGCACTTCCTGTGTATTCGCCATCGGCTGAAGCGATTTTCGCAATGGCAGGTATGGGCTCGCAGACGGCTTTCTATCAAGGACAGCTGTCCGACTTAAGAGAACGTCTCGGAGAAATTCGTCGGGACGTACGCGGAGAAGTCAGAGAAGGTCTTTGGGCATCCGTCGGTGCTCAAAAAGATCGCATTGCCGGTTTTTCGTCAACATCTTTCAAATCTACCGTTTATCGATTTAACTTCGGATACGATACAGCGGTGGGTGAGTGGTTAATTGGCGGTAATTTCAAATATGCGAGTGCCAATCAAAAAACAAAGGACGCTTTCTTTAAAGCAAAAGGAGATGCCCACTCTGAAGGTTTGAATGCATACGCTGTTTGGCACAATGAGAAAGGATGTTATGCCGACTTGATTCTCAGTGCTGATCGTTATCACCAAAGGTTGAATACCTCAATGCTTGACGGCACCGGAGTCCGGGGAACGTATCGGAACTGGGGTGTCGGTGTTTCAGCCGAAGTCGGAAAGAAATCTTTTATCAACGTACAAAAGACCTGGTTCGTAGAACCTCAGCTTCAGCTGGCATACTACCGCATCCATGGAGATAACTTTACCTTGTCGAACGGAATGAAAGTTAAACAAGGCAATTTCAATTCATTGACCGGAAGGTTAGGCGTGGCCCTCGGTAGAGATATTAAGTCTTCTGAAGGTCAGGATAAAGGACAAGTCTATCTTCGCGCCGGTGTAAAGAATGAGTTTCTTGGAAAACAAAAAGTCTATATAAACGATGAAAGATTTTCCGATAAGTTGACCGGCAACCGAGTGTATTACGGCTTAGCTACCGATTGGCTAGTTAGAAAGAATCTTAAGGTTTACGGACACATAGAGCGTGAAAAAGGCGCTCACTATACCAAAGAGATTGAAGCTCAAGTTGGCTTGAAGTGGCAGTTTTAAATTCTGAAAGAGTTTACTCAGAGCTAGAGCCTAAAAGAACGTAACGTAAGTTGTTTGCCGGCATTCCAAAAAGCTTTGGTTGCCGGTAATCTTTTTGCGTTCGGAGAATGGTCTTTTTCTAACTTCGACGAGGTGTCGGTATTTGTGGCTTGATGGCGTCTAAATACAAAGGAAGAACGGAACTGAGAGTCCTAGGCAGATAAGAGCCATCCCGCATTAAAAATTTCGTATATCCCGGCTCCAATATTGTTGACCCATGCTCTTTTACTAAAGTTTAGCGTCCTAATTCAGACCGAAGTTGGTTAAACTCTAATCCAACACTATTCTTTGGCAGAATCATGTTTAAGACTCAAGAGTTTGCAAAGCTTTGCAGCACAACAAAAGAAACGCTGTTCCATTACGACAAGCTTGGTTTACTCAAGCCCGATCAGGTTTTAAAGAACGGTTATCGAAATTATTCCTACTCCAAGTTAATGGACTTCCATTTCCTTTCTTTTTTAAAAGATTCGGGAGCCTCATTAAAGGAAATTGAGGCACTCTGTCAGACCGGAACCAATAAAAAGAATGGATGTTCTTTGATACAAGCCTCCGAGAAGATAGAAGATCAAATTTCTAAGTTGGAAATAGAAAGAGTTTTTCTGAAAGAACTGGGTGAGTTGGCAGTAGAAGCGGTGGAAGCTCCTCTTGATTCTTTAATGGTTCAGAAAAACTCAAAACAAAGCTTCTTGCTTGTCAAAACAGAACCTCAGGAAATCTCCTCGGATACCGACTACAGTACAGTCCTAGAAAAAACTTTGACTTCTCCTGTACCGGTCCCTGTATTCGGAATCCTTTTGGATTCAAATGCTGCTAAAGAAGGACGCCTTGTGATCTTGGGTCTGCTTTTCTTAAAAGATACGGTTGACGTAAGCACCAAAATAAAAATTAAGAAAGGTCAATTTGCTGTCTGGTACGGCAGAGGAGACTTTGAAGCGAAGTGCAATGCGGTCAGCACAGTAATCAAAGAAATTGGTGATTCTGGTTTTGCCGTTGACGGCAACATCTTGTGCTTTAATGTTTTGGACGTGCTCTCCTCTAATAAAAAGGAAGCCTATTTCAAACTGATGATACCGGTAAGCTAGAAAAATGACCTTCGATCCTAAGAAAGAAGTGTTGGCGCGATTAGAAGAGTTAAAAGTGCCTTGTCAGATTCATGACCATCCGCCAATTTTGACGGTGGAAGAAGGAAGAAAGATAGCTGCCGGACTGTCCTCTTTATGCTGCAAATCTCTCCTTGTAAAGAATAAGAAAAAATTCTTTTTGATTGTCTTAGAGAGCAATAAACGTTTTGATTCCAAAGCCGCTGCAAAGCAAATTGGCTGCGGTCATTTGTCGTTTGCCAGTGCCGAAGACTTACGGAACAAATTGAATACTTTCGCTGGTGCAGTCTCCTTGCTGGGACTTCTTTATAACGAAGAAAAAGACGTTCAATTAATCTTTGACAAAGATGTGCTGAAAGCCGAGTATGTCGACTGTCATCCTTGTACCAATGACTGCAGTTTGAAAATCAGTGTGGCAGATATTATTGGTAAGCTCCTTCCTCAGCTTGGTATCGAGTACAAGACCATTCAGATGGCATAAGCGCATCAGAAGCAATTAAAGCAAAACGCCCACTAGACGGGCGTTTTGAGTCTAAGTTATAAGAAAATTAGAACTGATGGTTGATACCAACGAAGAATTCAACAGAGTTCTTGCCGAGCAAGTTATCCGGAATACCGTATCCATTGCCTTTACCGACATTGTCTCCTGAGAAGTTGAAGTGCAGAGAGCTATCCGGACCGGCTTCAATGGCATATCCAGCCTTGTCATCATTGAAGACAGCTTCTACGCCGCCGTAAATACGGGTGCGTTTAGACAGAGGATAGGCGTACTTGGTGCCCAAAGACCAAGCATCGGCTTTATCGACGGTCTGATTCTTCAAATAAGATGCAGATACCATCCATTTGCCACCCCACAAAGGAGTAGATGTTCCTAACTGAGCCATCCAGAAGTTAGCTGAGGCGTCTTCGTTATTTGTGAATTTCTTAGTAAATTGGACAACAGGTTTTGTAACACCGAAGTCATAGCTGGCAGCAAAATTTAAATACTGGTTGTTCCAACTTGCAGGTTGTCCGTTTGGACTGAACTTACGGAATAAGTAGCTGCCCATGATGGAGAAGTTGCCATGATCAAACTTAGCTGCGTAGTTGTAAATATTTCCTTTGCTGTTGGAGTCCTGCGATCCGGCAGCGTCCGTATGTTCGCCTAAAGCGACATAGAAGAAATTAGTAAGTCCGAATGGTGTCGGAAGAACATACATCAAGGAGTTGTCTGCACGGACTAAATTGCCGTCTTGACCAGTAACAGCGGCTGAACCCGGGAAGAAGTAAGGAGAGTCGGAAGAACCGAGGCTCAATTCTGTCGGGTCAAACATAGCAAATACTAAGAAGTGCGGAGTGTATTGACGACCGAAGGACAATTGACCGTATTTGCCACGGACACCGACGTTAGCTTCACGGCTGAATGCTTTTCCGTCATTTCCGAATGTTGCGCTGCCGTTATCAGCTAAGAAAGCGTTATCTAAATTGAAGAAAACTTCTACGCCGTTGCCAAGATCTTCGGTTCCTTTAATGCCCCAGTGGGAAGCGGTGAGACCGCCGCTCTTAATAGCTGTTTTCCATTCCCCGCCTGTAGCGTTGACGGCTACATATTCGTCAACTGCGCCATAGATTTCAACATTGCCGGCAAATGCAACAGAGCAAATTGCGGAGGAACAAAGTAATGCAAGAGTCTTTAATTTCATTTTTAACTCCTTGGTTTGAGTAGTCATAGTTCTTATTTTCCACTTTCTTATTTTTCGACTGTGTTAGATGGAAAACAGATAATTCATTGTTCCTCAGCTTGGAGACAAAAACTGTTAAATAGTTAACGCTACTCAGAAGTTTTGAGATTTTCAGGATGGGTCTTTCTTGAGGGACAAGTTGTTCGATACGAAGATAAGTAACGGCATCAGATCCGCTACTTCTTCCGACTTCTTGCTTACCTTCATCCCAAGGACTCTCTCATAGATAGAAAATTAAGGAATCTTTGCAGAAAAAGTGTTGGGAAATAGAAGATTTTGAAAGAGACATATCTTATTCGGAGGTAACAAGTGATTTTTGGAGAGTTTTGACTTCCTCCAAAGGTAATCCTGTAGCCTGAGCGATGGATTCCAGCGGGACGTTGCCGATTTTAAGGAAATTTTTTGCAATTTCAATGGCTTTTTTTAACGCTTCTCTTTCTGCTATGACCTGTTCGATGCCTTTCATTTCTCTTACTCCTTCCTCAGTTTCTTTGAAAAATTCAACTCGTTCTTTCAATATCGCATTTTTCATCTGTTCTGCTCCTTTCGCATTGAAATCGCTCATCAGCTCTCCAATGGGATCGTTGCCACGGTAAGTTCCATTAACAAAAATGAATCTGGTTCCGTCATCAAAATCCGAATTGTCCTCTAAAAAAGCTCTTTTTACCTGATAGGCGGGAAGGCCTTGTTTTTTCAGGTCATATTCCAGGATAAAGATAACATAGGTATCCGGAAGTTTGGCAAAATCTTCTCCGCTTGTGAGATTATTTGTATCCAGCAAAGAACTGTGATAGCGCGCTCTTCGATAAAGACACCGTCTTTTGGCTCTTTGTACTTCGATATTAATTAAGTTTCCATTTTCATCTGTAGCGACTGCGTCAAGGCATGCATTTCTGTTTTCAACGGTAAGGTACCGTTCCTGAGTGAAAATTTCTTGAATCTTTACTTCTGGAATATTGAGTTGCTTGAAAATGCCGTTGATAACGGTTTCGATGTACTTTGGATTACCTCGGAAGCACAGTTCGAAAAAGCTGTCATCCATGAGACGCGCATGCCGAATGTACTCTAGTGCTTGTTCTTTTCTAGTTTTACTGTTCATATTATTCAAAGAGTAAGAAAAATTTTTCTCGTGAGATTTAAACCAAAGTTTTGAAGAAATTCTACTTAATGACCCACCTGTTGTCTAGGTGGAAAAGAAAAGCAAATTAGATATAGGTGTCAGCTTTAATGCTGTAAGCTTGAAAACTTGTAGTGAGTGATAGAGATGATGGGAGAGTCGCTTATATATTGAAAGTGCTTATTCACTTTTGTTCTCCGTCTTTCTTTTTGGGAGGCTTTTTATTATCGACGAAAAAGAAGGACGGCGCATTCCCTCTGTCTGTTTTCCTAGAGACATCAGAGCTTTTTTGCAGCATAGTTAGCACCTATTGAAAAATTATGGAAATTAAGAAGCCGGCCTTAACGCAGTCGGAGTTTTTTACGCTAAACGGGGTTTTTCCTGAAGGAAAAAAGTAGTGTTAGTCAGTTAACAGAGTTTTTCAGACGTGTGCTTTATATTGGATAGTAGCTTGTTAAAAGCTTACAAATCTAATTAGCCTCATCTCAAGGAGAGCGTCAATGCAAAATGTAGACAGACCTAAAGCTCTAAAGCCATTGATGGAAGCTGCCACGGCCTTAAATAATCCTATTCTTCAGAAAGCAAAAGAAAACGGCAAGAAAGTCGTCGGTTTTTTATATCAGGAAACTCCGCTTGAAATTATTACGGCTGCAGGTGCAGTTCCATATTTCATTCGCGGAACAGGTTCCGACGGAACGGAATACGCTGATGCATTTTTCCGCAATTTAGCTTGTAATTATGTTCGTCATACTTACAACCAAATCTTGAATGACCAACTCGATTTTCTTGACGGCGCAGTCTTTTATAACAGCTGCGACCATGCTCGCCGTATTTATGATAACTGGCTGACCGTCCCCGGAAATCCTGTTTATCACTTCATCTATATTCCTAAGAAGCGCGGAGATCTCGCTAAGGCCTTCTATAGAGAAGAAATCGAAAAATACATCAAAGCTACCGAAGAAAAGTTCGGCGTCAAGATTACTGACGAGGACCTCAGAAAAGCCATCAAGCTTCATAATGAAACACGCCGCCTTCAGGCGGAACTTTATGAAATGCAAAAAGGCGATGAGGTTTATCTCAAGGGCTCTGAATTAATTGCCGTGATGATGGCCGGCATCTCTATGCCTTTGGAAGACTACAACGAATTGCTTAAAGAACTTATTGCCGAACTTAAAGCACAAGGACCGCAGTACAAACCTGCTATTCGTCTCCTCTATACAGGCGGTCATGCTGACAGTCAGGAATTTTTTGAAATCTTGGAAAACCAAGGCGGACAAATTGTCGTAGATAACCTCGGTTTCGGCAGCCGTTCTTCCGCAGTCTTGATTG
>ERZ1673748.3040-NODE-3040-length-11326-cov-12.971697_pt1 | contig 11326 bp, 7 predicted proteins | sample MGYA00580196_ERZ1673748 | MGnify/ENA primary metagenome ERZ1673748 (study PRJEB41218, sample SAMN15661796) | gut metagenome | host: Homo sapiens | place: Canada: London | collected 2015-08-20/2019-03-30 | study: EMG produced TPA metagenomics assembly of...
TCTGCCGCACCTCGCTCGCCGTATCGGCACTTAGAATTATGCGGTATTGCCCTAAAATACGAGGAGCCAAAGAATGGCAGATAATTGCTCATTTCTAATTTCTAATTATAAAGTATATCACATCCCTTCAAAGGAGGGAATTGCATTGAAGATTGGCGGCAAGCTTTTGGAACGCAAAACAGGCGGGCGGTCACGGTATTGGCAGGTGTTCTGGCTTTGCTTTGCGGTGGCGGCGGCGCTGTTTTTGCCCCACTGCATCATTGATGGCCTGAACGGCGACTTTTTCCACTACGCCGGGGACTTTAACGACCAGCAGATTTCCTTTTATTCCTATGCCAACAATTTTGTTAAGCAGGGGGGCAGTTTCAGCTGGGCAACGGACCTGGGCAGCGGGTTTGTGAACTCCTACAGCTTTTATCTGTGCGGCAGCCCGTTTTTCTGGCTCACCCTGCTGCTGCCCTATCGGTGGACGCCCTGGGCCATGGTGCCAATGCTCTGCCTTAAATTTGCTGTGGCGGGCGGCGGGGCTTACCTGTGGATGCGCCGCTGGGTAAAAGACGAGCGCTGGAGCATGGTGGGCGCGTGTCTGTATGCGTTCTCCGGCTTTACGGTGTACAACGTGTTCTTTAACCACTTTTTGGACGTTGTGGCGCTGTTCCCCTACATGCTCAAAGCGCTGGATGACGCCGTGTTGGACCGCAGGCATGGTGCATTCCCGTTTTGGGTTGCGGTCAACCTGCTCAACAACTATTTCTTTTTTGCCGGGCAGGCCGTGTTTTTGATGATTTATTTTGTCTGCATGGTGGCGGGCGGCCGGTACAAGCTGAACCTGCGCCTGTTTGGGGCGCTGGCGTTCCAGACGGTGCTGGGCTGCTGCATGGGCTGTGCGCTGCTGGTTCCGGCGGCACTTTCGCTGGTGCAGAACCCGCGCACAATCGATCCATTCAATGGGTACGGCTACCTTGTATACGGCAGCGCCCAGCAGTACCTTGCCATTTTTTACAGCGCTTTTTTGATGCCGGATGCCCCCTACCTGAAAGACCTATTCCAGGAGGGCATCTTAAAGCACACCAGCATGACCGTCTACCTGCCGGTGGTGGGCATTGCGGGCGGGCTGGTGTTCTGCCGCGTGCGGCGGCGCCACCCCTTTGCGCGCATCATGAAAGTGTGCCTTATCTGCGCCTTTGTGCCGGTGCTGAACAGCATGTTCTATGCCCTCAATTCCAGCTATTATGCGCGCTGGTATTATATGCCGGTTTTGGTGCTCTGCGCCGCCACGGCTATGACGCTGCAAAAAGCCAACCTGTGCGAAACCGAGTATCGCCGCGCACTGGGCCTTGTGGCGCTGTGTACCTTGAGCAGCATTGCCTTTGCACTGGTGCCCAATGAAAAAGACGGCACCACCACCATTGGCGTGGTGGAGGAACCGCTGCGCTACTGGGGCATTTTGCTGGTCAGCATGTTGGGCGTGGGGCTGTTCTGGCTGCTGCTGCATTACCGCAGGCAGCTGGCGGCACGGTTCCCGGCGGCGGTGCTGGCCGTGGTGCTGGGGTTCAGCTTTGTGTATGGGCAGGTACACCTTTCCATCACCAAATACGGCCAGTGGTACCACGATGCGGACTATGTGCAGCAGACCCGGCGCGAAGCCCCGGAGCTGAACGCCGTTCTGCCGGACGATGTCTTTTACCGGCTGGACGCTTACGACAGTTATAACAATCTTGGTCTGTGGCTGGACAAAAGCTGCATCCAGTTCTTTAACTCCACGGTGGCACCCAGCATTCTGGAATTTTACCCTACGGTGGGTGTTAAGCGGGATGTGAACTCCAAGCCGGAAGCCAGCCTGTATGCCCTGCGCGGTCTGCTGAGCGTGCGGTATACCCTTGTGCCGAAAGAAAAAGTTGAGGATTGGGAAAAAGAAAAGCTGGAAGGCTGGAACCTTGTTTCAAGCACCACAAGCTACCTGATTTACGAGAACGAGAACTGGGTGCCGATGGGCTTTACCTATGATTCCTATATTACGGAAGAGAACTTTGAAACGGTGAGCGATACCAATGCGGGCAATGTACTGATGAAAGCCCTGCTGCTGACCGATGAACAGGTGGAACGGTACGGCCAGATGATGCAGAACCTGACGGATGATGAGAAAAATAACATCAGCTATGAGGATTATGTGCAGGACTGTACGGCCCGGCGGGAAAGCGCTGTGACAAGCTTTACCGCAACGCGCACCGGCTTTACCGCGCAGGCGGATCTGGAAGCCGAAAATCTGGTACTGTTCAGCGTGCCCTATGACGATGGTTTTACCGCAACCGTGAACGGTGTGCCGGCGGAGGTGGAGAAAGTGGACAACGGCCTGATGGCGGTTGCCGCCCCGGCGGGCCACAGCGAGATCGTGTTCACCTACCACACGGCCGGTCTGCGGCAGAGCGTTGCCGTCAGCGCCGGCGCTATTGTGGTGTATGCCGTGTGGGTGGCAGTATTGCACCGGAAAAAGCGCCGGGAAGAGAGCAGTGTGGGGTAAATGATGCCCCGCCAAACCGTTGGGAGTGTGCACGGTCAAAATTAGGGCAACACCGCATAATTCCCGCCTTACGGCTTAAGCACCGCTCCGGCGGCTGCGGCACGGCATCTGCGTTGCCAAAATGCTCGATAAGACACAAAGTATTATCTGCGCTTTTGGCTTAGCATCTGCCGTACCTCGCTCGCCGTATCGGCACTTAGAATTATGCGGTATTGCCTTAGGATGTAGTCGGGGGCGGAAAATTGCGTTTTATCCCGATAGAGACCGTAGGGGCGCACATTGTGCGCACACGGGTGTGTGGCATATGATGGGGTGATATACCCGGATACAGCCCGATATGTGGAATCATGGCACAACACCCCGCCCTACAGCTGATTTTTAACTATCTACTATAATTTATATATTAAAGTTTTTTCGCCGAAGCCTTTTTTCAAAAAGGCTGGAAAAAAGGCTGGAAAATCCCTCGTGGAAAATCCCTCGTAAAACAGAAAGTGAGAACAAAGATGCCGAACCATGCCGAACAGCTGGCGCAGGAATTGAACCTGAGCCTGAAAAACGTACAGGGCGCCATTGACCTGATCGATGCCGGGAACACCATCCCATTTATTGCCCGCTACCGCAAAGAAGCTACCGGCTCTATGGATGACCAGGTGCTGCGCAACTTGGGCGACCGCCTGGAATACCTGCGCGGATTGGATAAGCGTAAAGAAGAAGTGACCGGCTCCATTGAAGCGCAGAACGCCATGACGCCGGAACTGCAGGCCGCTTTGGCTGGTGCCAAAACACTGGCCGAGGTGGAGGATATCTATCGTCCGTATAAGCCCAAGCGCAAGACCCGCGCCAGCATCGCCCGCGCTCGCGGCCTGCAGCCGCTGGCCGATGCTACCTTGAAGCAGGATGCTAACTTTGACCCGCAGACAGCCGCCAACGACTACCTGAACGAGGAAGTCCCCGATGCAGCAGCCGCTCTGGCCGGGGCACAAGATATCATTGCCGAAACCATCAGCGATGACGCTCACTGCCGCGCCGAGCTGCGCCGCTACTACCATGCGTTCGGCATGGTCAAAAGCGTAAAAGCTAAGGACGAAGACAGCGTATACACCCAGTATTATGATTATACCGAGCCTGTTGCCAAAATCCCTGGCCACCGTATTCTGGCCCTGGACCGCGGCGAGCGGGAAGGCTTTTTGAAGGTGAGCATTGCCGTGGAAGCCGAGCGCGCCGGGGGCATTGTGGCCTGGATGTTCGCCCGCAAAAAGACCGGCGGCGCCAGCGCTGCCATTGTGGAAGCCGCGGCACTGGATGCCTACAGCCGCCTGATCCACCCCAGCCTGGAAAACGAACTGCGCGCCGAACTGACCGCCAAGGCCGCCGAGGGTGCCATCACTGTGTTTGGCGAGAATCTGCGCCAGCTGCTGCTGCAGCCGCCCATCCGCGGCAAAACCGTGATGGGCCTGGACCCCGGCTACCGCATGGGCTGCAAGGTTGCCGTGGTGGACCCCACCGGCAAGGTGCTGGATACCAACGTGGTATACCCGGTGCCGGAATTCAAGCGGGTGGATCAGGCCAAGAAAACCATCAAGAGCATGGTGCTGAAAAACGAGGTGGAGGTCATGGCCATCGGCAACGGCACCGCCGGGCATGAAACCGAGGAGTTTGCCGCCGCCGTAATCCGTGAACTGGCCGAGGAAAAGGGGCTGCACCTGCAATATATGGTCGTCAGTGAAGCCGGTGCTTCGGTGTATTCGGCGTCCAAGCTGGCGGCGGAGGAGTTCCCGCAGTATGATGTCAACCTGCGCAGCGCGGTTTCCATTGCGCGCCGCTTGCAGGACCCGCTGGCCGAACTGGTTAAAATTGACCCCAAGGCCGTGGGCGTGGGCCAGTACCAGCATGATATGCCCCAGAAGCGCCTGAACGAAACGCTGGACGGTGTGGTGGAAGACTGCGTGAACAGCGTTGGCGTGGATCTGAACACGGCGTCCGCCCCGCTGCTGGCCCGTGTGGCCGGCATTACCAACGCTACCGCTAAAAATATTGTGGCTTGGCGTGAGGAGGAGGGCGCGTTTACCTCCCGTGCACAGCTGAAAAAGGTCAAGGGCCTTGGCCCCAAGGCATTTGAACAGTGCGCAGGCTTTTTGCGCCTGCCGGGTGCCAAGAACCCGCTGGATGCAACCGCCGTCCACCCCGAAAGCTACCCCGCCGCCAAGGGCCTGCTGGAAGCCTGCGGCTGTGACGCCAAAGAGATCGGCACGGACGCGATGCAGAGCCTGCCGGTACGGGTGAAGAGCCGCGGCACCAAAGCCCTGTGCGAAGCACTTGGCGTGGGCGAACCCACCCTGATGGATATTGTGTCCGAGCTGTGCAAGCCGGGGCGCGATGTGCGCGACAGCCTGCCCAAACCCCTGCTGCGCAGCGATGTGATGGGGCTGGAGGACCTGAAGCCCGGTATGGAGCTGAAAGGTACCGTGCGCAATGTGATTGACTTTGGCGCATTTGTAGATATCGGCGTGCATCAGGACGGACTGGTGCATGTTTCCCAGATCAGTGATAAGTTTATCAAGAACCCGAGAGATGCGCTGAAAGTGGGCGATGTGGTGCAGGTCAAGGTACTGAGCGTGGATACAGCCAAAAAGCGCATTGCCCTGACCATGAAAGGCGTGCCCCAGAGCTGAAAACCTGGCCGGAAACCGCAAAAATCAGCACTTTTCGGCAGAGCATGGAATTATGTTGCCGGAAGGAAAAGCCAAATGGACAGTTTGAATGTGCAACCTGCCAAAACAGGAACAAAAACCGTTAAAATACAGAGCTGAAAAGACAAAAACTGAAATCAGAAAAGTCAAAAAATAAAGAAAATTCGTGAATAAAGCGAAAAAACTTTGGCAGCCTGTACAAAGCGGAACATGAACAAATTTGTCTTTTGTGCATCCCGATGAAAAAATGGCAACAATGAATCTAACATAGGTACGCCGGATAGAATTATGCTATAATGCAGCTGTAAGGGAAAGGAAATGTGGGTTCCGCCCTTACCGCGCAGGCATGATGGCCTGTGCCGGGTTTTATTTATGGAGGTCATTATTATGGTAAGACAAGTCAAGGTTTCCAACTTCGCAGAAGTACAGGGAATCGTGTCTGCCGCTGCCAAGTGTTACAATGAGGTCGGCGTGCATGACATGAAGGGCAGCATTGCTGATGCAAAGAGCATTCTCGGTATGATGAGTCTGGACTACAGCCATCCGGTCAAGATCGTCTGTGAGGACGAACATGACCTGGACTGTGTAATCCAGGCACTGCGCCAGTAAATTCAGCTGCCCGGCGGGCTGGCTTTCAGCCCCGGAGGCAGGAATAAGGAAAAACAGAACAGGGCGGTTGGTCATTTTGGGACGGCTGCCCTGTTTTTTTGTTGCTTGGCGGGCGATTTTGCCCCCACACCGTGCTTGCAATGGGCGGTCAAACGCGGTATAATGTTTTTACATTGCCATTTGCGGGTGGTGCCCGCGCGGCAAATTGAAAGTATAGTAAGGAGACCCCACAACATGAAACAAAAATTCATCAGTCTGGCTCTGGCAGTCATGCTGCTGCTGGGCGTAACGGGCTGTGCCATGTCCACCCCGGCCAGCGTGGGCAGCATTGGCGGCGTTGATATCCCGGCCGGCATCTACCTGCTGGCCCAGTATAACGCCTACAACACCGCTTCCGGCGCAGCAAAGCTTGCCACCGGCGAAACCGCCAGCAACGTGAAAGCCGTGCTGAAAGCTGAGTGCACCGGCACCATTAACGGCGAAGAAGTTACCACCGACGGCGCAGATTACGTTGCCCGCCTGACCCTGCGCAGCCTGCAGTATTACGCAGCTGTGGAAAAGAAGTTTGACGAGCTGGGCGGCACACTGGACGAAGCCGCTACCGCCGAAGCCGCCAAGACCGCCGATACCCAGTGGGAGAATAACAGCGATCTGTACGCAGCAAACGGCATTTCCAAGGCAACCTTGGAAAAGTACCAGCTGAACAGCAAAAAGGCAGATGCCTGCCTGGAGCTGATCTACGGCGAAAACGGCAGCAGCCCGGTCACCGAGCAGGAATATGCCGATTACATCAACAACGATTGCTACTACCTGGAGCTGGTCCAGCTGCCGCTATTTGACCAGAGCACGTATACCTTTGCCAGCGACGACCAGAAAGCCGAGATTGAAGCCCTGGCCAACCAGTGCCGTGATGACTTGGCCGCAGCTACCAACGAATCTGCCCTGTACAGTGCTGCAATGACCTATGTGCCGCAGGCCTTTACCGCACTGGGCAGCAGCGTGGAAGCAACCCAGGCACTGTATTACACCGGCAGCGGTCTATTTACGCCTTCGGACCTGTCCAGCTACAACACCAATGACGGCGGCAACAGCATTACCGATGCGGTAAAAGCAGCCGGTACCGGCAACTGGACGGTGGCCGACCTTGGCATGAGCTACATGATCGTGCGCAGCCTGGATCCCATGGAGCAGGGCACGGTGGATGATTTTGTGAGCCGCTATAATCTGCTGGACGCTATGAAGAGCGATGCTTTGCAGGACGAGTTCTATGCAGAGGGCGCCGAGATGGAAAATAACCTTTCCGCCAGCGTGATGAAGACCTACAGCGCATCCAAAATCAAAAAGACCGTAAAGTAATCATCGGGCACCAAAGCCGGAGCAGTGCGGGTTCAAAACCGGCACGCCCCGGCTTTTTTGATTTTACAGAACAGCCAAAGATGTAAAAAAAGGGGAACACTTACATGAAGCAAACAAACATGCGTATGCTGGCATTGTGTGCGGCGCTTTGCCTGTGTGTGGCAACAGCAGCGCCCGCCTATGCGGAAAGCACTCGTCAGACCCCACGGACCAGTTTTGTGGAAACGTTGCTGGACATCCCGGTGCTGGGGGATATTCTGCGGTTTTTCAGCGGGGAGGAACCTTTGAGCCAGGCGGCAACGGCGGAAACCGCAACGGGTGAAACCGCTACGCCGGAAACCTCCACCCCGGAAACTGCCCCCACGGCCACCCCGGAAACGGCAACCCCGACCCCGGCCCCCACGCCGGGCGGTTCCTCCACACCGGAAAGTGCGGCAACGCTGCCGCCCACCGGTACCCCGCAGGTGTACCCCGCGCCGGATATTGTGGTGATGCCTACAGCCACCCCGGCCATTACCGCGGCCCCGCAGCAGGAGGAAAAAAACAATACCAGTGACGAGCCCCCCGCTGCTGCCGCCACATCGGCCCCCGCGGCGGCAACGGCAACTCAGCGCCCGGCTGCAGCCATGCCGCACCCGACCACGAAGGCTGCCCTGAAAGACCCCACCGCCGCCCAGGCGGAAGCAACCCCCATGCCCACCCTGGAACCCACCGCCACGCCGGAGCCGACCGAAAAGCCGACCCCGGACCCGGAGCAGGTGCAGCGCCAGGAACAGGCCGCCCAAACCAGCAGCAAACTGCCGCTGTATGTGGCGGTGGGCATCGCCGTGGTGTGCGCCGGCATTGTGGCAGCCGTGCTGATCAGCCGCCAGCTGCAGAACACCCAGGCACAGACCCAGAAGCAGAAGGACGAAAAGTCTGCTTACCACCGCAAGAAGGGCGGGAAATAATGCCCGCTGCCCCCACAAATATACCCGCACAAGCTGCGGAAGCAGGAGATAGGATATGACGGATTCCCGCTGGAAAAACCTGGCGCTGGAGGTCATCGGCTGTTTTGTTTCGGCCCTTGGCCTGTACAGCTTTGCTGTGGCGGCCGGGGTGCCGGTAACCGGTGTGGCCGGTATCGGTGCCATTTTGTTCCGCCTGTTTGGTCTGCCCATTGGTGTGACCAACATTATTATGAACATCCCCATTGTGCTGATCTGCTTCAAGTACCTGGGCAAGGATTTCTTTTTCCGCAGCGTGCGGTGCATGGTGCTGTTTGCCATTTTTACGGACTATGTGCTGGCTGCGCTGCCGGTGTACCAGGGGGACCGCATGCTGGCCACCATCTGCGGCGGTGTGATCGGCGGCGTGGGGGATGCGCTGATTTATATGCAGAACTCCAGCACCGGCGGCCTGGATTTTATCACCATGGCCATCAAATCCCGCCACCCGCACATGCCGTTCGGCAACCTGACCTTTGCGGCAGCGCTGGCGGTCATCCTTGCAAACGGGCTGGTGTTCCATGATGTGGATTCCATCATTTACGGCCTGATCTTCAATTTTTTGAGCTCTTACATCATCAACCGGATGATGTTCGGTTTCAACGCCTGTATGATGGCTTTGATTGTGACGAGCGACGGCCCCGCCGTGTGCAGGATGATCGGCGAAAAAGTGGACCGCGGTTCCACGATATTGAAAGGTTACGGCGGCTATTCCCAGGATGGGCGCGATGTGGTGCTGTGTGCCTGCAGCTCCAAGCAGCTGTATATCATCAACCGCGAAACCAAGCGCATTGACCCCGGCAGTTTTATCGTGATGCTGCAGGCGAACGAGGTGGAAGGCGAAGGGTTCAAACGGCTGGAATTGGGAGAACAGAGTTAGGAGCTAGAAGTTAGAAGCTGCAGCGGGGCAGGAAAGGCGCAGAACAAGGCAAAATGCGTATTTTCGGGGAAAAATGCGGGGGTTCCTTGCAAAACAGTGCAAACCGCTGTATAATAAATTGTCACTTAACAGAAAAGGGGAGTTACCTATGGAAACGATGGGCAGCCTGCGCCGTACCAACTATTGCGGCGAAGTGAGTATGTCAAACGTTGGCCAGGAGATGACCGTTTGCGGTTCCATCGCCCGTGCACGCGACAAAGGCGGTATTATTTTTGCCGACCTGCGCGATACAACCGGTATTTTGCAGCTTGTTTTTGATGAGGATACGCCGAAAGACGTTTTTGCTAAAGCAGAAAGCCTGAAAAGCGAGTATGTTGTGATCTGCCGCGGCCTGCTGCGTGAGCGCGCCGCCAAGACCACCAAGATCGCCACTGGCGATGTGGAGCTGTATGTCAGCGAACTGCGCATTCTGAGTGAAGCCCAGACCCCGCCGTTCGAAATCCGCGATGATATCAACGTCAACGATGACCTGCGCCTGCGTTACCGCTACCTGGATCTGCGCCGTCCTTCGATGCACGAGCCCATTGTGCTGCGCAGCAAGATCATGCAGATCATCCGCAGCTATTTCTGCGATAACCACTTTACCGAGATTGAAACCCCGACCCTGATCAAGTCCACGCCGGAAGGTGCCCGTGACTATCTGGTGCCCAGCCGTGTGCAGCCCGGCCATTTCTACGCCCTGCCGCAGAGCCCGCAGCTGTACAAGCAGATTTTGATGCTGTCCGGCTTTGACCGCTACTTCCAGATCGCCCGCTGCTACCGCGATGAGGACCTGCGCGCTGACCGCCAGCCGGAGTTCACCCAGGTGGACGAGGAAATGTCCTTTGTCAATGAGGACGATATCATGACCATCAACGAAGGTCTGATCAAGCGCCTGTGGAAAGAAATGCTGGGCGTGGATGTGCAGACCCCGTTCGTGCGTATGCCGTGGGACGAGGCTATGGGCCGTTTTGGCTCCGATAAACCGGATACCCGCTTTGGCCTGGAAATTGTGGATGTGACCGACATTTTTGATGGCACCGAGTTTAAGCCCTTTGCCGCAGTGTTGGAGCAGGGCGGCAGCATCCGCGCCATCAATGCCAAGGGCCTGGCTGGCAAGCTGACCCGCAAGCACATTGATAAACTGGGCGAGGTTGCCAAGACTTATGGCGCCAAGGGCCTGGCATTCAGCCGCCTGACCGAGGAAGGTACTTCTTCCAGCTTTGAAAAGTTCCTGACCGAAGAGGAAAAGGCAGCCCTGTACAAGGCGATGGAGCTGGAAACCGGCGACGTGCTGCTGATCGTCAGCGATGCTGACTGGGTCAAGGCCTGCACCGCGCTGGGCCAGGTTCGTTTGGAAATCGGCCGCAAGTACGGCCTGATCGACCCCGACAAGTTCAACTTCCTGTGGGTGGTGGACTTCCCGCTGTTTGAGTACAGCGAGCAGGAGGGCCGCTGGATGGCCATGCATCATCCGTTCACCCTGCCCAAGGCAGAGGATATTGACAAGGTGGAAACCGACCCCGGTGCCTGCCATGCCGTGGCATACGATATTGTACTGAACGGCGTTGAGATGGGCGGCGGTTCTATGCGTATCAATGACCCCGCTTTGCAGGACCGCATGTTCAAGGCCCTGGGCTTTACCGAGGAAAAGGCCCGCGAGAGCTTTGGCTTCCTGATGGATGCCTACAAGTTCGGCGCACCTCCGCACGGCGGCATGGCTTACGGCCTGGACCGCATGGTAATGCTGATGCTGAAGAAGGATTCCATCCGCGATGTCATCGCATTCCCGAAGGTGCAGAACGCAGGCGAGCCGATGTCCGGCGCACCGGATATTGTTGACCCGCAGCAGCTGAAGGACCTGTCCATTGCATTGACGTTGACAGAGTAAATATTAAAGTTGAAAGCCCTGCCGGGCGGCCATTGATGTGGCTGTTTGGCGGGGCTTTTGGTGTTGGTGGGGAAAAAAGAGCGCGGTTAAGGTATAGGAACGAGAACGTTTTAAAGAAATCATCCCGTTATAAAATGTTATGTAAGGGGCAGAACAAAAAGAGCGGCAAACAATAAAAAGACAGCTGCTCATAAAACTCTTGGGCAGCTGCCTAAATTATAATTTAATATAATATTGTATTAAAGTTTCTTCGGTTCCCTTCTTTTCAAAGAAGGAACAAAATCCCCCGTATAAATCTTAGGCAACACCGCACAATTCCCGCCTAGCGGCTTAAGCACCGCTCCGGCAGCTGCG
>ERZ1673748.3060-NODE-3060-length-11242-cov-4.029588_pt1 | contig 11242 bp, 8 predicted proteins | sample MGYA00580196_ERZ1673748 | MGnify/ENA primary metagenome ERZ1673748 (study PRJEB41218, sample SAMN15661796) | gut metagenome | host: Homo sapiens | place: Canada: London | collected 2015-08-20/2019-03-30 | study: EMG produced TPA metagenomics assembly of...
GCGTTGTTAACCAATAAAGAGGCTTCGGCCTCGTGCTAAGACAGAATCCACGGAACACGTCCATTTCTTCACGGGCTCTTCATCTTTTCCCAAAGATGAAGAGTCATTTCCCTCTGAAGCATTTCTCAAAGCAAAGACTTGAGAAGCAGAATTTGCTTCTGAGGTAAGTGCTGTCTCGGCTATTGCCGGACAGTCATCGGTGTTCTCTTGGCCAGTATTGCCTGCCGGCTCAGTCGAATCCGATTGAAAAGAAGGTATATCCATGCCGTGAACATTGACCTGCACTCTTCCGTTTGCGGTGTCCTCTGCAGGACATTGGCCCTTGTCGAAAAAATCAATTGATTCCAGACGAGTAATCGAATCCAGCGCATCAATAATCCTTTCAGAAGTTTGCATAGCCTTAGGTCTCTGGGCAGTTACGATGTAGGCACCCTTTAATTTGACAGCGGCAGTACCGATGTCAGGGTGGGAACGCCTCCATGTATCAAGCTTTTCGCTCAGTTCTAAACACCGGTAGAGCAGGGCATCAGGAATCTCGAGAGACTCCTTCAGCAATGCCTCGATATCTTGAGCTTCGTTTGATATCCGCTGACAGAAGTCAGTGAGGAAAGATTCATACGAAGAAGAATGACCGTGTTTAAAACTTGCCAGAGAAAATGCGTCATAGTTGAAACGAATATGCCCAAGGACATATTTGAGGGAAGGAACGGATACCAGATCCGAACAGCCCCGAGGAATAATTCCTTGGGCCCGTGCTTCCCGCATTTTTTCGTATGCATGAGCAAAGTGTTCATCCCGTTGTTTAATAAACGACGCTCTGATTTCCTTTAACTCATCCAAAGCCATCCGGGCGCAATCAGCCGGCATTACGTATCCGTTGAGATAAGTTTCGCCGTGCTGCTTGCAGAACCGTTTGGCCCTATTACGCAAATCCGTAAACGGTTTCAAAATCTCGCTAGGAACAATTCTTTTGCGGAGCATGCTCTCGGAGCCGTCCTCAACAGATAATTGTTCGGTTGTGGTTCCCGTCCAGACCGAAATCCGGAAGCAAACCATCACTAACGATTGTTTGAAATTTGCTGCTTCCTTTTTATCGGTTGAAGCAACATCCTTTGGCTCCTCATGAAGGAGACCGTCAAATAAAGTACTTGTCATAAGACCATCCTTAAAGTAAAAAGGGGCCTTACGACCCTCGCTAACGGGACATAAAGCCCCGTTAACGAGGTGGTGAAAATCTTTTGCTAGTTTTCACCGGAAGTGAAATTCGTATGCAGTCTCTCGGAAACCGAAAAGGCTTCCGAAGAAATTAAGGCGCTGCCAGATGCGTACAGATATCGCCGAGTTCCGCTTCAACAATTTTTTCGATTGTTAAAGCACTGGTTCTATCCACCGCTTCAGTCAGTGCAATCCGGAGGGCCCAGTTAAGGGCCTCTCTGACGCTGAGTCTCCCGGATCTTCCTGAAATTATCAGGAGATCTTTAAGGCGCAGTAAAACCCGCGTAGAGATGGTTGCTTCAATCGGCTGAACACCGGGAGTCCCGTTGTAAGCCTCCCGCACTTTGGCGGCGGCATTTCTAAGCCGAAGAGCGAACTCTTTTTTCCAGCTTTGCAAAGTCATACCGTGAACTTCTATATCAGGGATCTGGCTCTCAATGAGCTTCATCTCTGCAGAAGCATTGATATACTCCATCCTTAATTTCCAACAGCGATCCATTACTGCCGGATCCTGCAGATGTCTTCCAAGATAAAGACCGCTGCTGTCGTCGGTCATACCCCTGATATTGTCTGTCATTACAATCCGCGCCCGAGGGTGCTTCTTGATAACTTCTCCGGTTGCTTCTATAAACAGAGGCGAACCTTCGAGAAGTTCATTGACTGACAGCCAAAGATCAGCAGGCGCCGCTGACATTTCATTGATTAGAAAGACCATGCCGTATCTCCAAGCCCTAGTTAAAGGGCCGTCGACAAAGCGCATGCTCTTGTCTTTATCAATGATGTAGTGGCCGATGAGATCCGTCCTATCAAGCCGGGAGCGAGCTGTTAAAGAAACAACAGGCGCACCGACCCGAGCGCAAAACTGGTTTACGAAACTAGTTTTGCCGGAACCGTGAGGGCCGCTGATGAACAAAGGTTCATCGGGTGCGGCTTCCCACCAAATCGTCATGATGCCGAGCTGCTGAGGCTGAAAGACATAATGCGGATTACGTTCGGGAATGAGGGCCAAGACGGACTGGTCCGCATTTCCGTTCGAAAATCCCAAGACAGAGCCCGGCTTGCGCAAACCAAATTCCGTCATGGCGACTTCTTTGTCATAAACCATATTCAACATGAGATAACTCCTTAGTAAAGAAAATTAAAAAGGGGCACCCCATGTGACCGGGGCATAAGCCCCGGAGGGATAAGAAAGAAAGCCGTCTAGCGTCTTTCACGAATTTTTTGTGTTCTTACGAACACGGGTTCTCTGATACTGCAGGCGCAGCTTTGTCTATGTGACGAAGCTCTCAGAGTAGCTTGAGGTATTTCAAACGAAGTTTGACCTACCGCTTTGAAGAGAGAAGTACATCATTCCAATCTGAATTAACTTCAGGTGGGATAATGACCGAGATCTTCAAAGACTTGTATTTTTGAGCAAGGACGGAAGCCGCGGTGAACGCTTCTTTCTGTCCGACGAAGTTGGAATCGTTATCACCGAAGATAAACAATTCCTTAACTCCTTCAGGAGGGACGAAGTTTTTAAAGTTGAAGGCCGAGATAACCGACCACACCGGCATTCCGTGAAGAATACCTGCAGACATTGCCGTCTCAACTCCTTCAGCTAATCCAAGCTGGCCGTCGTCAGGATTGATTTCTCCAAGCTTGATGAAGCCGCCGGAGATTTCTTTTCCAAAGACTTTCTTTGGTGCCTTGACTTTGGCTTTTTGACCGTTGTCTAAGTAAATCCGAAGAACATTGAAGCATTCTTCTTCAGAGGAATCTATCCGGCAGAGGATACCTTCATAGTATTTCTCTTCCCAGGAAGATCCGCCTTTAGATTTTTCTGCGTAACGCAAATGATCAAAGAAACGAAGTGATTGGAAGTTTCGGCCATTTAATCCTCTTGAAGAAAGATAACGATCCGCGGAAGTATCTTTTTCAATTGGAGAACCTAAATTCCACAAGTCTTTCGAAGTAAAAGTTTTACGGGACTTGGCTTTCTTCGGCTTCTGTTCTGAAGAAACTTCGGCTGAGATTCCAAGTTGAACTCCCAATGCAACGCTTACTTCCGAGAAGCTCTTATGGGTTAAATCCATAATCACTTTAAAGCCGTCTCGATGACCGCAATGGCGGCAATAACAATCTCCGTTGCCGAACTTGTCAGTAAAAGAGAAACGATCGCTGCCTCCGCAGAACGGACAAGGCTGATTTGGTTTAGCTAATACTTCTGCTCCTAAATGCTGCTCCAGAACGCTTTTCCAGTTTCCTTTGAGCTGAGCTTTAACAAGCTGCTGAAACTCAGCAGAAGGTTGGAATGAATTTTGCATGATTAAAAATCCTTAAAAATTCAGCGTTCTGTTACCGCACAGCGGAGTGGGAATCCGCCGATTGGTGAATTGATGATCCATCCGAAGATGGGCTTTTGAGAAAACAGAAAATTCTTAACGGTTTTTCTCGGAGCCGGTCGATGAAGGTCGACAACCATTGGGTGCGAACTGTACAGGAAGCAAAAAATTAAAAAAAGACGACCAACTCGAGATGTTTTGCCGTTATTGGCCAATAAATGGGAATTCATTCGAAAGAATTAATTTCCTATAAGGCTTGGGAGACAATATTTTTTTGGAGAGTGAAATAAGTTTGATTAAGGGGTAATTGGATAGCGGGTAGTTTTACGAACTTTTGCTTTTCAAACGGGCGGACAATGGATTTTTCAGAGGTTAAAGGAGAGGAAGGGAACAGCGGCTAAAACGAATCTCTTTTCAATGACAAAATGTTTAGCGGTAAGATTGTTAGAGAACCAAAATGCTCAGCGAGGGAAGAGAAAAGTTTAAGGTAAATCCTTGGCGATTGATGTTTGGCAGCTTAGACAGTAGTAAGACGCAATCTTATTCCTTTCATGAGTAATCAATTTAAAAACCCTCAAGATGCTTTAATTGCGTAAAAACTTCGGGACGGTGTTGAGAAATGGTTTGATGATTTAAAGAATGATGCAGACGTAAAGCGGCTACGTATGCATTCTTGGCATAATCAGCAAACTCGTTTGTTTATCCGATTTTTAGCGGAAATTCTGCGTTGCCGGATCCTTTATCAAAGGCAAACTGCAGAGGGAATTCCTAAAAAGATTAAGACGATATCAGATTTGCTTTGGACCATGAAGTCCTTAAGATGGGTGAAAATTGGCCGTCATCGAGGTTTTTATACACGACTGACGAAAACTCAAGTGCAGATTCTTGAAGCTTTAGGTATAGAGGTTGCACCAAATCACTGCCAGTCTCTGGGGGAGAAATAGATATATATTCGGTGAATTTACGTTACTAAAGGAAAGAACGAAGCTAACAAGAAAGTTACTTTGCTTATCAGTCTTCTGAAAAACGGCGCTTTCCAACATGGCTGACAGAATTTCCGAGTCACAAGCGTGATTGTGTGCCTAGGAAATGATAATATTTCGAGGTTAATTAAAGGATTTCGGAGCTATGAAAAACACTCTTTCTATCGTTATACCGTGTTACAACGAAGAACCGGTTATAAAAGAAACTCTTTGTCAGATTGAGACCTTGGTTAATGATATTAAGAATGAGTTTTCTTTAAATACCGAAGTAATCTTAGTGAATGACGGCAGTACGGATAGGACATTTGAGATTCTCTTGGAATCTGTGAAAAAGTTCCCGTTTCTTAGAATAGTAAATTTCGCAAGAAATTTTGGGCATCAAATAGCGGTTACCGCAGGTATGGACGCTTCACATGGAGATGCGGTAGTGTTAATGGATGCTGATTTGCAAGACCCCCCCCAGGTTGTCCTTCAGATGATAAAAAAATGGAAGGACGAACATTATGATGTTGTATACGCGACGCGAACAAGGAGACCTGGAGAGACAATCTTTAAAAAAGTCTCCGCACAACTTTTTTATCGGACCTTAAATTCTCTTTCCGACACCCCAATCCCTTTGGATACCGGAGATTTTCGGCTAATGAGCCGAAGAGTAGTTGAAGTTCTAAATGCTTCACCAGAAAAAGATAGGTTTATCAGAGGGATGGTTAGTTGGGCAGGATTTAAACAAGTGAGTCTGCCTTATCAGAGGTCAGAACGTTTTGCTGGCGAGACCCACTATCCTTTAAAAAAAATGCTAGCTCTTGCATTTACTGGGATAATGTCTTTTTCCACTAAGCCTCTTAGACTTGCTTCGTTGTTAGGTTTTTGCGCTTCCTTATTTGCTTTTGTAGGCTTGTTCTATGCTTTGTCCATAAAATTGTTTACTGATACTTGGATAAGCGGCTGGACAAGTTTAATTTTGGCAATTTTATTTCTTGGTGGTGTTCAGCTTCTCTGTATCGGTATATTAGGTGAATATGTAGGTCGAATTTACATGAACTCCAAGGATAGGCCCCTTTACCTCGTTGAAGGGTTCTATGGTTACGACAATAAAGGTCCTCATTTTTCTCGTTCTCCGGTAGGCCTAGAAGATGTTCGAAATTAAGACCAATGTTGTCCAATTCTTTAAGTTTTGTGTTATTGGTGTTCTCAATACTGGTATTCATTTCCTTGTCTTTATGGGACTTCTGACGATTTTTGCGAGCCAATTAATAGCAAATTTTTTAGGTTTTTGTGCCGGAGTCACATTTAGCTTTTTTATGAATGCGGCCTTTACCTTCAAACAGAAAACAACTATAAATAAGTTCATAAGGATGGTATTAGTATCGGGAACTCTTAGTGGCTTTTTTGGTTATTTAGGCGATTCTTACCAATGGTCGCCATATATGACATTTACTTTATTTGTTCTTGTGAATCCCTTGATTAGTTTCTTTCTCACGAAAAAAATCGTATTTAGCGAATAATTTTTGGGAGTAATGATATTTGAACCTACTCCACTTTTCGAACTAATCCTGTGCGATCTCTGGTCAGTTAATTCGAGATAAGTAATGCAAATCTTTATTTTCCTTGTCTTTGTGTTTTTTATTTATGGATTACTGAGTCTGAGCGAAATGAGAGTGTTCTAAAGTTTACGTCTATTGACTTAATTTCTAAGTTACTGTCGCATTAACAAAATGGAGCCCTCATGGAAACAAGCTTTTGGTTTTAATGGTAAGCCGATGTTCCAGCCAGTTTTCCAAAACTCAAAAATCCTGCCCTTAAACAATGCAGTTAGTTGCACCATCCTGATCGGAGCTATCGGCCCTAAAAAGTAAAGAAAAAGAGAAAGTCTTAAGAAGGTTGTTAATATGAAGCATGCAAAATATTTTTTAAAGAAATCACTTCCTTTTTTTATTTATTTTTTTATATTAGGGCTAATGTATTTCCCATGTTTTCATTATGACTATGCATTTGGGGATGATTGGTACCGATTGAATACAATTTTTACTGATTCGTTGCAGTGGGGGCAGTGGGAAACTCAATCTGGGCGTCCATTGTATGGGGCTCTTTTATCCCTTAGTAATTTTGGAGTTAGTTCTTATACTGATTTAAAATTTTTTCGTTTTCTATATTTTCTAACTATATTCGTTTACTGCTCCTCATTTTATTATTATCTCTCTTATTACAACTTTTTTAGTTCCAGTAAACTAGCCCAGTTTCTCCTCCCTTTAATCTTTTCTGCTAGTCCTGCATATTACCTTTATGGAGCTTGGTTTATTTGTTTCCCTTATGGGCTAGGCCTTATTTTTTCTCTTTTTTCTTATTATTTATTAAAAAAGAGTAATGGGGGTATCGGGCTTCTTATTACCTCATATATTCTTCTTTCATGTTCCTTCGCTATCTACCAACCGGCGGCATTGATGTTTGTGGTTTATCTTTTCTTAGATGAAATATATGTTAATGGTATAAAAAAATCTATTAGCGTTGCCATAAAGCCTTTGGCAGTTCTTTTTTTTGCGATGTTAACTGCCTTGCTTATGGTGAAACTTCTTCCCTACGCGTTTCATTTAGAAGTTTTGGAAAGAGCAAAGATAAGTTGGGATATTACCTCCAATCTCTTATGGTTTTTCGGAGATGCTATTCCCTTTAGCTTAAAAGCGTTAACCTTACTTTCATTAGATAAGATCGAAATATATCTTTTCGGATTTATTATTACTTTGTTTTATTGGGGAATTTCTCAAAACCCCTACAAGTTCATTCTGCTAGTTTGTCTTACTTTACTTTCTTACTCTAGTCAGTTAGCAGTTGCGGAGAAGTGGTTGTCAGTCCGAACATCCATAACCTTGATATGCTTATTTCTACTTGTAATCTTTGCATCTATCCTTAAGCTTCTTTCTTCCTCTTATCTTAGAGCAGGCGTGCTCGTAGTCTTATCTTTTATTTTTACTTTTCATACGGCCTACGTCTTCTATCATTCATTTATAGAAGTTTCTCAGAAGGACTATGCTGAAATTTCTGAAGGGACAAAAAAAATAATAGAAAAAAGATCTGAAAAATGTATAAATTTAGAGCCTAGGACTGAAGAGGAGAAATCGATCTACTACATATATCCAGGTTCATATGTCTTGTCTGATGAGCTAGGGATGAGATCTTCCGGAATTCCTTGGGCTTGGCCGGGAATGTTAAATCAAATTAGAGTAGAGAGAGGAGGAAAACCTTTGAAGGAGCGTGACGATTGTCTCAGGATTCAACAAACAGAGTTGCTTAAACGATAGAAAACCTTTTAAAACTAAATATCAAATGAGCCGAGAGAGAACAGATTAAGTTGTGTACACGTCTCATCACGAATTTTTTAAGAAGTGGCTGTAACATCTGGATAAAAATACGGTACTTGTGAAGGTCTGCCCGAATAGGAGAGATCAAAGGTTAGGCTTTGCGCTCAGGCGATTTGATTTACAGGATGGACGAAAGAGAATTTGAATAAAAAATCGGGTTGTGTGAATTAACGTTCGGTTATGTTGAACGCAAGGCAGAAACAAAAGCAAGTGCAAGAGAAATAAGGAATACTCTGCCGGAGAACTTTGTATAGTAACCCGAAAAGGAGGAATTTTGTGTACAAGTCCCGAGTTCTAGTTTTTTTGTAAATGAAGGATTCTCTACGGTGAGAGTTAAAGCAGATTAACTACTTTTTCGCGAGGTTTTCTTGCCAAGGCAGCCAAGAAGAGAAGTCAACTTCTTTGCGGAGCTCTTTAAAATCGTAACTCTTAATTCTCTTTGCTGGGCCCTTTGTCATCTTTCAACGCTGCAGTCCAAGCATTTTCTACCATGTAAGGCTACAAGATTCTGCTGCAGCAGGGAAGGAATTCAGATGGTTTTCAATCTTGATGAGCTGTAAAGCTCTATAGACCAATAGGATGTCAAAGATGCTTCCGGCAGACTTAATTGTTTGAAGGCACTGTAGGTTCTTCCGAATGATAACGGCCGGATGGTGTTTCCAATCAGATTTGAGTCGCGACGCAATGCTAAGGCCGTCAGGGAAGTCTGCAGTTCTTCTTTGGTTTTTAGGCAATAGCAACAAGCCGAGGCCGTCCTGTCCGACTGCTTTATGCTAGCAGACAGAGCCGCTTTGGTTCAACATTTTTCTCTTTGAGCTGATTCTTTATCGTATCAACTTTATTCACTAGAACCTTCTGATTCTCTTCGTTTTTACGACGCTCTCGACGGCGTAGCTCTTTCATCTTCTTACGTAATCTGAAGATTTTGCTGTTTGCCTCAACTAACATCAAACAGTCAGTATCGAAGAAAATTTTGTAACCGACTCGATTTCGAAGGGACGTCAGCTCCATCTCCTCTCCTGCCTAACCAAAATTTGAAGTTTACAGAGCCTCCTTATCACTCACTAAAGGTTGATAAGATGAGTACATCTCATGGATACGCATGGAATGGGAGGAGAATCGATTCTATCTTCTAAAGTATTATTTAAGATTATTTATAGAGAAAGCTTTATCCAACTCCACTCGAGAGTGATAAGATGAAAGCTTATCTGCCATCAACATGGAAATATAAATCTCCAGCAAGCTAAGGAAAATGTCTTCTTAATTCATGAAGTTATGCACTATATCCTCTTCTATCTCTTTTTATGTTCCCTTTGAAGTTTATTAATTAATTCTTATAAACATGAAATCAAACGCAAAAGCTCCATTTTTAAAAGATTCCTTTGACAATTTCAGAAAAGAAGCCTGTGGTATAACTCTGGATTTGGGTCAACAAAGAATAACATCTAAAGAACTCTCCAATCTTATTGACTTTGTTAATAAAAAGGGAATGATCAGGTGTTTTAATGAAATGAGAAGAGGAGATATTGTTAACCTTAGTGAAAACCGTTCGGCATTACACACCTCCCTGAGAGACCCTTCTCCCTGCGCACCTTATGCCAAAGTAGTTCATGAAACACTCACCAGATTTTGCCTATTTGCTGAAGAAGTAAGAAATGGCCTTAAAAGAGGTGCTACCGGTCATTGTTTCACAGATATTATCAACGTCGGAATTGGAGGGTCGGATATGGGGCCTCGAGTAGTTTATAACGCTCTTCGTTCCCCCAATCCGGACATAACAGTGCATTTTTTAGCTTCGGCAGATGGAGTAACTTTCGACAGAGTAACTAGTTCTTTAGATCCTTTTAAAACCTTGGTTGTCATTTCATCAAAAAGTTTTAAAACTCAAGAAACACAGGCAAATGCAAAAGAAATTATAGCTTGGTTAGAGAAAGGGGGTGTGGAGGAAGTCGATTTAAAAAAACATGTTGTTGTCGTTTCAGCCAAACCTGATGCGGCTGAATTTTTTGGGTTGCCGCAAGAGAATTTTTTCCCTATTTGGGACTGGGTGGGAGGCCGTTTTTCAGTCTGGGGGGCAACAGGTCTGCCCATAGCTATTGCACTCGGTACTGAGAAATTTAAGAGTTTCCTTAACGGCGCTCACAAAATGGACGAACATGCGTCCTTAACTCCTTTAGAAGACAATCTACCGGCACTAATGGCGATGTTTGCCTATTGGAATTGTACTTCTATGGATATAACTTCTTATTGCTTTCTTCCTTATGATGAAAGACTTAGAACCATGGTGGATTGGCTGCAACAGTTAGAAATGGAGAGCCTGGGTAAGAGTACTAAACCCGATGGGACGCCAGTATACGGTAGAACTTCTCTAACTGTCTGGGGAGGACACGGCAATGAATCTCAACATTCATTCTATCAATGGTTGCGAGAAGGGACTGCTAAAACCGCAATCGATATCTGCTGGTGTAAGAAGCCGGGGCATGAACATAAGGAGTTGAATAAGGTGTTAATGGCCAATGCTTATGCCCAGACAGAAGCTTTGGGAGTGAGAAATCCAAATGAACCCTATTTCAATGTCGTTTCTAGTTTAACAATCGATGAACTTATTCCCGAACGCCTGGGGGCGTTGATGGCACTATATGAACATAAGACAACGATGTTAGGCACTTTGTTCGGAATAAATGCTTTTGATCAACCAGGCGTTGAATTAGGAAAAAAACTGGCTATCAAAATGTACAACGCGAACGTGGAATGAGAAAAGAAGATATTGAATCGTTAGGATCTACCGAGCCTGGTAAGTAGACCTTTGCTTGTAAAGGATATGCCCCAGCTCGAGTAGATACCTCTTACATAAGAAAGAAACAGCTCATGCTGATCTGAACAATTCTAAAGGCAGAGTGTAACCGGAGTATTGAATACCCTGGTAAGCTTGCGCCAAGCACGTATTCCTCAGTGGCTAAAGGAAAAAGAACTGAGAATTACCCCTTATGCACTGAATAGATTCAAGCTGGGAGTAGGAGCCAACTTGAATCCTAATCTTTTCAAAGAATTTAAATCTTTTTAATGGGTAACAGGTCTGATTTCAGATAGGTAAAAATTATCCTTGTAACACGAGTTGGCAAAACTATTTGATGAAAGTTTTTAATATGTTATTAAAAATTCTCGCCTCCAACTTAATTCCAGTGCCGATATCTGTTGATAACTTTAGAAGTGTATGCTGAAGTAAGAGATCCCGGGTTAAAGGGGTAAAATAAAGGGCAAATATTAAATCCTAACTGTCGAAGAGTTCAGATGGTGCCATGAGAGACTTGACAACGAAGTCTGCAAAGTCTGCTAGGGTTTTAGGCTCTTGATTATCAAATTG
>ERZ1673748.3067-NODE-3067-length-11225-cov-4.488630_pt1 | contig 11225 bp, 9 predicted proteins | sample MGYA00580196_ERZ1673748 | MGnify/ENA primary metagenome ERZ1673748 (study PRJEB41218, sample SAMN15661796) | gut metagenome | host: Homo sapiens | place: Canada: London | collected 2015-08-20/2019-03-30 | study: EMG produced TPA metagenomics assembly of...
TTCCACGGCTTAAGTTAGTACTGTGACAACGTAGTCTTTCTCAAGAACGGTTAGAATGTTTTCAATTTCGAAAACAAAGAATAGGACTTTAAAAATGTCAGGATTTATGCCCGAGATTCCGCGCTCACCACTCTTTAATGAAGATAATCTCATTTGGATGGATTTGGAAATGACTGGGTTGGAACCGCAAGTCAACCGTATTTTAGAAATGGCAGCAGTTATTACGGATCCTCAATTGAATGTGATTGCAGAGGGGCCGGTTGTGGTAATTCATCAAACACCGCAAGTGTTAAACGCAATGGACTCTTGGAATACAAGTCATCATACAAAATCTGGTTTAGTCCGGAAATCTCTTGAAAGCGAAATTGATGAGGCACAGGCGGCAGACATTTACTATCGCTTCTTCTCTCAGTATGTTTCTCCTAGGAAGAGCCCGCTATGCGGCAATTCCATCGGGCAAGACAGAAGATTCATGGCGCGTTGGATGCCGAATCTCGAGCAGTTTTTCCATTATCGAAATATTGACGTTTCTTCAATTAAGGAGTGTGTTAGAAGATGGGCTCCTGAAGTCATGAGGAAGTATGTAAAGACCTCAAAGCATGAGGCCCTTTCAGATATCTATGATTCGATTGAGGAGATGAAGTTCTATAGAAAAGAGATTATGAAGATTTAGTGTTCTTTTCAATTCTTTCTATTGGTCTTATTTGTTTGGATAAGACCATTATTTTTGGAGCATAAAGCTTTTAAAATGGCTATTGCACATCAAGAAAAGCCTTCCAAGAAGAGAAGTCATGAAAAAAGATCCCAAAGATAATTCAACCGGTTTTGTTTATATTTTGACGAATCCAGCATTTCGAGAAGATTGGATCAAAATAGGAAGAAGCTCTCGGAGAGTTGATGTCCGATCGAAGGAACTTGATAATACTGCGGTGCCTTTGCCATTTCAAATCTTTGCGACACTTCAGACATCTAAATACATTGAGGTGGAAAAACTCATTCATTCAATGATCGACGGCCTTACGAGCCTGAGGATTAGAACAAATCGTGAATTTTTTAATATAAAGCCAGAAGTTGCACTAGGTTTCTTTCATAAGGTAGCTGAAACAATTGATGACGCAGTCGTCAAGCAATATAAGGATAATCTGCCGATAGGAAATGAGAATCGTGATGACGGACAAGAGGAACAAAAAAAAGGTCATCGTCGTTCAAGGTTCAAATTCAGTATGGTAGGAATTATGCCTGGGGAATGGGTAGTATTCGAGCCAACGAAAAAAAGAGTAAAGGTTGTTGACGATAGCAAAGTAAGGTTTGAAGGCAAAGAATATACCTTATCTAGATTCGCATCCGAATTTATGCCTAAAGAAGCTCAAAATTCTTCTGGAGTTTATCAAGGGACGAGATATTTTTCTTATAGAGGGAAAAACCTGGTTGAACTTAGGCTTGGCATGCAGGAGAAGAATGAATCTCAGCAGATAAATGTTATTGACGAAATTGGCACAAAACCTGAAGTTATTCATCCTTCCAAACAATCCATTGATCTAGACGCAAAAGAAATTGCAAAGCAGCAATCAAGAAAGCCGCCTTTTAAATTCAGTATGGTAGGCATCGCACGAGGCGAAAGTGTGCTTTTTGACCCTTTACAATTGTCTGTAAAAGTGGTCAGCGATAAAGAAGTGTCTTTTGAGGGAATCAACTACACATTATCAGGCTTTGCTGCTAAGTTTATGCCGAAGGAATTTCAAATTCATTCTGAGCAATACCAGGGACCAAGATATTTTTCTTACCAAGGAAAAAAGTTGCACGCTCTAAGAATGGAGAAAGAAAACGTTTTTTCATCTGTTGGCAGTAGCTTCTCAGAGCCAAAACCAAATGCAAAACCAGAGGTTTATCCGGGAAAGAGTGACGCCACAAAGCGTAGAGAAAAAAACTAGAGGAGAGCTCCGTTTCGTTTCAGTTTAGTGGGCATTTCACCTGGAGAGCATTTAGTCTTTGTTCCGACCGGTGTTGTGGTTGAGGTGATAAGTGATACTCATGTCAGATACGAGGAAAGAGACTACACCCTCTCAGGTTTTACTAATGAATTTATGCCGAAAGAATCGCAATTTCCGTCGAAGGCGTATCGAGGACCTAAATTCTTTACTTACCGCGGAAAGAATTTAGTTGACTTGAGAATTGAAAAAGAACGAGAGGGGGAGCATTGAGTCACAGAAGAAAGGCACTTCTACATATTGAATCCTCGTAGAAGTGCCTTGATGAATAGCAGAATTATTTAGCCTTTGGCTGGGTATTCAGCAATGTGATCAAGGATGAAGTATCCCAGCGTCCGCCTCCGCGGTTCTGAATCTCAGCATAGAATTGATCAACCAAAGCGGTAACCGGAAGAACTGCTCCGGTTTTATTTGCTTGTGCGAGACAAAGACCTAAGTCCTTGCGCATCCAATCAACGGCAAAACCAAAATCAAATTGATTCAAGTCCATTGTGATGCCGCGATTAGCCATCTGCCAGCTTCCGGCTGCGCCTTTCTCCAGTACTCCCAGAACTAACGGCATATCTAAGCCGGCTGTCTTACCGAAAGCAATCGCTTCAGACAACCCTTGAACGATGCCTGCAATACAAATCTGATTGCACATCTTTGCAAGCTGTCCGGAACCGGAAGGCCCGATTCGTTTGATTGAGCATGCGAAAGCATTGGCAACAGGGATACATTGATTGATGACGTCCTCATCGCCGCCGCACATCACGGTTAAAACACCGTTTTCTGCACCGGCTTGCCCTCCGGAAACCGGGGCGTCAACAAAGTTAAGACCGAGTTCTTTGGCCTTGGCATAGAGTTCTTGTGCAACAGTGGCAGAGTCAGTGGTGTCATCCCACAAAACTGCACCTTTTTTCATGCCAGCAAACGCTCCGTTTTCGCCCAACACTACGCTTCTCAAGTCATCATCATTGCCGACGCATACGAAGACAATGTCGCAGTCTTGAGCAGCTTCTTTTGGGGTTAGGGCCATTTTGCCGCCAAATTCTTCAACCCACTTCACCGCCTTAGAAGTGGTGCGGTTATATACCGTTACTTCGTTACCGGCTTTGGCAAGATGGCCTGCCATCGGGTAGCCCATCACGCCTAAGCCGATAAAGGCGGCTTTGATCCCTGTTTTATTTTGATCTGCCATTATTTGCGACCTCTTTCTTTGGTAACTAAAGTGGCAATAGTAACAACCTTTCTAGCTACTGCGGAAGTCGGGTCAACAATTGCAACTTTTTTACCATCGATATCAAAGTTGTCGTCTTCATCCAAAATGAGCGGAAGTTCGGTGCATCCTAAAATCAAAACGGTAGCAGCCTTGTCCTTAACTAAGTGTTTAGCTGCTTCTAAAAGCTGATCGCGGCAGACGCCGGTTGTATATCCTGCCTTAACGCCTTTTTCGCCGTAAATGGCTTCCATGACGTATTTTTGATATTCCGGATCCGGACGTACACATTTCAAGCCCATTTCATCGGCTTTCTTGCTGTAAATTCCGGTTTCGCAGGTTCCGTCAGTGGCCATCAAACCGATAACGGCTTTTTCGCCGAATTTCTTCTTGATTTCTTCCAGCGTTGTTCTCTGCATGTTAATGATTGGAACATCAAGGTGAGGAACAATTGTTTCAATGTATGCGTGAGCAGTATTGCACGGGAACACGATGGCATCGACCTGGTCGGCTTCTAACTTCTTGCAGCAGGAATAAAGAGAAAGAGTTGGGTCAATTCCGCCGTGAAGCAAGTATTTTGTGCGATCAGGAATCTGCGGGTTCTGCTCAATAACGACTTTAAAGTGATCCTGGTCTATTTTTGCCGGAGTCGCACGAGTAATCTTGTCATAAAGGTCAACGGTGGCAGCCGGTCCCATACCGCCGACAATACCGAGTTTAAAGGGCTTAGGAAGCGGTTCCCATTTCTTGGTGCAAAGATAGTGGGCGTAGGCTCCGACAATATCAATCAAACGGAAACCGGCAGCATTTAATGCATCTGCATATTCAACTTGACCGGTGCAGGACGGCAGAATGAGTTCTGCGCCTTTTTCCTGCAGACTCTGACAGCCTTTTCTTAAGATGGACAGTGCTTCTTCTTTTTGTTCTTCACTAAGATTCTTGTCAAAGAATTTGAGCTCATATTCTTTCAGCATTTTTTGAGCATTTTCTTCGGCAACAACCCATTCAACTTTGGCAATACCTTCGAAAGAGTGTTTAACAGCTTCAAATTTTGGCTCAGAGGCTAAGCCAAGATAACCGAGTTTGAGTCCTTCTTTATTTTTAAGAGACTCAGCTACGGCTTTGCCAATATTGGCAATCGGAGTTGTAAATTCAACTTGGAGCTCGCTCAAGAAGGTGAGGGCCTGGAAATTGGGAAGGGCAACAACTTTGACGCCTCGATCGGCAAAGTATTGAACTTCATCATAGACTCTGCACTTCCTGTCGCCTTCTTTTACTAGCTTTGATGCATCGGCAGGAGGGCATTCCCATTTCAAACGAACAGATTCAACCTGAGGCTTTTCATTTCCTTCTGTAGGTTCATTATGAATAGCAGCGGTAAGTTTTTCAACGAAGAAAGAGGGGCAGATGGCGCCGGAAATGGCAATAATGTTATGCAGGTCAGACATGATTGTAAATACTCTCAAAAGTCGTAAACAAGTTTTAAGAGTATAAAACGACAAAGCCCGCTTGGCAGCGGACTTTTGCTCTTGACTATTTCGATTTTTACATTATTTTTTTGCCTGTTTCGGTTTTTCAATCTCTCCATCGAGGATTTCGTCATCCATCGAGTTGCTGTCGTTAATTGAATTTTGAGACAGCTTATCCAGAATCTTCTCAGTTTCCTCAGTGGGTTGATTTTGAGCGTTAACGGAAGCTGAGATGGAGAGCCAAGTCTTACTCATCGCAATCCCAACGGCAATTACAACCGGGCCAAGAATAATTCCCATAAAGCCAAATGCGATGATTCCGCCGAAAACGCCCAAGTAGATTAAAGACAGTGGGAGAGAAGCGCCTTTGGAGATCAGCAGAGGTTTCAAGAAGTTATCAACACTGGAAACAGCAAGCGAACCCCACAAAACGAGGAACACCGCCATTCCAACTTGACCTTGGTAATAAAGCCAAATCGCTGCCGGACCCCAAACTAACGGTGGTCCAATTGGGACGGCAGAAAGCACGAAGACCGCAACACCGAGAGTGACAGCGCCCGGCACTCCGGCTATTAAAAAGCCAATGAAAGCAACAATGCCTTGGCCGGCAGCGCTTCCAACGATTCCAAATACAACGCTTCTTGTTGTATTAACAATGATGTTTCTTACTTCTACAGCTAAGTTGCCGCTCATGCGCGTCAGTAGAGCAAGACTTTTGTCTGCAAGGTAGTCTCCGTCTCTATAGAAGAAGAAAATGATAAAAATCATCAGGAACAGTTGGAAAAGACCGTCGCCTAACATCACTGCGCCTTTAAGGAGTATTTTGCTGACAGGATCAAAGAGTTTTTGAGCTGTAGCTGCTAAATCTTCCCGATTGCCGATAAAACTGTCGAGCTGTCCGTAAAGCCAGTTTCCAACCCACGGAATATCTTTGATTTCATTTGGCAAAGAAAAGCCAGAGGCAATCCACTCTCTGACCATAGAAATTAAATTAGGTATCTGTTGGGCAGAAACAACAGAAAGGCCTGTAATCGGGATAACGATTAAAACGGTCAATAGAAAGACAAGAATGAAGCTGGCTAACAGGTTCCTGTTGCCGCACCATTTTCTTATCATTTTAAAAAGAGGCCAGGAAACAATGGCAATCACAGCCGCAACTGAGATGGCCGTAGCAAAAGGCCAAACGACTAAAAAGCAGCCGATGGCAATAAAGAAACCGAACAGGACCCTGACGATTACATCGACTCTATCCTTGAATGAGAGGAAGCCAACCAGCTTCGGAAGGTTTGAGTTTTCTATTTTATTGTCAGCCATAGTGGACTCGTCTAATTTTTAAGGCCTCGGGCATTTAGTGTTCCTGAATTTGAGGGAGCTCTTTCATCGAACAGCAAGGAGTTCTTCCTTGTTTATGTAAAAACGCTGTTCCCCAAATATACATGGATTCCAAAATCGGACGTAAAGATTCACCTAATTCGGTCAAAGAATACTCTACTTTTGGCGGGACGACAGCGTAAACCTTACGGCTTAGAAGGCCGTCCTCCTCCAATTCTCGCAGCTGCTTAGTGAGCATTCTGGGAGTAGCTGCGGTGACTTCCCTCTGAAGATCCGAAAAACGAAGAGTCTTTCCAACCAGGTTCCACAGAATAAGCGCTTTGTATTTTCCTCCGATGAGATCCAGAGTTTTCTCTACCGGACAGCAGTTCTGAGGCTTATTTTGATTTGAGCATTCTTTTGCCATTAAAACGTCCTAAGTATATTTTTGGATACTATATTCCTTTCTTGGTAGTTCTTGCTAGTTTGAAAGTATTGAATAAAATGTTCTTGCAAATAAAGGAATAGAAATGAAAGAACATTTTGATGTCACGGGAATGAGCTGTTCCGCATGCTCTGCCAGAGTGGAAAAGGCCGTTAAAGAACTAAATGGAATTGATGACGTAAATGTTAATCTCTTAAAAAATTCCATGGTGGTTGATTTTGATCCGACCAAAACAGGCACAGACCAAATCGAAAAGGCTGTGAAAAAAGCAGGATATTCCGCAACCGCTAAATCTGAAGAAAGAGGCAAAGGAACAGCAGCTCCTTCTAAACCTCATGAAGACGTCCAGGCAGAAGAACTCAAGAGCATGGAAACACGTCTTTGGGTTTCTATCGTATTCAGCGTCCCTTTGATGTACATTGCTATGGCTCCGATGGTTGGATTGCCAAATCCTTCTTTCTTAAGCGGACATCAGAACGCTGCCGTCAATGCATTAACCCAGTTTCTCTTAACTATTCCTGTCGTTTTTATTAACTTCAAATTCTTCAATATCGGATTCCGTTCGTTGTTTGCACGAGCTCCTAATATGGATTCTCTTGTAGCCATCGGTTCTGCTGCTTCCGTTTTTTTCGGATTGTTTGCGCTTTATATGATGCTTATAGGCTTGTCAGCAGGCAATCAAGAACTCGTTGCCAAGTATGCACATAATCTCTATTTTGATTCCGCCGCAATGATTCTTACACTGATTACCGTAGGTAAGTATTTTGAAGCAAGAGCAAAAAAGAGAACTACTAATGCTATTTCCAAACTATTGGAATTAGTTCCGGATACTGCGGTCGTTCAAAGAGACGGAAAAGACATCGAAGTGTCCGTAGATGAAATCCGCCCGGGTGAAATTGTTGTTTTGAAAACCGGACAAAGAATTCCGGTCGACGGAGTTGTCAAAGAAGGAACCGGCTCGGTGGATGAATCTTCATTGACAGGAGAAAGTCTTCCGGTGGAGAAGGAAACGGGCTCAGTTCTATCCGGAGGAACCTTGGTCACGCAAGGGCATTTTCTGATGCAAGTAACAAAGGTCGGAGAAGATACGGCGTTGGCTCAAATTATTAAGCTGGTAGATGAAGCTACTTCCTCAAAAGCTCCTGTGGCGAGACTGGCTGATAAAGTTTCGGGAATTTTCGTCCCAACGGTAATTGCGCTTGCTATTATTGCTTCAGTGACCTGGATGCTTTTAGGATATTCTTGGGAATTTGCTCTCATGATTGGAGTATCCGTTCTCGTGATTTCTTGTCCTTGTGCGTTGGGGTTAGCTACACCGACAGCGATCATGGTTGGAAGCGGAAAAGGGGCTGAGCAGGGAATCTTATTCAAGTCAGCTGAGGCGATTGAAAGCAGTGAAAAAGTTAATGCTGTTGTTTTAGATAAGACGGGTACGGTGACTGAAGGGAAACCATCCGTGACCGATATCGTGTTATTTAACGGCCAAACTCTGGATGAATTACTTCAAAAAGTTTATGCCGTAGAGAGTAAGTCCGAACATCCTTTAGCCAACGCTATCTCCAACTATTGCGCTGAAGTTCAAATCTCTCTTTCTCCGTCGTCAGATTTTAAACAAGTGTCCGGAAGTGTTTCCGGTACAGTCGGAAATGAGAAAGTTGAAATCGGGAATCTTAAGGCTCTAAGCATCCAAAATAGTCAGATAACCGAACAAGCATTGTCATTGGCAAGGCAAGGAAAAACTCCGCTTATAGTCAAGATTAACGGTACACCGAAAGGAATTATTGCAGTTGCCGATCCAATCAAGCCTGACAGCAAAATTGCTATAGAGGCTATGAAAAAAGCAGGTCAAGAAGTTTGGATGGTTACCGGTGACAATGAGGTAACGGCCAAAGCAGTTGCTTCTAAAGTCGGCATTGATCATATTGAAAGCGGTGTTTTGCCTTCCGATAAAGAAAAAATTGTCCGCAGACTGCAGGGCGAAGGCAAAAGAGTCATTATGGTCGGCGACGGAATCAACGATGCTCCTGCATTGGCTCGAGCAGATGTTGGGATTGCTATTGGAGCCGGTACCGATGTGGCTATTGAATCTGCCGATATCGTATTAATGAAAAATCGTCTGACAGACGTTGTTAATGCAGAAAACTTATCTCATTCAACGATGAACAACATCAGACAGAATTTGTTCTGGGCCTTCTTCTATAACATCATCGGTATTCCTGTTGCTGCAGGCGTGTTCTATCCTGTGCTTGGCTGGACGTTAAGTCCAATGATTGCGGCGGCTGCCATGAGCATGAGTTCAGTTAGTGTCGTAAGTAATGCTTTACGTTTAAGAGGCTGGAAGCCGAAGTTAGTTTTTAACCAAGAACAAAGAAAAGCAAGCAGCGCGAACGCTGCAGTGATTTCTGTTACGCTCAAGCAAGAAACAGCTTCTGTAGCTTTGCATTCCGCTTCACATACAAAAGCTGTGTTAATTGAAGGAATGATGTGTTCTCACTGCAGTTCTGCAGTAGAAAAAGGACTTTCTAAACTTCCGGGAGTTCAAAGCGTAAAAGTTGATCTAAAGGATCAGTTGGCAACGATTGTTTTTAACGGAGAACTGAGCGATGAGACGATTAAATCCACTGTTGAGAAGCTGGGATACCAAGTTGTGAAGATTGAAGATCTTGCCGTTCCTGAAAAGCCTGAAGTTTTGTCAAGAACGCAGGCTCAGGAAAAGAGCGGCCTAATTGCAAAGCCTGTGCTTCATACAAAGAAAGTTGTTATTGAAGGAATGATGTGTTCTCACTGCAGTTCTGCGGTAGAGAAAGGACTTTCAAAACTTCCGGGAGTTCAGAGCGTAAAAGTGGATCTTGAGAATAAGCTGGCAACCATTTGCTTTGACGGAGAACTAAGCGATAAGACAATTAAATCGACCGTTGAGAAGCTGGGATATGCAGTTGAGAAAATAGAAGAATAATCAAGAAAAACGGGCTGACGATTTACTTCGAATCCTCCCGTTTTTCTTTTCGAAAGGTCTGTTGAAAAGTGACAGAACTAATTATTCAGGCATTTACAACCTGATTATTAAGTTTTCCATGCCTTGAAAAGCTAAATGCGCAGCGGTTTAGAGTTTGGGGAAGAGACCTTCTTCCTTAGGTTTCAAGCCTTTCAATAAATAAGTGCCTTGAGTCCCTTGACGACCGAGTACGGAAATTTGGGACAAGTTCTTACCATTGCTCGTTACAAAGGTAATGGCTCTCATTTTTTTGTTGGCCGACACATAAGTAAAGCGATAGCTATTTTGTCCCGGGATTTGGACTGGACCAGCAATTATTCTCATTCCTTGCTGTTTGTAGCTCTGTGCCATTTTATCGGCAGCATCTTTAGCAGCAACGTCGGACGGCATAACAGTGATTAGAACGCCTTCTCCAAACTTCTGACTTGCAAATAAAGTGGCGTCTCCGCCTGCCGGTACATTGACATCTTTAACTTTTTGAGCCATCCAATCATTGGTAAGCGGCAGGTCATAATATTTTGATTGGAAGTCTGCTGAAAAGGCAGGCGAAGCAAGAAGACCGCTCACCAAGATGATGCCGGCGGTCATGGTGAAATTTCTGCGAAGCATATTTTTCTCCTTGGAATGTTTTAACTTCGGGAGCCATTCTACCTCTGGCTAGCTAAAGCTGGTCTCCTTAGAGTGCTCCTAAGAGTTTTTACCGAGCGAAAACGGTTCAACACTCAACGAGAAGTTGGGTGGGAGAACCGGGAGGCTGTGAGATAATTAATAATTAAGATCAATCAACAATAGAATCAATTCCTAAATTGAAGAGAATCCTCCTTTTGACTGCCTTTTGCTGCACTGCCGTGTTCGCCTCTTCTGAGGATAAGCCTGTAGTTGTAGCTATCAATTCAGCAGTCAATCCGCTGCTGACCAAAGAGTTCGTAGCCCAAACAATTGATACTCTGAGAAAGGCAGTTGCTCCCAGACCATTGGAAGTGAAGTTTTTGGAGCTTCCTCAATTGGAGCAGGATGTTAAAAACAGAAAAGCTGATTTATTTCTTGTTACCAGCAACTTTATTAAAAAGTTTCAGACGGAAGGAGCTAAAGATTTAACTGTTGCGGCCTCGCCTTTTTCGAAAGATCCTAATAGGAGTGAGGCTTCCTTATTTATCGTAAAGGCCGACAGAGATGATTTAAAGGAAATTTCAGATCTGAAAGGAGCCCGAGTTTCAGCAGGTCGTCCAACAGCTTTCGGCATGTACATTGCCGGAATGGGAGAGATTGCCAGAGAAGGTTTTAATCCGAATACTTTCTTCTCTGTCTCTCGTTTCCATGGCCTGGATAGAGACAACATCATTGGTGATGTATTAAATGGAGACTCTGATGTCGGAATATTGCGCATATGTTATTTGGAGGATGCAATTAACCGCAAGGTTTTGAAGGAGACGGACGTTAAGTTCATCAATCTTATTGAGGACGGAAAGCACGTTTGTAAACGCTCGACGGCTTTATATCCGAATTGGACGCTTGCTTCGATGCCTTCTCTAGACGCAGGTTTGACAAGCAAAATTACGGTTGCTTTAATCAACCAGCCGCGTACAAAATTAGGAAATTATTGGCAGGTTGGAAGTGATTTCAGCGAGCTCGATAAACTCCAAGAACTTCTTAAAATCGGAACCTATGAGAAGGTCACAAAACTTTCAATCAGACGCTTTTTGTTAGATAACGTTCAGTACTTCTTTTTTGCATTTTGCATTCTCGGAATGCTCCTTTCCTATTCTTTCTTTTTATCTCGAGCGGTAGAAAAAAGAACCAAACAATTGAAAGAAGCTTT
>ERZ1673748.3074-NODE-3074-length-11192-cov-6.702523_pt1 | contig 11192 bp, 6 predicted proteins | sample MGYA00580196_ERZ1673748 | MGnify/ENA primary metagenome ERZ1673748 (study PRJEB41218, sample SAMN15661796) | gut metagenome | host: Homo sapiens | place: Canada: London | collected 2015-08-20/2019-03-30 | study: EMG produced TPA metagenomics assembly of...
ACTATGTGTTAAAGAATATTCTGAAACAAAAATAGATAAGGATAATACACATCCACCATTATTATTTGTTTTTGGAAAAGTAATAGATGGCAAAGAAGTGTATATTAAAATTAAACTGAGAGAAAGAGCTAAGCGAGATATTGCTTGTATATCCTTTCATTTTGCAAAAAATAAAATGGAATATCCTTATCGTTAAAAGGAGTGATTGCTATGAAAAAATTGATTAGAGAATTCATGATGGACTGTCCTATGTGTGATAAAGTTCATATGATTAAAGAGTATGAAGATATTACAACTGATATTATAAAAGACGAAGCTATCACATATAAAGAAAAATATTATTATTGTGAAAACGCATCCGATGAAGAAAATATTTTTGTTGATGGGGAGCTTTTAAATGAAAATCTTTTAAATGGACGCAATGAATATCGAAAAAAGCATGGTCTGTTAACTTCATATGAAATTGCTGATATTAGAAAAGAATATGGACTTTCTCAGGTTGATTTTGCACGCCTCCTGGGTTGGGGAGATGTTACTATTGCAAGATATGAAACTAAAGCGATACAAGATGAGCCATACGATATGATACTCAGGCAAGTTAGGGATGATGCATGCTTTGCTGCTGAATTATTGCAAAAGAACATTGATAAATTCACTGATGAAAAGGTCAAAAAAATCAAAATAAATATTGAAGCAAAAGCATTAAATGAAGAAGAACCCAAAAAACGGGAAAGTCTCAAAAAGATGTACACCAAATTCACGTCATTATCTATATTCAACGGTTTTAAGCTTTTAGACTTTAACAAATTAGAAGCTGCTGTTTCATATATAGCTAAAAGGGTTCCAAACTTATATAAAGTGAAATTAATGAAGATGCTGTGGTATACTGATATGCTAAATTATCGGGAGCAGAATTCATCTATGACTGGACTTGTATATAAACATGAACCAATGGGTGCACTTCCTATTGGCCATTATGAGATGTTAGCATTGCCAAATATTAAGGTAGAAGAAATAGATTCATATGATTACACATCATATAAGATTCAATCAAGTGATAATGTGAATTGTAATATATTGTCTGATAATGAAAAGGCAATATTAGATAAAGTTATTAAGAAATTTAAAAACTATACGTCAAAAGAAATTGTTGAGTATATGCATCAAGAAACAGCATATACAAAAACTGTTTCAGGCGAAGTAATTCCATATAGTTTTTCAAAAGAATTGAAAAGATTTTAAAAGTATTACGCAAACATGCCGCAGGATACCCTGCGGCTTTTGTGTTGCCAGTAAAGCCATTCTTTCTTTCCTTTAAAAATCCCGCATACTAATTACAAAAGCAGCAAGAAAGGAGCATAAAAAATGCCAAACACAGATAGTAAAGAGTTCAAAACAATATACCGTTCGCCGTATTCTGTAGATGCATCGGCGAGTGTTAAGATGCTGAACAAATACTACGACGCCAGAAAGGACGGAGAGATAGTAGACGTAGTGACGCTGACGGAACCGTATAATATAATCGGAAGCCATGCTTTTGATTTCTGCCATGTTAAAGAACTTACTATTCCGGATACCGTGACACAATTGAAGCGTTTTGCTTTTGCAGACTGCAAGACGCTTAAAAAAGTCACGCTCGGAAAAGGGATAAAAAAGTGTGGAGAAGACTTGATTTTCCGGTCAGGAGTGCAGGAAATCGTCTGGACAAAACCAATTGGGGAAGATGTAGATGAAGCATTGTATGGACTAATCCGGGAGGAATCTTCAATATTCTACCGTACAGACGAAATCCGGCTGAACAAAGGAAGAATATTTCTCAAGACAGGAGAAGCACAGAAAACATTTCTGCTGACATATAATGGCAGGAGCGTAAGACTTCCAAAATACATTAATAATTACATCAACATGTTTGTCATCCAGGATATGGTGCACGCGGCTCTCGCCAGCGACACAAAAGAGATTAGCCAGTCTCTGTCATACCGCCTCATTCTTGGAACGATGCAGGATTTTCAGAACAAAGTGAGTGTTGCGCTGGAGCTCTATATATTGGAAGGCTCGCCAGATGCGAAAAAATACCTCCAAAACAATGCGGCAAAAATCGCAGAGGCGTTTGCGGAAGGCGAAGATGATATCGCCTTATCAAAATTTGTATCTCTCGGCCTGATGGATGCAGAAGCACTGCTACATACGCTGCCAATCGCCCAGGAGAAGGGACTGCCGACATCTATTGCGTACCTGCTGGAAGAAATGCGGAAATACAGTTTAAGGCTGCCGGATGCTTTGGAAATCTAAAAAGTGCTTTTATAAAAAGAAGCAAAAAATGCTTCTTTTTTTTATTTTTGGAAGAGATTTCCGGCATATTGGATATATAAGAAAAAATCTAAAAAAGAGGAGAGAAAAGTAATGTTAAAAAATACAAAAAGCAATAGCAAAAAACCGGCATCCGGATATGACAGAATTGAGTTCTACATTGACTTTGTTCAGGTTCTGCTATCAGCGTTCATGCTGGGGTATGTAATTGGAAAACAGAAAAGAGAAAAAGAGAACTAAAAAATCGGAAAGAGGTGAGAAGATGACAACATTCGAGAAATCGTATTTCGAACTGCCGGTAAGTAATAAGAAATCTCAATGCATTCTGGACTTGGAATCCGGAAAGATTAGCATTTGCGAAGTGCCGCTGGAGTATCGTAATGCAGACTGCTATATGTATGCAATGCAGTATATTCATACGTCTGGTTTGGAAGGCGTGGAAAACAAAATAGAGAGAGAACTTGTCAAGACGCAGATACTCACAGATTTGATGGAAGCGAAAAAACAGAAAAACAGAGAACGGGAGGCGGAACTGTATGGTCTGTTTGAGGGGTATTTTTGTTATGATGGTAACGATATGCTGACGGTGCAATCTTATATCAGCAAACGGAAAGAGGAAATGGACGTTTGAGACATTAAAAAAATCATAAAACACGAGAAGAGAGTAGAGGAGCTGCCGGCAAAGCCGGCGGCTCCTATAAATATGCCTGCGGGTACATTCCCAGAATACCCTCAGGCATTCGTATTTTCTTGCGTATTTTCAGCTCGTCCAGCTCTGACAAAAAAATATGAAAAAAATGTGAAAAAAACGTCAAAAAAATTTTTTATTTTGCATATTAATCTTGATGGAAAAAACCATCTGCTAAACAGGAAGCCATAGGCTGAAAATATGCCAGCTTGATATGGCTCCGATTAAGCGAATGTGACATATAACCTAATGCATCTGGCGTATAAAAGGTTGAAGGAAACTGCACGAAGCCTTCTATTGGGCTTTGGCTTTGCCTTTTGCTGGTTCGCAGGGCTTTTGCCTGATATAGTACGGAAGAGAAATCTTCCTGGTTTCCGCGTAGCCTTTCCTCCAGGCTTAAAATCCAAGTGTAAATAATAAAAAATAGGAGGTAAAAAGATGCAAAATTTAAAGGTTAAAATGTTGTCTGTCGCAATAGCGGCTTTAACTGCTGCAACACCGATATTGTCTTCATATGTGGCATATGCAAGTGATATTACGGTAAATGATGATGGAACAGTAACACAGATTTCTACATCAACAGATGAAAAGACAGACGAAACTAAGTTCCTCTTCGTCAATCTGAAAACGGCCGGAGGCAAGGTTGTGATTAATGAAGGCGAAGACAGTGAACAGACTGTCCGGCTGGAAAAGCAAATGGACAGGTTACATATTGATGTATACGATAAAGATAACGTTATGATATCCTCAGAAAATGCGATAGATAATGGTTATACTTACGTATATGAAGCAAAAGCCGATGATGCTGTTAATGTGAAGGCATATGCAGATGACGGCTACGTAGTAAAGTTGTATGAATTAACTGACGATTCTTCTGGTACTGAAATCACTGAGGACGTTGGATTTGATGCAGGAAACAAAGTAGAGGCTTTTAAATATCCGGTGTTTATGGAATATGATAAGACCGTAAAGATTAGATTTGAGAAGAAAGGGTCTGCTGAAGATATTGCGGAAGATTTGAGCGTTAATGATGAGACTGATGAAGCCGGGAAAGAAGTAAATGCGAAAGCTGAAGAAGCCGCTGGTAATAAAGAAGAAATCAAGGTAGAAGCAGATGTAGATAAGCCAGAAAATTCAGAAGCTGAAGATGTAAAGGCTGATGAAGAGGCTGCAACCAAAGTAAGAGATGATAAAACAACCGAAGATGCTGATGCCCCAGAGAAATCTGAAGACCTCAAGGATATTGACAGTAACGACAAACAGGATGTATCTGAAGAGATAGCTGCTGACAATGATTTGACGGTGAATACTGATGACAATAAAAAAGATAACGAAGAATCAGATATTACTGTTAATGATAGCAGCATCACCAAAGATATTGATGAGAATGCTGGTGAAGAGCCAGATGAGAAGTCAAGTGAAGACATCATGAATAATGATGGAGATTCAGAAGATGCCAAAGATGCAGATTCTGATAATTCAGACGAGAATTTCGTTTCAGATGAGGCTTCAGACAGTGCAGATAAAGACACCACAATTAATGACGCAGAGACAGAAGAAACAGAAAAGGCTGAAGAGGCTGACAGTCACACAGATAATACTGAAGATAAGATAGAAAATGACAAACAGGATACTGAACAGTCATATGATATATCAAATCTTGACAACACAAGCTTTGCTTCTGCCAGACTTGTAGTAATCTCTGATAATGCGAAAAGTGTTTCTACTGATAGCAAGTACATAATTGCAAATTATCAGAATATTTATCTGATTCAATATGAGACTGTTGAAGATGCAATGAAGGCATATGTGAAATATACGGATGCAGGATTAGCAGTTGAACCTGATGCGATAATTTCCGCTGCAAGTGATGAATTGTTAGCAGATGAATGTAATCAAACATCTATGAGTGAGGACGCAAATCCTATAAATTTCATATACGAAGAAAATGAATCCACTATTATTGATAGTAATACAAAATTAATTGCATTGATAGATACTGGAGCTTCGGATAATGATAATATTACAAATAGGGTTTCTGTTATCGACAAATCATTTGAAGGAAATGGTCATGGCAACGAAATGGTAAAATCTATTTTAGAGCAAAATCCGAATGCAAATATATTATCAATACGAGCTATTGATAATAATGGTCATGGCAATATCTCTGGAATAATTGCGGCTATGGAATATGCGTTAAATCAAGGCGCTGAAATCATAAACTTATCCATATCATCAAGAACGACTATGTTGAATAGCGTGTTGGAATCTGAAATCAAGAAAGCTGTTAATGCCGGTGCATCTGTAATTGCCGCAGCTGGAAATGACGGAGCCGATGTTAAAGATTATATGCCAGGTTCAGTAAATGAAGCTATTGTAGTTGGCGCATGTAATGAAAGCGGTGAAAGATTAAGCTCCTCAAACTATGGATATACAGTAGACTATAATGTTGTTGCAGACTCTACATCTCAAGCAGCTGCAAAATATAGTGGTTATATTTCCTCACATGATTATATTGATTTAAATAGTGGCTTAATTTTTAGCCCAGATTATAGTGAAATGGTGTCTGATAATGATAAAAAACAGTTACGAGCATATTATATGCTTTACGACCAAACAAGACCAGACCCTGATGAACATACAAAATATGTATTTTCAACATTTAACATTTATTATCCTATTGAACAGACCTTGAATGATATGATGCTCTTCAAGATTAATCCAAATGCATCAAGATATGATTATAATGCAAACGGAATTACAATAGATGTGGATATCAACAGAGGAGCTCCGGAAGGATATCAGCATCCGATTACAGATGAGTGTATATATGATGAAAAAACCGGATATTTAAGTATTCCTGAACAATATAAAGAAGAAGACATCACTGTAACAATCTGGCAATCAAGAGAAGATGCATTTTATAAAGATTTTATACCTGATGAAGTAAAACCGCAAGAAGACCAAACGGGAATGATGACGATTGCTCGATTTGCAAATGATTTCCCGTATGGATACATTAACCCATCTTATGCATATAAAGGATGTAATGCCAATGTGAAATTAAAAGGTGACCCAGACTCTGTTAAAGTAGGTGATTTATGGACTGGTTCAGCAACTACAATGTATATAGGAGATACAGATTGGGGAGCTCAAGTCCCATATGGATGGGTTGCTGGTTCTGAGGCCTACGGAAAAGAATGGAGATGGGGACAGATTTTTAATATAACCTCATGTCAGAACAAGATGTTTGTTAATATTGGTGGAGCAGGAGAATACGGAAAAAGTTCTAAAAATTGGCTATGGGGTGGATGTATCAGTGATATAGATAATGCTTTCGAGGGACCTCCTTTAGTAAGTTCTATTTATGTTGAGTGTATTGCGAAATCTGGCAATAATGCAACGTTTTACTTACATGCGTCATGTCATGGCCCGCAAGGCCAAGCAGCCCAAACGATGGTTTCAACGTTTACAGCCATTATCACACCAGATGAAACAGAGCTCACTATCCATAAAAGATTTTCAAGTCCTCAGCTTACACAACAGACAAGCAGGGTTGGAGATTTAGTTACAAAATTTGGAATTTATAACAAAAAAAGCTGTCCGGAAGGTCAAGAAGTAAAAATCATTGATATTAACGGCGGTAAATCTTCCAAAGCTGTAGGCAAAACAACCTTAAAACCTGGAATTTACTATGTTAAGGAACTCAAAAGAATCTCCGGAACAATAGAAAATGGCAAGGTATATGGGCCAATAACAATTAAAAAAGGTGATAAACCAAAAGATTTATCTGACTTTGTTAAAGACTCAGATAAAGATGATATATCAATGGATAAAAACGGATATGTATTGAATATACCATTCCGCTTCACAGGAGAGCTGTTAACAAAGTTAAAGGGTGATACATTACAACCGTTAGAGGGAGCTGTGTTTAAAGTAAACTACAGTGAAGGAACTGGTAGTGATTATCAACGCAAAAGAACCTGGTACTTCGTTACAGATAAAAATGGAAAAATAAAATATGACCGTAAGCATTTAGCAGATAATGATGCAAGGTTTAAAGGTAAAGTGCCTGCATCAGATGAAATGTTTACCACTGCTGCTGATATCAATAAGACAGCTTTACCTACCTGCGAATTGCATATTAAAGAATATCTGGCTCCAGATGGATATAGTAAAGATGGCGAAATGCATGTAATAGTAATTAAAGGTATCAGGGATAACAATCAAAAGTTCACCGATAAGAATGCCGTTGCTGACAATACGCCAACAATCAAAGACCCGGTAGATGGAGATAAGTGGAAAGTCAGAGTCCAGGCAAAAAAGATTGATGAAAACGGAAAAGGACTGGCTGGGGCGGTATTTAGTATTTTTGATACTGAAGATTGCTCTGGTGACTCCTTAGGAAAATTAACATCAGCAGATACTGGTATTACAAATATTGAAACGATTGATGAAATCCCACAGACGACTGAAACATACGAAGTATGGTGCAAAGAAGTCAAAGCCCCTTCAGGATATGCAATATTAGAAACTCCAGTTAAATTAACATTTAAACTTGCAGACTTCAAAAAACTCAGCGCAGACGACCAGAAAAAAGGTGAGTTAAAAGTATTTGGATTAACAGATGGCGGCAAAGGTATTGTAAATGAAAAAGGATGGCAGGTCAGAATTCAAACTAAAAAAATTAATCGTGATAAAACACCTTTAGCTGGCGCCGTATTTACTATTTACTCAGATGAGGCATGCAAAGATGCTGATGCAATTACAACTATTACATCTGGAGACGACGGAATGACAGATATAGCCAAAATTCTTGTCCCGAACTCAGAACAAGAAAAAACTTTTTATTGTAAGGAGACAAAAGCGCCAAAAGGTAAGATTATAAAGGAAACCATCTTCCCTCTAACATTTAAAAAAGCTGATTATACGGCCCCTGACGGTGAACTAAAAACATTTGGTCCAAAAGAAGGAATTATAAACGATGAAGGATGGAAAGTGCGCGTAAATGCAAAAAAGGTTGATGGAGACAAAAATGGACTTGCAGGAGCAAAGTTTACAGTATATGACAATGAATCTCTAAGCAATGAAAGTATACTTGGAACGCTGGAATCGTCCGCTGATGGCACTACAAATGAATTATCACTTGGCTTTAATATGAATATTACTGAAGTGACATTATATTGTCAAGAAACAACGCCCCCTGACGGCTATATTGGAACAGATGAGATTTTCAAAGTAACCTTCAAAAAAGCCGATTACGATAAATTGAAGGCACAAGACGCAAACACAAAAGGTGAGTTGAAAACGTTTAGCACGGAAATTGTGAATGTATCAGTTACTCCTACCCCTACTATTAGTGTTACTCCGACTCCACCAACTCCACCAAGCGGTGGACTGTATGTCAAAAAGACATCAAAGGCACCTAAGGATATTATGGATTTAAAGAGTTATACTCTTGCAGATGCAGAATACAGAGTAACATCAAGCAGGGCTGGAGATATGGGAACACTGACAACAGATGAGTCTGGATACTCAAATGTACTATCTCTTCCAGATAATAGCATTCCGCATCATCAGGATGAGATACGCGATATTCATGGAAATCTGATACAGGAGGCTAAAGACTGGATTGAGAAAGTCCAGACGACATACTATATCACAGAAATAAAAGCGCCAAATTATCATTCCGTATATGCTGGTACGAAGTCACAATCTGTCGTCATGCCTGATGATGCAGGACAGACATTTGAAATTCCATTTGAAAATGAACCGATTTTCTGTGATGGAAAACTGGATATTGAAAAACTGGGTGTTAAAGGTGAGGTAGTCGTCGGCGCCGTCTTTAAAGTGGAATACTTTGATGCTGATGGTCCAAATGAAGGTGACCTTGTCAGAACGTGGTATTTGAAATCGGATACGCAGGGACATGTCAGAATGGACGAAGCTCATCTTGATAAGAACAATCAAAGTGATGACTTCTTTAAGTATGATGGAAATATAGTAATTCCAATTGGAGGATATCTCCAGATAACAGAGGTTGACGCTCCGGCAGAATATGTAGTAGAAACAGAGCCTGTAGGTATTGCAACAACAAAAGATGCAGACTTTAAGCTTACATACGATAATGCGAAAGCATGGTATGAAGAACTTGAACGATGCCGTGTAAATTTGAAAAAATATGAAGCAGACGGAAAAACTCCAATAGCCGGTGTTGAGTTTGAGATAAAGTTTCTAAAGCAAGCGATAGCCCCTACATCAAAAATGCATCCAAACTTCAAGAGACTGTTAAAAGAAGGGGAATCTACAATACGGCATACTGATGAAAACGGTGATGTTTTCTTTGATAATCTCGACCAAGGCATTTATCAGATTACAGAAATAAAAACCCTTGATGGAAATTCGTTGTTGAAAGAACCTATCATTGTAACACTGCCGATGACAATGACCGAAGATGAAGCTAATGAATATGGTAATGTTAACTACGAAACAGCAAAAGAAGATGTCAATTATTCTGGCAAATGGTATTTTTATGAATGCTTATACGAAATCACCAATAACGCAGTATTTAAAATGCCGATGACTGGTGATGACGGCAAATGGAAATATGGATTCATCGGATTTGGAATCATTATGGCAACAGGAGTTTGCTTTGCGGTTTGCAATACAAAAAATAAAAAAACAAAGAAGCAAAAACATAAAAAATAAAAAATACAACAAACAAAGAGAGCAGTATTAACCTGCTCTCTTTGTTTGTTATTAAATGCATTATCATTTCCATATTGCATGTAATTTTTCATTAATTGTTATCCTCATTCCAGTATAGCGACCACCGTATTCATCTTCCCAGCACACAAATGTATACCCATCTCTGACCGGTGTTGGAATATCTCTGCTAAATTTTAATTTGGTCCCATGATAAAAATACATGTCATATACGCTGACATTATTTAATGTAGGAAAGTGTCCTCCATTCGCATCAATCGTTAGCTTTTCTTTTTCTCCATAAGCAGTAAAAACTTGCACACAATAATATGTAGAACCAGATTTATATACTCCTACACCAAGATGAGTCGAATATGTATTTAATAACGCAACACGATGCCCAGGACTATTCATCCACCCATCAATTGTATTTTGTGGAGATGTAAAGCCTGCAGCTATATTCTCTCCTCCTTTGTCATCCGGAATACCATATTCGCTCAAAATAGAAGTACTGTCAGTTCCATCCGGTCTAGTGTGTGAAAACTTAATGGAAATCTCCTTTGCCCTCTGCATAGCGGCTCTGTTCAAGTCGTTGTTGGTCTGTACAAGCGGTTCCCCATGTTTCGCTCTTTCAATATTTGTCAATCTAAAAATCTCAGCTGCGAACTGTTCTTCCGTAAATGTTGGAGCTGGTGTGATATCAGGTTTATCGTCGTCATCGCCTGATGGTACGTAAACTTTAACACCATTTGTGTCGTATTTGCCCGCTTTTCCTGACTTGGAATATGCTTTTACAGTATAAATATTATCCTGCCCTTCAAAAGGGTACTTGTCTGTACAACTTAATCCTGAAACTGTATCAAGTGACAGCCATTTTGTATTACCTTTATTCCTTACATATACATCATATGTATCAGCTCCGCCTGCCTTAAACCATGAAATTGTAACAGAACCATTAGAATTTAATTTAGCTTCATTTAGTTTTACAGTTTGAGGAACTGTATTGGTTGTCAATCCCTTTTTGTTGTACGCTCCAGACTTCTTTGTTTTCTTATTATAGGCTTTAACTGTATATGTGTATTTATATCCTGTGTCTATTGGATATTTTTTGGAAGAAGTATGCGTATAACTGGATTTTGCACTATCCAGCGTCTTTATTTTAATCCACTTCTTGCTACCAGCCTCTTTGTAGTATACGATATAGTTTGTAGCCCCGGAAGTTTTTTTCCACTTGATATTAATCTTATTATAATCAGTGGCCTTTATGCTTGACAGCTTCACCGTTCCAGGTTTCTTGGCTGCCGCCTGCGTTCGCATCTGCAAAGCCTGCGGGATACAGATGAGCGCCGCAATCATGAACGCGAACAGCGCATATAAATATTTACGTTTCTTATACATATATTTACCCTCCTTGAGTTTTTATTTCTTATGTATTTATTATACTATATTTCTATATAGCATTCAAATGTATAAGCTATAAATAATATGC
>ERZ1673748.3091-NODE-3091-length-11128-cov-8.069358_pt1 | contig 11128 bp, 10 predicted proteins | sample MGYA00580196_ERZ1673748 | MGnify/ENA primary metagenome ERZ1673748 (study PRJEB41218, sample SAMN15661796) | gut metagenome | host: Homo sapiens | place: Canada: London | collected 2015-08-20/2019-03-30 | study: EMG produced TPA metagenomics assembly of...
TTTGACATATCAGGGGCTATTCCATTTCATCGTCCAACAAAATGGGTGCAGTACACAGTTGATAGAAATATTGGTCGGGGCCTTCGTCTTTCTGATTCCCGGTTAGCCTGAAAACAGAAAGTCTCAGGCACCCGTGAGCATCCTATGTGGTTTCCTTAAGGACGAAAATAATCACCTGACGAAATTGCGTGCTGTTTTCCAGAATTTTTCGTCATTCGGTTTAGCCAGTTTAATCATTCGTTACTCTCTTCATTCCAATGGCATTATTCTTCTCTGCCATAATTGTTGTAAAAATGTGACGCAAAGAGGTTTTTGGTCGTAAGAAATTACCGTCAAGTGCCGATGACTTTCTATCAGGAGTAAACCTGGAAGAGAGACAACGGTAATGAATACAACTCCCTCACAGCGATTAGGTTTTTTGCATCACATCAGGCTGGTTCCGTTATTTGCCTGCATTCTTGGCGGTATCTTAGTTCTATTCGCATTAAGTTCTGCTCTGGCTGGCTATTTCCTCTGGCAGGCCGATCGCGATCAGCGTGATGTTACTGCGGAGATTGAGATTCGGACCGGGTTAGCGAACAGTTCAGATTTTTTGCGTTCAGCCCGGATCAATATGATTCAGGCCGGGGCAGCGAGTCGTATTGCGGAAATGGAAGCAATGAAGCGAAATATTGCGCAAGCCGAATCGGAGATTAAACAGTCGCAGCAAGGTTATCGTGCTTATCAGAATCGACCGGTGAAAACACCTGCTGATGAAGCCCTCGACACTGAATTAAATCAACGCTTCCAGGCTTATATCACGGGTATGCAACCGATGTTGAAATATGCCAAAAATGGCATGTTTGAAGCGATTATCAATCATGAAAGTGAGCAGATCCGACCGCTGGATAATGCTTATACCGATATTTTGAACAAAGCCGTTAAGATACGTAGCACCAGAGCCAACCAACTGGCGGAACTGGCCCATCAGCGCACCCGCCTGGGTGGGATGTTCATGATTGGCGCGTTTGTGCTTGCCCTGGTGATGACGCTGATAACATTTATGGTGCTACGTCGGATCGTCATTCGTCCACTGCAAAATGCCGCACAACGGATTGAAAAAATCGCCAGTGGCGATCTGACGATGAATGATGAACCGGCGGGTCGTAATGAAATCGGTCGCTTAAGTCGTCATTTACAGCAAATGCAGCATTCACTGGGGATAACTGTAGGGACCGTTCGACAGGGCGCGGAAGAGATTTATCGTGGCACCAGCGAAATTTCAGCTGGCAATGCGGACCTGTCATCTCGCACCGAAGAACAAGCGGCGGCTATCGAACAAACTGCCGCCAGCATGGAGCAACTCACTGCGACGGTGAAACAGAATGCGGATAACGCGCATCATGCCAGCAAACTGGCGCAAGAGGCTTCTATTAAAGCCAGCGATGGCGGGCAGATGGTTTCCGGTGTAGTAAAAACGATGGGCGCTATCTCCACGAGTTCGAAGAAAATTTCTGAGATCACCGCCGTCATCAACAGTATTGCTTTCCAGACGAATATTCTGGCACTGAATGCTGCCGTTGAAGCCGCGCGAGCGGGTGAGCAAGGGCGTGGATTTGCCGTTGTCGCCAGCGAAGTACGGACACTCGCAAGCCGCAGCGCTCAGGCGGCGAAAGAGATTGAAGGCTTGATCAGTGAATCAGTCAGGTTAATTGACCTGGGATCGGATGAGGTGGCCACGGCCGGGAAAACCATGAGCACTATTGTTGATGCCGTCGCGAGTGTCACACATATCATGCAGGAAATTGCCGCCGCCTCGGATGAGCAAAGTAGGGGCATAACGCAGGTTAGCCAGGCGATTTCTGAAATGGATAAGGTGACGCAACAGAATGCTTCTCTGGTAGAAGAGGCCTCAGCGGCGGCGGTGTCCCTTGAAGAACAGGCGGCACGATTAACTGAGGCGGTGGACGTATTCCGTCTGAACAAACATTCTGTGTCGGCAGAACCTCGCGGAGCGGGTGAACCAGTTAGTTTCGCTACGGTGTGAAAATGTTCAAGGAAGGGATCGACAGATCCCTTCACCTTTCAGAACGGCATTGATTTTCGAATAGCGTTAATCATCAACTGGCAACCAGAAGAGAACGTCGCATCTACGCGGGTCAGTATTCCAATCGGTTCGCCTGCACCATGTCCCGGAACAGGCAGGGCCACCAGCGTGGCATGACGCAGGTCGTCTTTTACCGCGCCAGAAGGGACAAACCACACGTAGTCGTATTCAACCGTAAGTTGACGAGATAGCGAAGCAGACAGCGTTTCGATACAACCCGAAGGAATTTTACATCCCTGGCTCTGCACTAATGCATCTGAATGCTGGCGTGGCGCAGTGCCTTCTGGTGATACAACGACCGGCCATTCCAGCACCCGGCTTAGCGTTACGTTCTCCTGAAGTAGCGGATGATTGGGGCGGACAACCAGCTTCAGCGATTCAAGAAACAGCAGTTCGTAATTAAGCCCGGTCATCAGTTCAGGATCTGACATCCGACCAATGCCGATATCGATTTCCCCGGTTTTTAAACCCGCCAGAATCATAGGGTTACTCATTGTCGCAACTTGCAAGGTCGTCTCTTTTTGTTGCTGATGAAACTGACCTATAACCGAAGGTAATATCCCCAGTGCCGCAGTAGGTAGTGCACCAACCCTGACGATATCATTATTAAGACCTTCTTTACGATGAAGCGACTGTCCAGCAGTGTTGATGGCGTCAAGAACTCTGACTGCATGCGTTAAAAATTGTTCGCCGGGTAAGGTAAGTTGCGCCCCCTGACGACCACGCTCAAACAAGCGAGCGCCCGTCAGCTGCTCCAGTTCATTCAATGTCTTAGAGAGCGCAGGTTGACTCAAATTAAGGGTTTCAGCCGCGCGCCCCAAAGTTCCTTGTTGTGCGACAGCTACGAATGTATGAAGGTGGCGCAAACGGATGCGCTGACTAAACAGACTATTTTTTTCCATAAGCGATGTTAAAAACGAAGCGGTGTCGCTGACAAGTGAAGTTGTTTGATTATGATAACTTGATTGCAAAATATTATTAACAATTAAAGCAATTATGTTACAGCAAAATGGATAATATTGATGTTTTCGCGGCGAGATCACAGTTTGTAAATTCTTCCCGCCGGAGTGAATGCGGTTACCTACACTCCAGATTACTGACCACTGGAGGCAGACACTATGGCGAACAGCATCACGGCGGATGAGATTCGGGAACAGTTTTCGCAGGCAATGTCAGCCATGTACCAGCAAGAAGTTCCGCAGTACGGCACGCTGCTGGAACTGGTAGCTGATGTGAATCTGGCTGTGCTGGAAAACAATCCTCAACTGCACGAAAAAATGGTAAATGCAGACGAGCTGGCGCGACTGAATGTTGAACGTCATGGGGCGATTCGTGTTGGGACTGCACAAGAGCTTGCTACTCTTCGGCGGATGTTTGCCATTATGGGGATGTACCCGGTGAGCTATTACGATCTCTCGCAGGCGGGAGTGCCGGTACATTCCACAGCATTTCGGCCCATTGATGATGCTTCTCTGGCGCGTAATCCATTCCGCATTTTTACCTCATTACTCCGCCTTGAGCTTATCGAGAACGAATTTTTGCGCCAGAAAGCGGCGGAGATTCTGCGTCAGCGCGATATCTTCACCCCACGTTGTCGACAACTGTTAGAGGAGTATGAGCAGCGGGGCGGTTTTAACGAAACACAGGCACAGGAGTTTGTGCAGGAAGCCCTGGAAACGTTTCGTTGGCACCAGTCAGCAACGGTAGATGAAGAAACCTATCGCGCCTTGCACAACGAACATCGGTTGATTGCTGATGTGGTCTGTTTTCCTGGATGCCATATCAACCACCTGACGCCACGTACGCTGGATATTGACCGGGTGCAGTCAATGATGCCTGAATGCGGGATTGAACCCAAAATTCTGATCGAAGGGCCGCCGCGCCGCGAGGTACCTATTTTACTACGCCAGACCAGCTTTAAAGCACTGGAAGAGACGGTGTTGTTTGCAGGGCAGAAACAGGGTACGCATACCGCGCGCTTTGGTGAAATAGAGCAGCGTGGTGTGGCATTAACGCCGAAAGGACGACAACTGTATGATGATCTACTGCGGAACGCTGGAACCGGGCAGGATAATCTCACTCACCAAATGCATTTACAGGAAACCTTCCGCACTTTTCCTGACAGTGAGTTTTTAATGCGTCAGCAAGGGTTGGCATGGTTCCGGTACCGTCTGACGCCTTCAGGTGAGGCGCATCGTCAGGCGATTCATCCCGGAGACGATCCACAGCCCTTAATTGAACGTGGTTGGGTAGTGGCGCAACCCATTACCTATGAAGATTTCTTGCCTGTTAGCGCGGCGGGGATCTTCCAGTCAAATCTGGGTAATGAAACGCAGGCACGCAGTCACGGTAATGCCAGTCGCGAAGCATTTGAGCAGGCGTTGGGCTGCCCGGTTTTGGATGAGTTCCAGCTTTATCAGGAAGCGGAAGAACGCAGTAAACGTCGCTGTGGTTTGCTTTAAATTCTGACCATCCGCCTTTGCAAAAATTTGCCTGATTTTACAAACGAATCAGGCTCATCCCATCGACATAAAAAAATTGCCGATTTATGCATATTCTCTCAGTTCAACAATTGGATTATTAATAAATATTGTCTAGAGTGAGCGGTCATAAATAAGCACTTTCTTGCCGCTGAAAACGACCAGCGCGGGACCATTCACAACACCAGAAGGACTCACTTTCAGGTATGGATCGTAGACGATTTATTAAAGGTTCAATGGCTATGGCCGCCGTGTGCGGTACCAGCGGCATTGCTTCTCTTTTTTCTCAGGCGGCATTCGCGGCAGATTCTGATATTGCCGACGGGCAAACCCAGCGTTTTGACTTCTCCATTCTACAGTCAATGGCGCACGACTTAGCGCAAACAGCGTGGCGTGGCGCGCCGCGTCCGTTACCTGACACGCTGGCGACAATGACGCCGCAGGCTTATAACAGTATTCAATACGACGCCGAAAAATCGCTCTGGCATAACGTTGAGAACCGTCAACTGGACGCTCAGTTCTTCCATATGGGAATGGGATTCCGTCGCCGCGTTCGTATGTTTTCTGTTGATCCCGCAACACATCTGGCGCGTGAAATTCACTTTCGCCCGGAGTTGTTCAAATACAACGATGCGGGTGTTGATACCAAACAATTAGAAGGGCAAAGTGATCTCGGTTTTGCCGGTTTTCGCGTGTTTAAAGCCCCCGAACTGGCGCGCCGTGATGTAGTATCATTCCTCGGTGCGAGTTATTTCCGCGCCGTTGACGACACATATCAATACGGTCTATCGGCTCGCGGCCTGGCGATCGACACTTACACCGACAGTAAAGAAGAGTTCCCCGACTTTACCGCCTTCTGGTTTGATACGGTAAAACCGGGGGCAACCACCTTTACCGTTTATGCGTTGCTCGATAGCGCCAGCATTACTGGTGCCTATAAGTTCACTATCCATTGCGAGAAAAGTCAGGTGATTATGGATGTGGAAAATCACCTGTATGCGCGCAAAGACATTAAACAGCTGGGCATTGCGCCGATGACCAGTATGTTCAGCTGCGGTACTAATGAACGTCGGATGTGCGACACCATTCATCCGCAAATCCATGACTCTGATCGTTTGTCCATGTGGCGGGGCAACGGCGAGTGGATTTGTCGTCCGCTGAACAATCCGCAAAAATTGCAGTTCAATGCTTACACCGACAACAACCCGAAAGGGTTTGGTTTATTGCAACTGGATCGTGATTTCTCCCATTATCAGGACATTATGGGCTGGTATAACAAACGCCCAAGTCTGTGGGTGGAACCGCGTAACAAGTGGGGTAAGGGCACCATCGGCCTGATGGAAATCCCAACAACGGGCGAAACGCTGGATAACATTGTCTGCTTCTGGCAGCCAGAAAAAGCTGTAAAAGCGGGTGATGAGTTTGCATTCCAGTATCGTCTGTACTGGAGTGCGCAACCGCCTGTTCATTGCCCATTAGCGCGCGTTATGGCGACGCGTACCGGCATGGGTGGTTTCCCGGAAGGTTGGGCTCCTGGTGAACACTATCCCGAAAAATGGGCGCGTCGTTTTGCCGTCGATTTCGTTGGTGGTGATCTGAAGGCTGCCGCGCCAAAAGGCATTGAGCCGGTGATTACGCTTTCCAGTGGGGAAGCGAAGCAAATCGAAATTCTCTATATTGAACCCATTGATGGTTATCGTATTCAGTTTGACTGGTATCCGACTTCGGACTCCACTGATCCGGTCGATATGCGGATGTATCTGCGTTGTCAGGGCGACGCTATCAGTGAAACATGGCTGTATCAGTATTTCCCGCCAGCGCCGGATAAACGTCAGTATGTTGACGACCGCGTGATGAGTTAATCGTTTTTTCTTCGGCACCTTCTTCGGGAGGTGCCGTCTGGTTAAACACGATCCCGCTCGCATTTTTCCCTAAGTTAAATGAGTAATCTGATGGTGTGTATTTCAGATACACCTTGTCAGCCACTAACAGGGAGTGCGTATGTTTCCAGAATATCGAGATTTAATATCCCGTCTGAAAAACGAAAATCCTCGCTTTATGTCCTTGTTCGATAAACACAATAAACTTGATCATGAAATTGCCAGAAAGGAAGGTTCCGACGGTCGAGGGTACAATGCGGAAGTGGTCCGCATGAAAAAACAAAAGCTACAGTTAAAAGATGAGATGCTCAAAATCCTGCAGCAGGAGAGCGTCAAAGAGGTGTAAACTTTCCTAAGCCGCCAGCCAGGCGGCTTTTTTAACAACTGCATGGATTGACTGGAGATAAGATGACCGAAACGATAAAAGTAAGTGAATCACTTGAATTACATGCTGTTGCAGAAAGTCATGTCACACCTCTTTATCAGTTAATCTGTAAAAATAGAACCTGGTTACAGCAGTCGCTAAACTGGCCGCAGTTTGTTCAAAGTGAAGAGGACACGCGAAAAACGGTGCAGGGCAATGTAATGTTGCATCAACGCGGCTATGCCAAAATGTTCATGATTTTCAAAGAAGATGAACTTATCGGCGTTATCTCGTTTAATCGTATTGAACCACTGAATAAAACCGCTGAAATCGGCTACTGGCTGGACGAATCTCATCAGGGGCAGGGGATCATTTCTCAGGCGCTGCAGGCATTGATTCATCATTACGCTCAGTCTGGTGAACTTAGACGCTTCGTGATCAAATGTCGGGTGGACAATGCGCAAAGCAACCAGGTCGCTTTGCGCAATGGTTTTATCCTTGAAGGTTGCCTGAAACAGGCTGAGTTCCTGAATGATGCCTATGATGATGTGAACTTATACGCGCGTATTATCGATTCACAATAACCCTGCCAACGGCGTTCGAGTAATGCGCTCCTCGCCGTTAATGACTTTTGGACCACGGACATGAACCGTGTCGCCATCAAAGGCTTCAACGACGGCGTGGTCGGTTAACTCCACATGGTTTTCAATTATCACCGCACCTGTAATACGGCTCTCACCTTGTATGACAACGTGCTCGTCGAGCAGAATCGGTCCGCCACGTACCACGGCATTTCCGCCAATCAAGACATGATGTTTTAACACACAATTACCTTCCACAATGGCATATTCCGCCACCTGCGAACTGTAATGAATCGTCGGAATGGCATCTTCTTCTATGCCAGCTTTCACCTGCGCGTGACCGTAGACTTTAGCACAATCGCATAGCCAGACGTTGTTCTCTTCATTACCTTCAATACTGGCAAAATCAAAAACTTCGGCGCGATGTTCAATAAAAGCATACCGGACGACGGCATCGCCATAAATTTGTGCCTGGTGGACAATCCGCGAGGCGCTAACCCTCGCGCGATCATAAATTTGTAGCAGGAGTTGATGGTCGGGCGTTAAGCCTTGTGCGGCGACGATCATAGAATGTTGATCAATTAAGGCGTGACCAAATATTCTACATTGACCGCAAACTAATGAGTCACTAATGGTGACACTGTCACTTATATATGCACCCTGGCTGATTTCACTATTATCGATCCAGACATTATCCGTTGCGTAAACCTCTCCCCACAGCACGCTGGTGCCGGTGATACGCGTATTCCCGGAAATCACCGTTCCGCCGAACGCAATAGCATTCTGGTCGTAAATCCAGCAATTTCCTTCCTGTGCTAACACCGTTTCGCGATCGATCCAGCCGCCAGCGCTTCCTGCTATCACATCGTTAAAATCGCTAATGGCGATAATCTGCCGTAATAACACATTTTTTTTAGTGCCATCTTCCTGATAACTAAAGGCTCGCTGTTCTTCACTTAGACGATATTTGCGCATAGCGTTTTCCCACAGGTGACTTACTATAACCGTAGCAAATTCTGCGGCTCTGGCTATGCTCGAGAAAATTCCATAAAATGCATTTCAAATATACTTTATAAATTAAACAAAATGAGTAAGAAGATGCAGAGCGATAAAGTGCTCAATTTGCCGGCAGGCTACTTTGGTATTGTGTTGGGGACGATAGGGATGGGATTTGCCTGGCGCTATGCCAGCCAGGTTTGGCAGGTCAGCCACTGGTTGGGGGATGGGCTGGTGATTCTGGCGATGATCATCTGGGGATTATTGACTGGCGCATTTATTACCCGACTCATACGCTTTCCGCATAGCGTGCTGGCAGAAGTGCGCCATCCAGTGCTGAGCAGTTTTGTGAGTTTGTTTCCGGCAACGACGATGCTGGTGGCGATTGGTTTTGTTCCGTGGTTTCGCCCACTGGCGGTGTGCCTGTTCAGTTTTGGTGTCGTGGTTCAGTTGGCTTATGCCGCCTGGCAAACTGCGGGATTATGGCGCGGATCTCACCCTGAAGAAGCTACCACGCCTGGACTGTATCTGCCGACAGTTGCCAACAACTTTATCAGCGCAATGGCCTGTGGTGCGTTGGGCTACACCGACGCCGGTCTGGTGTTTTTAGGCGCAGGCGTTTTCTCATGGCTAAGCCTGGAACCGGTGATCTTGCAGCGTCTGCGCAGTTCGGGAGAATTACCCACGGCACTGAGGACATCACTCGGCATTCAGCTCGCTCCTGCGCTGGTGGCCTGTAGTGCCTGGCTGAGCGTCAACGGCGGCGAGGGTGACACGCTGGCGAAAATGCTTTTCGGTTATGGACTACTGCAACTGCTGTTTATGCTACGTCTGATGCCATGGTATCTCTCCCAGCCATTTAATGCTTCATTCTGGAGTTTCTCGTTCGGCGTATCTGCACTGGCAACCACCGGTTTGCATCTGGGGAGTGGCAGCGATAATGGATTTTTCCATACGCTGGCGGTGCCGCTGTTTATCTTTACCAATTTTATTATTGCAATACTGCTCATCCGTACTTTTGCGCTTCTGATGCAGGGAAAATTGTTAGTCAGAACCGAGCGCGCCGTTTTAATGAAAGCAGAGGACAAAGAATGATCATTCGTGACGAAAACTATTTTACTGATAAATATGAATTAACCCGCACACACTCTGAAGTGCTGGAAGCGGTGAAAGTGGTTAAACCGGGTAAAACGCTGGATCTGGGCTGTGGCAATGGTCGTAACAGTCTTTACCTGGCAGCCAATGGTTATGATGTTGACGCATGGGATAAAAATGCCATGAGTATCGCCAACGTCGAGCGCATTAAGTCCATTGAAAATCTGGATAATTTACACACCCGGGTCGTTGATCTGAATAACCTCACATTTGATGGACAGTACGATTTTATTCTTTCGACTGTGGTGCTGATGTTCCTTGAGGCTAAAACCATCCCAGGGCTGATTGCCAATATGCAACGTTGCACTAAACCTGGCGGTTACAACCTGATTGTGGCGGCGATGGATACCGCTGATTATCCATGTACCGTCGGCTTCCCGTTTGCCTTCAAAGAGGGAGAATTACGTCGATATTACGAAGGCTGGGAGAGGGTGAAATACAATGAGGACGTCGGCGAGCTGCACCGCACCGACGCCAACGGTAATCGTATTAAACTGCGTTTCGCCACGATGCTGGCACGTAAAAAATGATCCGGTAAGAACAAAGCGCGTGAAAATTCCCCACGCTGAGATGGTTTACTGTTCTTCTTTTCGGTAAGCATATTTTTAATCAAAAGGATGTGAAATTAATCACAGTAGTCGAAGTTTTTCATCAGATTAACGCACTGATATTTAACTACTGATGATTGACTTAGCCCCTTTTTCGGCATTGACTATGTCGTCTGTAAAGGGGCTGAAAAATTTATTTTCACCAACACTTTTTTTGCCACAACACGAAGCGGCGCTTTTTGCTATAACTTAAAAAGTAATATAATCATCTCAGGAAACTATTCATGCGTACCACATCATTTGCGAAAGTTGCAGCTTTATGCGGCTTGTTGGCTCTGTCTGGTTGTGCCTCTAAAATCACCCAGCCAGATAAATATTCTGGTTTTTTAAACAATTACTCTGATTTAAAAGAAACAACCTCAGCAACAGGTAAACCTGTTTTACGTTGGGTAGACCCGAGTTTTGATCAAAGCAAATATGACAGCATCGTCTGGAACCCAATCACTTATTATCCGGTACCAAAACCTTCTACCCAGGTAGGGCAGAAAGTTCTGGATAAAATTTTGAACTATACCAACACCGAAATGAAAGAAGCGATAGCGCAGCGTAAACCACTGGTTACCACCGCTGGGCCGCGTAGTCTGATTTTCCGTGGGGCCATTACCGGTGTAGATACCAGCAAAGAAGGGCTGCAATTCTATGAAGTGGTTCCTGTTGCATTAGTGGTTGCGGGGACGCAAATGGCTACAGGCCACCGTACCATGGATACTCGCCTCTATTTTGAAGGTGAGCTGATTGATGCAGCGACTAATAAACCGGTTATCAAAGTCGTTCGTCAGGGCGAAGGTAAAGACCTGAATAACGAAAGTACGCCAATGGCTTTCGAAAATATTAAACAAGTTATTGATGACATGGCGACCGATGCCACCATGTTTGACGTTAACAAAAAGTAGTTCCAGACGCGCCATCGTTAGATGGCGCTTTTTATCCGGTGCGCCGTAAAACCCCGTCCTTCAGGGCGGGGATATAAGGCGCGGT
>ERZ1673748.3093-NODE-3093-length-11126-cov-3.981754_pt1 | contig 11126 bp, 8 predicted proteins | sample MGYA00580196_ERZ1673748 | MGnify/ENA primary metagenome ERZ1673748 (study PRJEB41218, sample SAMN15661796) | gut metagenome | host: Homo sapiens | place: Canada: London | collected 2015-08-20/2019-03-30 | study: EMG produced TPA metagenomics assembly of...
CGCCTAATGTCCGCCCATTCCGTCGGCGACCGTAAGGAGATTTGGAAAAGGTCCAATCGGTCTGTCTGTCACATATACATAGTCCTGATTGACCTCACGTCTTCTTCCTACATCAGTCATTGCATAAATTTTCATCTGTCTCTCCCTCGCTTTTGGCTGCGTGTCTGCGACGCAGCTGTCCACAGGCTCCGTCAATATCAGAGCCTCTTTCCCTTCTTATAGTAACATTAATTCCGTTTTTTTCAAGTTTATTTTTAAATTCCAGGGCATTTTTGCGGTCCGGCTTTTTAAAATCTCTTTCCTTGATCGGGTTCACCGGAATCAGATTAAGATGACAATTTCGCCCTTTTAAAATCGTCGTAAGTTCCCGGATATCGTCCGGCTGGTCATTCACTCCGGCTACCAGACTGTACTCGAAAGTAATCCTTCTTCCTGTCTTGTCAAAATAATAATCGCAGGCATCCAGTACTTCCGACAGATCGTATTTATTCGCTACCGGCATCAGTTTCTTACGTTTTTCCTGACTGGAACCGTGAAGTGAAAGTGCCAGTGTGATCTGAAGTCCTTCCTCCGCAAGCCGTCTCATATTCGGAACGATTCCACAGGTAGACGCCGTAATATTTCTCTGACTGATATTCAGTCCGTGCTCATCACTCAACATATGGATAAACTTTACAAAATTATCATAATTATCGAGCGGTTCTCCGGTTCCCATCACAACAACATTCGAAACACGTTCTCCGGTAATCTTCTGGATGTGATAGATCTGCCTTAACATCTCAGACGGCTCCAGGCTTCTTACCAGTCCACCGATCGTTGAAGCACAGAATCTGCACCCCATACGGCAGCCCGCCTGTGAAGAGATACATACGGAATTGCCGTAATTATATTTCATCAGAACACTTTCTACCATATTACCGTCTTCCAGTTCGAATAAGAACTTCTCCGTCGGATCTTCTTTTGATATCTGATGATCGATCATCTTCACTTTGCGGATCTCATAATTTTTTTTCAGTTTCTCACGTAAGGCTTTTGACAGATTCGTCATTTCATCAAAATCATCTGCCAGCTTTACATGAAGCCATTCATAGATCTGTTTGCTCCGGAATGCCTTCTCTCCGATTACAAGCATCTCTTCTTTTAATTCATCATAATTATAGGAACATATATCTTTCTTACTCATGGTTCACCCTTTTTATTATTGCTATGTAGAATCCATCTCCTGCATCTTTACCCGGAATCATCTGTTTGTCTTTCACCAGTTCAAATTCCGGATATTCTTTCAGGAACCATTCTACATTCCCCTCATTCTCTTCTCTGTGTATGGTACAGGTACTATACAGAAGCTTCCCGTCCGGTTTTACATAATCCTTTACCACCGACAGGATCTTCCTCTGTAATTCCACCAAGTCAGCTTCCGTCTTTTCATTCATCTTATAACGCAGATCCGGTTTCTTTCCAAGTACACCAAGTCCGGAACACGGAAGATCTGCGATTACAATATCCGCACTCTTTTTCTTATCCGGATCATACACGGTTGCATCCTGGCATACTGCCTCAATATTGGTAAGGCCGCTTCTTTCGATGTTGTCCCGGAGCAGATCGACTTTATATTCAGTCAAATCTCTTGCTTCCACATGGCCGGTTCCGTTCAGAAGTTCTGCGATATGTATGGATTTTCCACCCGGTGCGGCACACACATCCAGTACCTGGTCTCCTTCTTTCACTTCTGACCATAATGCTACCTGCATAGAGCTTAAATCCTGCACCTGATAAAGTCCTTCGCAGAAGCTTGGAAGTGCGGACAGGTGATCATATCCTGACAGATATAATGCACACGGAATCTCCGGCACTTGACCAACCGTTACACCTTCTTTTTTCAGGATTCCGACCAGATCTTCTTTTTTGATCTTATGTTCATTAAACCGGACTGTTAATGGCTTTTCTTCCAGGAATGCACTTCCGATTGTCTTTACTGTCTCTTCGTCGTATACGTTCAGCCATTGTTTGACCAGCCATTCCGGCAGCGAATACTTCACGGAAAGGTAAGACACCTTATCCTTCTCATCCGGATAGTTAATCTTGTCAAGATTCCTGCTGATATTGCGAAGCACTCCGTTGACGAATCCTTTCAGATTCACGAATCCCCTTTTGCCTGCAAGCTTCACCGCTTCATTACAGATTGCCGAATCCGGTACGCTGTCCATATATTTCATCTGATACACCGAACTTCTTAAGATCGTTCGTATCAACGGTTTCATCTTATTTACTTTTACCTTTGAAAACAGATTAATGATATAGTCGATCTCAATCATGCGTTCCAGGGTTCCATTTACCACTCTTGTGATAAATGCACGTTCTCGTTTGTCCAGATACTGATATTTATCCAGAACATTCTTTATAACAATATGGCTGTACTCACCGTCTCTCGTGATCTGAAGCAGCATGTCCAGCACTAATTCTCTTTCATTTACAGACGCCTGCATACGTCCCCTCCTCTTCCCATAGATATACAATCAGGGAAGCGGTTTATATCCCCTTCCCTTTCGTTAATTAATCGTTTCTTCGATTTCCAGTCAGAAGCAGTATACGCAGAAGCTGCAGAATTGCAGATGCTGCTCCGGCTACATAAGTAAGCGCTGCCGCTGTCAGCACCTTTCTGGTATCTCTGACTTCATCCTCATACAACATGCCTGTATTACCAAGGATCTTTAATGCTCTGTGCGACGCATCAAATTCCACCGGTAATGTCACAATCTGGAATAACACTGCAAGTGAAAATGCAAGGATTCCAAGATTGATGAACAGTGAAGAGGTCGTACTGCTGTTGAAGAAAAATCCAAGGATAATTAACGGCCACGCGATCGAACTTCCGAAATTCGCCACCGGCACCAGGCTGCTTCTTAACTTCAGCGGCACATATCCCGTCGCATGCTGTACTGCATGCCCGCATTCATGCGCTGCTACGCCAAGTGCTGCTACTGATGTAGAATTATACGTTGCATCCGAAAGTCTCAGCGTCTTTGTTCTTGGATCATAATGGTCAGTGAGATTGCCGGAAATATGCTCGATCCGCACATCATACAGTCCTTCCCTGTGAAGGATCTGCTCTGCAGCATCTCTTCCTGTCATACCGGAATGATTCCTTACTCTGGAATATCTGCTGAATGTGGAATTCATCTTCGCAGATGCGATCAGGCAGATCACGACACCAATCAGCACTAATATATACGTTGGATCAAAATACATTGGATAATACATAATTATCAGCCTCCTTGCTCTCTATGACCTGCATTATATATGAAAATTTCCCCAAATAGCAGGTTTTCATACATTTTTAACAATTCTTAATCATTTGTGAAGAAAGTTCACATCCTGTTTCGATCTGATAACCTCGTAAGAAAGCGTCCGCTTCCATTCTCTTCTTTCCCGGGATCTGAAGTACCAGTACTTTCAGAAGTCCGTCTCCTGTCTGTACAGAAAATCCGTCTTTTTCCACTTTCACGATTGTTCCCGGGGTTGCATCGGTATTCTCATCCAGAACTTTTGCTTCCCAGATTTTCATGACTTTACCATTCCAGTCTGTGTAAGCACTCGGCCATGGATTCAGACCCCGGATCAGACATTCGATTGCCTTCGCAGACTTGCTCCAATCGATATCTCCGAGCTTTTTGTCCAGCATTTTCGCATATGCTGTCGGGCTTTCTCCCTGTGTTTCCCACGTTGCGGTCTTATCTTCCAGTGCCTTTAATGTCTCAACACAGAGCTTTGCACCTGCTTTAGCAAGCTTGTCATGAAGGCTTCCGCCTGTCTCATCTTCTGCCAGTGGCACTTCTGTCTTCATGATCATATCTCCTGTATCCAGGCCTTCATTCATCTGCATCGTCGTTACACCGGACACTTTATCCCCGTTGATAACTGCCCACTGGATCGGAGCCGCGCCACGGTAACTTGGCAATAAGGACGCATGTACATTGATGCATCCGTATGGTGTCATCTCAAGAATTTCTTTTGGAAGGATCTGTCCGAATGCGATAACGACCATGATATCTGCATTATATTTGCGAAGTTCTTCTACGGCCTGCGCTTCTCTGATCTTCACCGGCTGAAAGACCGGGATTCCATGTGCCAGTGCTGCTTCTTTGACCGGTGTATACTGCATCTTGCCGCCACGTCCCTTCGGCTTATCCGGCTGTGTGACTGCAAGTACGACTTCATGTCCGGCTTCGATCAGTGCTTCCAGTGTTCCGACCGAAAAGTCCGGTGTTCCCATGAATATTACTTTCATGCTATTCTTCCTCCTCATAGTTCACGTCATGTACTTCACCCTCTACCAGTCTGGTATATAACTTACCATCCAGATGGTCGATCTCATGACAGAATGCTCTTGCAAGGAGACCTTCTCCTTCCAGGATCACTTCTTCCATATCTTCATTCAATGCTTTTACTTTCGCATAATTCGGTCTTGTCACGATTCCTGCTTTTCCAGGAAGGCTTAAGCATCCTTCTTCGCCTGTCTGTTCTCCGGATGTCTCCAGGATCACCGGATTGATCAGGACGATCGGTCCTTCTCCGATATCAATGACTACGATACGCTTCAGGATCCCAACCTGTGGTGCCGCAAGCCCTACGCCCATTGCTTCATACATGGTATCTAACATGTCGTTGATCAGTACTTTTGTGCGAAGCGTCATCTTCGTTACTTCTTTACATTCTTTATTCAGAACTTCATCCCCAAATTCTCTGATTGTTCTAAGTGCCATCTCTTTTGTCTCCTTTATCTTTTAAAAAATATTCATCGGATTAAAGTCAAACTGTATCCTCATGTTCGCAAATCCTCTGTTGATCTCGATATAGCGTTCCATATGGTTCTTGATCCGCACAAGCACCTGATATTCCTCACTTTTCAAATATATGACTTTCCGGTAAACGTCATTGACTTTTCCAACCGACGGACTTGCCGGTCCGATTACCTGCACTTCTCCGTCTGCGCTTACCCGGATTGCATATTTCTTCAGATATTCTGCTGCCGTTGTAAGCTTATTTTCATCAGATCCGGTCATCAGGACTGCCATCAGCTGTGATGCCGGCGGATATCCCATCAGATCCCGGTAATTCATCTCTTTTTCATAGAAGCCTTCGTAATCCTGTCTCGCTGCCATCCGGATACTGTAATGATCCGGACTGTAAGTCTGTATTATTACCTCCCCCGGACGTCTGCCTCGTCCCGCACGGCCCGCCGCCTGTGTCAGGAGTTGGAATGTACGTTCTCCGGAACGGTAATCATCCGAATACAGCGACATATCTGCCGCCAGAATTCCAACCAGTGTTACATTTGGAAAATCATGTCCTTTTACGATCATCTGTGTCCCGATCATGATATCTGCTTCTTCATCTGCGAATTTCGCCAGGATTTTCTCATGTCCGCCTTTGTTCTTCGTGGTATCCATGTCCATCCGAAGAACCCTTGCCTGTGGGAATTCCCGCTTCACCAGATCTTCAATCTGCTGTGTTCCCGCCCGGAAACCTCCGATATACGGAGACCCGCACACCGGACAATTCTTAACAGTCTGTGTCTCATACCCACAGTAATGACAGACCATTTTTCCGCCCCGGTGTACCGACAGTGATACATCACAGTGAGGACATTTTACTACATATCCACAGGCTCTGCAAGAAACAAAGCCTGCGTATCCTCTCCGGTTCAGGAATAACATTATCTGTTCCTTCTTCTCCAGCCGATCCTGCATCAGTACTTTTAACCGGTCACTTAAGATAGAACGGTTCCCATGCTTTAATTCTTCCCGCATATCTGCCACATATACTTCCGGGAGTGCCTGCTTCCCGGTGCGGTTCCTAAGCCTCAGCATCTGATATCTGCCACACTCACACGCATAAAATGCTTCCAGAGACGGAGTTGCCGAACCAAGTACTACACTTGCGCCCTCCATCCGTGCTCTTTCGATTGCCGTCTCTCTTGCATGAAATCTCGGTACCTGTTCACTCTTATAAGTCGGTTCATGCTCTTCGTCAATGACGATCAGTCCCAGTCGTTCGAACGGTGTGAACAGAGCCGATCTCGGACCAATCATGATATCGACTTCACCTTTTTTCACACGTTCCATCTGATCATAACGCTCTCCCTGTGACATCCTGGAATTCAGGATAGACACCCGTCCGCCAAATCTTGTGTAGAACCGCATCACGGTCTGATAGGTCAGTGCTATCTCCGGAATCAGTACGATTGCCTGTCTGCCCTCACTTAGGACTTTATCGATCATTTCCATATATACTTCTGTCTTGCCGCTTCCTGTCACCCCGTATAACAGATAAGTCTTACGGATTCCCTGCTCATAATCCTTCGAAAATGTCCGGATTGCCGCCTGCTGTTCTTCTGTATAAATGATTTCTTTTTGCTCTTTCTGCTGATAAATCACCGGGTTACGGTATACTTGTTCCGATTCCAGTGCCAGAACCTTCTGCTCTTCCAGTGCCCTTACCACACTTCTCGTCAGATTCAGCTTATGGATCAGAAAATCATAATCCTGTTCCGGCTGATCCAGAAGTGCCGCCAGAAGTCTGGCTCTTGCTTTCTGATTCTTGTGCAGATACAGTTCCAGCTTTTCTTTTCCCTCTGCTTCCGGCAAAAGAAGCCGTACCTTCTGCTTTTCCTTTGCTTTTTCTTTCTTCTTGATCGGAAGTACCGTCTTCAGTGCCTGGATCATCGTTCCCCCGTAAGATTCCTTCATCCAGGCTGCCAGTGCAACAAGTTTACTTTCAATCGCCACACTTTCTTCGGCAATTTTTAAGACCTCTTTCATCTTCTCCGGTGCATACTCCGCACGTTCGGAGAATCCGGTTACATAGCCTTTGATTTCTTTATTTCCCATGCCGAACGGAACTACAACTTCCATTCCAACCTTAAGCATCCCCTCCAGATGAGAGGGGATGCGGTATTGAAAGACTTTATCTAATTTTTCATGCGTAATATCAACGATAATATCAGCGTACATTTATTTCTTTAATTCCTCTAATACTTCCTTGATCAGAACACGTTCGTCCATATCGTGTTTCACACCCTTGATTTCCTGATATGTCTCATGTCCCTTTCCTGCCAGAATGATGACATCTCCAGGCTGGCCGTGTTCGATCGCATACTTGATTGCTTCTTTTCTGTCACAGATCGTGATGTATTTTCCATCTGTCTTCTTCATTCCTACTACAATGTCATCGATGATCGCCTGTGGTTCTTCAAATCTCGGGTTATCAGATGTGATGATCGTAAAGTCGGATAATTTACCGGATACTTCACCCATCTCGTAACGTCTGGTCTTAGATCTGTTACCGCCGCAACCGAATACGGTCACGATTCTTTCCGGATGATAATCTCTTAATGTATCCAGAAGACTTTCGAGTGCCATGGCATTGTGTGCATAGTCGATCATCAATGTAAAGTCATCAGATACTTTGATCATCTCGATACGGCCTTTGACTCTTGCAACCTTCAGCGCCTTCTTAATATCTTCTACCGGCACACCGAAATGTCTGCATACGGCAATTGCTGTCAGTGAGTTATATACACTGAAGTCTCCGGGAATGTCGATCTCTACATCAAAGTCCATAAGTCCCGCTACATGATACTGTACTCCAAGGTATCCAGGTCTTGAGATGTGCTTTACATCCGTTGCACGAATATCTGCTTTTTCAGAAAATCCAAATGTTTCCACTTTGCATGTTGCGTCTTTGAATATATCTTCGAACCATTTATCATCTACATTACCGATTCCGATCTTACACTGCTTGAATAACAGGCTCTTACAATATTTATATTCATTGAAATCTTTGTGCTCATTCGGTCCGATATGATCTTCTCCAAGGTTCGTAAAGATTCCGATCTCAAATGGAATTCCTGCGGTACGATCCAGTTTCAGCCCCTGTGAAGAAACTTCCATAACTACACATTCGCAGCCTTCTTCTACCATCTCTGAAAAATATTTCTGAATGGTATAAGATTCCGGCGTTGTATTATTTGCCGGGATACTCTTATCTCCGATGATTGCCTCAATCGTACCGATCAGTCCGACTTTGATGCCGACTTCTTCCAGAATGGATTTCACCATATAGGTTGTCGTTGTCTTTCCTTTTGTTCCTGTGATACCGATGACTTTCAGCTTCTCTGCCGGATATCCGAAATATGCTGCCGAAGTTAATGCCAGTGCGTAACGGGTATTCTCTACCTTAATGACTGTCAATCCTTCCGGTGCTTCTACATCTTTTTCTACGATCACAGCCGCTGCTCCTTTTTCCGCAACCTGCTGTACATAAGCATGTCCGTCGGAAACTGCTCCGCTGATACATACGAACACACTTCCTTCTGTCACTTTACGGGAATCGTTGATCAGTTCTGTGACTTCAATCTGGTCGTCTCCCTGTACTACTTCATATTCTAAACGTTCCAGTAACTGGGTTAATTTCATCTGATTGCCTCCTATTTTCCTACAATATCATAAGTATACCATCATTTTTCCATGCAGCAAAGGAAAAATTATGTTATAGTAATAGTTAGAATATTTTGAAAAAATAAGAAAAGGGGAATGTAACTTATGAAAGCTTATGAAAGATTACTGAAATATGTCGTTGTCCGTACACCAAGTGACGAAAACAGCGAAACTGTACCATCTTCTGTATGCCAGTTCGATCTTGCAAGACTTCTGGAAGCGGAAATGAAAGATCTTGGACTGACGGATGTTGTTCTGGATGACCAGTGTTATCTGTATGGCAAGCTTCCGGCTACCGCAGGTCTGGAGGACAAACCGGCGATTGGATTCATCGCACATATGGACACTGTATCTGATTACTGTGACCATGATATCAAACCAATCGTTACTGAAAATTATGACGGTGGCGAGCTTAAGCTTGGAACAAGTGATACTGTATTAAGTCCTAAGAACTTCCCACATCTGGAAAGTCTTAAGGGACGTACACTGATCACCTCCGATGGAACAACGGTTCTCGGTGCAGACGACAAAGCCGGAATTGCTGAGATTTTAACTATGATCGAACGTGTACAGGAAGAAAAGATTCCTCACGGACCTCTGTGCGTTGCATTTACACCGGATGAAGAGATCGGTACCGGTGCTTCTCACTTCAACGTAGAACAGTTTGGTGCAGACTATGGATACACACTGGACGGTGATACCGAAGGTGAGATCCAGTACGAGAACTTCAATGCTTGTAAGGCTGATTTTGTGATCAAAGGATTCAACGTGCATCCTGGCTCTTCCAAAGATACCATGATCAATGCAAGTCTTGTAGCTATGGAAATCAACAACGCACTTCCATCTATGGAAACACCTCGCGGAACAGAAGACTATGAAGGATTTTATCATCTGGTAAGTATGTCCGGAGAAGTTGCGAAAGCTGAACTTCATTATATCGTAAGAGACCATGACAAAGATCTCTTTGAAGCGAAGAAAAAGACTTTAAAATTAATCGAGAAAGACATGAATGAAAAATGGGGCGAAGGTACTGTAACACTTACCATTTCTGAACAGTACCGTAACATGGCTGAGATTATCTCCACCTGTATGCATCTGATTGACAATGCGAAAAAAGCATGTGAAAATGCAGATGTGACACCACTTGTACTTCCGATCCGCGGCGGTACAGACGGATGCCAGTTAAGCTTCAAGGGACTGCCTTGCCCGAACCTTGGAACAGGCGGACATGCTTATCACGGACCTTATGAACATATTACTGTAGAGGGTATGGATAAGAGTGTGGATGTGGTTACAGAGCTTGTAAAATTATATGCGGAATAAATATTCTCTTTTCAATGTAAGAAGACCAGCCGGTAATTGGCTGGTCTTCTTATTTTTATATTTGTTTTAAAAAGTCCATGGGCCGTTTCCGGATCCTTTTACTGGATAGAAGATTTTTTCAAAAATCTTTTCCAAGGAACCGCTTATTCCACGTTAAAACGCGCACCGGTAACTGCATATGGAAGCAACATCCAAAATATCGGTCTCCTTATCGGATCACTGATTTCGATATTATTCAGTAAGCGGTTCAGTATTAAAAAAATCCGTTTCGGCAAACAAGTTCTGGTATCTGAAGGATATTACAAATAGAAAAAGTGTATGGTCTTTCACATTTGACCATACACTTCTTTATTTTACAGTTCAATATCCGGAATTTCTTCCTTGAATCCCTCTCCCACAACTTCATTGGATTCTACGATGATTGTAAATGCTTTCGGGTCGATGGTATGCACCATCTTTTTAATAGTATACATTTGCTTATTATTACATGCACACATTACGACGTCTTTGTTTTTCTTAGAGTAGCTTCCCATTCCTTTCAGAATTGTGGAACCTCTTCCTGAGTAGGCATCTATCTGTTCTGCGATCTCGGCACCTTTATCGGTTACGATCAGGGTCATCTTTCCTTCGTCAATACCATACATGATTCTGTCCATTACCATTGCCATCAGATAAGTAACGATGACACCGTAGATCAGGCCGTCCACATCCTTGAATACCAGTACTGTTCCAAGGATGATCGTGCAGATATCAAGAACAAATGTAATGATTCCAAGTGTAATGTGTGGTTTTACTTTCTTGATCGCTACGCTGATGAAGTCCTGTCCGCCTGTTGAAGAACCTCTCATGAAGATCATAGCGTATCCGATTCCACATAACACACCCATGCACAGAGCGGCCAGCAGTCTGCTGCCGTTATAAACTGGGAACATTGGTGCTACGTAGTCCATCAATAATGACGAAATGATCATCGATTTCATAGATTTTAAGAAAAATTCTTTTCCTAAAAATTTATAACAGAAGATTGCAACAGGTACGTTCAGAATAATGGTTCCGGCACCGACCGGCAATCCGAATATGTGATACAGAATGATCGCGATACCGGAAAATCCGGCTACCGGGAAATCTGCATTCAGCGCAAAGTTATAGATACCAACTGCGATGATCATACCTGCTACGATATCCACAAGGATATCAATGAATAATTCTTTCCAATTTACATTTTTCATTTCCATTCCTCCTAGATTTATTTTTACATTTTCCGCGGACATACATCTCACGACTAACGTCGTTCGATGATTGTCC
>ERZ1673748.3123-NODE-3123-length-11031-cov-44.320244_pt1 | contig 11031 bp, 9 predicted proteins | sample MGYA00580196_ERZ1673748 | MGnify/ENA primary metagenome ERZ1673748 (study PRJEB41218, sample SAMN15661796) | gut metagenome | host: Homo sapiens | place: Canada: London | collected 2015-08-20/2019-03-30 | study: EMG produced TPA metagenomics assembly of...
TTGAATTTATGAGACTTACCTATTCATTATCCAGTTAGTTCAGCGGAGAGACAGGCTCTCGAACTTATACTTTCAGAAAATATCATAGAATTACAATTTACTGATAATCAAATATTAATCAAGATACAGAGTAAAACTAAATCTTTCTAAATGTCTTTTGCTATCTCAATTATTGGGTGTATATTTGGGTGTAGAATTTCAAACGCACCCAATTATGAATATCAAACGTAACATCATTTTTGCATTGGAGAGCCGGAAAAAGAACGGTGTGCCAATCGTAGAGAACGTACCTATCCGTATGCGTGTCATCTTTGCCAGCCAACGCATCGAGTTTACAACGGGCTACCGGATTGACGTAGCCAAATGGGATGCAGATAAGCAGCGGGTAAAGAATGGATGTACCAACAAGCTAAAGCAAAGTGCAGCCGAAATCAATACGGACTTGCTGAAATACTATGCTGAAATCCAGAATATTTTCAAGGAGTTCGAGGTACAGGAGGTCATGCCAACGACCCAACAGTTGAAAGAAGCTTTCAACATGAGAATGAAAACCAGCGAAGAACAGCCGGAAGAAGCCCCTGTCAGCTTTTGGGAGGTGTTCGATGAGTTTGTAAAAGAGTGCGGTAACCAGAATAACTGGACGGCATCCACCTATGAAAAATTTGCAGCAGTGAGGAACCACCTCAAAGAGTTCAAGGAGGATGCAACATTTAACTATTTCGACGAGTTTGGATTGAACGAATACGTCAATTTCCTGCGTGATACCAAGGATATGAGAAACAGCACCATCGGCAAGCAAATGGGATTCCTCAAATGGTTCCTGCGCTGGAGCTTCAAGAAAGGACATCATCAGAACATTGTATACGATACATTCAAACCGAAACTGAAAACCACCTCGAAAAAAGTGATCTTCTTGACTTGGGATGAACTGAACAAATTGAAAGATTATCATATACCGCATGACAAACAATATTTGGAACGTATCAGGGATGTCTTTCTGTTCTGTTGTTTCACGAGTTTACGATATTCGGATGTCCGTAACTTGAAAAGAAGCGATATTAAACCCGACCACATTGAAGTTACCACAGTCAAGACTGCGGACAGCCTGATAATCGAACTGAACGACCACAGCAAAGCCATTCTTGAAAAATACAAGGATGTTCATTTCGAGAATCACATGGCATTGCCCGTCATCAGCAATCAGAAGATGAACGATTATTTGAAGGAACTGGGCGAGCTGGCGGAAATCAACGAACCTGTACGGGAAACCTACTACAAAGGAAATGAGCGCATAGATGAAATCACGCCCAAATACGCATTGTTAAGCACCCATGCCGGAAGAAGAACATTCATCTGCAATGCGTTGGCTCTCGGAATCCCTGCACAGGTGGTTATGAAATGGACGGGACACAGTGACTACAAAGCCATGAAACCCTATATTGACATAGCGGATGACATTAGGGCAAATGCAATGAACAAGTTCAATCAACTATAAAAGTATCAATTAGTTTCATAGATTACCACCTTTGAATTATATTTGTATTCTGAAAATATCATAAGATGAACAACAACGGACATAACATAGAAAAGACGAACTTTGACGCATTTATAAATGCTGTCGGTTCGGAAATACAACAGGCACAAGTACGGCTGATTACCGCAGCCAATGCGCAAATGTTGTTCCATTACTGGAAAATGGGTAACTATATTCTCTATCATCAGCAACTGCACGGATGGGGAAGCAAAACCATCAAACAGTTGGCAAAGGCTATCCGGTTCAATTATCCCGAAAAGAAGGGCTATTCGGAACGCAACCTTACCTATATGTGTCAGTTTGCAAAAGCATATCCTTTGAGGGCATTGCAAAGTTTCATAGAAACGGATGCAAAGTTGATAGCTCCAAGTGTGGAGAAAATAGCAAACGAAGTACGCTACTTAAACGATGCGCAATTTACGCAAGAGCCTCTTGCGCAAATCCAATCCACTGATAACAATGAAATTATAATCACGCAAGAACCTCTTGCGCAAATTCATAATGTTGCCAGAACCGTATCTGATATTTACCGGATGGAAATTAAGGATATAGAAAGCGTATTCATGGCATCACCTGTTGCAAGAACCAATTGGGCAAGCCATGTGATAATGCTTAACAATTCAATTCCATTAGGTGTAAGCTATTGGTACATGAAGCAGTCTGTGGAAATGGGCTGGAGCAGCAATGCTCTTAAAATACAAATTGAAACCAACCTGTACAGCAGACAAATCAGCAATAATAAGGTAAACAATTTCACAGCCACGCTTCCTGCACCGCAAAGCGACCTCGCCAATTACCTGTTGAAAGACCCGTACATCTTTGATTTGGCTGGAACTAAAGAGAAAGCAGACGAAAGGGACATAGAAGAACAGTTGGTTAAGCACGTTACCCGTTACTTGCTGGAAATGGGCAATGGCTTTGCTTTCGTTGCACGACAGAAGCATTTCCAAGTCGGAAACAGCGATTTCTATGCAGACCTGATATTATATTCTATTCCACTGCACGCATATATCGTGGTAGAATTAAAGGCTACCCCATTCAAACCGGAGTATGCAGGGCAACTGAACTTCTACATCAATGTGGTGGATGATAAACTGAGGGGAGAGAATGACAACAAGACTATCGGGTTGTTGCTGTGCAAGGGAAAAGACGAAGTTGTGGCACAATACGCATTGACAGGCTATGACCAGCCGATAGGCATCAGCGATTACCAACTGAGCAAGGCTATACCTGAAAACTTAAAATCGGCTCTGCCAAGTATAGAAGAAGTGGAAGAAGAACTGGCTTCCTTTCTTGATAAAGACAAAAATCCATAAACCCAAGATATATGGCAGGAGAAATACTGATTATGATTCCCCAATACGGTGAACTCAACCGAATATACAGTGACTTTATTGTAAGCCATACTTTTTCTTTTGACAAGCAGAAATTCATCACGAACTTCTACAAGCAATACAATGACACAAAAGTTTTTGAAGCCGCTATCCTTGAATTGGTACTTGACAAGCAGAAAGAACAGTACACTCTGATTCTCGACAGTCTAAGAGCCGAGATAGAGAAAAACATGATGCTTTACGAAAAATATCCATTGCTTGATGATGAGATAATTTCTCGTGTGTGCTACCATTTCGCTGATAGATATAATATTGATATAGAGGAACAACTGGAGGTTACACAAAGACTAAACAAGCCTTTGAACGAGGCATATAACAGATATGATTCTATTGGTTACAGGGAACATACGGCAGAAGAAGAAAAGCAAGCCGAAAAGGAATATGAACGCTGCAAGGCTGAATATGAGAAAGAAAAAGAAGAACTGAACAGGCTTTATGAATTGCAAAAGCAAGCAAGAAAAGAGGCTTTCCAATATATAGAGAACTGCTGCGGAGATATTTATAAATTGAGTTTCCATTTTATGGAAATATTAGCAAAATATATTCCCGTAGCTAAAGATAAACCGGAAGAGCTAACCAAGCCAAGCGAACCCGATATGCAAGAAGAAGCGCCCAAAGAGGAACAATACGAATATTTCGACATGGAGTTGCTTTCGCTCGTTTACACGACCTGCGTAGGAGAACAATTCGAGAATATTTCCGAATATGATTTCTATGCTTGTATGAATCTGCACCCCGGCAAATGCAAGCTGAAAATAAAAACGAGAGAGAAAATACGTGTCTGCTACCTGATATTCCTGATGGGTGAACAACTGCCCAAACTTGACAGGGAGAATTGGAAAAAGAATATCCTCAAAATGCTGGATATTGAAGAGAACTATTACAAGTCAAAATACAAGGAACCTGTTTCCGATTTCCCAAGTGACAGCAACCAGAAGTTCGCCAAAGAAATGGACGCAATATTCCGATAATCCGTGATGTACCCTGACATATTACGAAACAACCACTTTTACCACTCAAACTAATTTTTGAGTGGTATTTTTATTGTCTGATATTCAAAGAAATAACAAGATATTCCATTTACATCAACCACATCCTTACCACTTACAAACCTTCCTAATTTTGCATCGTTCGAGAACGGAAATAACAGCCAGTGCGCAGGGCTGATTGTTAAACGACTAAATAGATTAGACGATGACAAATCTTCAAGAGTTATTATCAAAACCCGTCTGGCAGATGACAGGCGAAGAGTTCATATTCTTAAGCAAGCACGCTTCCGGTCAAACGGAAATGCAGCCACAGCCCGTTACGGACACAGAAAGGAAGTATGTGTACGGAATACTGGGCATTGCCAAACTGTTCGGGTGCAGCCTGCCCACTGCCAACCGCATCAAGAAAAGCGGAAAGATTGACAAGGCAATCACCCAGATAGGACGCAAGATTATCGTAGATGTGGAGCTTGCCCTTGAACTGGCCGGGAAGAAAACAGGAGGACGAAAATAACGGGAGGCATGGCTATGGACTATATTAAAGAGACTAAGGACATATCGGCAGAAGAAGCCATTATCCTTTGGCAAGCCTCACGTTTGAGCCTGTCGAAAAGTTATGAGAAAGCACCTGAAATCCTCAAAGTACATGGTTCTGTCATTGGGACATTGGGCAATTTCAGCGCATCCATCGGCAAAGCCAAAAGTAAAAAGACATTCAATGTATCGGCTATCGTAGCCGCCGCATTGAAGAACGGCACAGTGTTGCGGTATGTGGCGGAACTGCCGGAAGATAAGCGGAAAGTGCTTTATGTTGATACAGAGCAAAGCCCTTACCATTGCCTGAAAGTCATGACACGCATTTTGCGGATGGTCGGCTTGCCAGATGACAGGGACAATGAGAACCTTGAATTTCTCGCTTTGAGAAAATACACGCCTGAGCAACGTATCAGGATTGTAGAACAGGCTATCTACAACACTCCCGACATTGGTCTTGTAATCATAGACGGCATCCGTGATATGGTGTACGACATCAACAGTCCCGGTGAATCCACACGCATCATATCCAAACTGATGCAGTGGACGGACGACAGGCAGATACACATCCATACGATACTGCATCAGAACAAGGGGGATGAGAATGCGAGAGGGCATATCGGTACGGAGTTGAACAACAAGGCGGAAACCGTATTGCAGGTAGAAAAGGACAAGGGCAACGGTGACATCAGCCATGTTTCAGCCATTCACATACGAGCAATGGACTTTGAGCCTTTTGCGTTCCGCATCAACGACAAAGCCCTTCCCGAACTTATAGAAGGTTACAAACCCGAAACAAAGAAACCGGGAAGACCCGAAGAAGAGAAGTTCGACCCTTACAGGCATATCACCGAGCAGCAGCACCGCATCGCATTGGAAGCCGCATTCGGTCTGAAAGAGGAATATGGTTACAAGGAACTGGAAGATGCTTTAATCAAGACCTATATGTCCGTGGGTGTAAAACTGAACCATAAAAAGGCGGTATCGCTCATCACCATGCTCCGCAACAAGCGGATGATAGTGCAGGAGAACGGCAGGAAATACACCTTCATGCCCGACTTCCACTATTAGCCCATTTCCCTGCAATCACTTCACTTTATTCTCGGGGTGTATATATTAGGAATATAGTGAAGTGGTTGGGGAACGGGACTAAATCGCTTCACTTTATTACCGTATCCTATATATACGAGAATTTAGTGAAGTGGTTATAGACCGTACTTCCTAAAAAGGTACGGGCGAAAAGAAAAATGAATCAATTTACCAACTACTAAAACAATCATTTTATGGATATACAGACAGCCAAGCAAATCAGGATAGCAGATTTTCTGCACAGTTTGGGATATTCTCCCGTCAAGCAACAAGGTATCAACCTGTGGTATAAATCACCGTTAAGGGAAGAAGCAGAAGCTTCGTTCAAGGTAAATACCGAACGTAACCAATGGTATGACTTCGGTTTGGGCAAAGGTGGCGGTATCATTGAACTGGCTGCACACCTATATGCTACCGACCATGTACCTTACATCTTGAAACGGATAGCGGAACAGACACCATATGTGCGCCCGGTATCTTTCTCTTTTGGCAAGCAAAACTCTTCCGAGCCGAGCTTCCAACAGTTGGAGATTGTTCCGCTGTCATCTCCTGCCCTGCTTGCCTACTTGCAAGGTAGAGGAATAAATACAGAACTGGCGAAAAGAGAATGTAGTGAAGCCCGTTTCACCCACAACGGCAAGCGGTACTTTGCCATCGCCTTTCCCAATGGTTCGGGTGGGTTTGAGGTTCGCAACCGCTATTTCAAGGGCTGCATCGCCCCAAAGGAAATCTCCCACATCAGACAGTCTGGGAAAGCGAGGAATACCTGTTATGTGTTCGAGGGGTTCATGGACTATCTCTCCTTTCTGACATTGAGACAGGAAAGCTGCCCGAATTATCCGGAGCTGGACGGACAGGACTACATCGTATTGAACTCCGTATCGAATGTAAACAAGGCTCTCTATCCGTTGGGCAATTACGAACGCATCCACTGCTTTTTTGACAACGACCGTGCAGGCATGGAAGCCCTCCAACAAATCCGCAAGGAATACGGCAGAGACCGATACATCCGTGACGCTTCTCAGACTTACAGCGGATGCAAGGACTTGAACGAACACTTACAGAAACAGGTTGAAAGAAAAAGGCAAGTCCAGTCCGTCAAAGGGGTGAGCAGCCAGCCACCGAAAAAGAAGAATGGCTTTCGGTTATAGCCCACTATAACTACACGCTTCGCTTTCGTAGTTGTGGGCTCTCCCGAGGGGATTAGGGCTTTGCCCTAATGACCCACTCAGGGCGTTTCTCCCCTGAGAACCCAGAGCAAAGAGTGACCCTCTCTTTGCAATCTCCGCTTATGGGTTGTACCCCTAAGAACCCCACTGCGGAAGCGAAGAAACAATCTATTGCGAACAATAAAACAGAACAGCTATGGCAACAAAATCAAGCATACATATCAAGCCTTGCAACATTGCATCAAGCGAGGCTCATAACCGTAGGACTGCCGAGTATATGCGTAACATCGGCAAGTCCAAAATCTATATCGTTTCTGAACTCTCTGTCGACAACGAACAGTGGATAAATCCCAGCTTCGGCACTCCCGACTTGCGGACGCACTATGATAACATCAAATGCATGGTCAAGGAAAAGACAGGTCGTGCCATGCAAGAGAAAGAGCGTGAACGCAAAGGCAAGAACGGCAAAATAATCAAAGTGGCAGGATGTTCGCCAATCCGTGAAGGTGTACTGCTCGTCAGGCCAGACACCACATTGGCAGATGTGCGTAAATTTGGCGAGGAGTGCAAACAACGCTGGGGTATTACTCCGCTGCAAATCTTCCTGCACAAAGATGAAGGACATTGGCTGAGCGGACAACCCGAAGCCGAAGACAGGGAGAGTTTCCAAATTGCTGGAAAGTGGTTCAAGCCGAATTATCACGCTCATATCGTTTTCGATTGGATGAACCACGAAACCGGAAAGAGCCAAAAACTCAATGACGAGGATATGGCAACCATGCAAACCCTGGCTTCCAATATACTTCTGATGGAACGTGGGCAGGCAAAAGCTGTTACAGGTAAAGAGCATCTGGAACGGAACGACTTCATTATTAAGAAGCAGAAAGCCGAACTGCAACGTATAGAGGAAACCCAAAGGCACAAGGAGCAGCAAGTAACTCTTGCTGAACAAGAACTCAAACAGGTAAAATCCGAGATACGCACGAACAAGCTCAAAAGCGTAGCCACCGATGCGGCCACCGCCATAGCAAGCGGAGTCGGTTCTCTTTTCGGAAGTGGAAAACTGAAAGAGTTGGAGCATAGCAATTCGGAACTGCATAAGGAAATAGCAAAACGTGATAAAAGCATTAATGGTTTGAAAATCCAAATGAAGCATATGCAGGAACAGTATGGCAAACAGATTCAAGATCTTCAAGGAATACATAACCAAGAACTTGAAGCAAAAGACAAGGAAATATCACGATTGAACACCATTCTTGAAAAAGCGTTCAACTGGTTTCCTTTACTCAAAGAGATGTTGAGAATGGAAAAACTCTGCTATGCCATCGGATTTACCAAAGATATGGTAAACAGTCTTTTGACAAAAAAAGAAGCAATCAGATGCAATGGGAAAATCTATTCCGAAGAGCACAGACGAAAGTTTGACATCAAGAACGATATTTTCAAGGTAGAGAAAAGTCCAACCGATAGCAGTAAACTTGTGCTAACCATAAACAAGAAGCCAATTGGAGATTGGTTCAAGGAACAAATGGAAAAATTGTGGCAAAGTTTACGTCACACGACAGAAGAACCAAGAAAAAATAGAGGATTAAAGCTATAATTTGATAATATCAAGCAAGTATCAGGATGTTTTTTCTTATTTTTGTCTGACAAAAATAATATATATAATATGAACTGGATATACAAAAACCACGAACTTAAAACATCGGGTTGTTATAATATGAACTTTCTGTTCAACAATGGTAAATTTTACATAATGGATAATCATTTAGCTGCTGCTTGGTGTTGGTTACAAAAAATAGACACATCCAAAAGATATGGACTATTTCATATTGACAGACACTATGATTTATTAAATAACCTGACCGATGATTTTATAGCAGAGAATAGGAGTGAATTAATTAATAAAGATTTCTTTTTTTACTTATCTTTAAAAGATAACATGAACAACCAAGCTATTAGATATGATAATTATATTGATGCTTTTAACAAACTACACCCCAATCTTCTACAGCAAATTTATTATGCAACACATAAAGATGGAACGGATCAAAATGGCACAAGTCTTGAGCATATAAATACATACGAGCCTAACTTGTGGGAATTAGATACTAATATTAATTATTGGCTCACTGAATGTCATAAAGATATAGACCAATGGATTGTTAATATTGACTTAGATTTCTTTTTTACAGGAGAAGATGGTGAGTGTTCTCAATTCATCACAAGAAAATACATAAAGAATATTTGTAAAGAGATAAAAAACTCACTGCCCAAAATAGATGTTGTAACAATTGCAATTAGTCCAGAGTTTTGTAATGGATGGGGGAATGCTTTCAATATATTGAGAGTAATCACTACTGAGCTAGATATTTATATGCCATATAAGTATAAAAGATATAAGAAACATTCTTTTTTATTTTAATGACAGCTATTTTAGTATACATCTTGAATACCCCTATTAAAGACATGATACTTATTAATGATTGCGATATAATTAGAGCAGATAAGCTAAATGAAATAGAAACAGTAGAATTTCCTAATTCCACTTGCATTTCAACGTGCCAATGGTGCAAACTAAGAAAAATAGTACATAAAGATTATAACTCATGCTATTGTGAAAATCCTATATGTAGATTAAAAAATACTCGTTCAACCATTTTCCCATTTATAAATATCCCTTTCCTCCAAGAACGAATATGGACAGAATGCGAAATTGGTTATTTTGATATTATAAAAAAGACAAAAGACTATAGACCGATTAAAATTGACCACATAATAATCAATTCCATCAAAGTACTAAGAATTTCTCAGCAACATCACTCATACGGTTATCGTTATGGTCGAGACGATCTTGAATTATCATATAGTTATGAAATTTCAGTAGAGATTTATAATCATGAGAATGAACAACATATCAATCACATATTCACATCAAATGATCTCATTCGGAAAGAGCCATGGGGCGAATATGATAAATCTAAAGCTCTAACAATGAAGTATCTATTTCAGAAGACTATTCCTTTGTTGATTGAATATGTAAAGTATCAAAAACCCATAAATCTGGTTAATTTCAACTACATTGAAAAAACATTGCCACAAAGAAACAATTATACCTCTAATGTTCATCGTTTTAACAAATCCGATGCACTGAATATTATATACAGCATGGAAATAAAAAATATAAATGGCAATAAAATTATCAGATTTGGAGCTAGAATGGGAGAATATATAAATTTCTATATAGCAAATCTAATAAATTCCATCCTAAATATTAATCTAAAATATGACATACAGACCAAAACAATATATTCAGAACTCCCATATATTTCCCAACAAAGAACATATGGTTCTTTAAAAGAATACATTTCTTGCCTGCTCTATTTAGGCATTATAAAAAACTATAATGATAATCTTGCAAAACAAGAGTATCTGATAGCAGTACCAATAGAAGGCCTTTCATTAACTTCCAAAATCAATTTTGTTGAAAAATTAATTCCAAGTAAAGAGTTAATTCAAATTTTCAGTTTCTTTTCAAATATGGATGCAACGCATTTTCAAGATGGCATAACTAGAGTTGGACGAGATGACAAAGAGTGGAAAGAATTATCTTTTACATTTCCTTTACTTTCGGATTTTAGACCAAATATGGCATTAATACAGAAAATAAATGAACTGCTACAAATAAAATTAACCTTTTACCAATCAAAAAATGATTCTAATTCGATAGGGTATTCTTATTTTGAAATATATGATGATGATTATATTGGAGGTTTGGCATGTAACAGAACAGATTTAGGATCTACTGAACTTAGAAAAACATCTTTTCACAAATTAGTTTGCGCTATTATGGATTACTATCTTCATAAACCCGAAGAATTCACTAAATTCACCAGTAACAATTAGATATTCAAAACTTTAACAGTTTAATATATAAACATTAATTTTTATCAAAAACACCCAACTTCACATTATCGGGTGTAAAGCTGGGTGCAATTCTTGTAAACTATTGATTTTCAATGTTTATTGCGGAGAGACAGGGATTCGAACCCCGGGTACCTCGCAGTACAACGGTTTTCAAGACCGCCGCAATCGACCACTCTGCCACCTCTCCAAAACTTCTTTATCAGAAGTGCTTTTCGTTAAAAGCGGTGCAAAGGTACGAATATATTTTAAACTTACAAGAGTTTTCACAAAAAAAAATCACGAACATCATTTCCAAAGAATAGCAATATCTAGGTATTTTATGTTGAAAAGCATAAAATAGAGCATATTTATGCTGATTATATGAAAAAACGTTGTAACTTTGTGCGCTCTAAAGA
>ERZ1673748.3145-NODE-3145-length-10963-cov-8.189586_pt1 | contig 10963 bp, 11 predicted proteins | sample MGYA00580196_ERZ1673748 | MGnify/ENA primary metagenome ERZ1673748 (study PRJEB41218, sample SAMN15661796) | gut metagenome | host: Homo sapiens | place: Canada: London | collected 2015-08-20/2019-03-30 | study: EMG produced TPA metagenomics assembly of...
CGCTCCCCGGTTCTGAAATGGCTCCGCTGGCATATAGCAGGCTCTCCGTCAAGGTTGTCTTTCCAGCGTCTACATGGGCAAGAATCCCAATATTGATAATGTTCATGTCTATCCTCCGTACAAGGCCCAAATGGGCGCAAAAATCCCCAGCGGCTAATACTTTTACCGCTGGGGATCATGACTTCGGACACACAGAAGTATACACGGCTTACATAAGCCGCTGTCCGTCACGATATTTACTAAAAAGGCAAAAGTATTCTTAAATTGGGTGCAAAAACCAAGCCCCTGCAAGGGGCAATTATTTTTGTGCCCATTATCAAATTTTATTTAAGAATACCTTGCCGCATGTTGAATAGACTCCTCAAATCAGGATGACAGCAGTATAGCATAGCACACTCTAAAATGCAAGAAGTTTTTACCCGCTGTCCCAAATAAATCAGGAGGGCATTCACCGGGACACCCTCCGATTTGGGGCCTCATGCGCAAATAATTTCTGTGTCCACGATTTCCGCCGCACACGCCCGAATATTGTTAGTCCCTCTGCAACTCATACCACAGACCGTTGCCCTCGTCAAAGATGTACTTTTCCATGAAATTACCTCCATTTTTTGTGATTATCGTGCGCCTACCCTTATTTTTGACCTTGCACCCCATTTCTGCTCCTTTTCGACCTGTTCCTGCTGGTAAGCTGCCTCCAGTATCCTGTCCGCCTGTTCCGGGCCAATGGCCCGTCTGACCCGCTCATAGTCCCTGACTTGCCCTTTCAAGCCGTCCCTCTCGGCACAAACCTCATAAATCCTGGCTGACAGGGAGCCGTTCTTACTGACCTCACGATCATAGGCGCTCTGCAACCGCTCAAACTTGCTCTTGAGGTCGAAGTAGGCCCGGTAGACGGAGCGCAGCACCTTGACGATCTTCTCCCAAAGGGGCTTGGCCTTTTTCTCCCGGTAGGACTTGGCCGATTCCAGCGGCCCCGCCTCCGGCAGCGTCCGCTCCGGGTCGTCGGAGAAGTCCGCCGCCAGTTTCTCCATGCCCTTGAGCAAGGGCGCTACATCGTCCAGCTTAGCCCTGGCCTGGGCCGCTTTCTTCTCAGCTGATGCTGCCTCCTTATTCTTTTTGTCGGCCTCAACCTGGGCCAGCGCCGACACCTCTTGAAGCTGTGCAAGCCGTTCCTGCTCACGCTCCGTCTTGAACTGCGTAACAGTCAAATGTTCTTCGGAACTACCACGTTCCCCACGCTCTACATCGTCATAGCCAGCGGAGCGCATATGCTCAAAGAAATCATCTTGCAGGACACTGTACGACTTTCGTAGAACGGGTTTGCCCTTAGCTGTGCGTAACGGCTCCCCGGTAGTTTCGTCCAGAATGGGCTTGGACGCCCACTTCTTGCTCATGCTCACCTGCATGATCGTTTCCTTGACCTTGCCCACCAGGGACTTGTCCTTGCACCGCTTTGTCCAGCGTATCTCCTTCTCCACTACCGGGATATAAACCACATGGAGGTGGTAGTGGTACACGTCCTCCCCCAGCGCCTCGGACATGGCCCGGTTGCGCTCGTCAGCGTGCATGACCGCCGACAAAATATACTGCTCTCCGCCCACGATTTTGATTGCGGCTTTATAGGCTTCGGTGTAAAATTGTTTTGCGAAGTCATACCCGCCGTGATTGTAGAAGTAAGCGGAGTTTACATCAAAGACCAACTCACCGTATCGAAAGGCATCCTCCTTGATGCCACGGGTGGAGATCACGCCGTCGGCCTCCATTTGAGCAAACATCTCCCGATACCCGGCAGACGGGGTTTTGAAATGGACATTGAGCGGCGTCCGCTCCAGTACAATGTCCTGATTGACATAGGAATCCTTCTCACGCTCGTTGTGCTGCTGGGTGTTACCGATCTTGGTTTCGGTCAGCCTCATATTTCTTGCGTTGGTACGGTCAATACCGTCGCCTCTCGCCATAGGCAAAAATCCTCCTGTTTCAGATGTTGGGTTGTTGAAAGAGGACGGGGGTTCGGGGGAGGCACTTCCTGCAGGAAGTGTAATAACCCACTATGACACTTTCATCCCTTCGGTCTGCAAAGTGTCGTGGGCTCTCCGAGGGGGTGTGGGGGCTTTGCCCCCGGCAACTGCGGTTGCCTCCCCCAGCAGGGCCGCCCTTTGAAAAGGGCACCCTGCACCCCGCCTAAACTTTGCTGCTCCCCGTGACAGCCGTGACGACCGTGACGATGTTTCAGACACCGCCGCCACTCTCAAAAAAGCCGTCACAGCCGTCACGGTCGTCACGCCTGGGACGGTTCCAGCGTCAGGCTGATACTTCTCCCGGCGTGGCTCCTGCTGTTCTCATAGCGGATGTGGTAGTCTATCAGCAGCTTCCCGGCCCGGACGTTTAGCCGCATCGCCAGGGCGTTGGGCTTCATGTCGGTCTGGAGCGCCGCTACCAGCTCGGTGGCCGTACCACCCCAGGTCGGCTTCTCCGCCGTCACAAGGGCGGCTATGGCCTCCAGCACCGGGTCGGGCGGCTCTGTCCATGCCTCCGTTTCCGTACGCTCCAGCGTCCATATCAGCCGTTCCTTGTCCCTGGTAAGATAGAATCGCTGGTCTTGCTGGTCACGCCCGGCCACGTCCAGAACGGCGCTGCCGTCTGTCCGCTTCTCCTTTTGAAGAAGAAAGGCCCCGTCCGCCGCTCCCAGCAGACCGTTGGTGCCGGAGATCATATCGAATTTGTCATCTGCCTGTTGCTTTCGAGTGTGGTGTACCAGCAGGAGGCAGACGCCGCAATCATCGGCAAGGCGTTTCAGCTTACCCACCACCTCGTAATCGTTGGCGTAGCTGTACTTATCCCCACCAGCCTCCCGGATTTTCTGGAGGGTGTCAATGATAATCAGCTTGGTGTTCGGGTGTTCCCGGACGAACTTCTTTAGCTGTTCCTCCAGGCCAACGCCAAGCTGTTTGGCGTAGACCGCAAAGAGCAGATTGTCGGTGCCCTCTGTGCCGAACATTCGGTATAGCCGCCCCTGCAAGCGGCGGTGGTCGTCCTCCAACGCCAGATAGAGGACAGTCCCCTTGTGGACAGGGTAGCCCCACAGGGGGAGGCCCATGCTGACATGGTAGGCAAGCTGGGCCATCAGGAACGACTTGCCCACCTTGGGCGCTCCCGCAAAGAGGTACGTCCCAGGGTAGAGCAGACCGTCTATTACGGGCGGTCTGCTCTGGTAGATGTTCTGGTAAAGGTCGTTCATGGAAACTGTGTGGAGGTAGGCTGGGTCGTTCATGCGCCGCATATCCCGGAGCATTTCCTCTAAATCTTTCTCTTGGGGGTTGTTTTCAGCCGTTTCCTCTGCTATACTTTGGGTAGTTGTTTGAGAATTGGGCTGTTCCCCGTCTGCGCCAACAGACGGAACCGGGACAGTCCTTTTCGTTTCTCTGGAATCCATCAATCTATCAATCCTCCTTCATGCCGCCCAGCGTCACTGAGATAAGGTCAATGGTGGCGAGAAGTTCATCCCCCACGTCGCCCCCGGCCTCAATGCGCCGCAGTTCCCCCAGGACGGCGGCGAGTTGGTCACGCAGGGCCTTGTAGACCCTGGGATTGCCCTGCACCACCACGGCCCGGTCTAAGAGCCGCCGGGTGATGTAGTCCTGCTTCGTCAGGCCAGAGAGCCGCACAGCGGCGTCAATCTGCTTGTTTTCCTCCGGGGATACCCGGAAGGCCACGGTCTTGTTCCTCCAGCGGTTGTGAGTGTCCAAATTCTTAGCTGACATTACGCTCCCATCCTTTCAAAGTCCAATTTGTCTGCCATTTCCGTCTGCTTGGACGGAAACAGGTGGGCATAGCGATAGGTGATCTCGATACTCTCATGCCCCACACGGTCAGCAATCGCCACAGCGGAGAAGCCCATGTCAATCAGAAGTGAGATGTGCGAATGCCGGAGGTCGTGGATTCTGATACGCTTGACCCCTGCCGACTTCGCCCCTCTGTCCATCTCATGGTGGAGATAGCTTTTCGTGATGGTGAAAATGCGCTCCTTCTTCTTGATACCGTAGAGCATCCCCAGGTAATCCTTCATCTCGTCACAGAGGAAGTTGGGCATTTTAATGGTGCGGTTGCTTTTCTTCGTCTTTGGCGTGGTAATGACGTCCTTGCCGTGGAGCCGCTGATAGGACTTGCTGATTTTCACCGTCCCGGCCTCAAAGTCAAAGTCTGCCGGGGTCAGGGCCAGCAGTTCCCCCTCCCGAATACCACACCAGTAGAGCATTTCAAAGGCGTAGTAGGAAACGGGCTTGTCCATCATGGCATCTGCAAACTTCTGGTACTCCGCTTTCGTCCAGAACAGCATTTCCTTCCGTTCCTCTGACCCCATGTTCCCAGCCTTGGCGGCGGGATTGGAGCGCAGCTCATAGAAGCGGACAGCGTGATTGAAGATGGCGCTAAGCTGGTTGTGCAGGGTTTTGAGGTAGGTAGCCGAGTAGGGCTTGCGCTTCTCGTCCCGGTAGGCCAGCAACTCGTTCTGCCATGCGATCACGTCCTTGGTGGTGATCTCGCTAATCTTCCGCTTGCCAAAGTAGGGCAGAATTTTCTTCTGGATGATGTTCTCCTTGGTCAGCCAGGTGTTCTCCTTGAGCCGGGGTTTCATATCCTTGGTGTAAAGCTCGGTAAAGGCTTCAAAGGTCATATCCAGGTCGCCGGAGGTCTGCATCTGGAAACTGCGCTCCCACTCCTGGGCCTCCCGTTTGGTGGCAAAGCCACGCTTGCACTTCTGTTTGCGCTCCCCCGTCCAGTCCTGATACCGCACCATGACGTACCATGTTCCTCTTGCTTCGTCCTTAGCTTTTAACTCATCGTTCAACTGTCTTATGACCTTATAGGCGAATGAAGTTGAAACTTCGAGGACTTCCGCAACTTCTTCTACTCGCATAAATTTGTTTTCCATTCTGATCTTCCTTTCTTAATAGTAATTGTGATTTGTGCTGCCGTTCTGCCGTCACAAGTTCCTGCAGGCATTCCCACTTGTCGATGGGCGCTGTGCAGTCCCCTTACGGAGCGCTCACTTCCTTTCGGAAGGTCTTGGCGGTTTGTGCTTGATCGGACGGTCATTTAATTTTCTGCAAATACACTAACGGTATTTGTTTAACCATTATACCAAGCAAATTCCGTTAAGTCAAGAGGTTTGCAAGAAAATATTTAACTTTTTTGCTTTGGTTATCTTGACAACGCCCAAGCGTATATGCTATACTATGTTCACAGCACATAGATTGGAGAAGATAACTATGGCAATCGGTGAAAGAATACGTTTTTTGCGTAACCTAAAAGGTATGACTCAAAAGTGGCTCGGTATTGCTGTCGGTTTTCCCGAAAAGACCGCCGACATTCGTATGGCTCAATATGAGTCCGGCTCAAGAACACCCAAAGCAGATTTAACGCAATCGCTTGCACAAGTATTAGAGGTTTCGCCTTTGGCTTTGACCGTACCGGACATTGACAGCGAACTCGGTCTTATGCATACGCTTTTTACATTAGAGGATATTTACGGCTTCAAGATCGACAAGGTCGATGATGAAGTTTGTATCCGTCTTGACGGCAGAGTAGGTAGCAACGCTTCTATTCAGAAATACTTTGCTGCTTGGCAGAAGCAAGCTGAAAAGTACAGAAACGGCGAAATCTCCAAAGAGGAATATGACCGTTGGCGTTACAACTATCCTAAGTTCGATACCGAAAGCGGATGGGTTAAAGTCCCTTCACAAGAACTCAGCGATGCAATGGTCGAAGCATTCAAAGACCACTTAAAAGACAAATAAAGACGACAAAAAGCCCTTAACTGCGTTATCCACAGTTAAGGGCTTTCATCGTCTTATAATACGGTTACATTAGTCCCAATCCACGCATTGTTTATTCTGATAACCTGCAAACCATACGGGATATAGAATAAAGGGTGCTTCAAAGGGTGTTATCAAATTGTTATCAAAAGGGGTGGTCGAAGTCCGAAAAACCTTGATATTACTGGGTTTTTGAGCCTTCGTTAATTATTCCCACTCCACGGTTGCGGGGGGCTTAGAGGTGATATCGTAGACGATGCGGTTGATATGCTTTACCTCGCCCACGATGCGGCCGCTAACCTTATCCAGCAGCTCATAGGGCAGGCGGGACCACGTAGCGGTCATGAAGTCCTGAGACTGCACCGCCCGCAGGGCCAGCGTATAGTCGTAGGTGCGCTCGTCGCCCATGACACCCACGCTGCGGACGCTGGTCAGCACGGCAAAGTACTGACTGGTGGTACGGTCCAATCCCGCCAGAGCCATCTCCTCCCGGAAGATGGCATCGGCATCCCGCAGAATCTCCAGTTTCTCATCGGTGATCTCACCGATGACACGGATGGCCAGACCGGGGCCGGGGAAGGGCTGGCGCCACACCAGCTGCTCCGGCAGGCCCAGCTCGATGCCCAGCTGCCGCACCTCGTCCTTGAACAGCCGCCGTAGGGGCTCCACGATGTCCTTGAAGTCCACGCAGTCTGGCAAGCCGCCCACATTGTGGTGGCTCTTGATGACCACGGACTCACCGCCCAGACCGGACTCCACTACATCGGGATAGATGGTACCCTGTGCCAGGAAATCCACGGCACCAATCTTCTTGGCCTCGGCCTCAAAGACCCGGATGAACTCCTCGCCGATGATCTTGCGCTTGGTCTCCGGGTCGGTGACGCCGGCCAGCCTGGAGAGGAAGCGGTCCTTGGCGTTGACCCGGCGCACGTCCACATGGAACTGGCGGGTCATGACCTCCTCCACCTGATCGCCCTCGTTCTTCCGCAGCAGACCGTGATCCACGAAGATACAGGTCAACTGATCGCCCACGGCACGCTGCAGCAGGGCGGCAGCCACAGAACTGTCCACGCCGCCGGAGAGAGCCAGCAGCACACGGCCACTGCCGATCTTGGCCCGGCACTCCGCCACGGCCTCCTCCAGATAGGACGCCATGGTCCACTCGGCGGTGAAGCCGCAGATGCCGTATAGGAAATTCTGCAGCAGCTCCTTGCCGTACTGGGTGTGGAGTACCTCCGGGTGGAACTGCACGCCGTAAAGCTGCTTCTCGGCGCACTGGATGGCAGCGCAGCGGCAGCCGTCGGTGGAGGCCACCACCTCGAAGCCGGGGGCCAGCGTCTCCACCTCCACGCCGTGGCTCATCCAGTACACGGCGGTGGCGGGGATATCCTTAAACAGAGGGCTCTTGCCGTTATGGGTCAGCTCTACCTTGCCGTACTCACGGGTCTCGGCCCGGCGGCACTGGCCGCCCAGCAGATGAATCATCAGCTGCTGACCGTAGCAGATGCCCAGCACAGGGATGCCCATAGAGAACAGGGCGGGATCCACCATGGGAGCATTTGGCTCGAACACCGTAGCGGGGCCACCGGTGAAAATGAGAGCGTCAGGCTGGAAGGCCCGGATATTCTCCATAGACTCCCGCCAGGAGCGGATCTCGCAGTATACGCCGCATTCACGGACACGGCGAGCCACCAGAAGATTATACTGGCCGCCGAAGTCCAGCACTAAAACCTTTTTCATACCGGATCATCCTCCCGGAAGGTGATGTGGTCGGGCGTAGCCTCCTCGATAACGGCCAGAGAGTGGATGTTGTAGCCCTGCTCCCGGAAGGAGTCGCCGCCGTGCTGGAAGCCCTTTTCCACCGCCACGCCGATGCCCACCAGCTCGGCGCCGGCGGCATTGACGATGTCGATGAGACCCTGCATGGCGTAGCCCTTAGCCATGAAGTCGTCGATGATAAGGACCTTGTCCTCCGGCCCCAGCCACTCCTGCGCCACGATAAGGGTGGCCTTCTTCTTGTAAGTATAAGAGAAGATCTCGCTCTGGTACAGGCCGCCCTCGATGTTGTCGCTCTTGGCCTTCTTGGCAAACACCATGGGCACGCCGTACTTATTGGCGCAGATGGTGGCCAGAGCGATGCCGCTGGCCTCGGCGGTCAGCACCATGGTGATCTTGCTGACGTCAAAATAACGGGCGAACTCGTCCGCCAGTTCCTCCATGAAGGCGGTGTCCACCCGATGGTTCAAAAACCCGTCTACCTTGATGATGTTGCCGGGCAGGACACGGCCCTCCCGGCGGATACGCTCTTTCAATGCTTCCACGATCTACACTCCTTTATTATAAGTCGCTGGTACTCCACCATATTGACCCTATTCTGCCCAATTTCCGGGGGAAAAACAATAGGGAGAAAAACCAAGCTTTTCTTGGTTTTTCTCCCGGTATTTGTCAGTTCTCCCAGTTCAGAGGCGCACCTGAACGCTGGGATAAGCTGTCCTTTACGAAGTCGGCAAACCGCTGGGCCGCCGGGGTCAAAGGCACGTCCCGCAGGACGCACAGATCCACGCTGCGGGGCGGGATCTCGAAGTCCGTAGCCAGCTTCCGCAGTCGACCCTTCGACAGCTCTTCGTGGACGAATTCTTCCGTGACGCCCGCCACCCCGAAGCCGATGGCCGCCAGATCCACCAGCAGGCTCCGTGCACCCAGCTCGATCTCCGGATGCAGCCGCTGGCCATTTTGTAGGAAGTACTTCTCCAGATACAGCCGGGAGGAGGCCTTGCGCTCCAAAAGGATCAGGGGGAAGGCGGCGATCTCCGCCAGAGAATAGACATGGCCGAAGTCACAGGGATAGTCCGCCGCCGCCACGAACACGGAGTGGGTGGCGAAGCAGGGGTGCGTCTCCAGCGAGGCGGACTCCTGGGGGGTGCTGGCAAAGGCGATATCCACCTTGCCGGATTGCAGCAGGCCCAGTACCTTGTGGCTGCGGCCGGAAACGATCTGGATGTGGATGGCGGGATACTGCCGGTGGAACCGATCCAGATACGGCAGCAGGAACTGACTGGTGACGGTGTCGCTGGCGCCGATGGTCAGGTGTCCCATCTGCAGCTCCCGGCTCTGGGACAGCTTCTCCTCGCCGGTCTCCAGCAGGCCGATGGCGCTGCGGACGTACTCGTACAGCATCCGGCCGTCCGGTGTCAGGGCCACGCCACGGGAGTTGCGGGCAAACAGACGGGTCTGCAGCTCGCCCTCCAGCTGCTTGATGGACTGGCTGACGGCGGATTGGGAGATATACAGGGCCTGAGCGGCGGCGGTGATATTGCCGGCCTCGGCCACCTCCTTGAATACACGATAAAGCTCCAATTTCACAGACATGATGCAGGACCTCATAAATAGGGATAATATATATCACTGGTGCAATATGCTGTCATTATAGCAGATTTTTACGGGATTGCAAGGGAATTTATAGCGCCCTGTCTCTTGAAACACCGGGGAGAATGTGCTATAATGCCATATAGCATATGGAAAAGGATGACTTCTATGGATAAGCGCACCACAGATATCGTCTGCTATTGCACATGGGTCGGTCTGCTCGTCGCCGTGCTGGCGGGGAACCGGGAGGCCAGCCGCTTCCACCTGAACCAGTCGCTGGTGCTGGGTATTTTCGGCCTGCTGGGGGTCATCCCCTGCGTGGGCTGGGTGTGGGCCGTCTTTGTGGCGGTGTGGTGGTGCATGGGCCTTACCGGGGCCATCCGGGGTGTGGAGCGGCCGGTGCCGGTGCTGGGCGGCATCCGTATCCTGCTTTGATGCACCGTTGTATGGAGCGTGCTGCGGCACGATTTTCATAGTGGACCAATGTTCAACAATTAGGAGGAAAAAACCATGTCTTTTATGATTGAAACGTCTGCCCGTCACATTCACCTGACCCAGGAGACGCTGGAGAAGCTGTTCGGCGAGGGCTATGAGCTCACCGTCCGCAAGCCCCTGTCCTATCCCGGCCAGTTCGCCAGCAACGAGCGTCTGACTGTGGTGGGCCCCAAGAAGGAGATGGCCAACGTGTCCATCCTGGGTCCCGTGCGTAAGATGGATCAGATCGAGCTGTCCGCCACCGATGCCCGCACGCTGGGCATCGATGCCCCCGTCCGTGAGAGCGGCGACGTGAAGGGCTCCGGCGCATGTAAGCTGGTAGGCCCCAAGGGCGAGGTGGAGCTGACCGAGGGCGTCATTATTGCTAAGCGTCACCTGCACATCACCGAGGCCGATGCCGCCGAGATGGGCGTGAAGAACGGCGAGATCATCAAGGTGGCCTGCGGCGGCGAGGGCCGTAAGCTGATTTTTGACGATGTGGTGGTTCGTGTCAACAAGGACGCCGTCACCACCATGCACATCGACACCGACGAGTCTCAGGCTGCCGGCAACCCCAAGGTTGGCGAGATCGTGCGGTAAGCAAGCACAAAAAAGGACACGACAGGCTGTGCCTGCCGTGTCCTTTTTTACTTCTTGGGGGATGCCCCATTACAAAGACGCCACGAACAGAGTGTCCAGCACGATGTTGGTGACGCCGGCGGCAATGGTGACGTACAGACCCAGCTGAGGCCGTTCCGCCGTCACCAGAAAGCTCTGGAAGGTGTTTTGCAGCATATAGGAGATCAGGCCCAGCAGGACGATACGTCCGTAGCTGACGCACACCGGCAGCATGGTCTCGTCGGCGCCCAGCAGCCGGGACATAGGCGTGAGAAAGGCAATGCCGCCGATGGTGAACACGGCACCCAGCCCAATCAGCACATAGATCAGCAGGGAGAAGATCTCGTTGGCACGCTTTTCGTTGCCGGCTCCCAGGGTGTACGCCGCCAGCGCACTGCCACCGGTACCCAGCATGAAGCCCACGGCACCCAACACCATGAGAAACGGCATAATGAGGTTCACGGCAGCAAAGGCATCGGAGCCCACAAAGTTGGACACGAAAACACCGTCCACCACGCCGTAGATGGAGGTACACACCATCATGATGACAGACGGCAGAGTGAAGCGCAGCAGTTTTCGATAGGTGAAGTGCTCGGATAGTTGAATACGCATGAAAAGAAAGTCCTCCGCAAAAAATAATGGCTATGTCACAACAAACAGTTGATAAATAGCCATTTTTATAGGGGAGTATC
>ERZ1673748.3160-NODE-3160-length-10932-cov-4.915418_pt1 | contig 10932 bp, 8 predicted proteins | sample MGYA00580196_ERZ1673748 | MGnify/ENA primary metagenome ERZ1673748 (study PRJEB41218, sample SAMN15661796) | gut metagenome | host: Homo sapiens | place: Canada: London | collected 2015-08-20/2019-03-30 | study: EMG produced TPA metagenomics assembly of...
ATATCCTGTCTCTGTTTCATCCAGCTTATGTCCAATACATCCTTCCAGGTTTTTACAGATGTCAGTGGCAACCTTATAGGCCTGGGGATACTGATCCAGCATATATTCATTCATGTCCAGATTCAGCTTCTCTCCTGTAGATGCACGCGCTACCATATACTTCATATGGTTCATCAGACGATTATAGGACAGTGACAGTACATCGATTGGCTTACCTGTTGCTTTCTCGATCATATCTATACACTCTCTCACTGCTCTCGCAGTCTGCATGGCAACAGATACCTTCTCGTCACCAATTGCAGAATGAATATGCAATGCCACATATCCAACCTCATGATCATCAATCTCTATCTGAAGTCTTTCTCTCAGAATTGTTTTCAGTGTTTCCGCAACTTTAAATTCACTGTAGAAAAGAACCTTGATATCCTCTGTCAGCGGATTGCTGATCTGCTCATTTCTGCGGATTCTTGCGACTGCAAAAGAAATATGGTCAGCAAGTGGAAAAAGAATCCCTCTGTCTATGGAATCTCCAAACACTTTCTGTGATTCTGTCAGAATTGCATCTGCAATCTCCAGATACTCCGGCTCTATTCCCTTTACCAGTTCCTTCGCAGATCCACGCTCTGTCTCCTGTTCCAGACGATATGTAGTGCATCCCTCCGGCTTATCAAAACGCTGGCTGACCTTTTTTCCAAAGCCAACACTTTTGATTTCCAGATCCCCCCTGCAAAAAGGTCATCCTTTTCAATTCACGTGCGTAAAAAAACAGTCAGATAATCAAGATGTCATCTCTTTTGATCATCCAACTGTTTTTTGATAACAATATTATTCCAGCGTCTCCACCGCAAACAACGGTTCACCGGCCTTGATCTCACCGTTTGCCAGAAGTCTGATCCTCTGGTTGTCTTCCGGTTCAGTATCAAGGATAGGGGAAGTGATAGACGGAGCATTAGCAGTTAAGAACTCCAAATCCAGTTTCATCATCGGATCACCTTTTTTCACTTTCTGACCCTCTGTTACCAGGATTTCGAAGCCTTTTCCTTCCAGTTTTACAGTGTCGATTCCCATATGAAGAAGCATAGGGATACCGGAATCTGTCTGGAAACCTATAGCATGTTTTGTATCAAAAATAAACTCAACTTCACCGTCTGCAGGTGCATATACAGTACCTTCTGTTGGTGTCACCACTGCACCGTCACCCATCATTTTTCCTGCAAATCCTTCATCCGGTGCAGTAGAAAGATCTGCTGCGATTCCGTCTACAGGGCTGTAAATGATTGCTGTTTTTCTGATCTTTTCTTCTTTTACAGGTGCCAAGGACTGTGCTGTACCTGTATTTTTGTCCTCAACCTCTGCACTGTTCTGTCCTGTTGCTGCATTTTCCTGTACCTGTACATTATCCGGTGTCTCATCTGCGAATTCGTTGGGAGCAGTCTCCAGATATTCTTCCAGCTTCGCCTTGATAACAGTTACATGAGGTCCATAGATAACCTGTACGCCCTGTCCTTTTTTTACGATTCCTCTGGAATCTGTCTGTTTCAGAAGTTCATCACGAACTTTCTCAGGCTCTGCAACTGTGATACGAAGTCTGGTCGCACAACAGTCAACATCTATGATATTTTTCTTTCCGCCAAGGCCTCTGGTGATCAGTTCACTTACCGGATCACCGGAGGTTGCTGCAGCTGCACCGGCTGTCTTTCCGGCTTCTTTTCTTGCATTTACATCAGCTTTTGTATAAAGCTTTGTCTCTGTATCATCATCTTCACGTCCAGGAGTCTTGAAATTAAATTTCCTGATCATAAATGTAAAGATCACATAATACAGGATAAAGTAAATAATACCAACCGGAATGATCCTCAGCCAGCTTGTTTTTGCATTTCCCTGCAGGATACCAAAGAGGAACAGGTCAAGGAAACCGCCTGAGAAAGTAAGTCCTACTGCAATATTCAGCATATGTGCGATCATATAAGCCGCACCTGCCAGGATCACCTGAACTACGAACAATGCCGGAGCTACAAACAGGAATGAGAATTCCAGCGGTTCAGTGATACCAGTAAACATACATGCCAGCGCTGCGGAAAGAAGAAGTCCGCCTGCCGCTTTTTTCTTCTCAGGTTTTGCACAGCGATACATAGCCAGCGCTGCTCCCGGAAGACCAAAAATCATAAAGATAAACTCACCAGAAAAATATCTGGTTGCATCCGCACTGAAATGTGCTATATTTGCAGAATCAGCAAGCTGTGCAAAGAAGATATTCTGTCCGCCCTGCACCATCTGTCCTGCAACTTCCATAGTCCCGCCCACTGCTGTCTGCCAGAATGGCATATAAAATACATGATGCAGCCCAAAGGGGATCAGTGCTCGTTTAATAATACCAAAAATCAGAGTTCCCAGATATCCACTGCCTGTTACCAGACCGCCCAGAGCATAAATACCGTTCTGAACTACCGGCCATACAAAATACATCAGGATTCCCACAAACATATATACGATTGTGGAAATGATCGGTATAAATCTTGAGCCGCCAAAGAATGACAGCGCATTCGGAAGCACAATTTTGTGGAAACGGTTATGAAGTGCCGCAACACCAAGACCTACGATAATACCGCCGAATACACCCATCTGCAGAGACTGGATCCCGCATACAGAAGTAATGGTTCCTTCCAGTACATCTGCTGCTATCTGACCGTCTGCTGTGATTACATTGTTGATAAGAAGCAGGGCACTGACAGCCACATTCATAACGAAATATGCAATCTGCGCAGAAAGAGCAGCAACCTCTTTCTCTTTCTTTGCCATACCAATGGCAACACCAACCGCAAAGATCAGCGGCAGATTGTCAAATACAGCACTTCCAACCTTGTTCATAATGATCAGAAGAGAATTAAGTAATGTTCCACTTCCCAGGATCTTCTGCAATCCATAGGTAGCGATGGTTGTTTCATTTGTAAAGGAACTGCCGATACCAAGCAGCAAACCTGCAACAGGGAGAATTGCGATCGGAAGCATAAAGGATCTTCCCACACGCTGCAAAACTCCAAAAATCTTGTCTTTCATGTTCTTTTGTCTCCTTTTCCTTATTCGTGCGAATAAACCGTCTTGTTTCCGGGAGATTAAAACCTTCTGACATATGATTATTCCGCGTTTTACCACAAAGAATACATCAAAAAAAGGCACTAACCCCCATAAACATTAAAAAATAACATTTATGACCGGTTAATGCCTGCCTGTCCAGTAACACACCAAATCTGTGCTATACTATAAAAGATTATTTATTCCCTGTCAAGATACTCAGGAAAATTTTTTACAAAATATTTTTGCATTTCATGAATCGATCTCTGTAATGACCATTTATTATTTTTCAAAGCCGCAACATTCTCTGCATCCTTCTGATCTGATAGAAATTTATTGATTTCCCACTGCTGCAGGCTGCACGTTCAACTTGATCACTCTGTCTTCCCATTTTAATCCATTCAGATCTACAGAAATGTACACCCATTCATCGCTGAGTTTAAGCTCTTTTCAGAGGGATTTTATCTGTTTCTCTCTTCCAGATATTCCAGACATTCATTCACACCTTTAATACCAAGTTCCTTGCACACTTTATCCTGAATTTCCACCAGACATTCCAAAAGAAGAGGATTAAACATTCCGCATTCTCCATTCAGGATCATTTCCATTGCCTTCTCATGAGAATATGCTTTCTTATATACCCGGTCACTCACCAAGGCATCATACACATCTGCCAGTGATACCACCTGGGCAGATATAGGGATTTCTTCTCCCTTCAGGCCATCCGGATATCCTTTTCCATCATAACGTTCATGATGCCAGCGGCATATTTCATAGGCATATTTCATCATCTCTTCATCATGATACATTTCCAGCCTGTCAAGCATCCGGGCACCTATGATCGTGTGCTGTTTCATAGCTTCAAATTCTTCCTTTGTAAGCTTTCCGGGTTTATTCAGAATTTTTTCATCAATTCCAATCTTACCGATATCATGAAGTGCGGAAGCTGTGGCGATCATATGCTGCTGAGACCAGGAAAGATCGTAATTCTCTGATTTTCGCATCAATTTCTCCAGCAAAAGCTGAGTCAGAATATTGATGTGCAGCACATGAAGCCCGCTTTCACCATTTCGGAACTCTACAATCTGACTGAGAATCCCGGTCATCATACGGTTGTTTTTCTCTTTCTCATAAATCTGATCTGTTACCAGATGGATCAGACGCCTTTGCTTGGCATAAAGCTTGATCATATTGATAACCCGCTGATATACCACCTTAGCATCAAATGGTCTGCTTATATAATCCGAAGCCCCCAGTTCGTAGGCACGGCGGATATAACTCTCTGATCCTTCACTGGAAATCATGATCACCGGTATATCCTCGATCCATTTATCTCTGTTCATATAGGCGAGTACTTCAAATCCATCCATTTTTGGCATAATAATATCCAACAGAACCAATGAGATTTCAGGTCCATACTGCTCCAGCATCTTCAGAGCCTCTTCCCCGTCACAGGCCTCCAGTATCCGGTATTCTTTTCCCAGAATTTCCTTAAGTATCTCACGGTTCATTTCAGAATCATCAACAACCAGAAGCTGAGGCAGGTTTCTTTTTTCCATCTTGTCTGTATTTTGCTTCTGCTCCCACCGGGTCACTACTATATTTTTATGTCCCTTGGCCATATACATAAGTCGGTCTGCTTTGGTGAGTGCTTCCTCCAATCTGCCATGGGTAAACATAGCTCCACCAATGCTCACTGAAAGCTTCAGACGATTAAAACCCGGAATATGCGTCGCATGGATCTTCTCCTGGATCATACGGAGCTTCTGTGAAAAGACTTCCTTCTCAATTCCGGGCAGGATCAGCAGAAATTCATCTCCTCCATAGCGCACCAGAATATCCGTGCGACGGATATAATGTCGAATTACATTTACTACGGTTGTCAGTACCAGATCTCCTCCATCATGACCATAAGTGTCATTGAACAATTTGAAATCATCCAGATCGATAACTGCAACTCCGGCATTCAAAGACATATTTTTGACTTTTTCCTCAAAATATCTGCGATTATACGCCCCTGTCAGCACATCCTTATACAGCTTTTCGCTATATACCGTCAGCTTTTCCGTCAGTTTTTCATATCCTTCCTCATCAGTCAGTGTGTTTTCGTCCAGCTTTTTCAGCATTTCCATTACATAAGGCTCACTGTCAATCTCCAGATACCTTGCAAATACCTGATACATATCAGAATCGAGAAATTCAATTTTGGATGTCTGTTTCTTTTCCTCCAGTGCTTTAAGAGAAATGCAATTCTCACATCTTTTATCTTTATTCCAAAAAGCATAACACTGGCAAAGATTTTCTCTTCCTGCAAGCTTACTTTCCATTCCGGCAGCCTGCAGATCACTCCCTTTCAGGAGACGAACTACATCAAAAATCTCCCGAAACACCTCCATTTTATTCTCTGCTTCCTGCATCGTCATTTGTTTCCACTCAATCATTATTCCCAGCCTCTCACGAACAACAGCTTTTTTCTGCAATATAAACTTGTATTATTATACCACTTACTCATCATGCAGTACAACAATAATATTTTTTCTTGATTTCTTAATTTCATAAAGGGAGCACCTAAAAAAACAGTCCTTGAGGCGTGCTCCCAACCGGTTCTGACTCCAACTGCCTTATAACCCTGCTCCTGGTTGACCTCATATAGTATAAGCTCTATTACGGTCATCTATATACATAATATGGCTTGACCTCATAATAATATAATTGCTATTGCAGTCAACCAGAAACATGCTTCAGCTTGACCTTATATAATAAAAGTGCAATCGCAGTCAACTATATTTGTAATTATGATTGACTTAAAATAATAGAAACACAATTGCAAGTCATCTATAAACAGGATTAAACTTAACCGTACATAACAAAAACGCGATTACAGTCAATTATAATCATGATTCCTGACTAAAAAGTCACAGACTGAACGGATTCCAGTCTGTGACCTGATTAGATTTTTATACTCAAAAAGCTGTCGAACCTCCAACAGAAAGGAGGTGGACTCCATGGAAGAAATTCTCACCACATTTCTTGTCTCTGTTATAGCAGGCGTAGTTAGCTACTACATATGCAAATGGCTGGACAGCAGACGATAGACAGCAACAGTCTAAACGGAATAGCTCACCGTAACGAGCAAGAAAGCCCCCAGAGCTGGCACTCTGAGGGCTTTTGTTTTGCTTCACGGAATCTCACCACATTCCTTAGCTACTGTTAGTATATGCGCAATGTGCCAAAAAGTCAACTCAAAAATAGTGGGTGAAAAAGCCGCAGGCTGGATGGGTGCCAGTCTGTGGCTATCTTAAGATAATCTTATTTACCTTCCGTAGTTTTACATTGCAAAATCTTCTCCAGTTCAGCTACTCTTTTAAGTGCTTCTGCTGTCTCTTTCTGGGCTTTTATTTTTTCTTTTTCAGCAGAATCCGCTCTCTGGCGTTCTCTTTCTGTATTTTTGCGTTCAGCTTCCTGACCTTTTTCATACATGATCGTATCTCTCTTAAATCCCTTCATATAGATTAATGACACCGTTACTGAAAACTTATAAAAAATTATAAACTTTTATGTTCCATTCCTACTTCAACGAATATGCTTTTGATGATATAAATATCCATCTACTCACAGGTTTTTGTACTCTCCAGGGGTTTCCATATTTTCGAATATTTTTTCGTTTTTGAAGCATATTCCGCAGACCAATAAGCAAATTCGTCAGTTTTTACTTGAGCGTTTAAGTTAACAGCTAAAAAAAGTTTACACACAAACAAAAAAGAAGGGAAAGCCAGACTTTTTTGTATGACTTTCTCTTCTTTTATACATTTTATTTTGCCTTAAATACAGCGACTTTCTCTTTTGACAGGTCAATTTTATCCGGAAGGATGGAAGTTTTCTCAGTGGATTCTGATGTTGTGAATCCTGTTGAGTCGGAAGTATTTGACTTCATCGCATCCTGCAGAGTATTGCTTACTGTCACATTTGCAGAAAAGATATCTGTTCCTGTGAAAGCTGCTGCATCACCTGTTGTTGTGCTTACCGTACTGCTGCTCTGCATTTCCTGAACCTGTTCCTGTGTCGGGTAGAAGGATGGCTGGCGGATATAACGGAAGCTTGCACTGTATGCTTCGCCTACTGTTACTCCATTCTTGCCGGAGGAGCAGTGTACTGCGATCCAGTCACCTGCGTCTGTTTTACCGCAGAGAATACCTACATGATTATCGCTTCCTGCTTCCGGTCCTTTCTGGAACACCAGATCTCCGGGCTGTGCATCTGCCTCAGTTACCACGTTTGCTTTCTCCCACTGATCGGAAGTTCCGTCGCCTACAGCTTCCTGCATTGCTTTATCCTGATATCCGTTGATCACTGCCCAGGTGACAAAACCACTGCAGTCCAGTCCGTATGCGCGGATGGTTCCGGTGCTCTTGCTTCCCTCGGCTGACACCTTCTCGCTGGTTCCCCAGCCTGGATCTTCACCGATCACTGTGGATTTGCCGCCCCAGAAGTAACCGACTTTACCAACCAGTGAATAGGCTGCAGAGATAACATTTACTCTTTCCTCGGAAACATCATCCCCTACACTCTCGCGGACAAAACCGTTGGCAGCTGTTACTACCGCGCAGAGGAGTTTGCAGTCTGTTTCCACATATTTCTTAAGGATCGTACGATCCTTCTTTGCGATTTTATTTTTCTTAATATAGTAGTTGATTTTACGATTAGCGTATGTAACGTGAGTGATATCCTGCTTGTCCCTTACGATCGGGTTCATCTCTGCAAAGATTTTCGCAAGGTCTTTCTTGCAGGAGGAATCCAGGGTAAATTCTGTTTTTCCGTCCTGGCTCTGCTGATATACATAGACTGCAAGGATATCCTGCCAGTTTCTTACCAGAAGACTGTCTGCAGATGTGGTGGTCTTGCTGCCGTTTACATCGCTGGCATCTGCTACTTTGTTCTTCTCTTTATATTCCTTCTCGATCTCATCCATAACAGAAGCGAAATCATCTGAGAAGGTCAGATTGTAGTTATTCTTCAGGCTGTCCAGATAGAAATCCTTACCTGCGTGGATATTGGACGCATAATATACCGGAGTTCCGGTCTGTGCAGCACTGGTATTACTCGTAAATGGATTATTCGTATTCGCATTGTTCTTCTGCGCTTCCAACTGAGCAATAGTCGCTTCTGCCTGAACCAGCAGATTATAATTAGAAACCTGTGCCTTCTCTGTATCAGACAGGGCATTATATGCAGTGCGGATGCTCTGAACAGTGGCTTTCTTCTCCAGCGTGATGGTCTGTGCGTTCAACTCATTGATTCTGTCGATCACATCCTGGGCTGCCTTCGTAATCTGTGAAGACGGTGTTGGTGTAGGATTCGCAGGTGTCGGAGTCGGATCTGTTGGTGTCGGAGTCGGATCTGCCGGTGCAGGTGTTGGCTCTGCAGGTGTTGGTGTCGGATCTGTTGGTGTCGGATCTACCGGTGCAGGTGTCGGGTCTGCAGGTGTTGGCTCTGCAGGAGTCGGATCTGCCGGCGCCGGATCCTCTGATCCTGAATCAAAATCACCGGAATCGCTGAAATCAGAACCGTCTGCTGTATACGCAGCAGTATCCTCTGCTGCAAGTACGGACGCAGGACCGGATAATACCATTCCTGACATCAATGTCAGACATAAGAATCTGGTAAGATACTTGTTTTTCATATATCTAAATTGCTCCCTTCTTACTGTGAGCATGTCCTTACCCCCTGTTTATAAGGGCATACTGTCTAAATTACTTTTCACATTATTATGTTATTTCATAAGTAAATTATCCCAAAATATTAACCTGTTTTATTCTAGCATAATCATTTTTTGAAATCAACAGCTCAAGGCAGGTAAATTCCAGATTTGACCAAAATTCATTTTTTTGTCACATTTTAACCTAATCAAGCAGTGAGAAAGATATATTTCAGAATGCAGGAAGGCTGTGCGGATATGATTTCCACACAGCCTTCCTGTATTCTTAGCGTATCTCTGTCAGGCTGCCTGAATGGCTCCTGCAAAGTTCTTATTACCAATGCAGATCTGTATCAGTCCCTGCACTACCTGAAAACACATATTCAGGATAAAGCGGATATCCTCTTCCACGCTGCGGAGCTTGTTGAGGTATTTCTCATGAGTAGCTTCGATATAATCGATCAGGGTGGCGAAATCTGCGAAGCGGATGGCCGGTTCCAGATATGCATATGCTTCTCCCTGCTGTATACATTCTTTCAGTCTGTTCTTAAGTACTTTCTCATAATGATTATGCTGGCTGAAGCTTCCTGTATATGTTTTGTTATGAGGAAAGGTAAAATAATCCGCCATATAGTGGATCACTTCGCCGAACCGCCGCCAGTAAACTCTCTGGTTACTCTCATCCGGTCTGATATCTGCCAGTTCTTTCATCCGGTTCTTGACATCTTCAAATGTTCCGTAGAACTCGTGTCTCCTGGTGATAAAGGACGGTTTGATATCCGGCAGAATGCTGCCCAGGCAGAAAGCCTTTCTGTGAGACTGCAGGCTTGCTGTGGTCTGCATCTGATCCGCAAGGTATCTTGCTAATAAAATATGTGATTTTTTACGCAATTTTCTTCCTCTTCTTTCTTTTGAGAACCTATCATTCTTATATATGGGAACGAATAATAATCAACTTAACCAACATAGAATACTATAGCAGATTTATACCTGTTATTCAAATAAAATTTTTGTAAACTTTTTCACATTTTCAGGTCAGACAACTGTTTCAGTAATTCCAGGTCACTGTCCTTTACTTTCAGGTTTGTCTCTATCTTCTCTCCCTCAGGAGTGGTGATCGCAATTTCAATAATGCTTCCTTCTTTAAGTCCTTTGCGTGAAACTGCCTGACAGAATGCCGGGAACTTGGGATGATTGCTCTTAAAGGTGTTCCATGCGCCTGTGATCTTCATGATATTTCCTATATTGTTTCCTATGTTCATATGATTGTTGTGTCCTTTCTTATCTCAACTGAATATTCCTGATTCTGAGAACTGATGCATATAATAACATAATTCATCGGATTTGGCTATACCAAAAGCCCCCCAGGATTAACTCCCGAGGGCTTTCATACTGCTCATATTAAATTGTGATCACATTATTCAAGCAATCAGATTATTAATGGATTCTAACTCATATACAGTAAACGGATCAATATCAATACAACTGGATTCATCTCTGTTGCCAGAAAGATCCCATGCAAGAGTACCATTCATAACGGTACAAGCTTCTTTAAATGCATCAATATCTCTTAATGGCTTAAATATTTCTGCTTTCAAATCTTCTGTAGCATCATAGTCTACAATCTTACCGTCATCAAAGAATACCTGCACATGAAAGTTATCCAATGGTATCACCTGTACTACTGTCGGAAAATATTCGTTCATATGATTTCCCCCCTTTAGATAAGCGGATTAATTCTATTTAATGGCTTCATATCTTTTGCAAGTTCCCAGTTTTGCATCAGTTCATCCTGATGGATAGTACACCACGCCAATATAAGTCTAAGTTGTTTATTTGGTAATGAACCTCGAATCACTTGAATGTTATTAATATCTACTAATGCTTTTTGTCCATTATATTCTGCATGGAAATGTGGTGGCATATGATCATTATAATACATGGTAACACGTATTCCGTAAAACAATGATATTTCTGGCACTGCTCTCACTCCTGTTCATTTTTGTAAATTTCAGTTTCTTATGCTTGTATTATAATATAGATTATGTCTATTCAGCAACCTGTTTTTTGATTCTGACAAAACAGATATAGATATCAGTGTAGCAGCAGTCATCTTATACTCATTTCTTCACAATATACAAAAGAAATAACCATCAAATTTCAAC
>ERZ1673748.3165-NODE-3165-length-10891-cov-15.021410_pt1 | contig 10891 bp, 10 predicted proteins | sample MGYA00580196_ERZ1673748 | MGnify/ENA primary metagenome ERZ1673748 (study PRJEB41218, sample SAMN15661796) | gut metagenome | host: Homo sapiens | place: Canada: London | collected 2015-08-20/2019-03-30 | study: EMG produced TPA metagenomics assembly of...
CCACTTCGACTTCCCCTTCGGGGTCTGAAAGGGGCGAGCAGCCCCTTTCTCGTGGATCCAGCGCGTCGAAATCGCTGGTGCTTTTCTGGTTCTCTTTTGGCACGCAAAAGAGAACGTAGCTTAAAGGAAGAAGCATCTTCCCTTTATCAAAGGAGAACCAAAAATGAAAGTCTTTGATCTACATTGTGACACCCTGAGTGAGCTGCGCTACGCCGAAAAGGCGGGTGCGCCCAAGAGCTTTGCGCAGAATGATCTGCACATCGACCTGCAGAAACTGAAAAAGGGCGACTATATGCTGCAGTGCTTCGCCGCCTTTGTCAATCTGGGCGACAAGACCCCCGGTGCCGACCCGCTGGTGACGGCGCTGGAAGAGATCGACGTCTTCAAACGCATCATGGAAAAATACCCGGAGGATATTGCTCCGGTGTATCGACCCTCTGACATCCGCAAGAACGCCGCCGAGGGCAAGATCAGCGGAATGCTCACCATCGAAGAGGGCGGCTGCTGCAAGGGCAGCATCGGCGTGCTGCGCCGGATGTACGAGCTGGGCGTCCGCATGATGACCCTGACCTGGAACCACGAGAACGAGCTTGCCAGCCCCAACGTCGTCCCCGGCGGGGGCCACAACATCTGGCCCTGCGCCCCCAACACCGAGACGGGCTTGAAAGAAAAGGGCTTCGAGTTCCTGGCTGAGATGGAGCGTCTGCACATCATCGCAGACGTGAGCCACCTGTCCGACAGGGGCTTCTGGGACATTGTGGAGCACTCCACCCGCCCCTTTGCGGCCAGCCACTCCAACTGCCGCGCCCTCGCACCCCACTGCCGCAACCTCACCGATGAGATGATCCGCGCCCTCGCCAACAAGGGCGGCCTCGTGGGTCTGAACTACTGCAGCGGCTTCCTCGACAACCAGCCCGAAGAAAAGCTCTGCCGCAGCACCACGGCCCTGATGGCAAAGCACGCGGCCCACTTCAAACAGGTGGGCGGCATTGAGATCATCGGTCTGGGCAGTGACTTCGACGGCATCGGCGGCAAGCTGGAAATGGACGACTGCTCCAAGCTCCCGCTGCTGGCCGACGCACTCCGTTGCGAGGGCTTCACCGAGGACGAGGTGGAGGCCATCTTCTACCGCAACGCCCGGCGGTTCTTCGAAGAAAACCTCTAAATAATGTATAAAACGACAGGGAGATTCCAAAATGGATAAAAACATGACGCTGGAAAAGCGTATTGCCGCCGAGCTGTATTCCTATCAGGGCAAGATGAGCGTCTTTGTGGACGACCTGCACGGCCACACGGTCGAAATCGGCGCTGACGAGGAATTTGAGACGGCTTCCACCATCAAGGCATATATCCTCGCAGCCCTGTATCTGCAGGCCAGCCGGGGCAAAGCCAGCCTCGAGGAAAAAATCACCTACAAGCCCGAGCACTTTGTGGACGGTTCCGGTATGCTCCGGGCTCTGGGCGTGGGCGCAAGTCTGAAAGTTAAAGACGCCGCCACCATGATGATCATCTGCTCCGACAACATCGCCACCAACATGGTCATCGACTATCTGGGGCTGGACACCATCAACGCCTGCATCCGGGAGATGGGCTTTGCCCATACCGTCCTGCACAACCCGCTCCACTTTGATCTTTACAACGACCTCGGCACCACGACGCCCCGGGACTACGCCTCGCTGTTTGCGCAGGTGGCAAAGGGAACGCTCGTCAGCGCTGAGGCCAGCGCCGAGATGCTGGCCATCTTCCGTCAGCAGCATTATAATACCATGCTGACCCACGACTTCCCTCAGTTCTATCTCGACTGCGAGGAGACCGGCGAGCCGGAGCTCATCTGGGTGGCCAGCAAGAGCGGCAGCATGAACGCCTGCCGCAACGACGGCGGCATCGTCCACACCCCCTACGGCGAGTATGTCATCGTCCTGATGAACAAGGACTTCCACGACATCATCGAGTACAATGACCATCCCTCCATGGTCTACGGCGCCCGGGTGTCCCGGATGATACTCGACCAGATCTTGGCCTGCGAGGGTGAGCTGTACAAGTAAAATCGTGGAAAAAATAGGAATATTAAGGGGAATCATAACAATGGGTATTCAAATCAGCCTGCCGATGATGGCATTTCTGGTGTTCATGACCGGCTTTGCGGGCTTTATCGATTCGGCAGCGGGCGGCGGCGGACTCATCAGTCTGCCGGCCTATCTCTTCGCGGGCCTGCCGCCTCACTATACTTACGCCACCAACAAATTCAGCGCCGCCTGCGGCACGACGTTCGCCACGGCCAGCTTCTTCAAGAACGGCGCGATGAACATCAAGGTGGGCATCCTCGCCGCCATCGGCAGCTTTGCAGGCAGTGCCTTGGGCGCACACATCGTCCTGATGCTCAGCGATGAGGTGCTGCAGATGATGATGTTCATCATCCTGCCCATCGCGGCAGTCATCATCCTGTGGCGTCGCAACCTCCCGGACGAGAACCGGGATGACGGCACCCTGAATTTGAAAAAGACCCTGCTGGCCCTGGGCATCGGCTTTGGCATCGGTCTGTACGACGGCATGGTGGGGCCAGGCACCGGGACCTTTGCCATCATCGCTTTCACCAGCCTGATGGGCTTCGACCTGCGCACCGCCAACGGCAACGCCAAGGTGCTCAACCTCGCCAGCAACTACGCCAGCCTCTTCACCTATCTGAGCAGCGGGCTGGTGGTCTTTCCGGTGGGCATCCCCTGCGCCATCAGCAACATCGTCGGCAACATCATCGGCTCCCACTTCGCCCTGAGAAAGGGCGCAAAGTTCATCCGCCCCATGATGCTCGTGGTGCTGGTGCTCCTGCTGGGCAAGCTCATCACGGATATGCTGTAAGGAAAAACGAAAAGAGGCTGCCGTGCATCTGCACGGCAGCCTCTTCCTATATACTCTTAGTCGATGACCAGCCCGTTATCGAAGAAGGCCAGACCAAACGCACCGGGACCGGCGTGGGTGCCGATGACGCAGCCGATCTGGCGCACCAGCGGCTCGGGAAGGCCGAGATTGTCCACCAGATAGGTCTGGATGGGGTTCACCTCGCGGGTGCTGATGGTGTAACCGGCCAGAGAGGGGAAACGGGGATTGACGCCGCCCAGCTCCTCTATCTTCTTGAAGAGGGCGACGTATGCGCCGGGCAGGCCCCGGGCCTTGCCGGCCATGGCGACTTTGCCCTCCTTGATGGTGATGAGGGGCTTGATGCCCAGCATCCCGCCGGCCACGGCCACGGCGGCGGGCAGACGGCCGCCCTTGCGCAGATACTTCAGGTCGTCGATGGCGGCGACGAGGTGCAGGTGCTCCTTGGCGTGCTCGAGAGTGGCGGCGATCTGGACGGCAGACTTGCCTTCATCCCGCAGGTGTGCGGCCATACGCACCAGCAGACCCTCGCCGAGGCAGACATTGGTGCTGTCCACGAAGAGGACGTTGTCCACATTGGCCAGATCTGCGGCCAGCTTCGCACACTGATAGGTGCCGGACAGCTCATGGGACAGGAAGATGCCCACGACCTCGTCTCCGGCGGCAGCAGCCTCGGCGTAGAATTTTTCGAACAGCTCAGGGCTGGGCTGGCTGGTGGTGGGCAGCTTTTTGCAGCCGGCCATGTGCTCGTAGTACTCGCTGGGAGTCAGGTCCACGCCGTCCCGGATGACGGTGCCGTCCTCGAGGGTGACGTTGAGGGGGATGACGTCCACACCCAGCTGCGCGGCCTCGGCGGGCAGGATGTCGGATGCGGAATCGGTAAGAATGCGTATCATATAGCTCGTACCTCCATGGGTGCGTTCATCGTGTGTCTTTAGTAAAACGACAAATCTATAAAAAAGTCGTACAAAGTATACCAGAACGTCGGGCGGAATGTCAATCTTTTGAGTGAAATTTCTTCGAATGAACGAAAAACTGCTTGCAAAACGGAGCGGCAGTATGGTACAATGTCCGCCGACAGGAGGGTGCGCCGTGAAAAGACTGATAAGGGAAACGGAAAAGCCGTCTTTTCCGGCGCAGTGCCGGGTCCTGGCCGAGGCGGCCGTGCTCTGGGCGCTGCTGGCGGCGGGAGCACAGCTGCTGCTCCCGGCAGAAAAGACGGCTCTGCCCGAGGGCGCGGCCCTCGCGTGGGCTGCGCTGCGCATCTGCCTTGTGACCCCTCTGGCGGAAGAGCTTGCCTTCCGGGGCGGGGCGCTCTATCTTTTGCAGCCGCTGGGCGGCGCGGGGGCTGTGGTGGTGCAGGCGGTGCTTTTTGCGGCCCTGCACGGCAGCTGGACGGCCCGGGCCTATGCGCTGGGCATGGGGCTCATCTTCGGCTGGGCGGCTCAGAAAGCGAAAAGCGTATGGCCCGGCAGCGCGTTACATATTATAAATAACTGCCTCGTGTTTGCCGCACGGCTGGCAGAAAGGGGAATGGGATGACCGATTTTGAGCTGATGGGCGCGGCGCTGGAAGAGGCCCGGAAGGCCGCTGCGCTGGGCGAAGTGCCGGTGGGCGCGGTAGTGGCGAAGGACGGAGAGATCATCTCTGCCGCCCACAACACCCGCGAGACGGAGAAAAACGCCCTCCACCACGCGGAGCTGCTGGCCATCGACGCGGCCTGCAAAAAGCTGGGCGGCTGGCGGCTGTGGCAGTGTGAGCTGTTCGTGACGCTGGAACCCTGCCCCATGTGCAGCGGCGCCATCATCAACAGCCGCATCAAGCGGGTGGTGTACGGTGCCGCCGACGTCAAGGCGGGCTGCTGCGGCTCGGTGACAGACCTCTTCGCCCAGCCCTTCAACCATCACCCCGTCATCGAGAAGGGACTGCGGGCCGATGAGGCACAGCAGCTTTTGCAGGAATTTTTCGTTTCACTGCGGGCCAGACGGGCCGCAAAGCCCCGCTGGAAGCCGCCCGTGAACCCCTGAATCTGTGAAAAAAGTGGGAACTGCGTGAAAAAATCACCGGTGACCACTTTATTTTTTCGCCCGATTGTGCTATATTATTCAATGGAAACTTGTCGAAACCACACAAATGCCGCCGGGCGCGCCGCAGAGCCGGACTAGACCGGAAAAAGTGAGCAGAGCGCAGCTCCGGCGGGGTGGGGGAAGCTGTTTCCTTTCCCGCCGCAGAGGCTTTGACACGAAGAGGCGCTGCGGCCGAAAATAGTGGACAGGAGGGTTTGACTCTTGTACAACGACGAATTTGAGCTGACATTTGACCTTGCAGACGCAGGGCCGAAGAAAGAACAGCGCAGGCCGACCCTGCCCGAGCCGGAAGAAGCGGCTGTGGCCGCACCGCCGGTGCAGGAAACGAGGGAAACGCCGGTCAGCGCTGCGCCGGAGAACACACCGGCACCGGAACGCGAGCCGGAACCTGCGGCAGAGCCCCAGAGCACTGCCCCGGCGGCGAAGGACCGCACCGTCCTCATCTCGGGCGGCGACCGGGGCATCGGCGCAGCAGCAGCCCGCGCATTCTACGCGGCGGGGTACCGGGTGGCAGTGTTCTACCACACCAACGCCGAGGCCGCTGCAGCCCTGCAGAAGGAGCTGCCGGGCGTACTGGCCATCCAGTGTGACGTGGCCAGCCGGGCCAGCTGTGAGCTGGCCTTCCGCGCCGCCGAGCAGGCGCTGGGCCGGGTGGATGTGCTGGTGAGCAACGCGGGCATCGCCCAGCAGAAGCTGTTCACCGACATCACGCCGGAAGAGTGGCAGCGGATGCTGGACGTCAACCTGACCGGTGCGTTCAACCTCTGCCAGCTGGCCCTGCCCGGGATGATACGCCGCAAAGCGGGCCGCATCCTCACCGTGAGCAGCATGTGGGGCCAGACCGGCGGCAGCTGCGAGGTACACTATTCCGCCGCCAAAGCGGGCCTCATCGGCCTGACCAAGGCGCTGGCAAAAGAAGAAGGTCCCAGCGGCATCACCGTGAACTGTGTGGCCCCCGGCGTCATCGACACCGATATGATGGCCTCGTTCACTGCTGAGGACAAAGCGGCATTGGCCGAAGAGACCCCTGTGGGCCGTCTCGGCACCGCCGAAGAGGTGGCAAAGCTTCTGCTGTACCTCGCCGGAGAAGACGCCGGCTACATCACCGGCCAGGTGTTCGGCGTCAACGGAGGTCTTGTCATTTGATGCAGCAAGGCCGAAACTATGAGACAAGTTCACTTGCGGGGCGCTTCCCCCGCAGTGAGAAGGAGAGAGCGAAATGGGCATGACTTTGAAGGAACTGTTGACGAAAGGCGAAGGCACCCTGTCAGCACAGGAGGCCAAAACTTTGGCTGCACAGTGCAGGATGGATGTGGAAACGCTCTATACGCTCCTTGAAGAGCGCGGCATCAAGATCATCGAGGACGAGGCCGACGCCGATGTGAATCTGGACGTGGACAGCATCATCGCCGAGGTGGAAAACGCCGAGAACAACAGCGACGAGCTGGGTCTGGGCGGCGACGACGAGGAAGAAGCCGCCGAGGAGAACCCCGCCGACCTGAAGGCTGCGATGGATGAGCTGCTGGACGACCCCGTCAAGAACTACCTCAAGCAGATCGGCCAGATCCCTCTGCTGAGCGCGGAGCAGGAAGTTGACCTGAGCAAGCGCATCCACGCCGGTGCCGAGGCTGCCCATATCCTGCAGGCCGACCGCCAGAAGTACGGTGCGCCCGAGTACATCAAGAAGAACAGCGCCCGCTTCTCGTTCGAGGAGGATGAGAACAGCCGCAGCTACACCGAGGACATCGACGAAGAGGGCAGCGAGAAGCCCAGCGTGGACGCCGAGGAAAAGGCCGCTGAGGAAGAGGCCATGGAGGCTGTGGAGAACGGCCCCCTGACCGAGGAGCGCCGTCAGGAGCTGCTGAAGACCCGCCGCGACGGCCTGAACGCCCGCCGCAGCCTGAGCGAAGCGAACCTCCGTCTGGTGGTCTCCATCGCCAAGAAGCACGTGGGCCACAATCTGGCCTTCCTCGACCTCATCCAGGAGGGCAACATCGGCCTCATCAAGGCGGCTGAGAAGTTCGACTGCGACCGCGGCTTCCGCTTCTCCACCTATGCGACCTGGTGGATCCGTCAGGCCATCACCCGCGCCATCGCCGACCAGGCCCGCACCATCCGCATCCCGGTGCACATGGTCGAGACCATCAACCGGATGCGTCAGGCCACCAACCAGCTGGTCTACCAGAACGGCCACGAGCCCACCCCGGAAGAGCTGGCAAAGGCCATGGACATGAGCGTCGAGCGTGTGCGTGAGATCCAGCGCATGGCACAGGAGCCCGCCAGCCTTGAGAGCCCCGTGGGCGAGGAAGAGGATTCCTCTCTGGGCGATTTCGTCGCCGACGAGAACGCCGAGGCTCCCGGCAAGGCTGCTGACCGCGCCATGGTGGCCCAGCAGATCAATCAGGCCCTCAAGAGCCTGACCCCCCGTGAAGAGAAGGTCATCCGTCTCCGCTTTGGTCTGGACGATGGCCGTCCCCGCACGCTGGAAGAGGTGGGCCGCGACTTCGGCGTCACCCGTGAGCGCGTCCGCCAGATCGAGGCAAAGGCCATCCGCAAGCTGCACAGCCGCAAGTGCCTGGCCCTGCTGAACGGCCTCATCGAGTGATAGTTTCAACAATGCAGACGGCTGCCGTGGAAAAACGGCAGCCGTTTTTCTGCATCCGGGCAGAAAAACGCAAAATGCCAGATTTTTTTGCAAAAAACGCTTGCAATGCGGCAGAGTTTATGGTATTATAATTGAGCTGTGAGTGTGCTGCTATAGCTCAGTTGGTAGAGCGCATCCTTGGTAAGGATGAGGTCTCCAGTTCGAATCTGGATAGCAGCTCCAGCTCAGAATACCCTGAAGCCATCAAGGCTTCGGGGTGTTTTTTTGTTTGCTCCGGCCGGGCGGAGCAGGGGCGGCAAACGCACCATCGTGATATTTTAGCCGGGATACATGGACGATAACGCTGTTGGCCTGCACAAAAGGTGCGGGCCAACGGCGTTTTTTGTCATTTTTGCTAAAAAAAGTGGAGCAAGATTGTCCAACTGTTATATTGCACAGATAGTAGGGGGGGTATAATAAATTTGGCAGAAAAGCCACAAAATACAAAACGGGAGGTAAAAATCATGCGAAGAAAAAAATTGCTCCGGCAAGTCGCGGCGGCGGCCGTGGCCCTGAGCATGGCGGTATCCCTTTCCGCCCCGGCATTTGCGGCCACCTTTGATCTTTCCAACGGCGGCCTTGTGATCACGGCAGGTGAAAGCGGCATCACCGTGACGCAGGATGGTCAGACGGGCTCCACCAGCGTCAGCTACGATGATACGATCGAGATCAAGGGCAGCTATAGCTCCCCTAACGGAGCTGCGCTGACCGCTGAGGAGAACCAGCAGGATGAAAACCAGCCTGTGACCCCGGCCAAGGCTCCGGCTAAGGCTTCGGCCAAGGAGGAGACCCCGAAGGAGAACTCGGAGGAGACCTCGGGGGCAGAGAACGCCCCCGCTGCTGAGGAAAAGCAGGAGCAGAAGGATACCGAAAATCTGACTGACCCTGAGCAGAAGACCGAGACCGAAAATAAGGACAACAACAGCGACCCTGCTGACGAGGAAAAGAAGGAGCAGAATGCCCCTGCAAACGGGGAGCTGAATGCTTCCGCTGGCGAGGGGAGGAGTCCAAAGCAGAGGACGAGGACAAGCCCAAAACAGAGGCCAAGGCTTCTGCCGAGGCTTCTACCAGCGCCTCTGACGACGCCTCCAATGGCTCCCGCAAGGCTCCGGCCCGCAGCAGCGGCGAGAAAAGTGAGATCAGAGGCATCATCCAGATCTTCGCCAACACGCTGGTCAAGCTGACGCTGAAGGATGCCACCATCGACCAGCCGAATGCTGCTGATACGAGTGTTCGTGGCAGGGCAGCCATTGATATTCAGGGCAGCGGCGATGTGGAGATCACGGTGAAGGGCTATAACACCCTGAAAGGATGTGGAGGCGATGCCGGCATCCAGAAAAACGATAATGTCAGCACCGGCACGCTCACCATTACGGCAGAAGACACAAACCAGACCCTTAACGTGAGCGCAGATACCAACGGTGCTGCCATTGGCGGAAATGGATATAGTGGTGACAGCCATGGCACCAAAAACATTGTGATCAAAGGCGGTACGGTGAATACCCAGGGCCGGATCGGCAGCGGATGGAATGGCGGTTCGGCTGAAAATATCGTGATCACAGGCGATGCGGTGGTCGACGCCAATGGCGGCATCGGCGGAGGCTATGGAGACGGGAAAACCAGCATAACCATCTCCGGCAACGCTAAGGTGACCGCTACGGATAAGGCGGAGACCGGAGCTAAATTCTATGGTGGCTCCACCCCTAACCTTGCAGTGATCGGCAGCGGTGGCGGCACAGCCGAGATCACCATCTCCGGCAATGCAGTAGTGAACGCAAAAGCCGAAAATCGTGGTCTGAACTATTATACCGGTGCGGTGATCGGTGGTGGCTCAGGCTACAACAGCAACCAAAAAAGCAGCGCTAAGGTCACCATTGAGGACAATGCTCAGGTAACGGCAGAAAATAGCGAGCACGGCATCGGTGCCGGCATCGGCGCCGGCGCATGTGGCACCGGCGAAGTGATCATTGGCGGCAAAGCGCAGGTCAAGGCCACCGGCAGTGCCGAGTACCAAGAGGGGAGTTTCCATTATGGTGCGGGCGCTGCCATTGGCGATAGCGGAACGGCTGTTCAGGGCAGTGGTACTGCCCAGAACGGCGAGAATAAATTTATTACTGCCGACGACATCCAGGACGGTGCAAAAGTAGAAATGACCAATATAGGTCATAATGGCTCGAACACGGTGACCCAAACACGTCAGAACGGCGAATGGGTGACCAAATGCAGCAATCATGAGTTCGTCGAGACCACCGTTGCCCCCACCTGCACGGAAAGCGGCTACACGGTACAGAAGTGCAGCGTCTGCGGCGAGGAGACCGGTGAGCGCACCAATCTCGTTGCCCCTCTGGGCCACGAGTACAAGAACGGCGTCTGTATCCGCTGCGGCGCACCGGAGCCTCAGGAGAACGGCGGCTCGTCCTCTGCGGCCCCCAACTACACCGTGACCGGTGCAGAGACCTACGAGAGCTCTGTGGTGGATGGCCGGTACATCATTGCGGTACCCTCTGAGGATGCCGCCCTCAACGCTGTGCTGGGCGACCTGCGGGCCATCAAGGCACAGGGTGCCGATGTGGTGGTGTTCCGCACCCGGAGCCGGGAGTCCAGCCTTGTCATCGACGAGATGCTGGCCATGGGTACCGACGTTACCCCCTTTGTGCTTGCCCACAACGGCGGCGAGGCCCGGCTCACCATCAACGGCGCAGCTCATAACGAGCTGATCCACTAACTTACCCCGGCGGGGCGTACCGCATCGCCCTGCTTCCTCCATATTGCAAAGCCCCCCGGCACGTCCGCATGGTGCCGGGGGGCCTTTTTGCGCAGCAAAAAGAAAAACCGGGTGGTAAAAATGACCGGAAATAACAAAAACCACCTGAACCGCAAGGATTCAAGTGGTTTTTCTCGATGGAGCTGCTATCCAGATTCGAACTGGAGACCTCATCCTTACCAAGGATGCGCTCTACCAACTGAGCTATAGCAGCAAATGGCGACCCGGATCGGGCTCGAACCGACGACCCCCAGCGTGACAGGCTGGTGCTCTAACCAACTGAGCTACCGGGCCATGATCGCTCAAGTGCATCGTTTCTGGCGGTTGACCGCTGGAACGTGTGTTATTATACCTGAGAAACGCGCGGTTGTCAAGCATGAATTTCGGAAAATGTCAAAAAAGTTTTGGAAAGTCCGACATTCCGGGAAAAATACAAAAACAAAACGCACAGAGTACTCTCTGTGCGCTTGTGGCAGGGGTAGTAAGTCTCGAACTCACGGCACGCGGTTTTGGAGACCGCTG
>ERZ1673748.3168-NODE-3168-length-10885-cov-5.678209_pt1 | contig 10885 bp, 7 predicted proteins | sample MGYA00580196_ERZ1673748 | MGnify/ENA primary metagenome ERZ1673748 (study PRJEB41218, sample SAMN15661796) | gut metagenome | host: Homo sapiens | place: Canada: London | collected 2015-08-20/2019-03-30 | study: EMG produced TPA metagenomics assembly of...
CTGTACTTGCTGCGAATAGGTCATAATCATACTCTCCTTTTGACAAATGTCGCTTGGCGGGAACACGGCTGCGCCCTGCCGGCACAGCTCGTCCTCCCGTTTTGCATCGGCTGCGCGGGCCGCTCTCTCTTTCGGCCGCACAGCACTACCACGCATGATTTTATTATAGAGAATGCGCGCGCATTTTGCAAGACATTTCCGCCAAAAATCCGCAATTCTCTTTCTGGTCATTTACATCTAACCGTCAATTCGTCCGCTTTCTGCCGGGCATTTGTCATTTTTCTGTCAATTCTGTCAGCAGGTCCGGTCCATGCCCCGCTGTCCGCGCCCAGCAGACGGTTCCACCGGCCGCAAGGCCCGGATGCAGGCAAATCCGGCCCCGGCTGCTGCCACAGCCATCCAGTGCCGACCGACTTCCAGCCCGAAGAAATTGGCTGCAAACGGAAAGGCAAGGCTGCCCACGCTCTGCCCCAGCGCCAGAAAGCCATAGTTGACCCCCGCATGGGGGAAGCCGAACAGGTCGGTGGAAAGAGACGGCAGCACCGCCGCCAGCGCCGAGTAGCAGAAAGTGAGGCCCGCATAGCAGGCCACCACGCCCCAGCCCTGTGCAAAGGCAAACCCCGCCGACAGCCCGGCAGACACCGCAAACAGCAGCATGTCGGTGGGGCGGCGGCCGATTCGGTCACTGAGCAGAGGCATCAGCAGGCGGCCTGCCGCACTGCCCACACTGCCCAGCACCACACTCCATAGCGCCGCCTGCTCCTCCAACCCGCGCTCCATGCCCAGCTTTAAAATAATGGGGCTGAACAGCAGCACTGCGGGGGTAGAAAAGCACACCGCCCCGGCACACAGCCAGTATTGCCTTGTGCGCAGCATCTGCTGCGGGGCAAGGTCAGTGGTGTTTTTGCCGTTCTCCTGCGGTTTTTGGATCTGCCCGGTCTGCGGCGGGTCCTGCAAAAGCAGACTGCCCACAAGGCATACCGGCAGGGTGACCGCACCCAGTGCCCAGAAGGCCCCCCGGATGCCCTGCACGACCCAAAATCCCCGCACTGCCGTGCGCACGAATACGGTGAGGAAGGCACCGCTCAGGCCCACCGCCCCGCCGATGACGCCGGTGGCCAGCCCCTTGCGGTCGGCATACCACTTCTGGGCACAGGACTGGATGGACGGGTACAGGAAAGCTGTGCCCAGCCCCGCCGGGATGCTGAACGCCAGAAAGAACGCCTCTGCGCTGTCCGGCGGCAGCAGGCCCGCCGCAAAAAAGCCGCCGCAGAGCAGGGCGGTGCCCCACAGGCCCGCGCAGCGGGGGCCGTGCCTGTCCTGCAGGAAGCCGCCCAGCACGCACCCCACACCGAAGGCCGCGATGAGGATGCCAAACGCATACCCCGCCCCCTGCTCCGACAGGCCGTATTCCTCCATGACCGGCTGCTGGAACACGCCCCAAGCCGCCGGAAGCCCCGTGAGCACCTGAATGGCGGCCCCGGCGGCAAGGATCGTCCACGGGTGTTTTGCTGCAAACTGCTGTTTCATCGTTTCACCTCAAAATCCGTGCAATTTGCGATAGTGTGCCCATTCGGATTGACAATCCGGCAGTTTCCTTTATAATATGATGTACTGGAAACAATTCAATTGACATATAGAGAGGTATTGCAACCATGAAAACACAGGCATTGAAGGGCATGCGCGACCTGCTGCCCGCCGAGCAGACCCTGCGCGACTACATCCAGGGCAAGATCCTGGAGACCTACCGTGCGTCCGGCTTTGAGCGCATCTCCACCCCTATGCTGGAGGACATGGAAAATCTGGACAAGTCCGACGGCGGCGACAACCTGAACCTGATCTTCAAGGTTCTCAAGCGCGGCGACAAGCTCACCGCCGCCCTGAACACCGGCGACCCCAAGCAGCTCTCCGACATGGGCCTGCGCTACGACCTGACCCTGCCCCTGAGCCGCTACTACGCTGCCAACAAGGACAAGCTGCCCAACCCCTTCAAGGTGATCCAGACCGACCGTGTGTTCCGTGCCGAGCGCCCCCAGAAGGGCCGTCTGCGCGAGTTCGTGCAGTGCGACATCGACATTCTGGGCGACAGCTCCCCCAACGCCGAGGTGGAACTGATCGACGTGACCACCCGCGCTTTGCTGAACATCGGCTTCACCGGCTTCACGGTGAACATCAACGACCGCCGCATCCTGCGCGGCATGCTGGAAAGCATGGGCTTTGCCGCCGATACGCTGGATTCCGTCTGCATCACCTTTGACAAGATGGACAAGATTGGTGCTGACGGCGTGAAGGCCGAGCTGACCGAAAAGCAGCTGCCGGAAGCCGCCATCAACGCACTGGCCGATTTCATCGCCGCCGGTGAGGTGACGCTGGACGCCGTGGCTGCCCGCTGCGCCGACCCCGCCATCGCCGATGACCTGAAGTACGTTCTGGCCACCGCCAATGCGCTGGCTGCCGGCCGCTATCAGGTGGCCTACTGCCCCAGCCTGGTGCGCGGTCAGGGCTACTACACCGGCATGGTGTTCGAGATCACCTGCCCGCAGTTCAGCGGTGCCGTGGCCGGCGGCGGCCGCTACGACAACATGGTGGGCAAGTTCCTGGGCACCCAGGTGCCTGCCGTGGGCTTCTCCATCGGTTTCGAGCGCGTGTGCGGCATCCTGCTGGAACAGGGGTATCAGATCCCCGGTGCCAAGCAGAAGATTGCCCTGCTGTACGGCAAGGACGCCGACTTCCCCGCCGTGCTGAGCAAGGCCGCCGCCCTGCGTGACACCTACAACGTCACCGTGCTGCAGCAGGCCAAGAAGCTGGGCAAGCAGCTGGGCCAGCTGGAGGCCGCCGGGTTTGCCGGCGCCGCCTTCATGGACAAGGACGAAGTCAAAATTTTTGCACAGCAGTAACCACAAAACGCAGACAGGCCCCCGCACAAAACCGTGCGGGGGCCTGTTTTTTACTTCGTCATCAAATGGTGAACTGCACCACGCAGAAAGCAGCGTAGATGCACAGCAGCGCAATGCCCTGCGGGCGGCTGAGCTTGCCCTTGAGCAGGGCGGGCACCGTCAGCAGCAGCATGACCGCAAACATCACCGGAATATCCATCACCAGCGAGGCGTTCATGCCAGCAATGGTGGAGTTCTGTGGGATGGTAAAGGGGGCCAGCGCGACCGACACGCCGCTCACCAGCACCAGATTGAACACGTTGGCACCGATGACGTTGCCCAGCGACAGCGCCCCGTGGCCCTTGGCCAGCGAGGTGATGGCCGTTACCAGCTCCGGCAGCGAGGTACCCAGTGCCACAAAGGTCAGAGCAATGACCGACTCCGGCACGCCCAGTGCCTGTGCAATGAGGGTGCCGTTGTCCACCAGCAGGTCCGCGCCCACCGCGATGAGCACCGCGCCCACCGCCAGCAGGCCCAGTTCCTTGGCAAAGGAAGCGTTTTCTTCCGGCTCTTCCTCTTCTTCCGGGGCGGAGGCATTCTTCATGGCCATCACGTTGCAGACGATGTAGGCCACGAACATAGCCAGCAGGATGATGCCCACCGGCCGGGTGAAGGAGCCGGTGGTGTAGGCCACACCGGCGTAGAAGGCTGCCGCCACAAAGAAGAACAGCACCGGGGTGCGCAGGCTCTTGGGGTCCACCTTGCCCGGCTTGGCCACAATGGGAATGGCCGCAATGAGGGCGGAATTGCAGATGACCGAACCAATGGCGTTGCCGTAGGCGATCTCGCCGTGACCGGTGAGAGCCGAGGTGGTAGACACCATCACCTCCGGCAGGGTGGTGCCGATGGACACCACCGTGGCACCGATGAGCAGCTCCGGCACATGGAAGCGGCGGGCAATGCCGGTGGCACCGTCCACAAACCAGTCACCGCCCTTGATCAGGCACAACAGGCCCACGATGAACAGCAAAACAGGTATAAGCATGTTTTTTCTCCTTTTTGATCGTTCCTTGGCCCGGCTCCGGGAACGGGAGTCTCTCAGCCGGGCAAAAAAGAAAAGACTCCTATTACAGGGTACGTATACTACGTCCTTGTAATAAAAGTCTCAAGCATCCGGTGCTGCATCGGGCATTTCTGCCGGGTTGTCGCTGCAGCACAGCGCATGGCCCTGCCGGGTCTGCGCCCTTTACTCCCTTTTATCCCGTTTATTATACTGTCTGCCGGACAAAAAAGCAAGCGGAATCCGGAAGTTTCACCCGGCCTTTTCCACTTTTTTCGCATTGGGATAGATGCGTTCCATGCGGGCATTGTCGAAATGGGCGTCCAGATAGGTCTCCACGGCATTGGCAGCTGGCACCCCGCTGGTGCGGGCGTCGTAACGGGCCAGCGCCAGCGAGCTGGTGACCATGTTCACCGCCATGAACACCGCCAGCAGCACGGTCATCCACGGCCGCACCCGGCTGCGCAGACGGGTCATGCACTTCATGACCACCGGGTAGCCGTAGCGCATCCACACCACGGCCGCCATGCCCCAGAAGAAGCAGTACAGCAGGTTGATGCGCCCGCCCAGATTGAATTTGAATTTGCTGTAATCCCAGAACACCGTGCCAAACAACAGCTCGGTCACGGCGCTGCACACATACTCGTACACGCCGCCCATCACCGTGCCGAACACAAACAGGTAGCGGTCGCTCTTGTCCTGATTCTGGCGCAGCAGCACGGTGGTCAGGGCCAGAGCCAGGCCCCACACCACGCTGAACGGCCCCCACACCAGACTGGAACGGCTCATCCAGACGCCTGCCGTCAGGCGGCAGAACACTGTTTCCACCAGGTCACCCAGAAACGCGCCCACCACGAACAGCCACAGCAGGTCGGCGGCGCTCAGGGGCGTTTCGCCGTTCTGGGCAATGGTCGGTTCCTGCCGGGCCGCCGCCGGGTAGGCCCGCTGGATGCGCTTTTCCACATACAGGGCAATGCGGCGGCGCAGGCCGTCGGAGCTTTCACCCAGCCGCTGGTTCAGCTGTTCCAGCACCGGGTGTTTGGCCGCATAGCGCCCCACCAGCACGGCCGAACCGATCTGGTCCAGCGCTGCCACGATGACCGCCGCCCACACCAGCGGGTGCAGCAGCCAGCTCGGGATGACCTGGCACAGCCGCAGCAGCAGGCCATTGAGCCACAGCACGCTGGCAGTGCCCAGCACGCCCCACAGCAGCGAATACTGCAGGCAGACATAGCCGTTCAGGTTGAAGCGCTTACCGGAGTAGTCCCACCATTTGCGGCGGTGCAGCCGTTCCAGCAGCTTAGCCGTCAGCCACTCCATGACCGTGGAGGCCAGCGTACAGGCAAAGAAGAGGTACACCGGGTCGCTGCGCAGGTCCGTGAAGCCCACGGCCAGCAGTACCGCCGTGGAGCCGTACACAAAGCAGAAGGGCCCGGCTGCTGCGCCGCGGTTGGCAAAATGCTTGCCCCGCACCGTAGCTACTACCGTCTCCCCTACCCAGCCCGCAAACGAGTAGACCAGGTAAAGGACGCCCAGCGTATAAAAATCGTATTCCATAGCAGTCCTTTCTGTCAAAAGCGTTGGTTTTCTAGCAGTTATATTGTACCCTTTTTGCCTGCAGAACGCAAGCATGGCAAAGGGGCCGCCCGCAGCGGGTGGCCCCTTTTAGATTTCGTTGTACGATCAGAATTTGCGCCAGGTGTCGGGCAGGAACAGCACCAGCATGGGGAAGATCTCCAGGCGGCCTGCCAGCATATCAAAGATCAGCACCAGCTTGGCCGGGTCTGCAAAACCACCAAAGTTCTGCATGGGGCCCACCAGCTCCAGGCCCGGGCCGATGTTGTTCATGGTAGCCGCCACAGCGGTAAAGTTTGTCACCATGTCAAAACCGTTGAGGCTGATGAGCAGGAAGGACCCCACAAAGATGAAGCTGTAGGCCGCCATGAACACGTTGGTGGTACGGATGGTCTCATGGTTCAGCAGCTTGCCGTCCATCCGGGCCGGAGCCACCACCTGCGGGTGCAGAGCCTGCTTGAGCTCCTTGCCCAGCGTCTTGCCCAAAATGAGGATGCGGCTCACCTTGATGCCGCCGCCGGTGCTTCCGGCACAGGCACCAATGAACATCAGCACCACCAGCACTTCCTTGGACAGGGTGGGCCACAGGTCAAAATCGCAGCTGGAAAAGCCCGTGGTGGTGATAATGGAACCCACCTGGAACGCCGCTTGCCGCAGTGCCTCGCCAAAGCTGTTGTAGAGGCTGTAGATGTTGGCCGTGATGACGGCAACGGCGGCAAGGATCACCACAAAGTAGCCCCGGACCTCCTCGCTGGCGGCAGCCCGGCGGAACTTCCGCATCAGCAGCAGGAAGTAGGCGTTAAAGTTGACGCCGAACAGGATCATGAACACGGTCACGACCCACTGGATGTAGGGCGAGAAGCTGGCAAAGCTGTCGTTCCGGAAGCCGAAGCCGCCGGTGCCCGCCGTGCCAAAGGACGTAAGCATGGCCTCGAACAGGGGCATCCCACCTGCCAGCAGGAACACCAGTTCCAGCAGGGTCAAGGCCAGGTAGATGCCGTAAAGGATCTTGGCGGTGGACTGCACCTTGGGCACCAGTTTGTCCACCTGGGGGCCGGGGCTCTCGGCCTTCATCAGGTTCACATGAGAGCCGCCGGTCAGGGGCAGCAGGGAGAGCAGGAACACCAGAACGCCCATGCCGCCGATCCAGTGGGTGAAGCTGCGCCAGAACAAAATGCCCTTGGGCAGGCTCTCCACCTCCGGCAGGATGCTGGCACCGGTGGTGGTAAAACCGGATACCGTCTCAAACAGCGCATCCACGGGGTTGGGGATGCAGCCGGTGAGCACGAAAGGCGCGGCACCCACCACCGAGATGACGATCCAGCTCAGTGCGGTGGCAGTAAAGCCCTCCCGCATATAGAACACCTTGCTGCGGGGCTTGATGGCCCGCAGCGCAAAGCCGATGCCTGCGCTCACGGCAGCCGTGAGCAGGAACACTGCCAGTACCATCCACTCGCCGTAGATCAGGCTGGCAGCGGCGGGCAGAAGCAGCAGGGCACCCTCGATCATCAGGATATAGCCCAGCAGACGGAAAACGATCGCATAATTCATAGCCCGCCTCCGTCAGCTCTCCACGATGTCCCGCAGGTCATGCAGGCCATGCTCCAGGGTCACTACGATCACGTTGTCGCCCACCTGGATCTGGTCGCCGCCGCGGGGGATCAGGATGCAGTCGCCGCGGGTGATGCAGCACAGCAGCAGGTTCTTTTTCAGATGCAGCTGGCTCAGGGGCACACCGGTGGCCCGGCTCTCCTCGTGCACCGTGAATTCCAACGCTTCCACACGGTCGTCCAGGATGCGGTACAGGGTCTTGATGTTGCTGCCCGCCTCATTCTGCAGGGCACGCACATACTGCACAATGTAATCGCAGGTCATGTACTTGGGGTACACCACGCTGCCCAGGTCCAGCCCGGCCAGAATGTCATCGAACTCCAGACGGTTCACCTTGGTCACCAGCTTGCCGTGGGAATGCTTTTTGGCAAACAGGGTCAGCAGCACGTTTTCTTCGTCGATGTTGGTCAGGGCCACAAAGGACTCTGCGGACTCTAGCCCCTCCGACAGCAGGAAGTCCCGGTTGGAGCCGTCCTCATTGAGGATCTGGGCACCGGGCAGCTGCTCGGCCAGCTCCTGAGCACGGGCGGCATCCCGCTCCACGATGCGCACCCGCACATGGTTGTCCATCAGCTCCTGGCTCAGGTAGAACGCGATGGCGCCGCCGCCCACGATCAGGGCGTTGCGCACCGGCCGCACCGGCAGGTGGATCTGCCGGAAGAAGGCATGCGCGTTTTCCTGGGTGGCCAGGAAGGTGACCTGATCGCCGTTCTGCAGCACAAAGTTGCCGTTGGGGATGATCACCCCGCCGTCACGCTCCACGGCACACACCAGAATGTCGCTCTTGAGCCGACTGGGGATCTCGCGGATGGCTACGCCGTCCAGCCCCTGTGCCTCGGTGAGCGCAAACTTGATCAGCCGCACGCGGCCGCCCGCAAAGGTGTCGATCTTGCTGGCCCCCGGGAACCGCAGCAGATGGGAGATCTCCTTGGCTGCCGCCATTTCCGGGTTGATGATGGCCGAAATGCCGATCTGTTTTTTGATAAAGTCCAGCTCGTGGCTGTAGGACGGGTTGCGCACGCGGGCAATGGCGTGGCAGTGGCCCGCCTTTTTGGCAAACATGCAGCACAGCAGGTTCAGCTCGTCCGAACCGGTCACGGCAATGAACACGTCCGCATCCTCAATGCCGGCTTCGGACAGGGTGGTGATGGAGGAGCCGTTGCCCACGATGCCCAGCACGTCGTACGTCTCGATCAGGTGCTCCACCCGCGCCTTGTTCGTGTCCACAACGGTCACGTTGTGGCCCTCCTCGCTGAGCTGCCGCGCAAGGGCGGTACCGACCTTGCCGCTGCCCACCAGAATGATCTTCATAACAAGTCCTTTCTCCTTTGGCAGCCCCTTTCCCGGGGCATACAAATATAGTTTAATATATCATATCCAGCCGCAAAGTTCCACTGTTTGCCCCACAAATACATCGAATTGCTTAAAAATCGACGGTTCTTTTGTGCAGGATCACCTGTTTTCAGCGTGAAAGCGCAAAAAAGGGGCTGCCGCACAGCTTTTGTGCAGCAGCCTCCTTGGGTCGAAATGATTCAGGATGCCCTCCGCGTGCGCTTTGGGCGTCATCAGCGGAAAAGTATCGTTATAAGAGCAAGATCTCCCCTGCTGTCAGGTCTCAGTACCGCTCTACGCCGTCCTTGGTGACAAGGGCGTATACCAGCGGGGCTTCCTCCGGCTTTTCCGCGCCGTACACAAGGCCGCTGCGGTACTCGGCGGCAGCGGCTTCAAACTTGTCCGCTGCACCGTAAAAGGTCGCCAGGCTCTCGCCCTTGTGGACGTAGTCGCCGCGCTTTTTGTGCAGGGTGATGCCGGCGGCAAAGTCCAGCGGGTCGCCCTTTTTCTGGCGGCCGGCACCCAGCAGCACACTGGCCGAGCCGATCTTTTCGGCATCATTGGCCACGATGTACCCATCCTGCTCGGCCAGCAGCTCATAGCGGGCAGCAGGCTGCTCAAACAGGCTGTAGTCATCCAGCACGCGGGTATCACCGCCCTGGGCGGCAAACATCTCCTTGCACTTGGCAAAGGCAGAGCCGTCCGCGATCACCGCCTGTGCCATGGCACGGCATTCGGCGGGGGTGCCCTTCCCTGCCAGCACCAGCATATTGGCGGCCAGCTGCAGGCACACCTCCGTCAGGTCCGCCGGGCCACGGCCCTTCAGCACATCCATGCTCTCCATGACCTCCAGGCTGTTGCCGATGTTGTGGCCCAGCGGGGTGTCCATGTCGGTGATCATGGCGGCCACCCGGCGGCCATGGTGGGTGCCGATGGACACCATGAGCTTTGCCAGCTCGATGCTCTGGTCCACGGTTTTCATAAAGGCACCGGTGCCGGTGGTCACGTCCAGCAGAATGGCGTCCGAACCGGAGGCCAGCTTCTTGGACATGATGCTGGACGCAATGAGCGGGATGCAGCTCACGGTGGCGGTCACATCCCGCAGGGCGTACATCTTTTTGTCTGCCACGGCGATGCCCTCGCTCTGGCCGATGACCGACAGACCGATGCGGTTGACCTGTGCAAAGAACTCTTCCTGCGTCAGGGCCGTCCTAGTGCCAGGCACGCTCTCCATCTTGTCGATGGTGCCGCCGGTGTGGCCCAGACCGCGGCCACTCATCTTGGCGATCTTGACCCCGCAGGCTGCCACGATGGGGGCGATCACCAGCGTGGTCTTGTCGCCCACGCCGCCGGTGGAGTGCTTGTCCACCTTGATGCCCGGAATGGGCGAAAGGTCCACCATGACGCCGCTGTGGGCCATCACGTCGGTAAGCTCTGCCGTCTCTTCGTCGGTCATGCCGCGCAGGTACACAGCCATCATCCAGGCAGCCATCTGATAATCGGCCACCTCACCGGACACATAACCGTTGACGATGCTCTCCAGCTCTTCACGGCTGTGGGTGCCGCCGTCGCGTTTTTTGGCGATCAGATCATAAATGCGCATAACTTCACGCTCCTGTCGAAATAGTATGACATTGTAGTCTCAGTATAGCAAAATTCCAGTCAAAAGCAAGGTTTTTTCTGTAACTTTTGCCCATTTTTTAAACAAAAGGGCGCAGCTGCCCGAAAAAGCAGCTGCGCCTGTGAGGTTTGCGGAGAAACGCCCCGGATCAGCGGGAACCCTTGTCGTAGGGGATGCCCTCTGCCTTGGGGGCCATGCTGTTCTTAGACGTGAAGGCCAGGATGACCATGGACGCCACGAACGGCATCATGTTGTAGATGTTGCTGGACCAGTGCAGCTGTGCCAGGAAGGTGGAATCTGCAATGTTGGCCAGGCTCTTGAACACGGCAAAGAACATGGCAGCCCCAAAGATGTGGAAGGGCTTCCACTGGCCAAAGATCATAACGGCCAGGGCCAGGAAGCCTGCACCAGCCACGCCCACCTCAAAGTTCCAGGTCTGCACCGGGGGCACGATGTAAGCCATGCCGCCAATGGCACCCAGGGCTCCGGACAACAGCACACCGGCGTAGCGCATCTTGTAGACATTGATGCCCACCGAGTCGGCTGCCTGGGGATGCTCGCCGCAGGCCCGCAGACGCAGGCCGAAGCGGGTCTTGTACAGCACCACATAGCTGATGATCAACAGGATGATGCCCAGCGGAACAAAGACGCTGAGCTCCAGCCCGCCGATGCTGAACAGGAAGGGCTTATTGGAATAGTTCAGCTTGGCGCTGCCGCTGTCGCTGAAGTATTTGGCGATGACCACGGCAATGGCGGTAGCCAGCAGGTTCAGGGCTGTGCCGCCGATAGTCTGATCCGCCTTCAGGTTGA
>ERZ1673748.3178-NODE-3178-length-10865-cov-5.019056_pt1 | contig 10865 bp, 23 predicted proteins | sample MGYA00580196_ERZ1673748 | MGnify/ENA primary metagenome ERZ1673748 (study PRJEB41218, sample SAMN15661796) | gut metagenome | host: Homo sapiens | place: Canada: London | collected 2015-08-20/2019-03-30 | study: EMG produced TPA metagenomics assembly of...
AACCTGGATAATCTTAGGCATTATATATGCCATATGTTTTATACCTGCATGGTTTATGACCAGAGTAATTACCTCATCCCACCCAATGAAAAGGGTGGGGTTCTTTTTCCTAACTATCTGGTTAATCATGCCTCTATTTCCGATATATTTACTAATCACCTATTTTAATAACTATGAACAGAGAAATAACAACGAAGAAGGTAGGTAGGCAAAAGAAGCTTACCAACCTATGTCCAGTAATTAAAGGGGAAGTACAGATAATGGTAGGAAGTCCAAAGTGTATTACCTGCCAATGGTTTGAAAGAAAATTAGAGAAGGATGGAAAAGCCTACGTACACTGCAATCGATTATAATTCCAAAGAGAATAAGGTAATCGAAGAAAGGATAAGAAATTACTATCTTCCAGTAAAGAATACATTTGAAGCAGTCCTATATGGAAGGCTTAATATACCCGATTCTCCAAGAGGATTATGTGCTGACCTAATTGATGTAAGCAGAACTATCAGTAGAGAATTTGCATTAGTCGAAGAATTTTTCCTATGGAGGCAGGTAATTAAACCATGGTTCACCCCACAAAGGTTTAATATCGAGATAGTATACTTTGGTTATTATAACCCTACCATCATAAAATTGCAAGGAGAAGGATTAAGAATTGAAGGTGGGATATGGTATAGAATGCCATTAGAAAACCTAGAAGGACATGAATACCTTCTAGGAACAGCATTCTGGTTCCCTATATCTAAGGAACATAATGCTGAACGTATTAAAATACTAGAGTGTGCCCTTGAAGACTTAGAGAGAATTAAAAGAGAGGGAGAACCAGAGCTCCCTCCTCTTACATTTGAAGAACCTAAAATATACCCATGATGGAAGATATAGATTTAGCAAAGCTTACCAAAGAGGAAGAGGCAATCCTTATGCTTACCGAAGAGATTTGGAATAGGTTTTTGGCATTACCTATCAATCATCCTATGGAAAGGGATGAGATGGCAATTAAGATACATGATATCCAGAGGATGATTATATCTAGGTTTAGGATGAACCAAGAAATGTTTAGGCAATATGGTAACGGTAACTGTAATAAAGAATAGGCCTACAAAGAGGATTCTTAAATGAATATGGTTTGGTATCGGTTATGGATTAATCCTGAGGATATGATGAGAATAGAACCATTATTAGAGGGAGGAGATAGGATTTGGATGGAAGAACTTGAGATGTATTATATTTTCTTCTATGAGATAAGAAATGGTAGAAGGGTCTTAGGGAAGGATAGGATTAGGGAGATATTAGATATCCTTTTATAGGATAAGTTGCCAGGGATATTAGGTCTCTGGCTTCTTTGTGTGTGCATGTGTGGTTGTGGGATATCTAGGTATGCCTTTATCACGAAAGCCTAAAATTTCCTGGTACTAAAAGGGCCGAACGGTTACATTAAATTTAACATTCAAAAATAAAAAGTAAGGGACAAACATTTTTATTTGTCCGTCGCTCTTTGCTATCGAATGATTTAAAAATCTTTTTAATAGTTCTTTGTCCATATCTTTATAAAATTATAAAGGGAAAGATTTAATCTTTCCCTTTGTAAGTTAGTTACTTGAAACTCTTAACAATATTCAAACCTTTTGTAAGAACTTCTTTTTTTGTGTCCTTTGTATTTTCGCTTGCAATAGAAGCAAAAGAAAAATCATGAATTTTATAAACTTGCTTATAAAAATCGTTGAAAGCTGAAACAAGTGTTTTTAATTCATTTTGTTTCTTTTCTTCTTTTGCTTTGCAAATCGAGTCAAGCAAAGAAAAAGTTGTATTTCTTAACTTTTTTCTATATGCTTTTTTTTGCTTTTCGTTCAATCCAGCAAACAGAGATTCAACGTAAATTTCTGTCTTCTTTCCTAAAGAAGTTTTTAAAAGTCCGTTAGTTTTTTCATTAAGACTTTTAAAAATACTATCAACTGATAATTTAATAGTGCTATTTGCTTTTGCTTGCGCTTTTGCTTTATTTGCACTAACTTTGTTTACTTTGTTGTTAGCAACTTCTTTTTCTACTACTACATTTTTTAATTCGTCCATAATAAGATACATTTAGTTTTTAAGTTTATTTTATTATATCCTTTTCTCTATAAAACTAAATGATTTATAAGAAAAAGAGAAAAGGAATAAATTAATTTTACATTGTTTTAATATATCAAGTAGCGCTTTTTGATTACATTACAAAGATACGATTTAATTTTTAATTAGCAAAATTTTCAGAGAATTTTCTTTTTAAAAATTGTTAATCAAAATTTTAAATATCTCTTTGCTTTTTCAACAATACAAAGATAGAAAATATATTTTAATCTACAAAATATTTATAGAAAAATTTTCGAGAAAGATTTTAAAAATAATTTTTAATAATTTCGTATGAAAAATTTGCAAGTAGGTTTTAGGGGTTTGAAAGGTGGGAATGGTTGTGGGCATTAGATAGGGGTGTATTGATGGATATAGGGAAGGAGTTGGTATAGGTACCACTTTAGAAATTCGGAGGCCCAATACAGTCCGGTAGATATTATCTGTATATTATATCATATAAGGCCATTGGGTGACTAGCAGGCTTTTATACCAATGCCATGGGCCATCTAGGGAGACATAAAGAACTAAGGCCCATAATTAGGACATGGGTAAGCCTTAGCAAGTCCCATGATGGCCTAGAGTTAGGTTACATAAGAAAAGCCCAGTACCTAAGATAGGCTGGGCTTATAGGGTGTAACATAGTTAGCGAGATTTGAATATAGCTATCAAGGCAACTATAGCAGGAGATAGCATAAAGAGTAAGGCAAGTATCATTGTAATATTGCCTTGTAAGGCCTGAGATAAAATATATAGAGCTCCCATAGCGATTAGCAGGAATAGATGTCGGTGATGATAAATGTATTGTTAACATAGTTTACGATTGGTTCGCAGGTTTCATTGTTTTCGCAGAATACATTGTATAAGGCAGCCTGGATATATTCGATATCGGCATCGGAATAGGTAGTGCCTGTAGTGAAGACCCAGGTATGAGTACCTTTATAATCGGTAACCATAGAAGTAATCGAAGCAAGATATAACCGATATACCTTAATAGAAGTCTTTTGAATGGCTTCTAGGATAGGAATGATATATTCTGAGTAACCCATAGAGTCATCGATAATAGAATCGTCATGGCCAGTAGAGATAACTACCAGGTCCTTAGCCATAGGATAGTAATAGGCAATAGGGTAATTGTTACCGCAAAGGATGTTGTTTGCATTAAATTGTACTGTTTTCATATCTATATATTTTTAATTGTTTATACTGCAAATATAGACATTTTTATTTAAATATGCAAATCCTACTGAGGCCCTTAATGGATAATGTCTTATAGCTCTATAACTTATTAATAATCAAAGAGTTACATAATCCATATCTCTTCTAGCCATTATTAGTTTCTTTCTAACTAAATATAAGGGCCATTAATAACATACCTACTAGTTTTAGGTACTCCTAACAGCCTAAATCCTAATGCCAAATTACCCCTAATCCTAATAAATTTGAAGGCCATGAATGGTATATTTTAATGCCTAATCCCCAAATCCTATTGCCTAATCCTAACCAATTTCTATATAATATATACTAATATAAAGGGCCATTAGGGGTCTAGGATTAAGGGGATTTAGGTACCTATATGGGCCTTAGTTGTGGGCCTTTTAGGCAATGGGTCATAATGACCAAAGGCTATGAGACATATGTGTTAGATAGCTATAGAGTAGTGGTGTTGTATAGTGATAGGGGGGCTAGGCCTAGAAGTTTGCCTTAATCCCAAAACCCCCGGAAGACCTTCAATATTGTATTAGTTATATGTATATTGATTATATGATATTAGGATTAAGATGTATCTTAGGTATGTATGTAACATAGTTAGGCCCAGTATGATTTTGTTTATTGTTCATACTGGGCTTTAGTATTTTATTTGTTAGGTGTATCTTAGGATTACAGTTTCTAATAGGATTAATAGGATTATCTGTAGGCCTTGTAGGATTAAATATGTGTATTTTTGTTTGTTGGTGGGGTTTGGTATTTGATGGTATATCTTATCCCTGTGGGTTAATGATAACCAGGTATATAGGATTACTGGGATTAGTAGTAGGGTTTTCATTTCCTTTTCTGTTTTAATTTGTTTTGGGTACGTAGGTGCTTGTTGAAGGTTGCACCTGAGTCTGTGTAGTAATTGGGGTTTGGATATGTACGATTTCGAAGTATTCCTTTATACCCTGTAGAGAATAGAATTGTAATACTCCTCCGTCTCCATATTCAGCATTTACCTGGTCTATGATTTCTTGATAAGCCTTGTCTTGGTTATCTTCAAGTGAATGGTAGATGTCTTGGACTTGGCCCTCTTCTACGATTACTAAGGTTGTGATTTTTAGTTTCATTTTCCGTAATGTTTTAGTTCTTGGTTATACTCTGGGTATTTTTTCTCGTAGTAGTCATAGAGATATTGGTATTCGTCATTTCCTGACCAGCAATCAAGGAAGTAATCATATTGGTCCTCGGTTGCCTGTGATGGGTGTATGTGCAATGTATACTTGCAGTAGTGTTCCCATACTGTTTTAGGTTGGAATTTATTGGTAGGGAAAGCCATGACTACTAGAGCCATGGCAATTGATGCTAGGATTATAAGTTTAGTTCTCATTTGATAAGGGGTTTGAAAAGTTGATAGTATTTTCAGTGAAAGTATAAAGAGTTTCTGGTTTTTCGAGAAAGTTAAGGTAATATTCGATTTCCCGTTGGATTTGGTCGTAGTGATAAGCAAATGACCTCCGTATGCGTGCAACAATTCCGGGGTATTTTTTAAATAATTCGATTAATTTACTTTCTTCTTTCATAACGTCTATATTTAAATTATTAATGATATGCAAATATAGAAATAATAAATAATATATGCAATAACCCCGATTACTTACTGGAGCCTTATAAGGTCAACTATTTCGATGGAAGAGTATGGCATACCCATAAGTTCTGAGATTATCCTTTTAGTATGATATACATGAAGATGGTTGGGGTTTAGTTTTACCCTTGGGAATATTAGATATGGCCTTAGTTCTTCAGTTCTGTAAGTGATTATAAGTTCCTCACAGAATTTTTCGTTTTGACAATCGAAGGATACTAAGAATTTAGACTGTTCTAGCATATTATTAATATTAAGCAATGAGTATTCTCGTAAGTTAAAGGTTCTTTACTAGTAGGATGGGAGGATGCACCCATTATTAGGATAATTCCTCCCATGACTAAGATAAGTATAATATTAGGCTTCATGTAATTCCTGATAGGTTGTACATAAGTCCTCGATTAGGTCCTCGATAGTATCATCCCAGGAATCGTACCCGTCAAGGTTATATTCCCCGGCAAATACGAAAAATACGTCTCCGAATATTAGCCGGACTGTTTTATCTGTAAGGTCCTCATCCTCGTCATATAGTTTGTTTTCGGTTTCATTATCCAAGTCCTCGTCTCCATTGAGTATATCGGATATTTCTGATAAACGTTTGAGATATGAGTTAAGAGTTTCAAGGTCCTCTTGGGAACGTGTCTCTTTGAATTTAAGATAAGTTTTTGATGGTACCATAGTTAGTCCTCCTTTGATTTTAATGGTTCGGCAATTACTGAAATGAATCCTGCAGGATACAATGTATATAGGATATGATATCCGGGTTCATGTGGTGGTAAGAATACATTAAGTATATTCCTAAGTAATGGATAGAGTTTCCATTGATTATCCTCTAGGAATTGTTTCCATTCATCGATTTCGTTATCATCGTAATTGGCAGTTAATTGAATATGATACCGAGTATTATCCTTATCGAGAGGAGTAAATACGTTAGTGACTACCTCAATTTCGTTTGAAGGCTTTTTGTATTGGGTAATTGGATACCAGATACCTTCGTTTTTCCATTGATTGAGCTGGAATATTGTCATCCCAGATTCAAGTAAGTTGGTGAGTTTGTAAAGATTAATCATGTTGTTGTCTATTTTAAAATGAATAAATATATTTTATTTCTCACTACAAAGATAAGAATAAAATAAATAATATGCAAATATAACTGAGGTAGAGTCCTGCCTCTGGGATAGATATGAAAGGTTAATCGTCGTTAAAAGAACCCTCATTTAGAGTTTCATTAAGTACCTCATTAAGGAGTTCTGCACGTTGTTCTTTTGATAGGCCATCCAGTGTTCCTTTGATTCTCTCCTTTAATGCCTTTTTAAGAGTATTTTGGTACTGATTGATAAAGGTAATTGAAGAGATTGGTACTGGTATAAGTATCCTCATTTGTGTAGTATTATTACATCTGTCAAGTAATTCCGATAACTCTTTGCGGTTTTCCAATGAATGTTGAATAACCATGGCGATTACATCTGGTTGTTGAACATCAGTACAACCTGAAGCATAGCGTACAATTCTATCAAAGGTTGATTCTGTAATGTCAAAGGGCATATCATTTAAGAAGGATTCCCTGAAGTCAGGGTCCATGGTCTCTGTTTCTAAAATAGCTCTAATTGTCATTCTTCTACTTCTCCTATTCCGTTAGCAAGTAAATAATCGTAGTACAAATGTACGTTAGTATCTCCGTAAGTCCTAATATAGGATTCAGCATCCTCTGGGTCTGCTGAGACCCAGGGATATTCTTGTATCTGTGCCTTATGTAACTGTAAGGCCAGAGATTTTAATTCTTCTTCGTTCATGATATTTTGAAGTTAAATTGATAAATCCAAGAGTTTCTATCCAGCTTGGTGAATGAGATAAATTGTCCATCGCCATCGGTAAAGTTCTGCATAAATTGTACACAACCAGTAGCAATGATGTTTTCTCTTTGTCTGTCTACTGAGAGAATACTTTCGAATGTGAAAGTATAATAGCAAGTTTCGTATACCCAAAGTTGGTTTATATCGATGCAGTGAAGTCTGTAGTTATCATATAACTTACTTAGCAATTCGAATAGATTGTCCTTTAGGTTTTCCTTTTCCTCTTCTGTAAGAGAGAAAGTGTTTTTGTTGTTGATAAACCTTTGAAGTACCTCTTCCAGGTTCTGGATAGAGGATTTGGATGTTGTTGTTTTCATATTTTTATTGTTTAATTATTACACTACAAATATAAGCATTTTATTTTAATTATTACTATATTCTTACTTTTATTTTATAATAGCTGAGGTTCTACATACAAGAAAAGGCAGTGGGTTAGACTGCCTTTAGACTTGTTATGGATTATTACCGAGGATACTGGGTATTCTTTTTAGGGTAAGGTTTTACCTCTTTGGTAACTTCTTGTTTGTAAAAAGCATCGAGGTTAGCATGAAGCATCTCCATGGTTTCCTTGGTTATGGAATCTTTTGAACCAAGCAGAGTTTCATAAATGGATTCCCATAATTCACTTTCCAGATGTTTTTTGATGTCTTCCTTAACGTCTGACTCTGGTTCAAACTTGATAGCAACTGTAACGTGGTCTAGGGTATCCCCTTCTAATAGTAAGCCTTTGAGTTTAGATAAGTCATCCGGAGCATTTAAATTATCGTTCAGGAATCTCTCCATGCACATGTCGCCTCGCATTAATTGTGAGGCATGTTCTGCTGAGATAGGGAATTCCTCTATGCCGAATATAGAGTTTTCATTGTCTTCTGAGGTAAATACGATTTTTAACATCCTTCAAGTTGTTTTAGACGGTTAATAACTTCTTTGGTGAATTGTTCTATGAAAGCCTGGTCGGGTACAGAGCTACCTGGGTTGAGTTGTCTCCAATGAAATTTCATACTGGTTCTTAGTTCTCGAGCCAGGTTGTCAGCAGATATGTCAAAAGCCTCCTCGTAATTGATAATCTGTATAAGAGTCCTTACGCATTTGCCGGCATCTCCGAGAGGAATTTGTTGTTCAATCATTTCGAATCCATCTTCGTAGATTTCTACTGTATCGATGTAGATAGTATCACAGTGTTGAAGAGCATTGATTAAGTCTACTGAAGTGACTTTATCATCGTCCCCCATTTCGTTGGCTATTCTGAAAGCCTTAGTGAAAGCATCTAAGATCCCCTGCATATCAGGGTCCTGTTCTTTAAGTGGAATACGTCTAATGACTCCAATCTGTTCGAATGATAAGTAATACTTGGTTTGCATGGTTATAAAATTTTAATAGTTTATTAATTCGATACAAATATAAATATTATTTTTATATCTGCAAAAGAATTAATAAACTATTTAATAATTACTGAGGTAGAGCCCGGAATCTGTTTAAGTCCCAGTCGTACTTTCTGTCTCCCTTGTTAGTAAATACCCAAAGATAGTGGTCTTTGTATTCTTTAGCAATGGTGTTATACTTAGAGGTCTGAATAATGATACGATTTGGTTCATATTCAATTAATTCGGCATGTACTGTAGATACATGATGACTTTCGAGATTAAGTTTGTCTCTGAAGTCTTTAAGAAACTCATCCCGGTTTACACCATAGTTATCTCCCACGAATTTAATGTAATCGTCTTCTACCTGTTCTAACATGGTAGATACCTTGAATCTAAATTTGTTCATCTTTGTTATTTTTAAGGGTTCGTAATTTCTCTTTGAGTTCTTCAGCACATCTTTCAATGATATTACTTACTACTACCAAGCAATCTTCATCTGCAAATGACATAATGATATCCATACATTCATCAAAGTAATTTCTGATTGATTGAGGATTATTCCAAAGTACATCCCAGTTCTTGCAATAATTAAACCGGATAATATCTACGTATTCATTTACTGATACCTTACTATCTGGTAAATATGGATATACCTTTGAATACATAGATTTAAAATTATCCTCAATCTCCTCATTCAATCTAAACTCTTTTGGTAGAGCCTCATAGTAAGACATATCTGGAATGTAGAATTGGTAAGCAAATTCCTTATCTGTCTGTGCCTCAATTCCCGGGTATGAATTAGCAAATAATACTGGTATTTTATAGAGCAATAAGTCTGGTACTCTATCATATACCTTGTAATGGTCTTGGTATTCTTTGTACGCATTAACATATACCCGGTCATCGTATATATGAAGTTCATTTAGTATCGTTTGAACTCTTGAATGAAAGTCTTCTAACTCGAAGTGCATAGCAATGTTAAAGGTATCTTCCATACCCTCTAACTTTTGTAGAGTAATAAGTCTGCGGCTTTTGATTACTCTGATTTTCTTTTTCTTTCTGAATAAGTTGAACATGTGTTAAAATGTAAAGTTAATATATACGTCCTGAGAACCTTTCATGAATTTCTCATGGTTGGTATCATCGAATTTAAAGCAAGAATATTTGCCTAATGAGCGTTCATATTCTCCTCTTACCCATACTGGTGCAGTAGTAGTGGGTTTAAGTTTAAAGTAAGTACCTTGATTGATATTCTTAATCTTGGTCTTTTTACATTCGGGGTCTAATGTTTCCATATATTTGTCTATTTTTAAAATTGATATGCAAATATAATACTTTTAATTTTAATATGCAAATCCGTATATACACAACTGAGGCCACCATTAATAGGTAGCCTCTAGGTTATTTTCTTTTGTTTAAGAATGATGCAGCAAGGGATGTATCTTCCTCTGCCTCTAGTATTTCATCATCCTCTAAATACCTATCCATCTCTGGGTCATATGAATCAGTATCAACCCTCATTTCAATCTCCCTACGCAATTCATGGTGTTCTTTAGAGGATATTTCCATAGCAGCCTTATAGTTATCTGTGATTTGATTGAGTTCTTTCTTATTAAGATTAAGGCCCTCCTTGGACGTATCTACTCCCTCTTGCTTAGTTGCAACTACTTCAGGCAATGAATTGATATCGTATTTGTCCTCTAAGAGTTTTGCTTCTTCAGTTTTAGTAAGTACCTTTTGAGATTCTAATACGATAGTTCTTGCTTCCTCTATCGAGATAGTATTCTCAGCATTGAGATTATTCTGTTGATTGAACTGATTGAAGATATTAGTTGTATTGCCTCCAGTAAGATTACGAATGATTGATTGTAATGATGTAGAAGATTCCAACTTAAGCTTCAATGTCTTATTAACCTCGGACGAAATGAAAGGAGTATATTTACCTCCTTGGGAATCTCTTAAGATTTGCAACTGGTGAGATATCTCCATTCTATCCTCTAATGCCCATGCTAGTTGTTCTCCCAATAACGCGTTAAGTAATTCTTCCTGTTTATCTTTATCCCATATTCTAGAAGACAATAATCTGTCTCTCATGAATACTCGTACATATTCTATATCAATCCCTAATCTATTAGAGAATGAATTGATATCATAGGTTACTCCACACAAAACACCATTACCCATTAACCACTGATTAATAAGGTAATTCTGTACCTTAATCAATGCTTCCTCTTCATGTGTCTTCTGGTATTCTAAAGCCATTGCAGTAGTACCCATAGGACGAGGGAATCTTGTTATCTTATCTTCTTTTGCCATATAAATAAGCCTTTCTTATATCTTTAGATTCATCATATCCTACTAGCTCTAACTTATAACATACATAGCAATTAATACTAAGGTTATAGAAATAGGCATTATAGGTTTTCCTTTTCACTGCCAAATTAAAAGAATCACCAGAGACATAATCCCTGGTGAAAATTAATTTATCACATTTGCCTATTGGAATACTAAGGCAAAGTTTCCAATCTTTGGCAATAAATTTATTGCCGTGAAGGTCTAGGATTTCCTTTGCCATGACTTCCCTTTTTATAGGTAGATTGTTTTTTGTCTTGTTCATTGAGGTATTCCTTCTTCCTTTTTTCAATGAACTGTTGAATATCTGGGAACATCTTTGCTCTTAATGGTACTACCTGAGTAGCGAAAAAG
>ERZ1673748.3185-NODE-3185-length-10845-cov-3.983503_pt1 | contig 10845 bp, 7 predicted proteins | sample MGYA00580196_ERZ1673748 | MGnify/ENA primary metagenome ERZ1673748 (study PRJEB41218, sample SAMN15661796) | gut metagenome | host: Homo sapiens | place: Canada: London | collected 2015-08-20/2019-03-30 | study: EMG produced TPA metagenomics assembly of...
GTATTAATGATTGCCTGCTTATCAATGCCATATGCCAGTGCCTGACGAACACGCAGATCACTTAAGCTTTCTGTCAGCTGGTTTAATCCAATATAATTAACCGTCAGCTGCTCGTATTTGTAATCGGATACACCATCCATCGCTTCTACATTTTCTACCTCTGCAGAAGGAAGATTGTACAACACATCGATTTCACCGTTCAGAAGCGCTGCAGTCAATGTTGTGTCATCACCGAACTGCACGGTTACATTCTGAATAGAAGGCTTTGTGCCATAATAGTCGTCATTCCGTTCCAGTGTGATGTACTGACCAGATTTCCATTCTACAAATTTGTACTTACCTGTACCAATCGGAGCGCGATTGAAGTCATCATTGCCCCATTCTCCGGGATCCTCTCCTTCCAGAATATGCTTGGGAAGAATACAGGTATACATATTAGAAAGAAATGCCGCATTTGCAGACTCCAGTGTAATCTCTACCGTATAGTCATCTACTTTTTTGATACCGGAAACACTGTCTGCATTACCTGCCTGATAATCAGCAGCACCTGCAATCGACATAACACGTCCGTCTGCGCCGCCGTTATAATTCGGATCAGCCAGAGACGTCAGAGTAAATACCACATCGTCTGCAGTAAAGTCTTCTCCGTCATGCCACTTTACGCCTTCCTTTAAATGGAACGTATAAACTGTTCCATCATCGGAAATATCCCAGCTGTCTGCCAGATCACCTTCATAATTCAATTCTTCATTCGGAACAACCAAGTAGCTGAAAATCATGTTCTGAACATTGCTATCGGGTGTTCTGGGCTGAATCAGCGGATTCAAATTTGCTACCTCAGAAGACTGACCGATTACTACACTGGTATCAGTTGCTACTGTTCCATCTGCGGCAGTGCTTTCCGTAGCTTCTGCTGCTCCCGCGCTGTCTGTGCTATTGCTGCTCCCGCATGCTGTTCCAAATACCATCATGCCTGCAAGCAGTAATGCAAGGGGCTTGGACATTTTTTTCATAATGTTTCCTCCTTTGTCGATTTATCACTTTTACTCATTAAAGTGCCGGCTTATAAAAAAAGCAGAATCCTATTCTCTGATCCTGCTCCTTTGCACTTCACAGTGTCATAATATCACGCACCTATTTGAGTGTCAATATTTTTTTGAAATATTCAAATATTTTAGTTATTCAAATATTAAAATTCTATCAAAACCATATGTTTTTATTCCATTTCTCATCCTCACAAACTTTATGATAAGTTTTTCGTTTTTTCTAAATTTTCCAGTTGACTTTTTCAGAAAAATTCGTTATGATAATAAGGCTTGATGAAGCAATCGAAGCGTGGCTCAGTTTGGTAGAGCGCTGCGTTCGGGACGCAGAGGTCGCGTGTTCAAATCACGTCGCTTCGACTTTTAAAGACTGTTGAAATTTCAACAGTCTTTTTTGCTACAAAAATCACATAAAGCGCCCATAAGCGCCGTAAAACACCAAACCGATGGAGGATTTTATGGAACAGGATATGACCCAGGGCAAACCGTTGTCCATCATACTCAAATTTACTCTGCCGCTGTTAGTCGGCAATATTTTCCAGCAGTTTTACAACATGGCCGATACGATCATCGTCGGCCGCTTCGTCGGCGCGAACGCTCTGGCTGCCGTGGGCTCCACCGGCACAGTCATGTTTCTGATCATCGGTTTTGCACAGGGCATTACCGCCGGATTTACGATTCTGACCTCACAGCGTTATGGAGCAAAGAATGAAAAAGCCGTCCGCGCCAGTGTGGCAAACGGTATCCTGCTCTCTGTTCTTGTCACAATCCTTATAACCGTGGTCGGTCTGAGCACCATGAAGCCTCTGCTTCTCCTTATGAATACACCGGAGGATATTTTTGCCGATGCGTATACCTACAGCATGTTGATCTGCAGCGGAGTCGTTGCCTGTATTTTTTATAACCTGTTTTCCTCACTTCTGCGGGCCATCGGCAACAGTAAGGTTCCGTTGTTTTTCCTTGTATTTTCCGCCTGTCTGAATGTGGTGCTCGATCTGCTCCTGATCCTCTGCTTCCATATGGGTGTGGCAGGTGCTGCAATTGCAACCAATATTTCACAGGGCGTTTCTGCGGTACTGTGTCTGATCTATATTTATAAGAACGTTCCCGTGCTTTGCCCGGAGCGCACCCAGTGGCGACTTTCCGCATCAGACACGGCATATCAGATGAGAATGGGCATTCCAATGGCACTGCAGTTTTCCATTACTGCATCCGGAGCAATGGTGATGCAGGCTGCCATCAATCTGTTCGGCTCGGTGGCAGTCGCTGCCTTTACTGCTGCCAGCAAGGTGCAGAGCCTCGTAACACAGGGCATGATGTCGATGGGACAGACAATGGCAAGCTACGGCGGTCAGAACTACGGCAAGGGCGATTATCACCGTCTGGAAAAGGGCGTCCGTTCCGCTCTCCTGATCAGCGTCATCTACTCGCTGCTCGCTGCAGCTGCCGTCGGTCTGTTCCTGCGCCCGCTGCTTTCCCTGTTCTTCTCCGGAGACATCGATATAGCTTCCCTGATGCCCTGGGCAAAAACCTATATCTATATGTGTGCGGTCTTTTATATTCCGCTTTCCACGATTTTTATTTTCCGAAACATCATGCAGGGCTGCGGCTACAGCTTCCTGCCGATGATGGGCGACGTAGCCGAGCTGTTTGCCCGCATGATCACAGCACTGATCGCCATGAAGCTTGTAAGCTTTCCCCTCGCCTGCTTCTGCGATCCTGCTGCATGGGTCGGAGCGGCGCTCTTTACCGGATTTTCCTGGTTATCCGTCAAGAAAAAGCTCCGTGCTTCCCTGCTGCCGGAGGATACCAGTTCTTCCAGCGAAGCAAAATGATACCCCATTTCCTCCCACTTTGTTAAAACCTCATCCAGAATTTCTCCGTTCGTCCGGGACGTATTGTGCAGCAGTACAATCGCTCCCGGATGAACTCTTTTTAACAGCTTTGACATCGCCTCTTCGCGGGTCGGCTGTTCCTCCTGCTTCCAGTCCACATAGGCAAGGCTCCAGAAAATCGTCCGATACCCAAGCTCCTTTGCCAGCTGCAGATTGTTGTCGCTGTATTTACCCTGGGGCGGGCGGTAAAACTTCGACATCTTTTCGCCGGTTGTCTGCTCGTACAGGTCTTCCAGCTGCGCCAGCTCCTTCTGAAACTTTTCCTTTCCCATCTGGCTCATATCCGGATGATGATAGCTGTGGTTCCCGATGATATGCCCTTCCGCCCGCATCCGTTTGACCAGATCGGGATTTTTTTCCAGATAATTTCCTACAATAAAAAAAGCAGCCGGCACATGATGCTTTTTCAATGCGTCGAGAATCGCCGGCGTGTTGCCGTTTTCGTAGCCGCAGTCAAACGTCAGATACAAAACCTTTTCCGTCGTATTCTCCGCATAAAACGCATCATATTGCGCCAGCTGCTCCATATTTTCGTCCGCCACAGGCGGTTTATTGTCCTCCTGAAAGGAAAGTCCCCAGTCCTTCTGTGCAGGACGCGCCATCACCGCCTGATCCCGCACGCGCACCGTATGCCCCACACCGCTTCCGAGGCAGAACGCCATGCCGAAAATCAGACACAGGGAAAGCATCGCTTTTAATTGTTCCATTCTGTCCATGCCGTTGTCCGTCCGAGTCTTTTTATTATGTATATCGGAAAACGGCTTTTCCTATGCAGGGGATTTATCTGCTGATAATGTACTTGCAGATCGGATTTCCCTGTGCCGAAAACCGTTCCTCATACTCAGTCATGACGTTTCCTTCGTTTAAGCGCGCATCCGCGTGAAGGTCAAAGGTTTTTTCATTCAAAGTCCATCCTGCTGCTTCCACTTCTTCCAGTGCAAAATCAAACAGGGCGCGGTTGTCCGTCTTAAACTCGATCGTTCCGTCTTTTTTCAGGATTTGATCGTATCTTGCCAAAAACTGTCTGGACTCCAGGCGTCGCTTCGCGTGGCGGTCCTTCGGCCACGGATCGGAAAAATTCAGGTAAATGCGATCCAGCTCTCCCTGCGCGAAGACATTTTCCAGATCTTCTGCATCCATGCGGATCAGGCGAACGTTAGGCAGCTCTTCCTCCTCCAGCTTCTGAACCGCGCGCAGCAGCACGCTGGAATATTTTTCGATACCGATAAAGTTGATTTCCGGGTAAAGGCGCGCCATATCCATCAGGAAACGTCCCTTGCCCATGCCGATTTCCACATAAACCGGATGGTCGTTGCCAAACGCTTCTCTCCACTTCCCTTTCATCGTTTCCGGTTCGTGTACGACAAACTCGCTCTCCCCGATCATTTCCCGACAGCCTGTAATATTGCGCAATCTCATGAATTATCCTCACTGTTTTTCATTATTATTTTATTGGGTTTTTGTCTTTCTCCCACCTATGAGCAAGCTCATGTGGGCTCAGACCTTTTGACCCTGGCTTTGATACCTACGGATTGTTCCGTGCTGCGCACTCCCACAATCCTGATATCAATTTATCTTACTATATTTCGGGATAAAAAGGAAGCTTTGCATTTTGGGAATGCTGCCCGCGCCATTCGCAATACAATAGAATGCACGCTCCGCGAACATTCTATTGTCATGAATCGCGTCTTCGACGCTTTCCGCTGCTTCGCAGCTCATTTTTGCTCATAATGCGGCGCTCCCTTCGTGGCATCTCGTGGGCAAATTCTCATGCAAGCATGGAATTCTGCCCACGAGATGCCACGAGGGAACTGTAGTATAAATTTTAAAAAATTTTGAATTTTGCTGTTCTGCCCTTAAAATCTGTCTGGAAATAGTGTATGATGTTACTATCTTTCAATAAAGGACGGTACATTACATGAAATTTTTCCAGAAAAGATCCTTCTTTTCTTTTATGATAGCACTTGGAGTCGGCGCCAATCTGTTTTGTGGCGCTGTTTTAACGGCTCGCGCCGAGGTCATCGATTACCAGGCGCTGGCGGAGGCCAACCTTTCGATCCCGGTTGAGAGCAACGAAATCAAAAACTGGCCGGAGGGTCCGATCCTCAATGCTCGCTCCGCGATTTTGATGGATGCGGACAGCGGTGCAATCCTTTATGCCAAAAATATCCACGAAAAGCTCTATCCCGCCAGCACAACCAAGATTCTGACTGCCTATATCGCGCGTCAGAACAGCGAATTAAATGAGATGATCGAATATTCCGATACCGCGGTGCACAGCATCGACTGGCGAAGTGATTCCAACATCGGCATCAAAGCCGGTGAAGCGATCACGATGGAACAATCCCTCTACGGTCTGCTGGTGGGCTCCGGCAGTGAATGCGGCAATGCCATCGGCGAACATATCAGCGGCAGTATGGAAGCGTTTGTAGATTTAATGAACCAAACCGCAAAGGAGCTCGGCTGCACGGATTCCAATTTCGTCAATACCAATGGCAAGCATGATGACAATCACTATACCTCCACCCATGACCTCGCTCTGATCGGGCAAAAGTTTTTCTCCGATGACGTGCTTTGCCGCATGTCTGACACGGTAAGCTACAAAATCCCGGCGAGCGCAACGCTGTCACAGGATCTGATTCCGAACAGCAAAAACAAGCTGCTGCCCGGTAAAACCTACGCTTACGAATATCTCGTCGGCAGTAAGACCGGCTACACCGCAAACGCTCGCTCTAACCTCGTTTCCTGCGCCCAGAAAGACGGGCTGAAGCTGATCTGCGTCGTTATGATGGAGGAGTCCCCGCAGCAGTTCAAGGATACGATAAGCTTATTTGATTACGGTTTCAGCAACTTTTCTTCTGTTACAGCATCCAAAGAAGACACCACCTATCAGGTAAAAAACGGCGACCTGTTCGCAAATACGTTCAATCAGTCCAACATCCTTTCTATCGACCCGGATGCGAAAGTTCTCCTTCCGGATACGCTCACCTTTGCCGATCTGGATTCCGAGCTGAGCTATGATAACCTGAAGAATGGACAGGCCGCTGTCATCCACTACTCCTACGAAGGTCAGGATCTCGGCAGCGCGCCGATCCTCTTTTCCAGCATAACGCCCTTTGATTTCAGTGCAGAACCGGTTTCTGAAACGGAAAGCGCAGCCATCGCAACAGCGGATGGCTCTTCCAAGGCAGATGCGAACAGCGTACAAAGCAGCGCTTCTAATGCGCAAAGCAGCACAGACAGCTCCGGCACGGATGGCAATGCGAATGCTTCCAGTGCAAACGGTTCCTCCGGCACACAGGGCGCCACGAGCGCGCAGGCTGGCACCGCAGCGTCTGAATCCGTCGCTTCCACAACTTCTCCGACCGCAGTTTCCACACCGGGGGGAAATGTTATTTTCTTAAACGTCCGTAAAATTTTGCTTGCAGTCAGCATTGTCGCGGTTATCCTGATCGTCATTCTGGTGATCCGTTCCATTCTGATCGGACACAGCCGCAATCGCAAGCGCCGCGATATCATGAAACGACACCGCAGCCGCAAAGATGAAATCATCGACTTCGACCGTTACACCGATCCCTTCGCGTAAGACACAGGACGGGATGCACAAAAATGCCGCAGACCATTTCTTTTGAAACCGGTCTGCGGCGTTTTTTTCGTATTATTTTATTATATGGGCTCCCCGGCGTGTCTCCGATGTCAGCCCCCCGCCTCACCGTTTCCCGAGCTTTTCCTGCGCTTCGCGGTGTCTGTGCTCCTTACGCAGCTGGCGGATGTGATCTTTTCTCTCCAGCAGGGCGGCAACCTCTTTCTCTCCGACCAGCTTCGTCGTCTTGACGGCGTAAACCATGTCATCTTCCGCTTTTTTCACGCGGATTTTTCCTTTCATCCAACCGTGCTTATCGCACCACGACAGGCTGTAATAGTGCTTGCCGTTTGGCGAGAACCAGCGGACTTTTTTGCGAAGGTTATGATGGCACAGATAACATCTGGTGGAAAGAACCTCTTTATCCGCCATCAACGCCTCCTTATCCGGAAACGGTCGGGAAATATATTTTGCATAATTATCGAATACGACATGCACCTCGCTGCGGTGGTTTTCCGGCAGCTGGAACGTGTCGAAGGAAATCCGCTGCAGTGCAATCGGGTCTTTGATCATCTGAAATACCCGTGCGGTATACACCGCGTCGCTGATCGCCCGGTGAAATGGAATATCCTTTGGAATCTGCAGATAATCTACTGCATATTCCAGGCTCCTTCGCACCTTCTGATCTTCGTAGGCGATGGAAAACAGCTTCTGAATATCATAGAACCGGACAGGTCCTTTTCCGAGGGGCTCCATACCGAAAAACCGCATATTTTTCTGAAGCTCCGTCAGATCCTGCGGTCCCCAGGTACCGAACATGAAATCCTCGCCACACCACGCCAGAAAGTCCTTCATCACGACATCAAATGTCCGACATCCGGAGAGATCTTTCATATGGATGCCGATCAGCTTTTCTGTAATATGGTGCATGGTATCATAAACCTGCGGACGGATCAGCTCCTCAAAGGTATCCACAATTTCCATCCGGCTGTTTAATTTTACCGCACCGATCTCAATAATTTCAAACGTAAGCAGTCTGTTGCGGGCATCGCGGCTGTCAGACGCCTGATTCCATTCCAGATCCAGAACCACATAATCCATTGATCGTTCCTCCGCCCACTACAATATCGCCATCATAAAGTACAACCGACTGTCCGCAGGTAATTGCCCTCTGGGGCTCGTCAAAGACCAGATGAATGCTGTCCGGTCCGGTGATCTCTGCGTTCGCCCACTGCTCCTGGTGACGGTAACGGATTTTCGCTTTGATGCGCTGCGTGCCCGTCGGCACCTCACCGCTGATCCAGTGGAAATCTTTCGCCGTCAGCTCTTTTGACCACAGATCCCGGTCGCGTCCAAGGACTACCGTATTGGTCTTTGGATCGATCCTGCACACATACATCGGCTCATGCAGGGCTAGTCCCAGCCCTTTGCGCTGTCCGATCGTATAGCAGATAATTCCCTTATGCTGCCCCAGCACATGTCCTTCCTGATCTACGAAATTGCCCGGCTCAAAGCTTTTGCCGGTGTATCGTTCAATAAATCCGGCATAATCTCCGTCCGGTACAAAGCAGATATCCTGACTGTCATGCTTGCGCGCATTGATCAGTCCCTGTTCTTCCGCCATTTCCCGGATCTGCGGCTTCGTCATGCCGCCCAGGGGGAACAGCGTATGTGCAAGCTGCTCCTGCGTCAGGCTGTAGAGCACATAACTCTGGTCTTTCTTTTCATCGATGGCTTTTTTCAGGAGGAACTTTCCGTCCTGTTCTTCGATTCGGGCATAGTGTCCGGTTACAACGTAATCGTAATCCAGCTCCTTTGCCCGCTTCATCAACTTCTCGAACTTCATATAACGGTTACAGTCGATACACGGATTCGGGGTGAATCCGTTTTCATAGGCACAGACAAAGCGGTCCATGATCTGTGTGCCGAAATCTTCCGTAAAATTGAACACGAAATACGGAATGCCCAGCTGACGTGCAACGCTTCTTGCGTCCTCCACGTCATCTAACGAACAGCAGGTATGCCCTTTTCGTTCGCAGCTGTCCTCTCCGGCAAACAGGCGCATCGTAACGCCCATACAATCATATCCGTCCCGCTTCATCAGCCATGCCGCAACGCTCGAATCTACGCCGCCGCTCATGGCAATCATCGCCTTTTTCATTCTCTGTCTCCGTTCTTTTTATTCCTGCCCTGCCTCTCCCGGAACTTTCCAGCTCATGCTTCTCAGGCTCAGGGCCAGTGTTGTCGTATTATGCAGCAGCGCGGATGTCGTAGGCTGAATCAGCCCGGTCACACCGGCTGCAATTAAACTGCCGTTGATGCCAAGGATTGCACGGTAGTTGACATGAATCCGACGCATCATTTCTTTGCTTAAGCGGCACAGGTAAACCAGCTCCTGCAGGCTGTCCGCACCGACTGTAATATCCGCAATTTCCCGCGCAAGCTCCGAACCGTCGCTGATCGCAATACCAACATCCGCTGCGGAAAGCGCCGGGGAGTCGTTGATTCCGTCGCCGACCATGACTACCCTGCGTCCGGCTTCTTTTTCCTGCTGGACAAAGTTCGCCTTGTCCTCCGGCAGAACTTCCGCATGGTATTCGTCCACGCCGATCTGTTTTGCGATCGCCGCTGCTGTTCGCTCGCTGTCGCCAGTCATCATGACGATTTTTGTAAAGCCTTCCCGTTTCAGCTCGCGGATAATCTGTTTTGCCTCTTCACGCACCGGATCCTCAATGCAGAGCACTGCTTCCAGTACGTTGTCAACTGCCAGATACAGATGGGAATACTGCAGCGGCAGCTCATCGAAACGCTGCTGATATTCCGGACGGATCCGGCACTTCTCATCTTCAAATACAAAGTGAGCGCTGCCGATTACCACACGCTTTTCTCCAACATAAGAGGCAATGCCATGTGCAACGATATATTCCACCTTGGAATGTACTTCCTCATGTTCCAGATTACGCTCTGCCGCTGCACGCACAACCGCCTTTGCCATCGAATGAGGAAAATGCTCCTCCAGACATGCTGCCAGACACAAAAGATCGTCTTCCTTTTCCTCACCGAATGCGATAACAGAATGCAGTGTAGGCTGCGCTTTGGTCAGCGTACCGGTCTTATCGAATACGATGGTAGAAGCCTCGGAAAACGCTTCCAGATATTTTCCGCCCTTTACGGTGATCTTCGCTGCGTTTGCTTCCCGGATCGCTGTCAGGACAGTCAGGGGCATCGCAAGCTTTAATGCGCAGGAAAAATCAACCATCAGTACGGATAACGTTCTGGTAACATTTCTTGTAAGCAGCCATGTAAGACCGGTTCCAAGGAAGGTGTAGGGAACCAGCCTGTCCGCCAGATGCTCCGCACGTCCTTCTACTGCGGACTTGAGCTTTTCGGAATCCTCGATCATCGTAACGATCTTTTCGTAGCGGGTCGAGCCGGAAACCGCCTTGACCTCAATCGTCAGCTCGCCCTCTTCCACAACGGTTCCGGCATAAACGAATCCTCCCTTTTCCTTGCGGACAGGCTCGGATTCACCGGTCATGGAAGCCTGATTGATCATCGCTTCGCCGTCTGCCACTACGCCGTCAAACGGAATGACGTTGCCGACATGGATCACGATATGGTCACCCGGCACAACGGATGCAGAATCCACAAGGATTTCCTGATCCCGGGTCTTTATCCACACTTTGCCGACATTTAACGACATGCTGCGCGCCAGATCACCGACAGACTTTTTATGTGTCCACTCCTCGAGGATTTCACCGAGCCCAAGCAGGAACATAACCGATCCTGCGGTCTGGCAGTCCCGCCGCAGAATTGATACGGTAATCGCTGTCGCATCCAGAACCGGGACTTCCAGTTTTCCTTTGGAAAGGCATAGGACGCCTTCTTTTACATAACGGAAAGCTTTCCATATAGTATACACATTTCTGATCGGTAAGGGAAGCATGTATTTTGTAAATAACCGTTTTGCCACATGCCCGATCAGTTTTTCTTTATACTCTACATTCAGCGCACGTCCCGAACTGGAACGGACGGAATCCGGCAGCTGAACGTCTTCATAATGAAAGCTTTTCAGCGCCTCCATCAGTTCTTTTAATTCGCCGTCATACTCGATCACCGCATCCTGCGTCTGCTCGTATACGGTCGCTTTTGTCACACCTGGCTGTGCTTCCAGAAAATACTGTAGGGTGTCCGCCTGGTCAAAGCTCATTCTGGACTGCCCCATATGCACCCGGATTCGCCCGGGAATTTTGTGTTTGATTTTAAAGTTCATTTTTTCCGCTCATTTCTGCGCACGCTTTTTGCGCATGTCGAGTTTGTGTCA
>ERZ1673748.3197-NODE-3197-length-10809-cov-49.126651_pt1 | contig 10809 bp, 9 predicted proteins | sample MGYA00580196_ERZ1673748 | MGnify/ENA primary metagenome ERZ1673748 (study PRJEB41218, sample SAMN15661796) | gut metagenome | host: Homo sapiens | place: Canada: London | collected 2015-08-20/2019-03-30 | study: EMG produced TPA metagenomics assembly of...
CGTAACCGCTGACGAAAGGTTCAAGATGGGACTTCTTCTGGTGTTGGAGTAAAGCCTGCTTCACTCTTTTTTCAAATCCCATGCCCCTGCTTCCTAAGCACCGGCATGGTGTATATCTTCACCAAAAGCGGTATCACCATGATAAACCATACAAGCGGCTCTGCTACTATCACTCCTGTATAGCCAAGCAGTGGCACAAGTGTAAATGCAATAATTATCTTTCCCACCATCTCAAGTGAGCTTGATACAAGCGGCGTAATCTGCTCTCCAAGCCCCTGCATTGCATTTCGCACTATACATATAACAGCGGTCACATAATAAAACAGAGTGTCAAATTTGAGATAATTTGTGGCATTTTTTATAATAATAGGATTATTAGTGCCTGTTACAAGCTTCACCAGCCACGGGCCTATAGTGTAGCTTGCGATAATTGCCATCGTACACCATATGCAGGTATAGAATATTGCCAGTTTTATGCCCTTTTTCACTCTGTCTACTTCTCCCGCTCCTATATTCTGCCCGCAGAAGGTCGCCATGGTCTGTCCGAACACGGTAAACATGACCATGAATATCTCCGATATCTTTCTGGCAGCCGTGTGAGCTACTATAATATCCTGTCCCAGTCGGTTTATGGCGGTCTGCAGGGTCAGCGAGCCTATATTTACCAGCGAACTCATAAATGCCATAGAAAGACCTGCCTTAAGCATTGTCATTTTCATCACGGCTATTACTTCAGGAGTCATATTATTCTTGCTGCCTTTACCTTCTGCGCCTTCGATATCACAATTTTCGCCGCATAATTTCATGCTTCTTCGCAGTAAATGACTGTCAAATAAATCACTGCGGGACAATCTCAAAAGCTCATATCTTTTTACCATATATACATAGCACACAATAAACGCAATAACCTGTGCAAGTACAGTGGCAATCGCAGCACCCGCCACTCCTGCCTTCAGTACGACCACAAAGAAAATATCACCTGCCATATTCAGACAGACCGAGACGGCTAATATGACAAGCGGCGTAACTGTATCGCCCAGTGCCCTGAGTGCCGCCGCACATGCATCATACAAAAATGTCGCTACAAGCCCTGCTATTATAATAAAAATATATGACACAGCCATTCCCATCAAATCATTTGATACATTTAAAAATCCAAGAATCTGACGCAAAAATAACAGGCACAATACCGTTATAGCAAGCGCTATTATGCATCCCATTTTAATTGACAGAGCAAACGATTTCTTTACACCGGCGTAGTCCCTTGCACCAAATTTCTGGGCTGTTATTATGGCAAATCCATTAGCTAAGCCCATCAAAAAGCCTATCATCAGATTGCTGAGTGTCGTGGTGGCTCCGACTGCTGCCAGTGAGTTTTCTCCCAGATATGATCCGACTATTCTCGTGTCAACTATACTGTATGTGAGCTGGAGTATATTTGCCATAAATATTGGAATGGCAAATGCCAGTATGAGTCTTGATGGTTTTCCTTTTGTAAGGTCTTTCATGTATGTATATCCTCGTATATTTCAAAATATTTTCATCAATATATTAGCAGATAAATTTTAAAATTCAATCTTTTTAATCGGTAATATAATCATTTCTGATCATACTAAAATATAAACAACAATATATAGTTTATATACACTATATTTATACACATATAATTTATATGCATTCTGTTTACATGTATTGAATTTATACGTATCATATGTTATATATACACTGTAGAGAGGTGGATAAAAATATGCCGATGCTTTTACCAATATGGTTTCAGTAGATGTTAATGCATATGCCAAAGCTTAAGGCTCATTAGATATCTGCATTATAATTTGGAGAAAAGATGAACAACGATATAAAATACAAGCTGGCCAATGCCATGAAAGAATGCATGTTTTCCTCTACTGTCGAGAAAATTACGGTTAAGGAAATCTGCGATACATGTGGTGTGACCAGACAAACCTTTTACAGAAATTTTCAAGACAAATATGACCTGATAAACTGGTATTTTGATAAGATACTGATTGAATCCTTCCACCAGATGGGTGAGGGCAGTACCGTGTACGAAAGCCTTGTTAAAAAATTTGAATATATCCGGATGGAGCAACTTTTCTTTAAGGCTGCTTTTAAAAATGATGAGCAGAACAATCTAAAGGAGCATGATTTTAAGCTGATTCGTCAGTTTTATATTGACCAGATTGAGGGAAAAAGCCACCGGAAAATATCCGACAAGCTATTGTTCCAGCTTGAAATGTACTGTCAGGGTTCTGTCTTTATGACAACACAGTGGGTGCTTGGCAATAAAAACTTTACCCCTCAGGAGCTTGCCGGACTGCTCGCTGATGCTATGCCAAAGGAGCTTTCCGACGTATTTCGCGAGGTAAACCTGATATAATTCAAGGTAATATTCAGAACCATTTAGAACAAGTATCGTGCGTTTTAAAAAATGTGCACGGTAGTCTTAATAGTTATATCAGCGTTAAAAATCCGGGAATGCTGTCAATTGACAGTTCCCGGATTTTTACATCCCTGTAAGCTGTTGCAGAATTACATAATCTTACGGAAAAGAGCCTTCAAATCCTCAACACTTGCATCCTTTGGATTTCCAGGTGCACATGCATCCGCGTGAGCAGACTCTGCGAGGAAGTCTAAGTCATCCTCCTTAATAGCTTCAAGCTTTGTTGGGATTCCTACATCTACAGAGAGCTGCGCTACAGCATCGATTGCAGCCTTTCTGTACTCCTCTACAGACATATCATCTACGCCCTTTACTCCCATTGCGCGGGCAATTTCACGATATTTTTCGCCTGTGCAGTCTGCATTGTACTCCATTACGATTGGAAGCATCATAGCACATGCTACTCCGTGTGGTGTATCATAAACAGCTCCGAGTGTATGAGCCATTGAATGAGCGATTCCAAGACCTACATTTGAGAATCCCATTCCGGCAATGTACTCTCCAAGTGCCATGCCCTCACGTCCCTCTTTTTCATTGGCAACTGCACTTCTTAAGGATCTTGCAATAATCTCTATTGCTTTGAGATGGAACATGTCTGTCATCTCCCAGGCAGCCTTTGTTGTGTAGCCCTCGATAGCATGTGTTAGTGCGTCCATACCTGTTGATGCTGTAAGTCCCTTTGGCATTGATGACATCATGTCCGGGTCTACGATTGCGATGATTGGCATGTCATGTGGGTCCACACATACAAACTTTCTCTTTCTCTCTACATCTGTGATGACATAGTTGATTGTAACCTCTGCTGCTGTTCCTGCTGTTGTAGGTACTGCAATGATAGGAACACAAGGCTTCTTTGTAGGTGCAACCCCCTCTAAGCTTCTTACATCCTCAAACTCCGGGTTTGCGATGATGATACCGATTGCCTTTGATGTATCCATAGAAGAGCCGCCTCCGATTGCAATGAGGTAATCAGCTCCTGATTTCTTAAATGTCTCTACGCCATGCTTTACGTTGTCGATTGTTGGATTTGGCTTAATCTCTGAGTAAAGCTCATATTCCAATCCGTTCTTATCAAGGATATCTGTTACCTTTGCTGTAACCCCAAATTTGATTAAGTCAGGGTCAGAGCATACCAGTGCTTTTTTAAAGCCATGCGCCTTTGCCTCTGTTGCAATCTCCTGGATTGCACCTGATCCGTGATAAGATGTCTCGTTTAACATGATTCTGTTAGCCATAGTGTAAAATCTCCTTCCAATTTTAAAAAATACTCCTAAAAAACTCTGCCGATAAATTCTTATAACTTATCTACCTGACTATATTTTAACAAAGTATTAAACGAGATGTAAGTTACAAACCAGCCAATGTGTAACATACCTGTTGCAATATGTAACCTGCCAGTTACCTATATGTATCCCACCGGTTGCCAATCAGATCTTAGAGCTGTCTGTTATGACCTTCTTAAGCTCTCTTGCTGCCGCACTGATCGGGTGATGTATATCATATACCATACATATATTTCTCTGCGGTATCTCCTCCTCCAGAGCTATCTCTACAATCTCGCGATTTGCTATCGCAGCCTCTGCCATAGGCTTTGGCATAAAGGCAAGACCAAGCTCACTTTTCACAAGTGGCAGTATCTGATCTGTCGTTGCGGTCTCTGTATCAGGCGCAAATTCAAGTCCGTGTGACATAAAAAATCTGTTAAAAAACTGAAATGTCATGGTCTCCCGCCCCAGTCCGATAAGCGGATAATTATGCAGCTCCTTTAATGACAGAGTCTGGCTTCCGAGTGCAGTAAAGGTGGTACCACCCACGAGAATCTCCTGGAACGAGCCAAGCTTTATCATCTTAAGAGGGGCCTCCACCTCAACCGGTGTCGATACAACCGCAAAATCAATCATGCCGTTTTTTACGGCATTTATAGCCTGTGGGGTGGAGTGATTATATATCTTAAGCCTGATACCCGGATATGCCATGTGAAAAGTCTTTAGCCTGTCAAGCAGATATATGTTTAGAGCTGTCTCACTGGCTCCTATTGATACGCTTCCGTGTGACAGTCCTGTGCTGTCTGACAGCTCCTCCTCCGCAGCAAGTATCTGTGACATCGCTGCAGATACATGAGCGTACAAACGCTCTCCCTCCGGTGTGAGCTGCACACCTCTGTTATTTCTGATAAAAAGTATGCTGTTTATCTGCTGCTCTAAGTTGTTCATGGCGCGGGTTACATTCGGCTGGCTGTTTCCGAGCGCCCTCGCAGCCTTTGTGAAATTGCAGTATTTTGCAACATAATAAAATATCTTGTAGTACTCAAAATTTATATCCATATTTAAAGCCTCCTTTTTATTATCGTTTTACCGGTCATTTTTCCGATAATACACAGATACTAATGATATAATAATATGATATTTCAATTATATCAATTATACTTTTTACTTATTATAATCATAATTGTATAATCATAAATGCTCAAAAGAGAAATATTGATTATATATATAAGAAAAGGACGTGTTTCAAATGAGTGAAAAGACAATGTTTCCAAGAGAAGACCATACAGAAATGCTGTTTCAGAAGATACTAAACGATCCATGGGCGTGTGACAGGCTTATGGAAACCTTCAATGAAAATCTGGTTTACAACGATGAATTTGATGTATCACTTCCGGCAGAAAAATTTGCTAAAGCTCTCTTCAATGCATATACCAACCGCGATCTTTCCGCACTGCTTATGTGTCTGTGCAACAACACCGTATTTGATCTGCTGCGCAATTCATATATCATACCGTACAGGTTCAATGCCGACGGACATCAAAATCCGATAATCATGACCGATGAGCACGGAAATCCGCTGCCCGAGTATAAACACATATCTCACGACAAGAACTATATACATTTTCACGAAATATACAACGATATGCCAGACAAAAAGGATATCTACTACGCACAGGCTTACCGCTACAGCCACACATATGATACCGAGCATATGACTCCCACGCAGCAGGTCATTGTAAAGCATGACGGAATACTCTTGATACGAGAGCTTCCCGATACCGTAAAACTCAAGGAGACTGAGGCTGAGGCTTACTCTGCTGTATGGGATCTGATGATACAGATTGAAAAGGAGCTTCCTATGGCATATGTTTTTTACGGTCAGGACTCTCTTGTGGAAAATGACAAGCGGTATGATGAAATTGGTATTTTCCTGCGAAGCTCTCATTTCCTAAAAAATCTTGAAAAACATGTACAAAAGGCCGAGGCGATAATTTATGGCAGATAACAGCTACACAGATATCATGGAAAAAAATCATATGGAAATCCCCTGGCATGATTATGCCAGACAGGATGGAAATATACTCATAGATAAGGCGGGACTGATTGAAAAAGCCTCTGTAATCGGACGTGTCGGACTCATCATGCTCTCCTGCGGCACAGGAGCCTGGCGTGTGAGAACCTCCATGAACCGGCTCTCAAAGGTGCTTGGTGTCACATGTACAGTGGATGTCGGACTTATGTCAATCGAGTTTAATTGTTTTGACGGCACTGACTGTATATCGCAGTCACTCAGCATAGCAAACACAGGTGTAAACACATCAAAGCTCTATCGCATGGAGCAGTTTGTCGACAATTTTCCTAACGAGGAAGCTCATCTGACCGGCGAAGAAATTCACCGGCGACTTGATGAGATTGAACAGATTCATGCCATTTACTCCCCTGCAAGGCTTGGACTTGCAGCAGCTATAGCATGCTGTGCCTTCACATTTTTGCTCGGAGGAGGTCCTATTGAAATGATACTGGCATTTGTAGCAGCCGGCATCGGAAATCTCATACGTACAAAGCTTATAAAACATCATTTTACTTTGTTCCTAAATATAGCGGTATCAATTTCTGCCTCATGCTTCATATATGCGGCATTTTTAAAAATTGCAGAAATGGCTTTCAATGTACCATCAATTCACGAAGCCGGATACATCTGTTCTATGCTCTTTATCATACCCGGATTTCCGTTTATCACAAGCGGAATCGACCTGGCAAAGCTGGATCTTCGCTCCGGTCTTGAACGCCTTGCCTATGCAATAATAATAGTCATGGTAGCCACGATGTTTGCATGGATTATGGCGCTGCTTCTGCAGCTTAAGCCTATGGACTTTGAAGATTTGGATCTGGGCCCCGTACTACATCTAATCCTGAGGCTTATAATGAGCTTCTTCGGTGTGTTTGGATTCTCAATCATGTTCAACAGTCCAGCTCCCATGGCTGCAACAGCCGCACTTATCGGTGCCATAGCAAATTCACTGCGGCTAGAGCTGGTAGACCTGACAGGTATGCCTGCTCCTGCTGCTGCATTTGCCGGAGCTCTCACAGCAGGGCTTCTCGCATCATTTATCAAGGAAAACAACGGATATCCGAGAATATCCCTTACTGTTCCATCCATAGTCATAATGGTTCCGGGACTTTATCTGTATCGGGCTATATACAATTTCGGCATAATGGCACTTTCGGATGCTGTTTCATGGTTTGCATCAGCAATCATGATTATCATTGCACTGCCGCTCGGACTCATCTTTGCAAGAATACTAACTGATAAGACGTTTAGGTATTGCACGTAACAGAATCATACACATTATAAGCAGACTTGTTTTATACCATTCAAATTTCGGACAGCACAAGCTCTGCACCAACATCCAAATATTAAACTTAAAAAACAAGGAGGCATTCATCATGCTTACAGCAGTTACAGGAATAAACTGGGGAGACGAGGGAAAGGGTCGTGTCATCGACCTTCTCGCAGAACATGCGGATATCGTAGTCCGCTATCAGGGTGGTAACAATGCAGGACACACAGTAGTTAATAAACAGGGAAAATTTGTCTTAAATCTGCTTCCATCCGGAATACTTCATCCAGATGTAGTATGTGTGCTCGGTGACGGAATGGTTATTGACCTAAACCATCTGTCCAATGAAATTGCACAGATCAGAACACAAGATGTATCTGTTTCACCAAAAAACCTGAAATTATCAACAAGAGCCACAATTTCAATGCCGTGGCATAAAATACAGGATGAGCTTGAGGAAGAGCGCCTTTCAAAGTCCGGAGCAGCCTTCGGCTCTACCAAACGCGGTATTGCCTATGCATACAGCGATAAATACCGTAAAAAAACAATCCGTCTCGGTGATTTACTCCACTTAGACGAAGAGAATGTACAGGCCAGACTTAAAACCATGCTAGAAGCTAAAAACCTTGAGCTTGCAGGCTGCTATCATCAGGAGCCTATGTCTCTGTCAGCTCTTTTGTCATGGTGCAGGCAGAAGGCTGCAAAATATGCACCTTATATCACAGATACCGGTGCATTCCTTGAGGATGCACTATCAAAGGGAAAGCGTGTTGTACTTGAAGCACAGCTTGGTGCAATGAGGGATATAGACTATGGTATTTTCCCATATACTTCAAGCTCCTCCACCATCTCAGCTTACGGTCCTATAGGTGCCGGTATCCCCGGTGCCTCATTAGATCATGTGGTCGGTGTACTAAAGGCATACTCTACCTGTGTCGGAGCCGGACCATTTGTCGCAGAAAAAGCTATGAACGGTGAATGGACTGAAATGGTCCGCAAGTATGGGGGCGAATATGGTGCTGCCACTGGAAGACCACGTCGTGTGGGTCCATTTGATGCCGTTGCAAGCCGCTATGGTCTAAAATGCCAGCATGCCGACAAAATCGCACTGACCAAGCTAGATGTCCTGAGCATCATGGATCAGATTCCTGTTATCACAGGATATCAGTATAAAAATGCTGTAACAAACGTCTTTGACCCTACCGAAAATCTCGAAAAATATACCCCGGTAGTCAAAATGCTGCCGGGGTGGAAAACCGATATATCAAATTGCAGGTCATATGATGAGCTGCCAGTAAATGCTAAGCGCTACATAAACTTCCTTGAGGACATGCTAAGACACGAAATACAATTTGTCTCAGTCGGAGCTGAGAGAAATCAATATCTTCTCAATGGTAAGTGGCTGTAATTGCCTTTAACATGCTTTAACCGACCTTTGCCTTGCTCTTCTTAGTAGCTGCCTCTGTCATCGCATACGGGTCAAGCACCACATCAAACTGCTTTTCCTTCATAAGTCCGTGCTTTAAAAGCAGCTTCTGGCAGCGCTCCTCATTTGCGGTTATTCCGATTATGCAGTTGTCTGTAAGTGTGTCTACAGCATGTGTGAGTGTGCTTATCGAATCAAAAAGATTATAGAATTGATTCCGGGATTCTAAAAAAATACTATATTATTTTTCTGATTTACTAAGATATTGTATACACGAATGTGCTGCCACATTTCCTTCTCCGACAGCCTTCGTATACTGGTATGGCCTGCCCGTGCAGTCTCCCGCCGCAAAACAGCCTGCTACATTTGTCTGTTGGGCTCTATCCACCAATATATGTCCGTTTTCTATTTCAAGCTGGGGCATAAGCTTTGATGGTGCGATGGCGTTCCTGAGGCAGAATACTCCGTCTACGCTCTCAGTCTTTCCGCTTCGAAGCGTAATTCCTTCCACAAATGAGTCTCCGATTAATGCTATAGGTGCATCCTTTGATATCTTTACATTTGGAAGCTCTATTTCGCTGTCATTATAGGTTGGGAAATACAATACCTCTGCTGCAAGATCCGCAAGATATTTTACCTCATGCTCATACTTTTTGTCATTGCATATGACAGCTATCCTTTTATCCTTGTAAAACATACCATCACAGGTGGCACAGTAGCTGAGCCTCTTTCCAAGCAGCTCATCCTCCCTGTCCAGCTGCTTTGCAGACATTACACCCATGCAAAGTATGAGAGTCCTTGCCTCATACATCTCATTGTCTGCAAGCACCATAAAGCCGTTTCCTGCAGGCATGATATTGGTCACAGTCTTTTCTGTTATATCAATTCCCGCAGCTCTCCTATGAGCGTCAAAGCGTTCAAACAGCTCCTGTCCGCTTATCTGTGGAAATCCGGGATAGTTTGTGATTTTCTCTGCCTTTTGCACCTTTTCGCTTAGGTTCTTCGAACCAAACCAGATAAAATCCTTTTTATATGTTTTTAAATTCAGGGCTGCCGACAGTCCGGCAGGACCTGTTCCTATTATTATACTATCATACATGCTATGCTCCTTGTACCAAATGTTTGTATATATTTAGACCTTATATATTGTGGGACACTAAGGTATACATCGAATTGCATGCAAGCATGCATCGATGATATCTTTTGACCCTTTAATCATATTATATTATTGTGACGTCACATACAGTGTGCCTTCAATGCTTCGATATACTCCCTTGCATATCGCGAGAGTACCACACCCTTTCTGCTGATAATGCCTATCCTCATATACTCATCCACATCAAGTGGCTTTGATATAATATTCCTTCCATTCAGCTCCGCGGAAATCACTCCTGAGCACACTGTGTAGCCATTTAAGCCAATTATCAGATTAAAAAGTGTAGCTCTGTCTCTTACCCTGATATTCTTTCTGCTGTCAAGAGTGCTGACAAACTCCTCCGAAAAATACTGTGAATTGTACTCTCCCTGCTCATACGTCAGGTACGGATAGTCCTGCAGATCATCCATCGTGATGCTCTTTTTTGAAGCAAGCGGGTGACTGTCACATATGAATACATGCGGTGTGGCTGTAAAAAGCTCTGTGAACTCGAGTTCATTACGCTTTAGCATCTTTGAAAGCACCTCCGTATTCTTGGAGCTTAGATATATGACTCCCAGCTCACTCTTTAAATTCGTGACATCCTCAATAATTTCATGAGTCTGCTCCTCCCTGATGGTAAAATCATACTGATATGCATCAAACTTTCTGATTACATCCACAAATGCATTCACCGCAAAGGAATAGTGCTGACACGATACCGCAAAGTGCGGCTTACTCACCACATCATCCTTGTAGATGCCCTCTATGAGATCCACCTGCTCGAGCACCTGTCTGGCATGACCGAGAAAACTCTCACCCTCTTCTGATAGTATCACTCCCTTGTTCGTCCTGATGAAAATAACTATCTGCATCTCTTTTTCCAGATCATGTATAGCGCTGGTCACAGTGGGCTGCGAGACAAAAAGCTGCTTTGCAGCCTCTGTTATATTGCCGCATTCTGCCACTGTCACCACGTATTTTAATTGTTGCAGAGTCATGCTCATTCTCCTCCGGTTACATATCGAAATATTATTTTACACATTAAATGTCTTACATCGCTTAAGCCATCTCGAAGCTATTACTGTAAACCTAGTGTTACTGTATACCGATAATCTTTCTCAGTATCTCACCCAACAGCTTTCCGAGCATAAGCGGAATGACAACAAGCACCACATACC
>ERZ1673748.3205-NODE-3205-length-10791-cov-3.781949_pt1 | contig 10791 bp, 10 predicted proteins | sample MGYA00580196_ERZ1673748 | MGnify/ENA primary metagenome ERZ1673748 (study PRJEB41218, sample SAMN15661796) | gut metagenome | host: Homo sapiens | place: Canada: London | collected 2015-08-20/2019-03-30 | study: EMG produced TPA metagenomics assembly of...
TCTTAAACCCCGGCTCCTGCTCGGGCTTTCGCGCGACCTGCGGACTGGTTGATATTTCGCCCGCCGGGATACTAACAAATATTTTACACATAAATTGACATGGAGCGACGCAACTTGTCATTGACATTGCACAGATAAAATGGTAATCTAATTATAGCGTGTAGGTGCGGGTTATCCGCATTTAACATAAGGCAGATACGTTTTTTCGCACTGCCGAAAATTTAAACCATGGAAGGAAGAATAGAGTATGACCGAGTATGAAAGATGGCTTAGCGTCGAACTGGACGATCCCGACTTGAAAGAAGAGCTGCTTTCCGTTAAGGATCAGCCCGAGGAGATAAACGACCGTTTTTACAGAGACCTTGCCTTCGGCACCGGCGGCCTTCGCGGTGTCATTGGCGCAGGCACGAATCGCATGAACGTCTACACGGTGCGCAAGGCGACACAGGGCCTTGCAAACTACCTGAATAAGCACAACACGGAGGGTAAGCCCCTTTCCGTTGCCATTGCACACGACAGCCGCAACAAGGGCGTGCTGTTCTCCAAAGAGTCCGCAGCGGTGCTCGCCGCAAACGGCATCAAGGCGTACCTCTACCCGCAGCTCATGCCGACCCCGGCGCTGTCCTTCGCTGTGCGTCACCTGCACTGTGATGCAGGCATCTGCGTTACCGCAAGCCACAACCCGGCAAAGTACAACGGCTATAAGGCCTATGGCAACGACGGTTGTCAGGTAACGGAAGGCATGGCAGACGGCATTATGGCGGAGATCGAAGCGCTCGATATTTTCGCGGACGTGAAGAAAATCCCGTTTGAGGAGGCGCTCGCTTCCGGCAAGGCGGAATATATTGGAGAAGAGACCGTCAACGCGTTCATCGACGCGGTTTACGGCGTGAGCATCCTCGGTAAGCCGGCGGATAACCTCAAGCTCGTCTACACCCCGCTCAACGGCAGCGGCAAAATGTGCGTGCTGCGCATCCTCGACCGCATCGGCGTGAAGGATATCACCGTTGTGCCGGAGCAGAGCGAGCCGGACGGCAACTTCCCCACCTGCCCGTACCCGAATCCGGAAATCCGCGAAGCACTCCAGAAGGGCCTTGATCTCTGCAAGACTGTAAAGCCCGACTTGCTGCTTGCGACCGATCCGGACTGTGACCGCGTAGGTATCGCCGTCAACCAGCACGGCGAGTATGTGCTCATGACCGGCAACGAAGTGGGCATTCTGCTCCTGAACTTTATTGCACAGTGCAAAACGGAACTCGGCACCATGCCGAAGGACCCGGTCGCGGTCACGACGATTGTTTCCACCGATATGGTCAACGGCATCGCGAAGGATTACGGCATTGAAATTCGCCGTACCCTCACCGGCTTCAAGTATATCGGCGACCAGATCGCTTTGCTTGAGAGCGAAGGCCACCCGGAGCGCTACCTGCTCGGCTTTGAAGAGAGCTACGGTTACCTCTCCGGCGGCTATGTGCGCGATAAGGACGCCGTGGACGGCAGCATGATCATCTGCGAAATGGCTTCCTACTACAAAGAAAAGGGCATGACGCTCGTCGATGCCATCAATGTTCTGTACGAAAAGTATGGCTACTACAAGAACGCCCTGTGCAACTTCGCGTTTGAGGGCGAAGACGGCATGAAGAAGATGAATTCCATCATGGATCATCTGCGCCACAACGCTCCGGCAGAGATTGCCGGCTTCAAGGTCGTCGGCGACAGCGACTACCAACTTTCCGTGCGCACAGAGGGCGCGGAGAAGACGGAGATCACGCTTCCGAAGTCCAACGTGCTCGAGTATCGTCTGGAGAACGGCAGCAAGCTCATCGTCCGCCCGTCCGGCACAGAGCCGAAGATCAAAATTTACCTCTCCGGCAAGGGTAAAACCGCCGCAGAGTCCGATGAGATCATCGCAAAAATGGAGAAAGCGGCAACCGAACTGCTCGGTCTGTAATTTCTACATAAGCTAAAAAAGGGGCAGAGTTCCGGTTTTCTCCGGGGTTCTGCCCTTTTTGCGCAAAAAGATGTCCGCCGATGTCCTGTGATGTCCTCTTAACTGTCGCTTTTTCGCTCACCTCAGCAAGAAAAGAAAATATGTTCGAGAAAACCGTTGCTTTTTTTCGACGGATTTAGTATAATAGAGGCAGTAAAAAAAGAGTTTCACCTTTGGAAACCGCAGCCTTTTGAAAAAGGTTGGCAAAAACTTTAACCACGCTCGACGGAAACACAATCCATCAGGAACCATAACCCAAATTTCAAAAGAAGTGAGGATATAACCATGGCGAAGGAAAATAAAAGCCCCGTAAGCAAAAAAGTGGAGGACATCAAGCCCGAAGACAAGCGCAAAGCGCTTGAGACTGCGTTGACGCAGATTAAAAAGCAGTTCGGCGAGGGCGCTGTTATGCGCCTTGGCCAGAACAACGGCATGCACGTGGATGCGATCTCCACCGGCTCTCTTTCGCTGGACCTCGCGCTCGGTATCGGCGGTCTGCCGCGCGGCAGAATCATTGAGATCTACGGGCCGGAATCCTCCGGTAAGACCACCTTGGCGCTCCACTGCGTCGCCGAAGGCCAGAAAATGGGCGGCAACGCGGCGTTTATCGACGTGGAGCACGCACTTGACCCGGTTTATGCGTCCGCGCTCGGCGTAGACGTGGATTCTCTGCTCGTTTCGCAGCCGGATACCGGCGAACAGGCGCTCGAGATCACCGAGGCGCTCGTGCGCTCCAACGCCATCGATGTTATCGTTGTGGACTCCGTGGCGGCGCTCGTTCCGCGCGCGGAGATCGAGGGCGAAATGGGCGACAGCCACGTCGGCTTGCAGGCGCGTTTGATGTCGCAGGCGTTAAGAAAGCTTGCCGGCGCCATCTCGAAGTCAAACTGCGTCGCCATTTTCATCAACCAGCTGCGCGAAAAAGTCGGCGTTGTCTACGGCAACCCGGAGGTCACGCCGGGCGGCCGCGCGCTGAAATTCTACTCCTCCGTGCGTCTAGATGTGCGCAAGAAGGAGGTTTTGAAGAGCGGTACCGACATCATCGGCTCCCGCACAAAGGTCAAGGTTGTGAAAAACAAGGTTGCGCCGCCGTTCCGTGAGGTCGAATTCGACATCATGTACGGGCAGGGCATCTCGAAGGTCGGCGACCTGCTTGACCTTGCCGAAAGGCTCGAGATCGTGCAGAAGAGCGGCGCGTGGTTCTCGTATAACGGCACGCGTATCGGTCAGGGCCGCGACAATGCGAAGAACTTCCTGCGCGACAACCCGGATATTTTTGAGGAAATTTCCGAGCTCGTCCGTCAGAACGCGGATAAGCTCTACGCAAAGTCCATTAAGGGCGGCAGTGCGCCGAAGCCCGTTGAAAAGGCCGAGGAGGAAGAATCCCCCGAGCAGGCGGAGAACACCCGTAAGAATGTGCAGGCAGACATCGACATCACGGTCGATGACGACGAATAATGAAGATCACGGACATTGCCCCGCGCCGCCACAGGCTTTCACAGCTTTATATTGACGGCGAAGCGGCGGTGAAGGTGGATACGGAAACGCTTTTGCGCTGCGGCATTGCCATCGGCGACGAGCTCGACGATGAGGAACTGCACGCGCTTTTGCAGGCCTCCGCAAAGCACCGCGCCGAGGAAAAGGCGCTGTACCTTTTGGAGCACCGCGCCCACTCCAAAAAAGAGCTGGAAAATAAGATCACCCGCGCGGAATTTGACCGCGAGGCTGCCCGAAGCGCCGTGGAGCACATGGAAGAGCTGGGCTTACTAAATGACGAGGACTACGCCCGCCGCCTTGCAAACGAGCTTTTCACACGCAAAAAATTCGGCGCGCGCCGCGTAAAGCAGGAGCTGCGCCAAAAGGGCATTGACGACGCGCTCATCGCCGCGGTGATGGACGAGTTTTCCACAGAACGTTCGGAAACAGAGGAAAACATCCGCGCTATTTTGGAGCGAAAGTATCCCATGGCGCGCGAAGACGAAAAAGTGCGCCGCCGTGCCGTAGCCGCCTTGCAGCGCTATGGCTACGGCTTTGACGAGATCTTCTCTGTCTTAAATTCAGAAGAATGACCGTAAAACGGCGCTGCTTTGGTTGCAGGGCCGTTTTGTGTTCCGGGGGTGAAGCTGTGAAAAAGTCGGTTTGCATCGGAATTCTCTGCGTGTTGGTTTTCGGTGTTTCGCTCGGCGTGGGACTGAAATTGGGCTTTATGCAGACGAACGCCGAACAATACGCGGAATTATGGAAAATCAAGCTACCGCAGGGCATGACGGAGGTTTATTCGGCACATTCCAAAGATATGGCGCTCGGCGACGGTGTGCGGTACACGGCTTTTGAGGCGGAAAAAGCGGACACGTTTTCGACTTTTGTGCAGGAAAATGTTGAATTTCCGCAGGATGAGCTTGAAACGACTTTGAAGCAGATCGGTGTGCCGGAAGAAAGCATGCCGCCGTTTGAAGAAAATTTAAGCTGCAAAATTCTGGAAAAAGAGGACGGCAGTAGGTTGTATATACTGGTATCGACGCAGGAAAAACGAGTGTATTTTGTACAGATCACGGTTTAAAATCAACAGGAGAGCTTTTATGTTTTGAAATCGGGATGCCGGGGTGCATGATATACTTACGAATGTCATCAACCGCAGGACGCACAGAATATTGTGCGGAGCGGGTGCGGATTTTAAGCGGGAATTTACACTGAGCTCCTATGAGCAGTTCTTTAAGGACGCGGACTATACGGATGCGGAATACATCTGGTGCCCGGGCAAAGTGCCGTGCGTGGTGGCTGTGCTACACAAAAAAGCATGATTTCCGGGCGGCAAGCGTGTTTCTGCGCGTATAATTGTATGATTTTTGTGAACGGGCGGCATTTCGATTGAAAAGCCGCTCGTTTTCTGATAAAATAGGTAGCGGCAGAACAGAAATTATATAAGGGCATGTCTAAAGCTTGGATATGCACCGAGAAAGGGTTATATACATGGCAATTAAAGTGGGAATGGTCAGCCTTGGCTGTGCCAAAAACCAGGTGGACGGCGAAATGCTGATGGCGAACCTGAAAAACGCGGGCTTTGAGCTGTGCGATGACGCTGCGCTTGCAGACGTTGCAATCGTGAATACCTGCGGCTTTATCGACAGCGCGAAGCAGGAATCCATCGATGAAATTCTGGAGCTTGCGACGCTGAAAAAAGAGGGCCGCATCAAGAAGATTGTGGTGACGGGATGTCTTGCGGAGCGCTACCGCGAGGAAATTCACAAAGAGCTGCCCGAGGTGGACGGCGTGTTCGGCATCGGCGCGAACGCGGACATTGCGGCGTGCATTGAAAGTGCAATGAATGATTTTACGGAGAGTTTTCCCGAAAAGAACAAAATGCCGCTGTGCGGCGAGCGCGAGCTTTCGACCCCGAGCTATTTTGCGTATATCAAGATTGCAGAGGGCTGCGACAACAAATGTACTTACTGCGCGGTTCCGATGATCCGCGGCGGCTACCGCAGCCGCACGATGGAGAGCATTGAGGAAGAAGCGCGCGGTCTCGTTGAAAACGGCGCGAAGGAGCTCATCCTTATTGCGCAGGACACGACCCGCTACGGCATTGACCTGTACGGAGAATATTCCCTTGCAAAGCTGATGCGCCGCCTGTGTAAAATCGACGGCCTCAAGTGGCTGCGCGTGCTCTATTGCTACCCGGACGCTTTGACGGACGAGCTTTTGGAGACGATGGCGGAGGAAGAAAAGATTGTGAAGTATATCGATCTGCCGCTGCAGCACGCTTCCGCACGCGTTTTAAAGCGCATGAACCGCACCGGCGACCGGGAGAGCCTGACGGCGCTGATGAAGAAGATCCGCGAGAAGATTCCGGGCGTGACGCTGCGCACAACGCTTATTACGGGTTTCCCGGGCGAGACGGAGGAGGAATTCACCGAGCTTGCGGAGTTTGTGAAAGACATTGAATTTGAGCGCCTCGGCTGCTTTGCCTATTCGCAGGAGGAGGGCACGCCGGCGGCCTTGATGCCCGACCAGATCGACGACGAGGTGAAGAACCACCGCGCGGAGATCATCATGGAATCACAGATGAGCATTATGGACCGCCTTGGCGAAAAGCAGGTTGGGAGGGACATCACCGTGCTGACGGAGGGCTTTGACCGCTACGCCGAATGCTGGTTCGGCCGCAGCGCCATGGACGCGCCAGACATTGACGGCAAGGTGTTTTTCTCTGCGGAAACGAAGCCGTACTACGGTGAAATGGTGACGGTGCACGTGGACGAGGCCATTGACGGCGACCTGTTCGGCACGCGCGTCTTAACGGGAGAACCGCTATGAATTTACCGAATAAACTGACGATGCTGCGCATCATCTTAGTACCGTTTTTTGTGCTTTTCATGCTGCTTTCCGGCGACATATTCCCGCACCACAACTTAGTGGCGCTGGCAATTTTTGGCATTGCGTCGTACACCGACCACTTGGACGGCAAAATCGCGCGGCGCGATCACCTCATCACAAATTTCGGCAAGCTGATGGACCCCTTGGCCGATAAGATCATGGTGATGTCGGCGCTTGTCTGCTTTGTGGCGAACGGCATGACGAACACGGTATTTGTGCTCCTTATTATGGTCCGCGAATTTGCCGTGACGTCCATCCGCCTTATTGCGGTGGAGCAGGGCAGGGTGATCCCGGCGAACAACTGGGGCAAGGCGAAAACCGTATCGCAGATTGTCGCAATCTGCATCGTGCTGTTGACGCAGTACATTCTCGACCTTGGCGCATACGGCATTTTGGCTTTGCCGACGGAGACGCTTTCTCCGATATTTACATGGGTGAATTTTGTCGTGATGGCGATTGCAACCTTGCTCGCCGTCGTTTCCGGCATCATTTACGCCAAAGGCGCAAAAGATTTATTTACAGAGCTGTGATTTGAATTTCGCGCTTACATTACCCCTTTGGAAGGACCTTAGCATTCCCTATGAAAATTACCGTTATCGGCTGCGGCCGTTGGGGCACGTTTATCGCGTGGTACCTCGATAAGATCGGCCACAGTGTTTCCCTTTACGGGCGGAAAAGCTCTGCCCACATGCAAAAGCTCATCGAAACCCGTACGAACGGGCTTGTAGAGCTGCCCGAAACCTTACATTTGACAAATTCTTTGGACGCTGTGAAAGACAGCGACGTGATTGTAATCTCCGTCAACTCGCAGGGCCTGCGCGGCCTGATGCGCGAGCTTCAGCCGTTTGAGCTGAAAAATAAAATTTTCGTGCTGTGCATGAAAGGCGTGGAGATTGAAACCGGCATGCGGCTTTCCCAGGTGTGTGCCGCGGAGTGTGACAGCTCGAACGCGGTCGCCGTTTGGGTTGGTCCCGGCCATGTACAGGAGTTTGCGGCCGGTGTGCCGAACTGCATGGTCATTGACAGCGACAGCGAAGACGCAAAAAAGACGCTGGTGGAATCATTCGGCAGCGACCTCATTCGCTTTTACTACGGGCAGGACCTCATCGGCAATGAGATCGGTGCGGCGGCGAAGAATGTCGTCGGCATTGCTGCCGGTATGCTGGACGGCCTCGGGCTTTCGACGTTAAAAGGCGCTTTGATGGCGCGCGGCACGCGTGAGATTGCGCGGCTGATTGACGCTTTAGGCGGCAACGAGCTTTCGGCTTACGGGCTTTGCCACCTCGGCGACTACGAAGCGACGCTGTTTTCGCCGTATTCGCACAACCGCATGTTCGGCGAGAAGTTTGTGAAAAACGAGCCGTACACCGATTTGGCGGAGGGCTATTACGCCGTGGACGCGCTTTTGCGCCTTGGCAAGACGGTTTCGGCCGATTTACCGATTTGCCGCGCGGTATACAATGTGTTGTATAAAGGCGAAAATGCGCACGATGAAGTCAACGCTTTGTTTACAAGGAGTATAAAAAATGAGTTTTGAGCTTCAAGGCAGCGGGACGTATGAAGACGTCGTTTTGCAGGCGAAGGCACTCATTGAAGACGAGCCGGAGCTTGTGCCGAACATGGCGAACCTTTCGGCACTGTTGAATCTAACACTGAAAAACATCAACTGGGTGGGCTTTTACACGGTGCAGCCGGACGGTAATTTGCTGTTGGGGCCGTTTCAGGGTAAACCGGCGTGCATCCGCATCAAAGCGGGGCGCGGCGTGTGCGGCACAGCGCTTGCGGAGAAGAAAACGCTGCGCGTAGCGGATGTGCACGCGTTCCCGGGGCATATTGCCTGCGACAGTGCGAGCCGTGCGGAGCTTGTGGTGCCGGTGATGAAAGACGGAAAAGTCTATGCTGTTTTGGATGTGGACAGCCCGTTTGAAGATCGCTTTACCGCAGAAGATGAGGCATTTTTAGAGAAAATCGCTGCGCTTTTGGCGGAAAAATTTTGAGTCAATAAGCGGATGACCGCTTAAAATAAGGGTACATACCCGAAAAATCAAAGAGAGGAAGCGTTTTTATGACGAATGAAGTGATTCAGAACATTTTGACCCGCTGCAGTGTCCGCGCGTATGACGACCGCCCGGTGGAGAGAGAAAAGATCGATACGCTTTTGCAGTGTGCTGTGCATGCACCGAGCGCGATGAACCGCCAGACATGGCATTTTTCTGCTGTTTTAAATCGCGAGAAAATCGCGAAGCTTGCGGTGGCTGTGGGCAAGGCGCTCGGCAACGAGAAGTATGACATGTATAAGCCCGCCGCGCTTATCATTCCGTCGAACGAGCTGATTGGCGACACGGGTATCACGTCCTGGGACAACGCTTGCGCGCTTGAAAATATCTTCCTCGCGGCGCATTCCATGGGGCTTGGCACTGTGTGGATCAACCAGCTTTCCGACACGTGCGACGTGCCCGAGGTGCGCGCCGTTTTGACGGAGTTCGGCGTGCCAGAGAACCACAAGGTATTCGGCATTGCGGCCATCGGTTATGCGGCAGCAGAAACGCCTGTGAAGGAGAAGAAATTCCCCGTTACGTATGTGGAGTAAAGAAGAGTAAAGTGAAAGCGCCTGCAAGGTTTGACCCTGCGGGCGCTTTTTAGTGGCTAAAACGTCTGCCTTTGTCGTTCCGTTTACCGAACAGCTTTCCGGCGGCGGAGTTGTCGACGAGTCACGCGCGAAAAGCTTTGCGTACGGTAGGATTGAAATATACGCGCCGGGAAACGGGTGCGGCTTTCTCCTGAGATGTCAAATTAAAATCCTATTTCGTATTTTTGTTTTTGTAACCGCTTGAAAAATGGGAGAAAAGGTGTTAGAATGGGCGTATGCGTGTTTAGAGCGCGGTTTAAGAATAGGCGTTATAGGGTATCAAAGGGGGAAGATGTTTGGAAAAAACAAAAAACGGGATCACGGAAGGTGTTATTTGGAAACAGCTTTTGCTTTTCTTCTTTCCAATCTTAATCGGCACTTTTTTTCAGCAGTTGTATAACACGGTTGACACGATCATTGTCGGTCAGTTTGTCGGCACCGAGGCGTTGGCGGCTGTGGGCACGACGGGTACGGTCATCAACCTGCTTGTAGGCTTTTTTGTCGGCGTAGCTTCCGGCGCGACGGTCATTATTTCGCAATATTTCGGCGCAAACGACCGCGAAAATCTTTCTAAATCTGTCCACACGTCCATGGCGCTGGCGGTGGCGGGCGGCGTTGTCATTATGGTCTTCGGCATTGTGACGGCGCGCCCGACAATGCTGGCGATGGGTGTGCCGGACGACATCATGGATGACGCGGTTTTGTACATGAACGTATATTATCTTGGCATCATCGGCAACCTGATTTATAATATCGGCACAGGTGTTCTGCGCGCCATCGGCGACAGCCGTATGCCGCTGTACGTTTTGATTGTGTGCTGCCTTGCAAACGTGGTACTCGATTTATTGTTCGTGGTGGTGTTTCACTGGGGTGTGTTCGGTGTAGCGTTTGCGACGATTCTATCGCAGCTGATCAGCGCCGTGCTTTTGATGATCCGCCTGATGGGCACGCAGGAAGCATACCGTGTGGAGCTGCGCAAAATTCGCTTTCACAAGGACATTCTAAAGAATGTGGTCCGCATCGGCCTGCCGGCCGGCTTGCAGTCTGTGATGTATTCATTCTCGAATATCCTCATTCAGGCGAGCATCAACAGCTTTGGCACGACAGCTATCGCGGCTTGGGCGGCCATCGGCAAGATTGACGGTTTTATCTGGATGGTGATGAACGCGTTTGGCATTGCGGTGACGACATTTGCCGGGCAAAACTTCGGCGCACGCCAGTATGACCGCATGAAGCGCTGCACGCGTGTGGGGCTTGGCATGTGCCTTGGCACGATCATCGCGCTTTCCGCGCTGCTGTTTATTTTCCGCTATCAGCTTTTGATGTTCTTTACGGGCGATGCGGAGGTTGTGAATATCGGTGCGCAGTTCTATTTGGTATTGGCGCCGTCCTACTTTACGTTTGTTTTTATAGAGATTTTGTCCGGCGCGATTCGCGGTGCCGGCGAGGCTTTGCAGCCGATGCTCATCACCTGCATCGGCGTATGCGGTCTGCGCGTAGTGTGGATATTGCTTGTGGTTCCATATTGGCACACGATGCAGATGGTCGCGATGAACTACCCGGTATCATGGGTCATCACGGCGGTGATCTTCGTTATTTATTATTTGCGAGGCAAGTGGCTTGACCGCTGCATCAAACGCGAGCACGACCCGCAGCATGGCACTGCGACGGAAGCGTAAAGCAAAAAGCATCTCGGCTAACGGCGGGTATTCATAAACCAGTTAACAGCCACAGTAGCTTGCTCTGCTGTGGCTGTTCTTGCACTCTTTTCTGTTTTGTGATAGTATGAAACCACATAGAC
>ERZ1673748.3211-NODE-3211-length-10775-cov-11.350093_pt1 | contig 10775 bp, 7 predicted proteins | sample MGYA00580196_ERZ1673748 | MGnify/ENA primary metagenome ERZ1673748 (study PRJEB41218, sample SAMN15661796) | gut metagenome | host: Homo sapiens | place: Canada: London | collected 2015-08-20/2019-03-30 | study: EMG produced TPA metagenomics assembly of...
ATGCCTTTCTGGAGGACTACACGGGTGACCGGGTGTGTTCCAAGCAGCTTTATGCGGAAGCGCTGGGCAACACGAACATCCCGGCAGAGTGGGAGACCCGTGCTATCTGCGAGATCATGAACACCGGAATTTCGCGCGGCGATATTCAAGGCTGGCAGGCTCATAAAACCGCCAAGCGTTACCCGAAGTACGGCATTCAGAAAGGCTGGGAGCGCGTAACCAGCCCCGAAACCGGGGCTGAAGATTTCTCCGAAATAACGGATGCGGAAGCCAAGCAGCTGGGCTTTCCCTTCTGACGAGCAGCGGTTACACGTCTGGTTACAGGTTCGGTTACACCTCAGTTACGGCGGAAAAACCGCATGACTGCTGTGTTTTTCTCTTTCTGTAACCATGTAACCTTAAAAAGAGAAGAAAAAGTATAAAGCCCACCGGATGCCCTGTGTGCAGAAAAAGAGAGTTTTCCTGCACGGTTACAGGCGTTCGGTTACAAGGAAGTGGAGGTCTGCCTATGAAGGAAGTTCGCGTTTGCGAAGCAATGAAGTCCCCAGTGGGGACTTTAAGCGACGGAACGGTCTTGCATCAGCAAGATGGAGGGACCAAGTCCCGACAAGTTCCGATTTGGGAAAAGAGCAATTTAACGCTGGAGGAAGCTGCGGCTTACTCTGGCATTGGCATCAACAAACTGCGTGAAATTACGAATGAAGATAAATGCAAATTCGTCCTTTGGGTGGGAAACAAGCGTCTGATCAAACGTCGCCTGTTCGATTGCTTTGTCGAGCAAGCATATTCTATTTGAGAGGCTGCCAAAGGCTGCAAACGTGAAACCGTCCTTTTCTCATTCGCTGCGGGTGGAAATCGCATGGTTGATGTGTTATACTGACACTGACCTTATAGATGCGCTTTTCACAGAAAGGAGCTTCTGAATGCCTGAAAAGCGCAAAGATAGCAAGGGCCGTGTTTTGAAGGATGGCGAAAGCCAAAGAGCAAACGGCACCTACGACTATCGTTATACCGATATCCACAAGAAACGGCGTTGTATTTACGCTAAATCCCTGACAGAGCTGCGGAAAAAAGAGGAAGAACTGTGGCGCGATCTGGCAGACGGCATCGACTACGCCGCCGGAGAGATGACGGTGGCTGATCTGGTTGACCGCTATATGAACCTGAAGCGTGGGTTGAAACCCAATTCACTTCGGTCGTACAACACAGCGGTCAAGCGGATTCATGCTGACCCTTTCGGGCAAAAAGCCATCAAAACGGTAAAATTGTCCGATGCGAAAGGCTGGTTCGTGTTTCTGCATGACAGCGGTTTCAAGCAAAACACCATAGGAATCCTGCAAAGCGTTGTCAGACCGGCGTTTGAGATGGCGGTAGAGGATGACATTATCCGCAAGAATCCGTTCAAGTTCAAGCTGTCGGACGTTGTGCCGAAGGACGCTTATGTGCGCAATGCCCTGACCAGAGAGCAGCAGGAGAAATATCTGCAATTCGTTCAAGACTATGGCGGCAACTATTATGATGATATCGTCATTCTTATGGGAACCGGCTTGCGTGTGAGTGAGTTGTATGGCCTGACACGAGCAGATATCGACTTTGAACGGCACTGTATCCATGTCCGGCGGCAGCTTTGTCGGACGGCTGAAAAGCCCTATTTTGTCACACCGCCGAAAACAAAAAGCGGTATCCGCAATGTTCCCATGACAGATACCGTTTGTGCAGCGTTGCGGCGTGTAGTAAAAGCCAGAGCGTCCACGAAAGTGGAAGCGCTGGTAGATGGTTGCAGCGGATTTCTCTTTCTGGACAAGTCCGGAATGCCGAAGGTGGCAATGCACTTGGAAAACTATATGCGTGGCGTGCAGGGAAAGTTTGAGAAGGCGTACGGCAAACCTGTTCCGCGCATTACACCTCATGTGCTGCGACACACCTTCTGCACCAATGTTCAGCAGGCCGGGCTGGATGTAAAAAGCCTGCAATACCTGATGGGGCACTCCAATGCCAGTGTGACGCTGGATGTCTACACGCACAGCAGCTTTGAATCGGTTGAAAGAGCCTTTGAACAGATCGCCGGCAACCTGTGATTTTCGACGCATGAAGCGGAATTGCTTACGCCGAAACTTACGCCAAAACTTACGCCAATCACCCGGTAAGTGGCGTAGATTTGCGTAGAAAAGCGTGGATCGTGCAAAAACGGAGAATCTGGAAAAATCGGCTTGTGGCCTTGATAATTCTACAAAAGTCTACGTTTCTCGATATTCGTGATACGGCTCCAAAAGTGTGGTTTGGAAGGGCGGCATGTACTAAGCCGTACCAGTCTTTCTTAAAAAGAAACGCCAAAGAGGCGGAACTTTTCTTCGGAGAGGTTCCGCCTCTTTTTATGTATACCCCGCGCCCCGGCTGCCCACCCTAACCACAGGGAAAGGGGGCGCGGGGATGTCTGGCAAACGGGTATTGGCGGTGTATGCCGCCTTGCTGCTGGGATTTGCGGTGGTGCTGTGCCGGTTGTATCTGCTGGCGCTGCACCCCGCCTATGCTGCGCGGGCTGCGGCGCAGAGCACGGTCACCCTGCAGTTGCCCGCCCGACGGGGCAACTTTTACGATGCGCAGGGGCGGCTGCTCACCGGCCTTGAGGAGCGCTGGCAGGTGGTATGCTTTCCCGGGCAGGGAAACTACGACCGCCTGTATGCCTGCACCGATGCCGCCGGGCAGGCGCTTTTGTACCGCAGCCGCAGCCGTGCTGCGCCGTTTTTACTGGAGGTAAGCTGCGACCCCGCCCGCCTTGGGCTGACCGGTTATCCTACCGCCCGGCGGTATGCGGCGGTGCCGCTGTGTCAGCATTTGCTGGGCTATCTGGATAGCACGGGTCATGGCGCTGCCGGGCTGGAAAAGGCGCTGGACGCCGTGCTTTCCGGCACAGGGGAGAACAGTAGTCTTGTCTGCGCCGTGACGGCGCAGGGTACGCTGCGCACCGGAGAAACGGCTAGGCTTTTGCAAGCCGACAGCGGGGCGCTGGGCGTGCAGCTGACCATCTCCCGCCCGGTGCAGCGGGCAGTGGAAGCAGTGGCGGCAAGTACCATGACGAGCGGCTGCATTCTGGTGCTGGATACCGCCACAGCGGCGGTGCGCGCCAGCGTCAGTGTGCCGTGCTACGACCCGGAGCACCTTGCCGACAGCCTGCAGGCAGAGAATAGTCCCTTTCTGAACCGGGCACTGCAAAGCTACGCGGTGGGCTCGGTGTTCAAGCCGGTGCTGGCGGCGACTGCACTGGAAGCGGGCTTGCAGCCGGTTTTCGAGTGCACCGGCGCGGTGGTAGTGGATGGGCAGATCTTCCGCTGCGCGGGCGGGGTGCCGCATGGACAGGTGGACCTTGCCGCCGCGCTGGAAAAAAGCTGTAACGGCTATTTTATCCGTCTGGGACAGCAGCTGGGTGCGGAAAGCTTGCTGGACGCCGCTAAAGCCTTTGGCTTTGGGCAGAGCCTGCTGCTGGCAGAGGGGTTTGCCGCCGAGGCCGGGCAGCTGCCCACCCCGCAGGAGCTGGCGCAAAGCGGGCAGCTGGCTAATTTCAGCTTTGGGCAGGGCAGCCTGCTGGCGACACCCATGCAGGTGGCGGCACTGTTCAACACCCTTGCGGCGGACGGCGTATACCGCGCCCCCTATGTGCTGCAAGCCACGCTGGACGAGGCCACTGGCCAACCGGTGGAGACCCTCAGCCACCCCCGGGGACGGCGGGTGATCTCAGCACAGAACGCAGCGCTTTTGCGCGCTATGCTGGTACAGGTGGTGCAGCAGGGCACCGCGCAGGATGCCGCCGGGCTTTCCGGCGGGGCGGGCGGCAAGACCGGCACTGCTCAGACCGGGCAGTTCACCCCGGAGGGCACCGAGCGCTGCAACCTGTGGTTTGCGGGGTTCTGGCCGGCAGAAAAGCCCCGCTACACCATTGTGGTATTGCAGGACGGTGCGGTGCACACGGCGTACTCCGGTGCAGCCATCTTTGCGCAGGTCTGCACCGCGCTGGAAGCAGCGGGTTAAATGCGCGGATTCTACTTGCAATTTTGGCTTTGTTATGCTACTATATAGTTGTATTTTTGCGTAGTTTTCCGTATTTACAAATAAAAGGAGCGTTACGATTCATGTCTGTTATCGAAATTGTTGGCGGTGCCATTCTGCTGGTGGCTTCGCTGGTCATCGTTTTCCTCACCCTCATGCAGCACACCCACGGTCAGGGCCTGTCCGGTGCCATCAACGGCAGTGTGGGCGGTGCCAACAATGCACGTCTGACCCCGGCAGATCAGATGCTGGCTAAGGTCACCCGCATTGCAGGCGTGGTGTTCTTTGTGGTTGCTATTCTGGCCTGCCTGTTTGCAGGCCGTCTGGCAGGCTGAGAAGGCGTTGCAGCCCCGTGAACGGACGGGGCTGTTTTTCTGTGCAGAAAAAGTGTGGGCAGCCGGTTCTGCGGGCTGCCGCAAAGAGGGGACAGGGGAAAGTGCCCGTCCCAAGGCAGGGCTGTGCTCCGCAGGAGATGCACGGCCACGGAAGTGAAGGAGAAAATATTTTATGGCAATGCGCGATAAAATTGAGCACGCGATCCAGAATCAGCCGTGCACCGTAAAAGATCTGAAGAATAAGTTCGGCGGGGATCGCGGCGCAGACCGCAAGGTGATGGAGGCTGTGGATCAGCTGGTGCACGAGGCTGTCATCTGCCAGCGCCAAGGCGTGTTCTTCACCGTGCGCAGCGGCCGTGCCGATAAGGCACTGCTGTGTAAGGTGGTAAAGCTGGGCAAAAACTTTGCCTTTGTCATGCTGGAGGACGGCACCAGCGATATCTTTATCCCCGGCCGGTTCACCCGCGGCGCAATGCCCGGCGACAAGGTGCTGGTGGAAAAGTTTGCACACCCCCGGGTAGAGGGCAGCGATGAGGGCGAGATCCTTGCTGTTCTGGAAGAGAAAAATTCTCTGGTGGGCACCATGCACCGCGTGGAGGGCCGCCTGAAGTTCGTGCCGGACGATTGCCCCGCCATCTCCATGCAGGTCATGCGGGACTGCGAAGGCAGCGCCAAGGACGGCGACAAGGTGGCAGTGGAGATCCTGCTGCGCGGCAACCGTCAGGAGGATCACCGTGTAGGCGTTGCCATGCGCTTTGGCAGCTGCGATGAGGCCAAGCGCTGCGCAAAGGCACTGCTCTACGCGCAGGATATCCGCAACCGCTTCCCGGACAAGGTGCGGGACGAGGCCAAAAAGCTGGACAACGCCGAGGTGTCTGCTGCGGACTGCGAGGGCCGCATGGATCTGCGCGCCCTGCCCATCTTTACCATCGACAGCGCCGAGACCAAGGATATCGACGATGCCATCAGCCTGACCAAGACTCCGGACGGAGGCTTTGAGCTGGGCGTGCACATTGCGGATGTTTCTAACTACGTCAAGCCCGGCTCCGAGCTGGACAACGAGGCCTTTAACCGCGCTACCAGCGTCTACTACGCCGATCAGGTGGTGCCCATGCTGCCCAAGCAGCTGTCCAACGGCATCTGCAGCCTGAACGAGGGCGTGCTGCGGCTGGCTTTCTCCTGCCTGATGCGGCTGGATAAAGACGGCAATCTGACCGACTACCGCTTTGTCAAGTCCGTCATCCGCAGCCGGGTCAAGGGCGTGTACTCCGAGATCAACGCCCTGCTGGCCGGCAGCACCGATGACGAACTGACCGGCAAGTACCATGAAGTACTGGCGCAGCTGCCTGCTATGAAGGAGCTGTATGGCCACCGTGCCCGCCTGCGCAAGGAGCGCGGCTGCATGGATATCGAGAGCGGCGAGGTGAAGCTGATCCTCGACGAGGATGGCCACTGCATCGACGTGAAAAAGCGCACCTCCGGCGAGAGCGAGGCCATGATCGAGGAGTTCATGCTGCTGGCCAACCAGTGCGCCGCCCACTTTGCCCGGGTCAAGCAGATCCCCTTTGTGTACCGCGTGCACGAGGAGCCCAACGCCGAAAAGCTGGAACGTCTGCATGCTCTGCTGCAGGCCTGCGGCATCAACGACCACTTTGCCAAGGAGGTGCCCACCCCCAAGGAGCTGAGCGCCATTCTGGAAGGTGTGCGCGGCGGCCCGTATGAGCAGATCATCAATACCGGTATGCTGCGCTGCATGTCCAAGGCTCTGTACGAGGAAAAGCCCAAGGGTCACTACGGTCTGGTGCTGCAGGACTATGCCCACTTCACCAGCCCCATCCGCCGCTATCCGGACCTGGCCATCCACCGCATCATGACCGCGCAGCTCAAGGGCACCGACAAGGACACCATGATCCTGCGCTACACCGATTTTGCGGAGCGGGCCAGCAAGCAGGCCAGCGAGCGCGAGGTCATCGCCATGCAGATCGAGCGCAAGGCCGAGGACTGCTACAAGGCCGAGTATGCCCGCCGCCATCTGGGCGAGTGCTACGAGGGCCGCATTTCCGGCGTGACCCAGCGCGGCCTGTTCATTGAACTGGACAACGGCGTGGAGGGCTTTGTGCCGGCTTCCAGCCTGACCCCCTCCGGCACGATGCTCACCGAGGGCGTGCGACTGTCTGACCCGGTTTCTGGCAAGAGCTGGAGCCTGGGCGATACCATGATGATCACCATCGTGCGTTCCGACGTCAATCTGGGCAAGATTGACTTTGAGGTGGCCCAGCCCACCGCAAAATAAAACAAACGCCTGCAAAAGCGGAATGACAGCGGTCATTCCGCTTTTTTGTCACAATTTGGACGCATTTCCAACAAAACGGGACAGTTGTCTAAATTTTATACAGAGGGCAGAGTTTGTTTGTTGTTCTGCGGGCCAAGGCAGGGTATACTGTTGCCATAGAGAGCAGCATTGAACTGCTGTAAGAAAGAAAAACAGCGAAGCAAGGAGGCTTTTCCATGTACTATTCCAGTGGCAACTACGAAGCATTTGCACGTCCCAAAAAGCCGGAGGGCGTTGATCATAAATCCGCATATATCGTCGGTTCCGGCCTGGCAGCCCTGACCGCAGCCTGCTATCTGGTGCGTGACGGCCAGATGAAGGGCGAGCATGTCCATGTGTTCGAGAAGGAGGCCCTGCCTGGCGGTGCCTGCGACGGCTACAAGTACAGCATCGGCTACGTCATGCGCGGCGGCCGTGAGATGGACAACCATTTCGAGGTGATGTGGGATCTGCTGCACTCCATCCCTTCGCTGGAGACCGAGGGTGCCAGCGTGCTGGATGAGTATTACTGGCTGAACAAGGAGGACCCCAACTTCTCCCTTTGCCGTGCTACCGTGGAGCAGGGCAAGGACGCCCACACCGACGGCAAGTTCGGCCTGTCCGACAAGGGCGCTATGGAGATCATGAAGCTGTTCTTCACCCCGGACGAGCAGCTGCAGGACAAGAAGATCACCGACTTCTTTGACGATGAGGTGCTGAATTCCAACTTCTGGCTGTACTGGCGCACCATGTTCGCCTTTGAGAACTGGCACAGCGCACTGGAAATGAAGCTGTATATCAAGCGCTATATCCACCACATCGGCGGCCTGCCGGACTTTACCGCCCTGCGCTTCACCCGCTACAACCAGTATGAGTCCATCATCCTGCCCATGATCGAGTACCTGAAGGGCTTTGGCGTGCAGTTCCACTACGACACCAAGGTCACGGACGTCAAGTTCGACATTCAGGGCAGCCGCAAGATGGCAAGCTCGGTCACCGTGGAGCACGCAGGCGAGGTGTCCAACATCGACCTGACCGAGAACGATCTGCTGTTCATCACCAACGGCGGCTGCGTCGAGAGCTGCACCGTGGGTGCCCAGGACAAGGCAGCCGGTTTCGACCCCACCATCAAGCCGGGCAACGGCTGGGATCTGTGGAAGAAGATCGCCGCACAGGACCCGTCCTTCGGCCACCCCGAAAAGTTCTGCTCGGATCCGGAGCTGTCCAACTGGGAGAGCGCCACCATCACCACCCTGGATGACAAGATCCCGCAGTATATCCAGAAGATCTGCAAGCGCGATCCCTTCAGCGGTCACACTGTCACCGGCGGCATCGTTACGGTCAAGGACTCCAGCTGGCTGCTCAGCTGGACGCTGAACCGTCAGCAGCAGTTCCGCGATCAACCCAAAGATCAGCTGTGTGTCTGGGTCTACGGCCTGTTCAGCGACAAGCCCGGCGATTATGTCAAAAAGCCCATGCGCGACTGCACCGGCAAGGAGATCTGCATGGAGTGGCTGTACCACATCGGCGTGCCCACCGACCAGATCGAAGAGCTGGCAGAGCACAGCGCCAACACCGTGCCGGTGATGATGCCCTATATTGACGCTTTCTTCATGCCCCGTGCCATGGGCGACCGCCCCGACATCGTGCCGGAGGGCGCTGTGAACTTTGCCTTCCTGGGCCAGTTTGCGGAGACCAAGCGCGATACCATTTTCACCACCGAGTACTCCATGCGCACCGGTATGGAGGCCGTGTACACCCTGCTGAACGTGGACCGCGGTGTGCCCGAGGTCTGGGGCAGCACCTACGATGTGCGTGACCTGCTGAATGCAACGGTCAAGCTGCGTGACGGCAAGAAGATCACCGACATGGACCTGCCGCTCATCCCGCGTCTGGCCCTGAAGGAAGCTCTGAAGAAGATCGAGGGCACCGACCTTGAGAAGATCCTCAAGGAATACAACGCCATTTAAGGCCCCCTTTCTCCGGCCTTTTTAAACGGATGGGAACGCCCCTGTATGCTGGGACAGCTGCAGGGGCGTTCTCTTTTTTGTACGGCGATGATGCACAATGCAAGAAAAACGGCTGATATATGAAAGAAAATTGAACAAAACGGCATGTTTTGTCTTGCTCTTGGCGCGGTTCTGTGTTATGCTTGAACCAGTCAGGGGCAGGGGAGAGCCTGCCCCATCAAATGCCAGAAAAAGAGGAGGTCGTTTTCCCGTGAAACATCTTATCTCCCGCCGCAATTTCCTGAAGGCTGCCGGTGTCACCACCGCTGCCGCCGCCATGGCCGTCGGGGCCCCGGCTGCGTCTGCCTGCTGGACCGGTGAAAAATCCGAGGTCACCATCCTGTACACCAACGACGTGCACACTTACATCGACAAGCAGGCCCCGGAGCTGACCTATGCGGCCATTGCCGCCCTGAAGCAGAGCTATCAGAACGCAGGCAAAAAGGTCCTGCTGGTGGACGCCGGTGACCATGTACAGGGCACGGCTTACGGCTCCATGGACCAGGGCGCTTCCATCATTGAGTTGATGAACGCCGCCGGTTACGATGCCGCTACTCCTGGCAACCATGAGTTCGACTACGGCATGGACCGTGCCAAGGAGCTCATGCGGGATGCCGACTTCCCGTACCTGTCCTGCAACTGGGTGGACCTGCGCACCAATCTGCGGGTGCTGCCGGAAATCAAGGTGTTCGTGCGCGGTGGTGTGCGCATTGCCTTTGTGGGCATCACCACGCCCGAGACGTTTACCAAGTCCACCCCGGCCTACTTCATGAACAAGGCCCAGACCAAGTACATCTACGACATCCTGGGCGGCGAGGACGGCCAGAAGCTCTACAGCGCCGTGCAGAAGGCCGTTGACAAGGCGAAGTGCCTGGCCGATGTGGTCATCGGCTTGGGCCACTTGGGCGTGGACCCCTCGTCCTCTCCCTGGACCAGCGAGGAGGTCATTGCCCACACCACTGGTTTTGATGCCTTCATCGACGGCCACTCCCACACGGTGATGGAGAATAAGCAGGTGGCGGACGCTTCCGGCAGACTGGTCACCCTGACCCAGACCGGCTCCTACTTTGCCAACGTGGGCGAGATGACCATTGCCCCGGACGGCACCATCTCCACCCGGCTGGTGTCCACCTACGACCAGGAGGATCCTGCTGTGGCAGCAGAGCAGGCCGCATGGGTCAGCTCCGTGGACGAGATGCTGGGCGAGAAGATCGCCGTGGCCGATACCAAGTTTTACATCACCGACCCTGCTACCGGCAAACGCCGCATCCGCTCCGGCGAGACCAACCTGGGCGACTTTGTGGCCGACGGCATCTACACCTACTTCAATGAGGTGGAGCAGCTGCACTGTGACATCGCCATCATGAACGGCGGCGGCATCCGCTCGGACGAGGACGCCGGGTACTGGACCTTCAAGACCTGCAAGCAGGTCAGCCCCTTTGGCAACGTGGCCTGCCTGATGTCGGTGACCGGCAAGCAGATCCAGGACGCACTGGAGTTTGCAGCCCGCTTTGCCGGTGCAGAGGGCAAGGAGAACGGCGGCTTCCTGCAGGTGGCCGGTGCGACCTATGAGATCCACACCGACATCCCCAACACCGTGCAGACCGACGACAAGAACGTCTGGATCGGCAGTGCTACCGGCACGCCTCGTGTGCAGAACGTGAAGATCTACGACCGCGCGAACGGTACTTATGTGCCGCTGGACGAGAACAAGACCTACGCGCTGGCCGGCATGAACTACACCCTGCGCAATCTGGGCGACGGCTTTGCCATGTTTGACGGTGCTGAGCTCATCAAGGACTATGTGTCGGAAGATTACCTTGTCATGTCCACCTACGCCATGACCTTTGGCGGTGTGGACGCAGAGGGTCTGCCGCACCTTTCCAGCGCCAACAGTGTGCTGGCAGAGTACCCCGGCTACCTGCTGGACTACGAGAATCCCTACGGTGCAGGCCGCATCAGCATCCTGTAAGATGATTCAGCCTGCTGGCTGACAAACGAAAAAAGCACCCGCACTGCATCTCCCAAGAAAAGGGAATGCGGTGCGGGTGTTTGATTTGCCCAAAGACCTTTGGT
>ERZ1673748.3259-NODE-3259-length-10636-cov-6.596635_pt1 | contig 10636 bp, 8 predicted proteins | sample MGYA00580196_ERZ1673748 | MGnify/ENA primary metagenome ERZ1673748 (study PRJEB41218, sample SAMN15661796) | gut metagenome | host: Homo sapiens | place: Canada: London | collected 2015-08-20/2019-03-30 | study: EMG produced TPA metagenomics assembly of...
TTGTCTGTCTGCGGATCACCTCAAACAGCTTCGAACCCGGCGTTGTTCCGCCGATCACCAGATTCTGACACAGCTCCAGCCGGCTTGCCCCGCCTTTTGCCGCCGCAAGCGCCGACTCCGCCGAGTCCACACAGACTTCCAGGATATAATCGTTCATAAAATTCCCTCTGTTTTCGTAATTTTCTTTCTCTATCATACCCTATTTGAGGCAATTAGGAAAGAGCTTCTTTGGTTCACTTTCGTTCACTTCTGCTTCTGATGCAGATATTTTTCTCTCGTTGCCATGCCGCCGCGAATGTGGCGTTCAGACTTGTTCACATCCAGAATTTTCCTCGCCTCTGCCGCCAGACCCGGATTCACCTGTACCAGACGTGATGTCAGATCCTTATGCACGGTACTTTTGCTCACTCCGAATTTTTTCGCCGTCTGCCGTACTGTCGCTTTCGTCTCGATCATGTAAATCGCTGTTTCTACAGCACGCTCCTCGATATAGTCCCTCACAAAAAGCCTCCGAAGACGCTGTTTTTACAGTGTATTCGGAGGCTATGATGGGTATGTCTTCTATTTTATTATTTGTAATATACCCATACCGCTTTTGTCTGTTCCAGCACCTGATCGATATCCCAGGTTTTTTCGGAATTTTTTCTGCTGTTTGGGTCGTTGATTTTCAGTCTGCCATTCTGCAATCCGGTAAGAACGATAAAATGACCGTTGCTGGTAAACTCCCCGGGTCCCATCAGGGCAATGATGGGGTTTCCGGCCTGCAGGTTGTTTTCCACCCGTTCCCGTTCCACAGGAATTTCTTTGCTGGAAAGGCCGATCTGCCGGGCTCCTTCCAGCATCAGAGACCAGGCGGTTCCGCTGCCGTCTACGGCATAGCCGTTCTGTGAGGCAAAATCGGCGACCCAGCGCGGATTTTTTGTGATATCGCCGGTCATGAAAATGGCAACCATGGAAAGTGCTGTCGGTCCGCAGCCGCTTAATCCCATCACTTCACCGGCATATCGGTGATAGCCCCATCTCTGATCCCACTGCAAGAGAAGCGGAACCTCCGATGCGGATGACAGGTCGCTCAAGTCAATCTCCGGCTCCCCATCCTTTTTCAACGGATATTCTTCGACGAACGTCTCCGTCTCATTGTTTCTCTCGTAAAGCGACAACAGCTCCTCCGGGTACTGATCCATTGAAATACTGTTTGCTTTCGCATATCGCTGGATCGGATTCTGCCGGAAGTGCCGCACACCGCCCAAAATCAGGAGACAGCTAAGTAACAGCAGCAGCCCGCGGATTCGCCACACCTTTCTTTTTCGTCTCCGCACTCTTTCTCTTCTTCGCATCATCTTTTTTTGTTCTGCCGTCTCTTGCCATGTCAGTGTATTGCTTTCACGGATCATGAAAAATCCCCCTCCCGATCTTATTGTGTACTCCCAAAATCTTTCCATTCCTGATTTTGTGAGATGCTTGAGAGTACATTCTTCTCTTTCATCATAACAAATTTCCGATTTTTCTTTTTGTATATTTTCCGAAGAAAAACTGCAATTTTTCTGTCCGCTTCCTTAAGATTTTTTGTAGCTATGCAGAGCCATGCGAAATGGAAGATGGAAGAAAAATCGCAAGTAGGAAAATAATAGCAAATTCCGGAAATATCGTTGAGAAAAAATATCAAAAATGGTAGAATAAGGAAAACACAAACTTTAAGCAGAGGATAAAACAAATGAAAAAACTGAAAGTTAAAAAAGGCAGTACCTGTATGGCTTGTCTTGCCTGTGTGGGAGCATGTTCTGAGGCATTTTATAAGGTATTTGATCCGGACAAGGCATGTCTGCAGATCGTAGAGAAAAAGGCTGTCCGCCCGATCGCCTGTCCGCAGTGCGGTAAATGTGCCGAGGCCTGTCCGGAAGGCGCCATTACCCAGAACCCGAAGGGCGTTTACATGATCAACAAGAAAAAATGTACGGGATGCGGAGCCTGTGCGAAGGCCTGTCCATTTGGCCTGATCGTAAAAACCGAGGGCAATCCGGCTTCCAAATGTATTGCCTGCGGTATCTGCGCGAAAGCCTGTCCGATGGATGTACTGGAAGTTGTGGACGAATAATGATCCGAACTCTTAGATATCGCCAGGATCTCGTGTAAGCACAGATCCTGACTCATTGCTCACATAAACATAAAAATGCACTGTGGAACGTCGTCGGACAATTTCACAGTGCATTTTTATCTTAAACGAAAAACAATTGATTCCCACTCGCTGCCTGGCAGAATGATCGATGCCCGTTTCCACAGACGGCATTCCGACAAAAAGGGACAAAATTTACAATTTTACTCCCGCGCCAGCAGAACCATCGATTTTGCCGGAAGCATCATGCTTTCTTTCATCTCTGCTCCATCCTCTGCGCAACGTTTTCCATCGCAGAGCAGTTTCCAGTTTCCTTCCGGAAGTTTCTGCAAAGCTTCTTTTTCCCATGGATTGTAGAAGACGCAGACTGCGCGGCCATCCGGGTATTCCAGTTCGTAACCTGCGATCTGGTTTTCACGGAAAAATGTCTTTTTACAGTCCGGCTCGCACGTTCCGTATGCCTGAAATTTTCGGCGCAGAGCGAGAAGACCACGGTAATAGTCCACCAGCTCTTCCTGCTCTAAGGCGCGTGTCCAGTCAATTTTGTTGAGCTGCCACGACGATTTGAAGCTGTTTCCTTCGCCATGCTTCGTGCGCGCAAATTCCTCTCCTGCCTGGAAAAACGGCATTCCCTTGCAGGTCATCACAATGCCCGCCGCCAGACGGTTCATCGAAAGCGTCCGCTCATCCATCTTGTCAAAATCCGGCTCCGCATCCTCCTTCCGCTTCGGATCGGACAGTTTTAATTTATCCCACAGCGTATAATTATCATGTGCCGACACGTACGGAATCAGCTGGCTCGCATTGCGCGGCTCATAGGCTCCTTTTCCGTCCAGCCAGCCGTCTGTCGCGGAAAGTATTCCTGCTGAAAGACGCTCTTTTCCATTGACATAGCCTCCCTCTGCGGCAATGAAAACACTTCCCTTGATGGAATCTCTCGTATCGTCACAGAACATGGAAATGCCATCCATCAGCTTTCCGATATTCTGTTTATCCGACGGGAAATATCCCTCCTGCATTGCGCTTGCCGCTGCTTTCCACGGTTCACCGTAAACCAGAATCTCCTCACCGCGCGGCATCCGGTTCAGAGCTGTGCGGATCGCATTCATGGTCTCCGTGTCATGCAGTGCCATCAGATCAAAGCGGAATCCGTCGATATGATATTCCTTCGCCCAGTAACAAACCGAGTGAACCATAAAGCGGCGGAACATCTCCCGCTCACTTGCCGTCTCGTTTCCACAGTCGGAGCCATTGGAAATCGTGCCATCCTCCCATTCACGGTAATAATAATAAGGGACTGTTTTCTGAAGCGGCGAATCGAGATTGTACGTATGATTGTATACCACATCCATAATCACGCCGATGCCGGCTTTATGCAGTGCCTGAACCATTTCCTTCATTTCCCGGATACGTACCTCTCCGTGGAAAGGATCGGTTGCATAGGATCCCTCCGGCACATTGTACTGCACCGGGTCGTAGCCCCAGTTGAACGCTTCCGCATCGTCTTCCGGCACACTTCCGAAATCGAAAACAGGAAGCAGATGCACATGAGAAATGCCAAGCGACTTCAGATAATCGAGCCCTGTCGCATGAATTCCGTCTCCACTCAGCGTTGTGCCTTCTTCCGTAAATGCCAGAAACTTTCCACGGTGCTTATCCGAAACACCGGAATTCGGATCGCTTGAAAAATCCTTCACATGAAGCTCATACACACAGCGGTCCTCCGGCCGGATTTCCGGTCTTTTATCCTGCTCCCAGCCCACCGGGTCCGTCTCTGCAAGATTTACTACCATACTCCGCTCCGAATCAATACCGGAAGCCACGCCGTACGGATCGACCGTATCAAAAACGCCATCTGAGTGCAGAATGTGATACGTATAATACGTTCCATACCAGGCTCCCTGCAATGCACAACTCCAGACACCCTTTTCGCCGCGCGTCATCGCAAGCGAAGCTATTTTTCGGTCTCCGTTCTCCCGGCTGCTTCCGCGGGAAAACAGCTCCAGTGAAACCTCCATCGCCGTCGGCGCCCAAAGCTTCCATTCTGTCACAAGCTGTTCATCCTTTTTCACCGAGACACCGAGGTCATCCCCTTCATACGTAAAGTTTTCCACAAATTCTTCCGATTCAAAAAAGCTTTTCCACTCCGCCGGCGTTCTTTTCACCACCGCATTCATCTTCTTTCCCTCTATTTCTTTGTAAACTCGCAGAATCTCTCCGACACTCCACGCCTGCGCATAGCAGCCCTTCGACATCACCGGCGCCGCACCATCATAAATCTCCGCCAGATGAAACAGGCATCCTTCCTGCATCCAGCTCGCAAGACGCTCCAGTCCGCGATGCACTTCCTGTTTTCCCTCCTTCGGGAAATAGTTCAGCACCGCGCGGAAATACGCCCCAAGTGGAAATCCCCAGACTGTCCCCTGATGATATGCCCTGTCACGCTCCGGCTGGCTTCCGCCGATCCATGGATGAAATGCCGGATCCTCCATCTCCAATGACCGCAGTCCTGCTGTCGTATACAGCTTTTCTTTGACCGCCTGTAAGATCCGCTGCCCCTGCTTCTGACTCACCATCTGAAACGGAAGTGCCAGCACAAAGACCTGATTGCATCGGAACTGCTTCTCTTCATACGTGCCGTTCAGCACGTCCTTCAGATATCCTTCCTCTTCCATCCAGAACTTTTCGAGGAAACTCTTCTTCACCTGCTCCGCAAGCTTCCCATACGCCGATCCATCCTTTCCGACAAACGGCGCCAGCTCTTCCAGAATCCTCAGACCATTATACCAGTACGCATTAATCTCCACCGGCTTCCCGTGACGCGGTGTCGGCAGCTCCTTGTCAATCCGCACATCCATCCACGTCACCTGCTCCAGACCGCCCCCGGCCATAATCAGCCCGTCACTGTCCATTTTAATATGGAAATCCGTTCCCTTCTGATACCAGAACACAATATCCTCCATCACAGGAAACGCCTCGCGCACAAACTCCAGATCTCCTGTTTCAAGGTAATACTCATACACCACATCCAGAAACAAAAGGGCCGCATCCACCGTATTATACATCGGAAGCGCATCCCCCTCCGGAAACAGATTCGGCATCAGTCCTTCTTTTGTATATGCCATAAAAGTCCGAAGAATGCTCTTACACTCCTCATACTCCCCAATTGCCAGCGTGCATCCCGGAAGCGAAATCATCGTATCCCGCCCCCAGTCCGCAAAATAAGGAAAGCCAGCCATAATACTCTTCCCGCCTGTCGATGCCCGTTCCGTAATATACTGACTCGCACTCACCGCCAGCCGCTTTCCCACCGGATCAGAAATCCCGGACTTTTCCGCAATCGCCTCCTGCCGCTTCTCTTCCCCTTCTATCCACAGCGCAATCCTTTCCTCATCCCACTTATCCACATCATCCGCGAGACTATACACAACAAAAAAGACCTGCTCCCTGCCGTCTCCCGTCATCTCAAACCGAATCCGATGATTCACGACAGCACTTCCGATACCATCTCTTCCATCCCGTGCATCCTGCTCAAAAAACAAATCCCTCCAGATCCTCTCCTTCTCCATCTGAAGCTCCCCATTCGTTCCATAAGAAAGAATCACACCATTACTCGCAATGCACTTCCGGTCCACCGCAAAATTCTGCCCCTCCTGCAGCTGCTCTCCCTTCGCCGCAAACCGCATCACCGGCCGAACCGAAAAACTCCCCTTCTTCCCACTTCTCACCCGATACCGGACAAGAACCGTATTCTCCCCCTGAACCATCCCAATCGTCTTCTCAATTTCAATCCCCTTCACCCGGTAAAACCATACCGGCAGACTCCCCATCTCAAATCCTTCCAGAAACCGAAACCCCTCCACATTCTGCGTCCGATTCACAAACTCCTGTGAAAACAGCTCCGTTTCCTCTCCATCCACCTCCAACGTCTCCCAGACATTCGAAATCAGATGCTCCCGCACCGTAGGCGCCTTCAGTGCCCCCATCAACAGCGCCTGATCATTCCTCGCCGCATTCCCCATCACCGTCAGCGAACAATAACCTCCCAGTCCGTTCGTCAGCAAAAAACACTTCTTTTCTCCACTCCGGAAATCCATCCACTCCGAAGCATTCAGTCGAATCCTATCCATGCCCCAAAACCTCCATAATTCGTACAATGTGTTCCCGGAACTTTTCTGTTCTCATAAATCAATCACAAAAAACTCCGAAAATATTTTTTTTCATTCTATCTCCAAACTTTGCACTAGTCAACAAACTCACGCCGATTCGCCCTCCGGGCGAATCCAGCCCATTCTCCCGTCCTCCAACCCCAGGATCTGGCTCCGGCGTCGTGGCACCTGCCGCGCAGACGGGCGCATTGGCATCGGCAGCATGCGGATGATGCACGCGTGGGAGGCAGTGGAGTGAGGATGACGGACGGCCATCCAGGCCGGAAGTCAAGAGGCTCTGAGACGGGAAATCATCAGATTTCCTGTCGAATAGCCTCGGTTCCTCAATCCACCGCCTCCCACACGTCATCATCCGCCCGCCGATGCCACCGCGCCCGTCTGTGCGGCAGGTGCCACGGCGCCGGAGCCAGATCCGTCCCTCCCCCACACAAATAGAGCAGCCGACCCCTCATCGGCTGCTCCACAAATCATCCTTTGACGGCTCCTGAAAGCCCATCTGTATAATATCTCTGCATTACAACAAACAAAATCGCAATCGGCACCGAAATGCAAACCGCTCCCGCCGCAAAGCAAGTATACCAGCTGTCGATATACTCCTTCTCCAGCATCTTCCACAGACCCAGTGCAACCGTATAATACTTCGCATTCGCTCTGCAGATAACCTTTGCGAAAATAAAGTCCAGCCACGGTCCCAGAAATGCACTCAAAGTCGTGTACACAATAATCGGCTTACTCAGTGGAATTGTCACCTTCGTAAATACCTGGAATCTCGTTGCTCCATCCAGATAAGCCGCCTCATCCAGTGCCTTCGGAACCGTATCAAAAAATCCCTTTGCAAGCAGGAATCCCGCTCCGGAACCGCCCGAGTACACCAGAATCAATGCCACACGGATCATCGATCCCTCCGAAAGGCCAACTGCCTTTAAAATATAGTAGACAGCAACCATCGACATAAATGCCGGGAACAGACCTAAGATCATCGCGATGTTCATGTAAGTCTTACGGATTTTAAACCGCATTCTCGACATGCAGTAAGAAACCGAAAGCACAAATATTGTAGAAATCAGACAACTGAACACCGCAATGATAAATGTGTTCTTAAACATCTGCGGAAAGTCTAACACCTGCGTATCTGTAAACAGACGCACATAATTATGAAGCGTATATCCCTTTGGGAAAAAGCTGGTAACATAAGATCCTTTCTGTGTACTGAAGCTTAAGAGTGCAATCCACAGAACCGGAATCACCCACACAATCGCAAGCAGTGCCAGAACCACATGTACAACCACATCGGAAATCATTCCGCGCGCTTTCATGGAGTGTGTTTTTTTCTCTTTGTTATTCATTATTGGAATCCCTCCTCGTTCTTGTAAGAACCAGTATTCCGGTACGTGATCAGTGAAACCACAGCCAGAATGACAAAGGTAAGAATACCGACAACCGCACCAACGTTAAAGTACTGTAAGTCAACCGTCAGCTTGTACAGCCAGGTAACCAGAAGGTCCGTCTTTCCGGCGGTTGCTCCGACCGGAACCGGTGCTCCTGCAGTCAGCAGATAAATAACGTTGAAGTTGTTGATATTACCCGTAAACGTTGTAATCAGATACGGAGTCGTGACAAACAGCATATACGGCAGCGTAATTTTAAAGAAAATTGTCACAGGGCCTGCGCCGTCCACACGGGCTGCCTCGTAAAGCTCACCCGGAATGTTCTGTAAGATACCGGTAACCTGCATCATGGTAAACGGAATACCAACCCAGAGGTTGATGATAACAACCGTCGCTCTCGCCCAGGTCGCATTTGTCAGGAACGGAAGCGGACTGCTGATCAGCCCGGCCTGAATCAAAAGATTGTTGACCAGGCCGTTGTCCTTTAACATCGTACGCATCAGAAGAAGAGAAACGAACTGCGGAATTGCAGCGGAGAGCATAAAGCAGAATCTCCAGAATCCCTTGATGCGGGTCGTTTTACGGTTGATGACAATCGCAAGAATCATACCAAAAATATAGTTCAGGAAGGTAGCGAGCACAGCCCAGATCAGTGTCCATCCAAGAACAGACCAGAATGTCTTGCCGATCGAGTTGCCCATGCCAAGAACCGTACTGAAATTTTTCAGTCCAACCCAGTGGAAAATCGTCAGATGATCGCCGACTTTACTGTAGCTGGTGAAAGCCATACAGATCATAAAGACCAGTGGAAGGATTGTGAAAATCACAATACCAAGAATCGGAAGTGTCAGCAGGGTCCAGTGCAGTCTCTTGTCAACGAGTGCTTCCAGATCCTCTTTGATGGTGTTGATATGTTTCCCTTCCTTTGCACGGCACTCTACCTCGTAAGCGCTCTTCATATTGACACGCCAGATCATAAAGAAGAGAACCGTAATAAAAATCGTTGCCACTCCGTAGAGCAGGAACAGAATTGTCATATCGCCGCCGGTATATTCATAAATACCCTTGGCCTCGTTCCACACCTCTTCCTGCGCACGGCCGCCCAGGGTGATGAGATGATAGAGATTGTTGATACCGCCCTCGATCATAAACAGGAGATACGCAATTTCTACTGCCAGAAATAAAATACCCTTTACGATCTGTTTGTGAGCCAGATTTCCCAGTCCCATGACAAGCATGGAAAGTTTCGTGACCGCATCGCCCTTTGTGATGGCTTTTGTCACCGGATAGGGAGTCTCAAACTCTTTGGCGCGTTTTTTCAATGATGCCATAATCTATCCTTTCCGAAAGACAGGCATTGTCAATCCTGGTGTCTGACAATGCCTGCGGTTTCAATCCTGTTGATTTTCGAACGCTTCAGAGCCGGTTTTACTTACTCGACTGCAGAAGTATTCATGCTTGTGTTCAGTTTCTCTGTCATTTCTGCAGCGTTATCATGGGTAACTTCACCGTTGACCAGAGATTTACCAAAATTCTCTGCCGGAGTCCAGTAGTTGCTCATATTCTTAACGAACGGCTGGATGATAGAAGTATTGTTGAAGGTATCGTTCTGAGCAGTTACCAGTGCATCGTCTGTGATCTGGGAAAGCAGCTCTTCGTTACACGGAACTACGTTTCTCATTTCATAGTGTGCTTTCTGAGCATCTGCGCTTCCGAGATATCTTGCAAGAGCAACTGCAACCTGCGGATATTCACAGTTCGGATTCACACCGATTGCTTTAGAACCGGAGAAGGATTTCATCTGTTTCTCCTCGCCGTTGATGGTGATGGTCGGAAGCTGTACAACACCGTAATTATCACCGAGTGCCTCTTTAACTGCGGATGCATCCCAGGAACCGGAGAACATTGCTTTTACAGAACCGTCACGCAGACCGGAAAGACCGGATCCGTCTGCATCAGATACGAAGTTCGGATTGTTTACCAGGTCAACCAGGTAATCGGTTACTGCTTTTGCTTTGTCGCCTTCGAAGTCAACGCCTGCTGCCTCGTCTGTTCCGTCCTCACCGAACAGCGTACAGCCGTTTGCTACGTAGAAGGAAGCAATGTACCAGGAGTTTGTAATCGGGAAGGAAATCTTGTCTTTTGCGATCATGGTATCCAGGTTTTTCACTTCATCCTCAGTGAATGCAGATTTATCATAGTACATAAACCAGGTGTTTGTGGTGAATGGTACACCGTAGATATCGCCGTCAACGGATACGGAATCTACAATTGCCTGAGAGTTGTTCTCTTTTACCTCCTCAACTGTCTGTCCGCCGAGTTTTGAAATTCCGTTTGCAGCGATCAGGGATGTCAGGTTGTCGTTTGCAAACATGTAAACATCTGCTGCTCCTTCAACGTCCTGTGTTACGGTATCTTTTGCATCGCTCTCTGCGCATACACCGTAATCAAAGGTAATGTGCCAGGATGGATGCTCCTCTGCAAACTGATTGCACATGGTCTGCAGCCACTCACCGCTGTCGCTTGCCTGATCCTCTGACGGAGACCATACGGTAAGGGTTGTGGTAATTTCCTCTTCCTCTGCTGCGTTGGAAGCAGATGCGCTTGTGCTTCCTGCCTCGGATGTGCTCTTGGAATCGTTTCCGGAAGCGGCATTTGAAGAACCGCTGTCGCTGTTTCCGCATCCTGCCAGCATGCCAACTGCAAGTGCTGCGGTCATCATAATAGATACTACTTTCTTTTTCATATTGAAAATCCTCCTTATATGATTTTTCTTTCTGGAACGTCTGCTGTCATATCGCATTTGCTGCTTGGTATCTCTCGTTCTTGTTGATTTTATTATAGCAGTTGGCGGATTTTTCTGAAATATCAAGAATCTATGATCTATGTTGGATTTCTACGTTACATTTCTACACCGGAGCGTATCCGGAAAATCATTTCCGCAATCTGCAGAATTCTTTTCCGCA
>ERZ1673748.3262-NODE-3262-length-10624-cov-17.590690_pt1 | contig 10624 bp, 6 predicted proteins | sample MGYA00580196_ERZ1673748 | MGnify/ENA primary metagenome ERZ1673748 (study PRJEB41218, sample SAMN15661796) | gut metagenome | host: Homo sapiens | place: Canada: London | collected 2015-08-20/2019-03-30 | study: EMG produced TPA metagenomics assembly of...
CGATCTCGATCCGTTCGGTCGTCAACAAACCGCTGAAATTCATTTCGAGCGGCGAGAAGATGGACGCCCTGCAGGTCTTCCACCCCGAACGTATGGCCGACCGTATTCTGGGCATGGGCGACGTGGTGTCGCTCGTGGAGCGCGCGCAGGAGCAGTTCGACGAGGAGGAGGCCCGCAAGCTGAAAAAGAAGCTGGTCAAGAACCAGTTCAATTTCAACGACTTCATCGGCCAGATCCAGCAGATCAAGAAGATGGGCAACCTGAAAGACCTTGCGTCGATGCTTCCCGGCATGGGCAAGATGCTCAAGAACGTGGACATTCCGGACGACGTCTTCAAGCAGACCGAGGCGATCATCTCGTCGATGACCCCCGCCGAGCGCGAACGCCCCGAAATCATCAATGCCCGCCGCCGCGAACGCATCGCTAAAGGCAGCGGCACGACGATGGCCGACGTGAACCGTCTGATGAAGCAGTTCGAGGACACCCGCAAGATGATGAAGGCCGTGGCCGGAGGCGGTATGAAGATGCCGAAGATGCCCGGCATGCGGCGGTAATTCAGACGACAAGCCGTCCCGCCGTCCCGGAAAATCCGAAGTTTCCGAAACAAAATCAGAAAATCCCTGCACGACCGATTCGGTGCAGGGATTTTTAAATTCGGACCGGGCTACTCCGTCCAGCCGTTATAACGGATGTTGTCCGGATTCCATTTCTGTTTAGGCTCCGGGGTCTCGGCCGGATACCCGATCGGAATCACGTTCAGCGGTACGACGGACCCCGGCAGTCCCAGAATACTGCGAACGGCCTTCACCCGCTCGCTGCGGGGATATACGCCCGTCCACACCGCCCCCAGCCCCACGGCATGCGCTGCGAGAAGCAGGTTCTCGGAAGCGGCCGAAGCGTCCATCACCCACCAGTCGCCGGAAGCGCCCGGATTGCGGGTGAGGTCCGCGCAGACGACGACCGCCAGCGGCGCCGATGCCGCCATCTTGGCGTATTGCAGGGAGTCGGCAAATTTTTGGAGCAGCGCCTTGTCGTCCACGACCACGAAGACCCACGGCTGGCGGTTCATGGCCGAAGGCGCGGCCATCGCCGCACGCAGCAGCAGTTCGACCGTATCGGCCCCTACCGGACAGTCCCGGTAGGCGCGAACGCTCGTGCGCGTCGCAATCACGTCGAGGGCGCTCCGCTCCCCCGCGGCCGGCAGTCCGGCGGCAGAGATTCCCGCAGCTGGCATTCCAACGGCGGAGGTGCCGGCGGCGGCCTGTTTGTCGCCGGCCAGCCACCACGTCAGCAGGGCCGCCAGCAGGGCGCCGAGCAGGAAAAAGAGAGTTTTCGAGGTTTTCATAGGCGGTTGCATCGGGATTTCACTTACGGCAAATATAAACGAAAAAATCGGGAAATGCGGCAGGACGGGTCCAATCGGGAAAAATGCCGGGTAAATTAATCGTTCCCGTGTTTGGAGGGGGTGCATTTTATCGTTACCTTTGTCCGGATCATATCCCAGAAAGAAAATGCACAAATCGGGCTTTGTAAATATCATCGGAAATCCCAATGTCGGAAAATCGACACTGATGAACGCTCTGGTCGGCGAAAAACTGTCGATCATCACCTCCAAGGCGCAGACCACGCGCCACCGCATCATGGGCATCGTCTCCGGCGAAGATTTCCAGATCGTCTACTCCGACACGCCGGGCATCCTCAAACCCAGTTACAAACTGCAGGAGTCGATGATGAAATTCGTGACCGGCGCCGTGACCGACGCCGACGTCATCCTCTACGTCACCGACACCGTGGAGCAGGGCGACCGTTCGGCCGAAATCATCGGCCGCATCCGGGAAAGCGGCATTCCGACCGTCGTGGTGATCAACAAGATCGACCTCTCGACGCCCGAAGCGCTCGACGCGCTGGTGGACAAGTGGCGACAGGAGCTGCCCGAAGCGCAGATCGTACCCGCATCGGCCAAGGAAAACTTCAATATCGAGGGGTTGTTCAAAACCATCCTCGCCCTGCTGCCCGAAGGTCCGGCGTTCTACCCGAAAGAGACGCTGACGGACAAGACGCTGCGTTTCTTCGCATCGGAAATCATCCGCGAAAAGATCCTCAAATTCTACGACAAGGAGATCCCCTACTGCTGCGAAATCGAGATCGACAGCTACAGGGAGGAACCGACGATCGACCGCATCGCCGCGACGATCTACGTCGCCCGCGACTCGCAGAAAGGCATACTGATCGGCCACAAGGGCGAAAAGCTCAAGCGTGTGGGACAGACCGCACGCGAGGACATGGAGGAGTTCCTCGGCAAGAAGGTCTTCCTGCAGCTTTTCGTCAAGGTAAGCGACGACTGGCGCAACAACGAGCGCCAGCTGCGCCGTTTCGGATATGAATTGGAATAAACCGGAATAATAAACAGCCCGAAAAGAACGTTAGAGGGACAAGTGAGTCGGAAAATGCGTAAATATATCTTGGGAATCGCCCTTGCCGCCGCGCTGATGTGCGGGACGAAATCGTATGCACAATACAACCGGGAATATTTTTTCTGGGTCGGACGTTCGTGCATGATGAACAACGATTACCAAGAGGCCATCCGCACGCTCAACACCCTGCTGCGTTTCGACGAAAACGCCTTCGAAGGCTATTTCCTGCGCGGCATCGCCAAATACAACCTCGACGACCTGCTGGGCGCCGAGGCCGACTTCTCCACGGCGATCCGCCTCAACCCGGTCTATACGCAGGCCTACACCTACCGCGCCATCACGCGCTCGCGGCTGGGGAACTACGACGACGCCCTGCAGGATTTCCGCGAGGCGATCGAGCTGCGGCCCGACCTGCCGGGCCCCTACTACAGCCGCGGCGTCACGCGGCTGCTCAATCAGCAGTTCCGCGAGGCGATCGACGACTTCGACATGTTCATCCGGCAGGAGACCAAGGTGGCCGACGCCTACATCTGCCGGGGCCTGAGCTACCTCCACCTCAAAGACACCACGCGCGCCTACGACAACTTCAACCTGGCGATCCGCACCAACCGCGAAGACCCCAACGGCTACAACCGCCGGGGCGGGCTCCATCTGGAGCAGGAGCAGTACGAAGAGGCCGAGGCGGACTTCAACAAGGCCATCCGGTGCGATTCGAACTACCTGCTCTCCTACTTCAACCGCGCGCTGGTCTATAACGCGACCAACCGTCCGATGCAGGCCCTCGCCGACTTCGACAAGGTGATCCGGCTCGATTCGACCAACTCGCTGACCTACTTCAACCGCGCCATGCTGCGCACGCAGATCGGCGACTACAACCGCGCACTGGAGGATTACGACAAAGTGGCGCTCTATTCGCCCAACAACGTGCTGGTATACTACAACCGCGCGGGCGTATACGCCCAGCTGGGCGAGATCGAAAAAGCCGCCGAGGACTATACCTCGGCCATCAAGCTCTATCCCGACTTCGCCAACGCCTATATCTACCGCGGCCGCCTGCGCGAGCTGCTGCGCGACCCGCAGGGCGCCAAGAAGGACCGCGACACGGCGCAGAAGAAAATCGCGGAATACCGCTCGCGCCTGAGTGACAGCACCTATTCGATATTCGCCGATACGACGCAGCGCTTCGACCGCCTGCTGTCATTCGACAGCAAATTCTCAGGCGGCAGTTTCGACCGCGTGACGGGCCACAACGGCGGACGCGAAGAGATGCGCCTGCTGCCGCTGTTCAAATTCACGCTGATGCGCCCCGACACCGTGCCGGCCGTGGAGCGTTACCACGTGCAGCGCGTCGAAGACTTCAAGAAACGCGTGGACAACGAATTCCTGACGCTTTCGTGGCGCGAAACCAACATTGCGCCCGACACGCTCGTGATGCTCGACAAGCAGTATGTCGAGGAGCTGAAAGCGGCGGAAACCTCGTGGACGGTGCTCTTCGAGCGCGGCGTCTCGCAGGCGCTCATCAAGCAGTACACCAATGCCGTCAATACCTTCTCGTCGGCCATCGAGCTGAATCCGAGCAACCCGTTCCTCTACCTGAACCGCTCGACCACGCGCGCCGAGATGATCGACTTCATCTCGTCGATCGACAACTCCTACCAGCGCATCACCATCGACTCGGACCCGGCGAACCGGCTGAACAACAACAGCAAACGCACGTACAGCTACGACGAGGCGGTAGCCGACCTGAACAAGGCCATCAAGCTCTTCCCCGATCTGGCCTACAGCTACTACAACCGTGCGAACCTGCGGGCCTTGTCGGGAAGCCTGCCCGAAGCGTTCGAAGACTACACGAAGGCCATCGAACTCAACCCCAATTTCGCCGAGGCGTATTACAACCGCGGCATCATACAGATATTCATGAAGGACACGCGCAAAGGGTGTCTCGACATTTCGAAGGCCGGCGAACTGGGTATCGTCGAGGCTTACGAGGTGCTGAAACGTTACGCGCCGACGGACAAGTAAGCTAACTCAAATCAAATAACTATGACGGAAATTATCCAACGAAAACTCAACGATTCGGCATTCGTCCGCTGGACGGCGCTGATTCTGATCGCGCTGACGATGTTCTTCGGCTACATGTTCGTAGACATGATGTCGCCGCTGCAGAGCATGATCGAGGCCCAGCGCGGCTGGACGCCCGACGTCTTCGGCATGTACGGAAGTTCGGAGTTCATTTTCAACGTCTTCGGATTCCTGATTCTGGCTGGCATCATCCTCGACAAGATGGGCATACGCTTCACGGGAGTGCTCTCGGCGTCCCTGATGTTCATCGGCGCCAGCATCAAGTATTACGGAGTGAGCGACGCCTTCATCGGTTCGGGCATCGAAACGTGGCTCAACAGCTGGTGGGTATCGTTTCCGGGCAGCGCCAAACTCGCATCGCTGGGATTCATGATCTTCGGCTGCGGCATGGAGATGGCCGGCATCACCGTATCGAAGACCATCGCCAAATGGTTCGAAGGCAAGGAGATGGCACTGGCCATGGGACTCGAAATGGCCATCGCCCGCGTGGGCGTATTCGCCGTGTTCACCATCTCGCCGTGGCTGGCCAACATGGCGCCGGCAACGGTCGTACGTCCGGTGGCGTTCTGCACCCTGCTGCTGCTGATCGGCCTGCTGACCTACGTGGTCTTTACGTTCATGGACCGCAAGCTGGACAAACAGCTGGGACTCGACGCCAAAGGCAACAACAGCTCGGAAGAGGAGTTCCGCGTCAGCGACCTCGGCAAAATATTCGGCAGCAAGGTCTTCTGGATCGTCGCCATGCTCTGCGTGCTCTACTACTCGGCGATCTTCCCCTTCCAGCGTTTCGCCACGAACATGCTGGAGAGCAACCTCGGCGTCTCGGCCCAGACGGCCGCCGACATCTTCCGCTGGTTCCCGATGGGCGCCGCGGCCATCACGCCGCTGCTCGGCAGCTACCTCGACCATAAGGGCAAGGGCGCTACGATGCTGATCTTCGGTGCAATCCTGATGACGGTCTGCCACCTGATCTTCGCCTTCGTACTCCCGGCCTATCCGAGCACGCTGATCGCCTACGGCGCGATCATCATTCTCGGCATCTCGTTCTCGCTGGTTCCCGCGGCCCTCTGGCCCTCGGTTCCCAAGATCATGGAGACCCGCTATCTGGGTTCGGCATACTCGCTGATCTTCTGGATTCAGAACATCGGGCTGTGCCTCTTCCCGGCCGTGATCGGCTATGCGCTCAAATTCAGCAACCCCGGCCATATCGACGGTACGGCCTACAACTATACGCTTCCGATGGTGATCTTCGCAAGCTGCGGCGTCGTCGCCATGCTGCTCGGCATATGGCTCAAAGCCGAGGACCGCAGGAAACATTACGGGCTTGAACTGCCCAATATCAAGAAGTAGCCAAACTACGATAAGTAAATGAAGAGGAAGGGCTGTCGTGCGATGCACGACGGCCCTTTATAATTTACTGCTACATAGCCCGTTAATCGTACAGTGTCGAAGCGGCGGCACCGCGCCGGAAGACGAAAAAAAGCAGAAGGTTGCTGTTTGTTATATTTTTTACTATATTTACAGCCAAGTTGTTAGGTTAAAACAAACAGGATAAAACGTAAAAATCAGCGTAACGAACTTACAGTTTGTTACTTCAGACTTCGCACCCGGCGGAAGCGGGGCGGATACGGTTTGTTCGATTAAAACGAAAAAACAATGTGTGATCCCATCAAATCAATCGCCAACCGCCTGCGCGGACTGCGTGAAGTGCTCGAACTCTCGGCGCAGGAGGTGGCGGAGAGCTGTCATCTCCGGGTCGAAGAGTATATGGCGCTGGAGAGCGGCGAAAGCGACATCTCGGTAAACGTCCTGCAGACCATAGCCCGCCGTTACGGAATCAGTCTGGACGTGCTCATGTTCGGCGAAGAGCCAAAGATGAACGCCTATTTCATCACCCGTGCGGGTGCGGGCGTGTCGGTCGAACGGCGCAAAGCCTACAAGTACGAAGCGCTGGCGTCGGGATTCCGCGACCGGAAAGCCGATCCTTTCATCGTGACGGTAGAACCCGCTCCGGCCGACGCCCCGATGCACCTGAACAGTCACGAGGGGCAGGAGATGAACTACGTGCTCGAAGGGCGTCTGCTGCTGAGCCTGAACGGGAAAGAATTGGTGTTGAACGTCGGTGACAGTCTCTATTTCGATTCCAGCCTGCCGCACGGAATGAAGGCGCTCGACGGGCGGCCGGTCCGCTTTCTGGCGATAATCATGTAAGCTATGGTAGAGAGATTCTTACAGCAAACGACCTTCCGCTCGCAGGAGGATTACAGAAAGAACCTGCATATCCGCGTCCCGGAGAATTTCAACTTCGCGTATGACGTGGTGGACGCCTACGCGGAGGAACAGCCCGACCGGAAAGCGCTGCTCTGGACGAACGATCAGGGTGCGGAGATTCAGTTCACGTTCGCCGACATGAAGCGGGAGACCGACCGCACGGCCTCCTATTTCCAGAGTCTCGGCATCGGAAAGGGCGACGTGGTGATGCTGATTCTCAAACGGAGATACGAATTCTGGTTTTCGATCCTCGCCCTGCACAAGCTGGGGGCGGTCGTGATTCCGGCGACTCACCTGCTGACCAAGAAAGACGTCGTGTACCGGTGCAACACGGCCGGAATCAAGGCGATCGTCGCGGCGGGCGAACGGGTGATCGCCGACCACGTGGCGGCGGCCATGCCGGAAAGCCCGACGACCGAGCTGCTGATAAGCGTCGGGCCGGAAATTCCCGAAGGATTCCTCGATTTCCACGCGGGAATCGCAAACGCCGCCCCTTTCGTGCGTCCGCAGCGGGTGAACGCCAACGACGATATCATGATGATGTACTTCACATCGGGGACCACGGGCGAACCTAAAATGGTGGCGCACGACTTCACCTATCCGCTGGGGCATATCAGCACGGGGTGTTTTTGGCACAACCTGCACGACGGGAGCCTGCACCTGACGATCGCCGACACGGGATGGGCGAAGGCCGCTTGGGGCAAGCTGTACGGGCAATGGCTGGCCGGAGCCAATATTTTCGTCTACGACCACGAGAAATTTACGCCGGCGGACATCCTGCACAAGATCGAACAGTACCGCATCACCTCGCTGTGCGCCCCACCCACTATCTACCGCTTTCTGATCCGCGAAGACCTCTCGAAATACGACCTCTCGTCGCTCGAATACTGCACCACGGCCGGAGAAGCATTGAACGGGGCCGTCTACGACACCTTCAGGCAGCTGACGGGCGTCCGGCTGATGGAGGGTTTCGGGCAGACCGAAACGACGCTCACGCTCGCCACTTTCCCGTGGATGGAGCCGAAGCCCGGCAGCATGGGCGTGCCCAACCCCCAGTACGAAATCGACCTGCTGACGCCCGACGGACGTTCGGCCGAGGACGGCGAACAGGGGCAGATCGTGATCCGCACCGACAAAGGGAAACCGCTGGGGCTGTTCAAGGAGTACTACCTGAACGACGAACTCACGCGCGAGGTCTGGCACGACGGAGTTTATTACACGGGCGACGTGGCATGGCGCGACGAGGACGGCTATTTCTGGTTCGTGGGGCGTGCCGACGACGTGATCAAGAGTTCGGGCTACCGCATCGGCCCCTTCGAGGTGGAGAGCGCGCTGATGACCCACCCCGCCGTGGTGGAGTGCGCCATTACGGGCGTGCCCGACGAAATCCGCGGACAGGTGGTCAAGGCGACGATCATCCTCGGCGAAAAGTACAGGGCGCAGGCCGGGGAAGCGCTGATCAAAGAGCTGCAGAACCACGTGAAGCGGATCACGGCGCCTTACAAGTATCCGCGCATCATCGAATTCGTGGAAGAGCTGCCCAAGACGATCAGCGGCAAAATCCGCCGCAAGGAGATTCGCAACGGGGATGAAAAACGGTAATCCCCGCCGGGGCGGACCTATCCGCCGGCAGATTTCCGGAGCCAGCCGGATACCAGAACCTTGCTGAATTGCCCGGAATCTGCAGGGTTGCCCGGAGTTTTCGGGTTACCCGGAGTTTTCGTGCTGCAGTTCGGGGACTTGGCCGGGCGCTGTTCCTACGACCGAGGTCCGGCTCCACCGCGATATACACCCCTTTTTCTATTCCGATCGCCTGAAACAAATGTTTCGGGCGATCGTGTTTTTTTGGGTTCGGAGGGCAGCTACGATTAAGGCACGCCCGCGCCAGCATCTCGATACGCTCCGCAACGACTCGATGCGGCCCGCATCCCAATGCCCCGCGGGATCAGCGTACTCGCAGGATCAGCGGACCTGCCGATCAGCGGACCTGCCGATCAGCGGACCCGTTCGTACAGCTCCGTAATGCGGCTGCACATCTCTTCCCACGAAAAACGCTTGCGCTCCTCGATGCAGTTCAGTCGGAAACGCTCGATCGCGTCACCCTCGTACATCTTCGCAACGGCTTCGGCGACGCCCTGCGCCGTCGGTTCGCACACATACCCTACCCGTCCGTCGGGCACGATCTCGGCCAGCCCCCCGACATCGGTGACGACCATCGGAACGCAAAACTGATAGGCGATCTGCGTCACGCCGCTCTGCGTGGCCGTTTTATAGGGCTGCACGACGAAATCGGCGGCCGAAAAATAGTATTTCACCTGCTCGTCGGGAATAAAGCGGTCGTGAAGAATCACGTCGTCCTGCAAGCCGTTGTCGGCGATCTGACGCAGGTAACGCTCCTTCGGGGTGTAGAACTCGCCGGCGACGATGAGTTTGCGCCCTTCGGCGCGCTCCGCGCGTTTCAATTCGGCCCACGCATCGAGCAGCAGATCGAGTCCCTTATAATCGCGGATCAGGCCGAAAAACAGCGCGTAACCCACCGCAGGATCGAGCCCCAGCCGGACGCACGCTTCGGAGCGCGCCACCCGCTCGCCGAAATTTTCGAACAGCGGATGCGGCGAGAAGAGTGCCGGAGCCTTGCTGTAGGCTTCCAGTTCGCGGTGCACCTGCTCGGACATATAGACGAAGCCGTCCACGGCCCGCAGGTAGTAACGGTTGAAGGGCTTATCGGTCAGGTGGCGTTCATGCGGCTCGACATTGTCGATCTGGCAGAGGACCTTCGTATGGCCGTTGCCGCGCGCGATGCGCGCGATGGTGCCGAAGCAGGGCGCCATGAAGGGCGTCCAGTACTTCATCAGCACGAAGTCGGGCCGCTCCCGGCGAATGCGCCGGCCCACGCGGAGCCAGTTGAAGGGATTGACCGTATTGACGCACCGGCAGATGTCGAGGTCGGCGGGAGGCGGCGTATCGACGGTCTGGCTCTTGCCGGGGAAGAGCAGCGAAGGATATTGCAGCGTGAAGGTTTTGATATCGACCTCGTTGCCCCGCAGCCGGAACGTGCGGGCCATGATCTCCATGATCGAAGCCAATCCCCCGCGGTAGGGGTGCGCAGGTCCTAAAATCGTAATTTTCATAGTACAAATATAGGAAAATATGCGACATGGCAACCGTTTTCCCGCTCTTTATCGCCGACGCAGAGGGCGCATCGGCGGATCGGCCGCCCGCAGGCACGGAAAATCCCCGCCGAAGCGGGGACTTCCCGTGCCGCAGAGGGCAGAAACGCATATACGATTAAAAAACGGAATCCAGCCCGGAAGGCATCCGCGGTACCGGTCCGGCAGGACGGACTATTCTCCGTCGCCGGGGTGTCCGAAGCTCTTGGCGGCGTGCTTGCTTCCCGCGGCGGATTGCAGCGCGAGGTACTCCTCGCCGTAGTCGAGTACGTTTTGCAGTTCGGTGCGGAAGGTGTCGAGGTGCTGCTCCTCCTCGGCGATGATGTCCTGAAACATCTTGTGCGTGACGGCGTCCTTGTGCTCGGAAGCGATGCGCGAAGCCTCGTTGTAGGAATCTATGGTGCTCTGCTCCAGCTGCAGCGCCAAACGGAGCATGTCCTTGACGTCGGTCACCTGCCGGGTGCGGAACGAAGCGTTCATATCGACGTCGCCCTGCAGGAAGAGGATGCGGTCGGAGAACTCCTCGATATGGCGCATCTCGGCGATCGAGATTTCGCGCATGATCTTCGAAAGGTACTGATAGCGGTCATCCTCGAAATGGGTGTGGAAATACATGTACTGGAGTGAAGTGGCGATCTCCTTGCCCACGGCATCGTTCAGCAGGTCGATGCTCACCTGATACTTGTT
>ERZ1673748.3266-NODE-3266-length-10617-cov-7.890646_pt1 | contig 10617 bp, 10 predicted proteins | sample MGYA00580196_ERZ1673748 | MGnify/ENA primary metagenome ERZ1673748 (study PRJEB41218, sample SAMN15661796) | gut metagenome | host: Homo sapiens | place: Canada: London | collected 2015-08-20/2019-03-30 | study: EMG produced TPA metagenomics assembly of...
TAAATTTCAAGTAAGAATTTGCAAAGGCAATTACTATTTATACCTTTGTGACTTCAACAGAAAATATGATTTCAATAGAGAATTAGTAACCCGTTAAAAGAGAAATTGATTATGCGTTCATTCATAGTATTTCTTTGTTTGGTCCCCACCCTCCTGTTTGCTCGACAAACTCAACTTGAGACACAGTTGAAAGAAGCCATCAAGGGAAAGAAGGCCGAAATAGGAATAGCCGTCATCATTGATGGAAAAGATACGGTAACTGTCAATAATGATATTCACTATCCACTGATGAGCGTATTCAAGTTTCATCAGGCATTAGCATTGGCAGATTATATGGGAAAACAGAAGCAATCGCTGGAAACCAGATTACCCATTAAAAAATCGGATTTAAAGCCGGATACTTACAGTCCGCTACGGGATAAATATCCGCAGGGTGAAATTGAAATGAGTATTGCCGACCTGCTAAAATATACACTCCAACAGAGTGACAACAATGCCTGCGATATTCTTTTTGATTATCAGGGAGGTCCGGATGCCGTAAACAAGTATATCCATTCACTGGGAATTCGGGAATGTGCCATTGCCGGTACGGAAACTGCCATGCACGAAGACTTGAACCTATGTTATGAAAATTGGACTACTCCGTTAGCCGCAGCCGAATTAGTGGAAATATTCCGTAAGAAGCCATTGTTTCCCAAAGTGTACAAAGACTTCATATTTCAAACAATGGTGGAGTGTCAAACCGGACAAGACCGTCTGGTTGCTCCGTTGCTCGACAAAAAAGTAACCGTAGGCCATAAAACCGGAACGGGAGATCTTAATGCGAAAGGACAACAAATCGGTTGTAATGACATCGGTTTCGTACTTTTGCTCGGTGGACGTACTTATAGTATAGCTGTCTTCGTGAAGGATTCTGAAGAAAATAATCAGGCGAACAGTAAGATTATCGCTAATATTTCCCGTATCGTTTACGAATATATAATGCAGCATTAAGATGGAGACAAAGTACGTTCGGTACAAATGAAGATAGAAACAAAGTAATAGAAATTAGAAAATTCATTTATATGAAACTACATCATATCGCTATCTGGACTTTTCGTCTGGAAGAACTAAAAGAGTTCTATGTCCGCTTCTTCGGAGGAAAAAGCAACGAAAAATATATCAATCCCAAGAAAGGATTCGAGTCCTATTTTATCTCTTTTGGAGAGGGAACAGACTTGGAACTGATGAGTCGTACAGATGTACAGAACACTCCCATTGAAGAAAACAGGGTTGGACTGACACACTTTGCTTTCACCTTTCCCAGCCAGGAAGAAGTATTACGCTTCACCGAACAAATGCGTTCGGAAGGATATACCATCGCCGGCGAACCGCGTACTTCGGGAGACGGATACTTTGAAAGTGTAGTCCTCGATCCTGACGGAAACCGGATTGAGTGCGTATATCGGAGAACTGCAAACGAATCGAAAAACAAAGCAAGACAGGAAACTGAAACAGAAAATATTCCCCCCGTGACGCTCCATACAGAACGTTTATTTCTCCGCCCTTTCGAAGAAAGAGATGCAGAAACATTTTTCGCTTGCTGCCAGAACCCGAATCTGGGAAACAATGCTGGATGGCCGCCCCATCGCACATTGGATGAATCCCGCCGGATACTTCATTCCACATTTATCAATCAGGAGGGGATATGGGCAGTGATACTAAAAGATACAAAACAGCTAATCGGTTCCGTAGGAATTATCCCCGATCCTAAACGCGAAAATCCGCAAGTGAGAATGTTGGGTTACTGGCTCGACGAATCTTATTGGGGCAAAGGATACATGACCGAAGCAGTGCAGGGTGTCCTCAACTATGGCTTTGAAGAATTGCGGCTTAGCCTCATCACAGCGACCTGTTATCCGCACAATAAACGTTCGCAGAAAGTACTGAAAAAGAACGGTTTCATCTACGAAGGTACACTTCATCAGGCAGAACTGACTTACAACGGAAACATCTACGACCACCAGTGCTACTACCTGCCCGGCATCTCCCAACCTACTCCGGAAGACTATGATGAAATCCTCCATGTATGGGAAATGTCCGTTCGCCACACGCATGATTTCCTGACGGAAGAGCATATCCAATTTTATAAACCACTGGTGCGGAAGCATTATCTACCCGCTGTTGAACTTTTTGTCATCTGGAATGCCAACGGAAAGATTGCCGCCTTCATGGGATTGAGCGACGAACTGATCGAAATGTTATTCGTACACCCCGACGAACAAGGAAAAGGATATGGCAAACGATTAATGGAATATGCAAGAGACAAAAAGCAGATGGATAAGGTGGACGTAAACGAGCAGAATGAAAAAGCACTCCAGTTCTATCTCCATTTGGGATTCCAAGTCATCGGCAGAGATGAAACGGACAGCATGGGCAAACCTTTCCCCATTCTCCATTTGCAACTGCCGGAAGCTGATTCCGCTAATAGAGATTAATTTCCCAAAAACGAAAGCTACATGAACCTACGTGCAAGATTATCCGAACGAGTACACATTGAAGATATCAGAGAGGTACTCCACTTTATACAGGATGATGAACGGCTTAGAGAAGAAATCTACCAACTGATATTCGACGAAGACGCTATCGTCTCCTATCAGGCATTGTGGGTATGTACTCATTTCTCAAAGGCAGATGTAGCATGGTTGAGCCGGAAACAAGAAGAATTGATCGACGCTGCCATGACCTGCCCACACTCGGGAAAACGGAGAATGATCCTGAACCTGATATGCCAGCAACCTGCCGCTGATCCGCCACGAGTGGATTTCCTCGATTTTTGCATGGAACGCATGATATCCCGCGAGGAACCACCGGGCGTACAATCGCTCTGCATGAAACTGGCTTATCAACTGACACGCTCCATCCCGGAACTACAACAGGAACTACGCACAATACTGGAAATCATGGAGCCCGACTTACTGGTTCCCGCTATCCGTTCCGTACGAAAAAACACCCTGAAAGCCATGAAAGCAAAGAAAAACAGATAATTTCTATCGCTTTTATCTCACCGTTCAATTAGAGTATATTCAGATGGAATATCTGGGATATACCCGTCACCGAAATCTGAATACCGATGCAGAAAGTGAAAAAAGCAACAAGCTTATTAATAATTTGATTTCCCACCGGTCCCAACCTCTGAATAAACCTCTGCCCTTGTGAAAGGAATACATAAAAGATGGCCGCCATACAAATAATAACAAGCGCAATGACTAAATAATTAATCCCAGTTTGCAACAATTTACCTTTAACACTGGCAGACGCCATCAAAGTAAAGATAACCGATATACTGCCCGGTCCGATACTGATAGGAAACGTGATGGGATAAAAAATCTTCTGTTCGATATTCTTCCATCTGAAACCGTCTACATTCTTACTGGCTTCTTCTTTATCAGACGAACCTGAATCGCCCAACAGCTCCATTGCCGTCTTACAAATCAATATTCCACCTCCCAACTGAATAACAGGAATAGCCAAACCGAAAATCAACAGAAACAAATGCCCTATCACCAATGTCCCTACACCGATCATTATAAAATTGAGCGTCAGCTTCTGAATAGCTGCTTTCCGTTGTTGAGGATCGAGGTCTGTAAAGAATCCATTGACGACAAAACCATTCCCCAAAGGATTTATCACCGGAAACAGCGCCATAAACAATGACGAAAATATGATGAGAAGATTACTTAATGACATAATACCTGTTTTTTGATACTTTATTAATATCTGATATGTATCTAAAACATAAATGAAACGTTATTGTTTTGAGAATATGCTTTTGCGAGATGAATCCGCATCGGTTGAATACCTCGTGAAAGCAGCTTATAATAAACCTTTAACTAGAAATTAAAATTATGTGTACAAGAGTCGTTTATTCGGGAAAAAATGGAATGGTGGTAACCGGCCGGTCTATGGACTGGAAAACAGAAATGCACAGCAATCTTTGGGTATTTCCCAAAGGTATGGAAAGAAATGGAGAAACGGGAGCCAACTCCCTGCAATGGACGTCCAAGTATGGCAGCGTGGTGACTTCAGCTTTCGAGATTGCCAGTACAGACGGGATGAATGAAAAAGGGTTGGTTGCCAATCTGTTATGGTTGCCCGAGACGGAGTATCCGGTCAGAGATCAAAGTAAACCGGGACTTGCCATTACTGCATGGGTGCAATATATGCTGGATAACTTCGCCACCGTAGACGAGGCTGTCGCTTTCATTGATGAAAACACTTTCCAAGTGGTATCGGACCTGATGCCGGATGGTTCCCGCCTGGCAACCTTGCATTTATCTATTTCCGACGCAACGGGCGATTGTGCGATATTCGAATATACGGGTGGAAAGCTGACTGTTTACCACAGCAAGGAGTACAAAGTAATGACCAACTCCCCTACCTACAACAAGCAACTGGCACTAAACGAATACTGGAAATCAATAGGAGGATTGAGCTTCCTGCCCGGAACCAACCGTCCGTCCGACCGTTTTGCAAGAGCCAGTTTTTATATCAATGCCCTGCCCCAAACAGATGATGTGAGAATAGCCATAGCAAGCGTATTCAGCGTTATCCGTAATACTTCTGTTCCTTATGGCATATCCACTCCCGAATTTCCGGAAATTTCCACCACACAATGGAGAACGGTATCGGATAGTAAGAATTTGCTCTACTTCTTCGAATCAAGTCTGACACCTAATACATTCTGGGTAAACTTACGGGAAACAGACTTGTCGGAAGGAGCTCCGGTACTCAAATTATCTATCGCCAACGGTGAAACTTATCATGGAAATGCAACGAAAGAGTTTAAACCGGCACAGCCGTTCAGATTTATGGGAGTAAAAGGATAAAATTATCCCCGGAAACGATCCATCTGAAGCACATCCCAAAAGTTTTTGTATCTAACTTTTGAGACGTATTTCGATCATTTCCGGGGATAAAATCTGTTTCTTTAACAGCTTGCCATTAATTGAAATAATAAAGGAATACAGCAATTCCTTCCAGCGCCTTCTTTGGTTGGTCTTTTATTTCGATAGCAAACTTGATTTCCGCTTTTGCCACACCACGCAGATTAGTCAGCGAGTGCAAAGTAGTCACCAGACGGATGCTCTGTCCTGACAATACAGCCTGACCGAATTTCATTTTGTCCATACCGTAGTTAATCATCATTTTCAGGTTATTTACCTGGATAATCTGATTCCACAAATAAGGAAGCATGGATAATGTCAGGTAGCCGTGAGCAATCGTGCTATGATAAGGGCTGTCTACTTTCGCACGTTCCGTATCTACATGAATCCATTGATGATCCAGCGTTGCATCAGCAAAAAGATTGATACGTTCCTGCGAGAGTTCCACATAATCGGAAACACCTATCTGTTGGCCTACTAGTTTTTCGAATTCTTCGTACGAATTGATAATTACTTTTTCCATAAGTCTTATCGTTTTTATGGGGGTTATTTACTATTAAATTGGGGACAAAAATAGGAAAAATAAACTGATATGCCACCAAATTTATAAATAAAAGCAAGGAATGAAGTATTTAGGTATGTTTTACAAACCGGAAGCCTGTTTCAGTGCTTCTGTCAGAATACTGTACCCCTTACCATTCAAATGTAAATCGTCGAGAGTCAACTCCGGATTCAGCCTGCCATCCTGCAATAAACGATTGAATACGTCCAGATAGACAATATCTGTTCCCTGCAATTTTTCGTGTATCTTCCGGTTAAGGATCTGGATAAATTTATTCACAGCCGTACTGTAATCATCGTAATCATTACGCGGAAAAATACAGAAAAGATATGTTTTCAGTGAAGGGACGGCAAAAACCGCTTTTACATAACGCTCTACATATTCATCTATATTTTCATCGTTCAACTGATAAATATCATTGGTTCCGAATTGAACAACGACCTGGCAATCGGAAGTGTCTACCGCAAAAGACTCCACATAGGCCAGCCCTTCACCGGGAGCACCATAGTTCAGACATTCCCATTGTGGGAAATAGATATCCAGTGCCCAAAAAGCCATGTGACTGTTGCCAAGAAAGGCAAATTTTGGTTTTTCTTCTATCCTATCCATACAATTTCATTCAAACGTCCACGTTATCTCACTCAAACTCTCAAACAAATATAGAATAAAATTCGCGGATTTACGTTACTTTTGCAAAGGTAATCACATTCATTCATATATATAAACCGATGATACATTTTTTCAAGAAACCCGTTTCTTACCTTGCGTTGCCGGAAAAATTCACTTATCCTTTCCATTATACACCTCATCCATTGTGTGTGTTGGCTGCAGAAGAAGTGAAAGAATATATTGCAAGCCGGAAAGAATGGCAAGAGGAATTGGCTTCCGGAAAGATGTTTGGAGTGTTGATTGTGCAAACGGACAACGGAATAACAAACAACGAAGAAAATCAGATTGGTTATCTTGCAGCTTTCTCCGGCAATCTGGCCGGAAAGAATCTGCATCCTTATTTCGTTCCTCCTGTTTATGACCTATTACAACCGGAGGGATTCTTCAAAATCGAAGAAGAACAGATTTCTGCCATTAATATCCGTATTCGTGAATTGGAAAACAGTGGTTCTTATCTCAATTCAAAAGAGAAATGGAAGATAGAAACGGAACAGGCTAAAGCTGTTTTGAATCAAGCAAAAGCGGAGCTTAAAATGGCAAAGGAGGCGAGAGAGATTCGCCGCCAGTCATCTCCGGAGCTTTCCGAAGAAGAACAAGCCTCCCTGATTCGGGAAAGCCAATACCAAACGGCGGAATACAAACGACTGGAAAAGGAATGGAAGAAACGATTGGAAGAGCTCGAAACGGAAGTCAGGCACTTCGATATTGAAATAGAACGACTGAAAACCGAACGAAAAGAACGTTCAGCAGCTTTACAAAGAAAATTATTCGAGCAGTTCCGGATGCTAAACGCCCTAGGAGAGGTGAAAGACTTATATACTATTTTTGAGCAAACGGTTCAGAAAGTTCCTCCTGCCGGTGCGGGTGAATGTGCTTTGCCTAAGTTATTGCAATATGCGTATCTTCATCAATTAAAGCCATTGGCTATGGCTGAATTCTGGTGGGGCGACTCTCCTAAAAACGAAATCCGGCATCACGGATATTATTATCCTTCCTGCAAAGGAAAGTGCGAACCGATTCTGCAACACATGTTGCAAGGATTGGAGGTAGACGAAAATCCACTGCTGAATCCTGTTCATGAAGAGGAAGAACTAGAAATCGTGTTTGAGGATGAATGGTTACTGGTAGTCAATAAACCGGTAGGGATGTTGTCCGTTCCGGGAAAAGCGGAAGATAGAGATTCAGTCTATCATCGTTTGAAGAAGAAATATCCCGAAGCTACTGGTCCTATGATTGTACACCGGCTCGATATGGCTACTTCAGGATTATTGCTCGTTGCCAAAACAAAAGAGGTACATCAGGATTTACAGGCACAATTTGCAAACAGAAGTATTAAGAAACGCTATGTGGCTGTGCTGGATGGGACGATAATAAAAACAGAGAAGGAGACAAAGCCAATAGCAGAGAAAGCTATATTAATAGCAAAGGAAACTGTATCAACGAAAAAAACAGCAAAAGCAGAAAGAACGGGAAGAACAGGAAGAATCGAACTCCCTCTTTGTCTGAATCCTCTCGACCGTCCTCGGCAAATGGTTAGTAGAAAACACGGGAAAGAAGCGATTACAGAATATCAGATCATCAGTGAGTCTGAAAAAAATACCAGTGAATCTGAAAACACTTTCAACGAATCAAACAGGATTGATGAATCAGAAAGGAGTATCAATGAGTCAAGAAAATACACCCGGATTATCTTCTATCCATTGACCGGACGCACACATCAGTTACGAGTACACGCCGCCCATCCGGAAGGCTTGGGATGCCCCATACTTGGAGACGAACTCTACGGAAAGAAAGCAGACAGACTATACCTCCATGCCGAATATATAGAGTTCCGCCATCCCATATACGGAGACATTCTCTGCATACAGAAAGAGGCCGATTTCCATAAAAAATATGATTAAGCCATGAACCAAATTCTTTTTGAAATGTATATAGGGGTAATTACTAATTTTCAAAAAGAACCTGACTATGGACATCAAATTCCGCATTACAAAGTATTTAGCCGTATCTGCTTTAGCAATGCTGCTACTGGGAGCCTGCTCCAAAAACAATATCTACATCAACTATCCTGACGAAGAAAACAACGGAGGTTCATCCGGCTCCGGCAATGATGACAACAACGGCAATCCAGCCAAAGAGAATGCGCTGGTTACTTTCAGTGCTTCCGTAGAGGGACGAAACATCACACGAGCCATGTCTCCTATGGGAAAAGGACTTCAAAGCTGGCTGTGTGCCTATATAGCCAACACATCGAACAATATCACAGGCGCTCCCGTTGCTCAAGGCAACTATGTCACCTCCTCCCCCGGTGTGCTGACAGGAAATCTAGGATATAAAATGTATTTGAGCAATGCTATCTATAGCTTTTATGCCGTATCATGCAATTCCACCAGCTCGGCGCCTACTTTCACCAACGGACTATCCGAACCTTTATCCAACGGAGTAGATTATCTTTGGTGGCACGCGGTTCATCAGGACATCGCCAGTTCACAGGTAAATATCCCCATAACCTACCAACACGCAGCCACGCAAGTAGTTGTAGCGATCGCTGGAGGAGAAAATATCACTTTAAACAAGATACTTTCCGCTACCATCACTCCGCCGAAACCGGGCGCAATCATGGACTTGTCAACAGGTATCATCACTTCGGAAGTCAGCTATGACAAAGCAGCCGATATGGGAATCAACGACTTCACCGTACAATATATCATGTTACCCGTAAAGAGCTCCTCTCCCATGACCTTGACACTGGAGCTGATGGTAAACGGAGAAAGCTTTTCACGTACCTACACCACTCCGCTCACTCCACCCAACAACCTCCTGTCAGCCGGAAATTCATACCTTTTCCGGGCAGTTATCAATGAAAACTCCATCTCATTCGCCAATGTCAGTGTGAAAGAATGGACAGAGGTAGACGAAAGCGGAAACCCGCTATACCCTGTACAAGATTAAAATATCCGAAATAAAATCAAAGCAAACCAGGTTACGCAAGCCACAAACCGGGTTATGCAAACTGCAAACCGGGTTATGTAAACTGCAAGTCGGGTTACGCAAGCCACAAACCAGCAATCATGCCACCGTTTGCGTAACCTGACTATTCGTAAATACCTGCTTCTTCAACCTGCGATAAACGTAAATAAAGGCCGGCACGAGGAATAAGTCTGCCGCTATCCAAGCCATCGGATCACCGTAGCAGACAGCAATAAAACCGAATACCGGTACGGCATAGAGACTGACAAGAATACGAGCAATCATCTCCGCCACTCCGGAGAACATGGCAAGATTGGTAAAGCCCACTCCCTGAATGGTATAACGCAAGATGCACAACAAACCAAGCATTGGGAAGAACATACAGGAGACATGCAGGAACAGCTCCGTATCCAGCAGAATTTCCGTTTCCGACGGGTCTACGAAGATCAACGCGAAATATTTAGCCCCTACCATCAGAAGAAGGAACGTGAAAGCCGCATAAATAATCATCATCAGAGCACTAGCCTTGATTCCCAACCAAATACGTTCCGGTTTACCCGCTCCGTAATTCTGTCCGCTATATGTAGCCATCGCAATGCCCAAACTCTCGAACGTACAGATAAAGAACATCTTGATGCGCATAGCAGACGTAAAGGCTGCCACACACGCCGTTCCCAAGGCATTATTCGCACTCTGAAGCATGATGCTGCCGATAGCCGTGATAGAAAACTGCAATCCCATAGGCACACCGATGTAGAGCAGCGTCTTAGCCAGTTTCGACTGGAACCGGCGTTCTTTCGGAGTACCCTGCAATATTTCAAACTTCCGGTACATATAAATGTAGCAGAGAACAGCCGACAATCCTTGCGAAAAGACAGTAGCAATAGCAGCTCCCGCCACTCCCCAGTCAAGTACCAGAATACAGAACAAGTCGAGAATGATATTCAGAACAGCCGCAAACAACAGAAACCAGAAAGGCGTCTTACTGTCTCCCAACGCACGGATAATGCTCGAAAGAAGATTATAGAAAAACGTACACGGCACACCGATGAAAGTGACAAGCAAGTAAGCATAAGCTCCTTCAAAAATATTCTCCGGCGTACGCATGATCCGAAGAATATCCTCACATAAAATACAGGTAAGAAGTGCAATCACCACCGACATTCCCGCAGCCAGTTTCAGACTGACAGCCACATAACTGCGCATCGTACTGTAATCCCGCGCCCCAAACTTCTGCGCAACGGGTATTCCGAACCCTCCGCAACATCCATTGCAGAACCCGAGAATGAGAAATACCACTGACGTGCTGGCTCCAACAGAAGCTAACGCGTTTATTCCCAAGAACTTTCCTACAATTGCAGCATCAACAAGCGAATACGTTTGTTGCAACAGATTGCCGAGTAAAAGCGGCAGCGTAAACTTTAAAATGAGAGGTAATGCCGGCCCTGCCGTCATTTCTTTAGAAGTTGCCATACGTCTATGTTCTAAAAT
>ERZ1673748.3274-NODE-3274-length-10590-cov-5.056194_pt1 | contig 10590 bp, 9 predicted proteins | sample MGYA00580196_ERZ1673748 | MGnify/ENA primary metagenome ERZ1673748 (study PRJEB41218, sample SAMN15661796) | gut metagenome | host: Homo sapiens | place: Canada: London | collected 2015-08-20/2019-03-30 | study: EMG produced TPA metagenomics assembly of...
GCAGGAAAATATTTTCGGAATGATTGATCACAATACCCATTTTCGCTTTCCCCATTTCTCTATCTTGTATCTTTCCTTTTTTCAACAGTACAAATTTATCATATGTTAAAAGTCAAAATATTTTACTTTTTATTTTAGTAAAATTTACTACCTGCTTTTGTGAAAAATGCACAAAAAGAGGCATCTCCATCTATGCAGACTGGAAATGCCTCTTTTTTGTTCTCTTGTTTCCTTTTTTTCTTCAGCTCAGGAAGTTTTCAATAATGACGTTTTCCGCCTCCGCTTCCGTCATGCCGAGCGTTCTGAGTTTCAATAGCTGCTCATCATTGATCCGTCCGATCGCCGCCTCGTGGATGATTGCCGCATCCACATGTTTTGCCTGGATCTCCGGAATAGATCCGACCTGTGCGTGATCCATGATGATAGAATCGCACTGGATATGGGCGTGGCATTTGTTTTTGCCGACTGCCTTGGGATGGAAGACCTGGGAGGAATTGCCCTTTCCGACAGAACGTGAAATAATCTGTGCGGAAGAACCGCTTCCGTTCATACATACTTCAATATCCGACTCTGCCTTCTGGTCACCGTCTGTCATCAGACGTTCGAGCACGAACAGTTTGGAGTTTGCATCCATCACAACATTCGTCGTACGAATTGTTGAGTCAACGCCCTTAATCTGTACGGTATCCAGCGTAAAAACGGAATTTTCTCCGATTTCAATATTTGTCACCGGGTTCAGAATCCGCTGTCCCGTTCCGTTTCCCTCACCGTAATGCTTTTCCTCGTAGCGCACGTTGGCATTTTTTCCTACATGGAACGTATGGATACCGTCGTGCCGGCTGTCGTTGCAGCCGCCGTTGTGGATACCGCAGCCCGCTACAATCGTAACATCGGCGCCGTCCGCAACGTAGAAATCATTGTAAACAAGATCCGTCATGCCAGAAACGCTGACGACAACCGGGATAAATACTTTTTCGCCCTTCGTCTCGCCGTCGATCAAAATATCAATGCCCGGCTTATCATCTTTTTTGCGGATTTTGATATGTTCACTGTCACCGTGGCAGAGCGGAATGCCGTTCTGGCGGAGATTGTATGCCCCTTTCTGCTCAAATCCCTCGCTGATCTGATTTAATACGCCCTGGGTTGTCTCATCTACCTGTACCATCAGCATGTGCCTCCTTCCTGGCCGCACATCCGGCCTGTTTTCTGCTGGAACAGGGTCGGCAGTACGTCTTCCTTTGTACCGTATTCTTTCACCTGGCCGTCCTCGATCACCATGATCTTGTCTGCCATCTGGATAATGCGTTCCTGATGAGAAATGAGAATCAGACATTCTCTTTTCTCTTTGTGGATTTCTTCAAACCGCCTGATCAGCATGGAAAAGCTCCACAGGTCAATGCCAGCCTCCGGCTCATCGAAAATGCTGACCTTATGCGGTTTTGCAAGCACCGTTGCGATCTCCAGACGCTTCATCTCTCCTCCCGAGAGCGTACCGTCCATCTGGCGGTTCAGGTAATCGGCAGAGCAGAGTCCGACGGCGGAGAGGAGTTTACAGCTCTCGGCTTCCGTCAGTTCTTTTCCGGCTGCCAGCGACAGCATTTTTTTCACCGTCATTCCTTTAAAACGCGGCGGCTGCTGGAATGCATAGCCGATGCCGGCGTTTGCACGGTGGTCAATATCATAACCGGTAATATTTTCCTCATCCAGGAAGATTTCTCCGCCATTGGCGTCCTCAATTCCTGCAAGCACTTTGGCCAGCGTTGATTTTCCGCCACCGTTCGGTCCGGTAATCACCAGCATTTCCCCGTCCTTTACCTCAAAACTGATGTGGTTGACGAGGCAGCGTTTTCTTCCCTCTTCGTTTACTTCAAAGGTAAGATTGTCTACTTTCAGCATATTTGCACCTCTTTTGTTTTCACTCTTTGCAGGGATAATCCCCCTTTCAAAAACTCTACTCCTTCTCCTAAAATCTGTCAATTATTTGTTGTGGTTTTGAGAGACTCTTTTGTTTTATGCAGTGATTTTTCCCGTAACATTTTCTTTTCCTGCATTCTTTTTCGTTTCTTCTGGATCGCATGCTGTGTTTGCGGTATAATGAGGGTAATATTTCATCGGGAGGTTATCGTATGCGTGTACTTATTACAGGAACCAGCTCCGGAATCGGAAAGGCGATTGCGGAGAAATTTTTAAAAGAAGGCTTTGACGTTACCGGATTTGACCGAAAGGAAGCTTCGATCAGACAGGAGTCGTATACTCATTTCTGCCTTGATATCCGCGCCAAAGAACAGTATCCGGCGCTTGCGCCTTTCGATATTGTCATCAACAACGCCGGTGTGCAAAACGAGAATGATATTGATATCAATTTAAAGGGAACCATCGCAATCACAGAGGCGTATGGCATTCATGACACCATCCGCGCCGTCCTTATGATCGGCTCGGCCAGCGGCCATACCGGAGCTGAGTTTCCGGAATACACGGCAAGCAAGGGCGGTGTGCTCGCCTACACGAAAAACGTGGCACTCCGCATTGCACCGTATGGCGGAACGTGCAACAGCCTTGATTTCGGCGGCGTACTGACCGAGTTGAATCTGCCTGTCACAGAAGACCAAAAGCTCTGGGATCAGATCATGGATCTGACACCGCTGAAACGGTGGATGACCGTCGAGGAAACGGCGGATTGGGCGTATTTTATGACCGTGACGAACCGGTTCTGCACGGGACAGAATATTCTGATCGACGGACTTGAGGCGGGAAACGCACACTTTGTGTGGCCGGATGAATGATTTGTTAATTTCCTGTACAAGCAAAAAACAGGTTCCCTGCACGGAAGCTTTTGGGGCTTTTCCGCTGCCGGGCTGCCTGTTTCTTTTCATTTCTTTTCTTACGCTTTTTCAAACACCAGAATTTTCTCTGCGAATTTGTGGATGATCGGCATCCACATCACCAGCTTGTAAATGGGATTCAGCGTTTCCATGCAGACGTAGGCATTGTCGAAATGATCGCGGATGATGGCGAGCATCATTCTGACCTCATCCGCTTTCATGTACATGGTCAGACCTTCGATAATGAAAAGCATTTTGCCCCGCACTTTTACCTGATCGGCCCATGCCGGGTCGAGCACGGAACACGCAATCGTGGAAACACGGCCGGATTCCTGATAGATGGAATCGCGCACCTCAATCGTCTCCGGCAGATCGAGATTGTACCAGGTAATTTTTCCATTATCCATGCGGTAAAACCGTGTGTCCAGAACACAGGCGATGTTGACGACGGTACAATCCGGGTTCTTTCGGATAAAGTCGCTGACCAGCTCATCAAACACAACACTCCGCGCTACGATTCCGCCGCTCATTGCTGTGTCCTTTTTCGCATTGCTGAAATCATAGTCGATGCGGTCAATCAGCTCTTCTGCTTTGGTGTCGCGGAACTTGTTTTTCGGATTTCTGCTGTGCATGGCACGGGCGTAGAAGCACTGCAGCATCGTCTCGGCAGTTCCGGTCCGGTCTTGTTTTATTTCGGATTTTCCACCTTGTCCCCCACGAACCAGTAATCACAGACCTCACCGCTGCCTGCCAGTGTATGGTCACGGTAGAGCTTCGCGTGCATCAGGGCTGCTGTCTTGTAATCAATGTCGCACATAATCGGCAGCACTTCCAGATAGCCCTCTTTTCGGGCGAAGGTGTTCAGGGGACATTGGGTGAAGTGGTAATAAAAACCGTCCTGATGCTTCGTCTCATCAAAATGAAAATCCCACGAATACGCCTTATACTGCGGATGTGCTTCCAGCCAGGCGGCATCCTTATGCATCATCTTCGCAATCCGCGCCATGCCGCTCTTCTTATTCGCATTAATCATCAGGCCCATGGCTTTCAGAAGCGGGAAGGACATCATCTCCTCTGAGATTGTACGCAGTTCATCCACAGAAATCTGTTTGTCCGACGCATCCCAGAGCGCAAGAAAAATGAGGCCTTCATAGAGATTCGACGCCATCGGGTTGTCCTTTCCGATATCATCGGCGCGGCGAAGCATGTCGCGGTAGATCTGGTTGGTCTTGCGGAGAAGCTCTGCGGTCTCCTCTTTTCCGTAGCGTTTTAGCAGACTTTTCTTTATTAAAGGAGTCAGCATGTTCCAATATTTGCTGGTGTATTCCATCATGGACGGGTACCTCCATCTTACTTTTATTAGGATTCACTAACTGGCAGGTGTAAAATTGCCGCCTACAATGTTGAAAAATAGGCGGAATTTTACTTTTCATTATGAGGTTATTATATCACACTTTTTATTACTTTGTTTTAAAATCGCAAAAATTTCTTGACTATAATTCAGCCTTCCTTTATTATAGAAATTAAGAAATGGCCATCCTGCTCTCTGGTAAGCATGGATGGCCACTTCTTATAGCTATTTAATATTTTCGCCAGATCGGGTGATTGCGCTCACCTTCCGGCTGTCTTGTTAAGTATATTATATTGCAATCGTGTAATTTTGTCAAATCAAAATAGCGCCCCTGCTCTGGTAAAGTTAGGCGCTATTTTTAGTTAGAAGCTTTATCCGGCGGTCAGGTGTACACTGACCAACGGCTCTCTTGTCGAATATATTATATGACAGCATTTTCTTTTGGTCAACAGCCATTTTTCTTATATTTTCGCCATTATTTCGACCCAAATCTCTCAAAAAGAAATTGAAATCCCCTCTCCTCCACCTTATAATATTTTCTATAAGACACACATATGGGGAGATTTTTATGACGATCAGTATTCTTCTTGCGCAGCAGATCGCGCAGCTTTTTCTTATGATTTTTATGGGCTTTTTAATCGTAAAAGCCGGACTTTTAAAGGATGAGGACAGTAAAGTTCTATCGAAAATTGTGCTGTACCTGATTGTTCCCTGCGTGATTCTCAATGCATTTCAGGTGGATTACACGCCAGAGACCGTGCAGGGACTGCTGATTACGTTTGCGGCTTCGCTTCTGACGCAGGTTGTGCTTCTTTTGGCGGTTTCGGCGCTTGGGCGGGTGTTTCATCTGAATGAGGTGGAGACGACTTCTGCTTACTATTCCAATTCCGGCAATCTGATTGTGCCGATTGTGACGGCCATTTTAGGGGATGTATGGGTGCTGTACAGCTGCGTTTATATGAGCGTACAGCTTGTCTTTTTCTGGACGCACTGCAAAAAGGTGATCAGCCGTGAGGCTTCCTATGACTGGAAGAAGATTATTCTGAACCTCAATATTATTTCTATTTTCGTCGGAATTCTTCTTTTTTTCACGGGCATCCGGCTTCCTGCGCTGGTCAACAATACGTTTCATTCTGTCGGAAGCATGGTTGGCCCTGCCAGTATGATTGTTACGGGTATGCTTTTTGCCGGCATGGACTTCCGTCAGATTTTTGCGAATAAACGGATTTACTTCGTGACCTTTCTCCGCCTGATCGCCGTTCCGCTGATGGCGCTTGTTCTCTTAAAACTCAGCCATCTCGCCGACCTTTCCGCTGACGGACCGACACTGATTCTGATCGTTTTTCTCGCCATCATCACGCCATCTGCTTCCACGGTTACCCAGATGTGCCAGGTATACGGCAACGATTCGCGCTATGCCAGTGCCATCAATGTTGTTACTACGCTGGCTTCTATTGTGACGATGCCGCTTATGGTAATGCTGCTTCAGATGGTAATCTAATCACAATTAACAAAAAAACGCTGTCCCGCTTCCCCTTCCAGAGAAGCATTGACAGCGTTTTCTATTACCCAATTAGTACCTTTTTCCCTTCAAACGCAAATCCATAATGCCGGATTCTTTCTTTTGGGATTCCCCGTTCTTTCAGTTCCGCGTCGTATTTCTTTATTTCAATCTGCGCCAGTGCTTTTTGTACCGTTTCCTGCAGCGTTTTTTCTTCCGTTTCTTTTACTTTAAATTCCAGAATCATAGCATCTCGATCCAAATTTCTGGGAATTAGAATCACATCGTATCTTCCATACCCACTTTCCCGATTGGAACGCACCTCATAAAGATCTCGCACTTCCACCAGCAGCCCAAGTACAAATCCATGATAAAACCGCTCTGGCTGGCTCCGCTCGGACGCATGTTTTCCAGCATCAAAATTACTAAATGTAGCAAGTGCAATATCATTCATATAGAGGTTCATCGCTTTTACATCACCATTCAGCATTGCTTTGATAAATTCATTATAATTGGCAGATGCCGCTGCAAACCAGCTTTTGAACATATTCGAAAACATGCTCACAGTCTCCAGATTTGTGATGGAAAGAGAATACCATGGCTCCAGCGTCAGTCCTCTGTATTCAATCTCCTCCACTTTCAGATAACCGCTTGCCACCAACAGACTCCATACCGCACTTTCATCCTGTTCTAATTGTCCAAATATAATCTGCTCATCAAAATTAACTACAATTTGTTGTCTGTTGATCAGTTTTTCCAGTTCTTCCTTCATATTTACCGATGCCGACTGCAGGAGTTTGCTGATCAATCCATTGGAACTTGTAGCTGCCCAGTAGGGCCGCAGTTTTTTCTCTTTCAGATAATTTGTAATAGACCACGGATTGTAAATATCACGATGCGTGCCAAAGCAAAATCCGTCATACCATTGCTTTACCAGATCTTTCTTTTCCGGCATTCCAAATTGATCTAATGATTGAAATACCTCTTCTTCTGTAAAACCAAAACAGTCTGCATAGGCATCCGATGTTGTTGTAATAACCGTCAGATTATTAAGGTCCGAAAAAACAGATTCTTTGGAAATACGGGTAATTCCAGTCATCACAGCGCGTTCCAGATATGGATTTGTTTTGAATGTCGCATTGAAAAGGCTTCTCATAAATCCTACAAATTCATCCCAGTATCCATGAATATAGGCTTCCTGCATGGGCGTGTCATATTCATCCAGAAAGATCAAAACTTTTTTTCCATATAAAAGATTCAAATAACTGGAAAGATTTTTTAATGCATCCTGTGCTGTCACATCACTCATTTTTTCTGTAATTTCCAGCATCTGCTGTTTCTCATTTTGCGTAAAGCATTCTTCCTGCTCCAAATACCGATGTTGGCGATAAGCATCTACAATAATATTTTTTATCTTCTGCACTGCATCTTGATAGTTATTCTGTTTTACGTCCGCAAAGCTCAGAAAAATCACCGGATAAGTTCCCTGCAGTCTGCGGTATTTTTCCTGTTTCCAGATAGAAAGCCCTTCAAAGATGGTACCTTTTTCTGCATACTGTCTGGAAAAGAAACAATTCAGCATGCTCATATTCAATGTTTTGCCAAATCTTCTCGGACGTGTGATCAGCGTAATGTCATCTCCACTTTCCCACCATTGTCTGATAAAATCGGTTTTATCAACATAAAAATAATGATTTTCTCGAAGGGAAGCAAAATCCTGCTTTCCTATACTAATCGCTGAAGTCATATTTCATCTTTCCTTTCTGAGCGCAGACACACCAGCATTTTCTGTCTGATAATGAAATGTTCCACTGTTTTCTAATCGATAATCTTATCTTATAGTTTATCAAATTCCGAAAGAAATTAATAGACTTTTTCTTCTGCACAGCAAAAAAATGGCCGTCCCATTCCTCAGTGCAAGGATCAGACGGCCATTTTTCACTATCAGTTTCCAGTTTTATTTCTCATACAAAAACTCTTCTGGCAGTGTTACACCGAAATCCTTTGCCAGATGGCGGAATTCATCCGGTGTGATCGTCTGGCGTTTCGTTGGCTGCATAGAAAGTGTTTTTACCAGGATTTCTGCAGATTTTTCTGCGGTATGCATCAGACCGAAGGTCAGGTCAAAATCAAAGCCGGCGGCGAACATGCCGTGGTGTGCCCAGATAGCAAGATCATATTTCTTCATCAGCTCGCTCGTGGCAACGGCGATCTCTCTGCCTCCCGGAACCATCCACGGAACGACACCGATTCCGGACGGGAATACAACAGGGCACTCGGTTGCCATCTCCCAGAGTTCGCGGGTAAATACTTTATCTTCCAGCGGCAGAACAAAAGTAAGCGCGATCACGTTGGTGGTATGTGCATGGTACACAACGCGATATCTTTCGTCCTGCAGTTTTTTTACCTCCAGGTTCATCAGATGGCTCGGAAGCTCTGAGGTCGGACGTCCTCCGTTGACGAGACCCCAGACGATGCGGTAATTTTCACCTTTTTCATCCAGCTCAATCATACAGATGCTGTCTTCCGGTTTGATGGTGACATTTCGGAAATATTTTCCGCTTCCGGTTACCAGGAAATACTCTCCCGCAAGATTTGGAACGGCGGTTCCTATCGGATTCCACTCTCTGGCCTCAAAGTTTTCTTTTACCTCTTCAACCTCTTCCGGTTTCACACGGTAAGAAAGGTTTCCACCGTTTCTCTCATGCCATCCCTGCTCCCAGCCATCATTTGCCATACGGATAAAGCCGTTTACAAATTCTGCATCTAAAAATTTCATGTTTTTTCCCTCTTCTTTCTCTCTTTTCCTCTTATTTTATCGATATTTACCGGCACACAACCTCTACCGGCACATCCAGGATTTTTGCCACTTTCAGAATCGTATCAATATGGTGTCCGACCGCAGCTGCCATATGATGTGTTGGTCCCGCTTCACTCCATCTGTTGCAGAACTCTCTTGCCCCAATAGAGAAACGTGTTCTCATATTGGTATCGCCAAAGGTAAAGATCGGACCATCCTCATTGACACCCTCTGCAGCAACAAATTTAAAGTGACCGTCTTTATCCTGCGTAATTCCAAGGTATGTAACATCGCCAACCGGCGGATAAAACTGCGTCAGATATCCGCCGCCCGTCTTGCCATGAAAGACATCAACGATTTTCATAGACGGTTTTCTCACCTGCGAAATATCAGCATCTCCCGATCCGGAATGGCCGATAATACAGATATCCTCATTGAAATCGATCGAATACATCTCAGAAAGCTGACCGGTTCCGGCGATTGTTTTCAGAATGCTCATTGCCATTGCAACTTTCATATCACCCTCTACGGCACAGGCTGTACCCTGTTTGATCAGCATGGAAAATGCCGGGATCAGCATGCTGTCCAGTTTTCCGGCAACCCCTTTTGCAAAGCCGTCATAATGGGATGCCACCATGCCAAGCTCTTCTTTTTTCACCCACTCTTCAAATGCAACGACATATTTTGCCATATCCCATACGGTCTCTACCGTTGCACCGCCCTCGATGTCAAAGGTATCCAGAATCTCCTCTGCCTTGGCGCGGATTGCGGCCTCATCTGTAACAGGATCCGCGATTGCCCATATTTTCTCCCAGTCGAACTGTTTCGTATAAAGTCCCATCCGGTTGTAAAGATTGGTTTCATCGATATACAGGTCCATCATTCCCGGATATGGTCTTCCGATCTGGGCAATATTGGTGTAGCGGAATCTTCTGCGAACCTGGGCTGCCCGGCACCACTCATCGATTTCCTTTGCCACGTAAGCATCTCCGCCTTCTACAACACCGGTGATGACGGCATGACGTTTGCCCGCACGCTCCAGATCGGCTACCATCTCACCGACTGCTCCACAGGCATACAGCTCACCGAGCCATTTTGGTGTATCGGTATTGGCATAATCCGGTGCTTTCCGTTTCTGTACATTCACAAGCACAACCGGCACATTCAGGTCACGGACTGCCGGGAGCATATTGTAGCTGGTCGCGTAGGTCAGAAGCTGTAAAATAACAAGATCTACATCCGCTGCACGGAACTTATCTCCTGCTTCCATGGATAATTCTTTCGTTGTAACGATTCCACCATCGATCATTTCAACGGTATCCGGAATCGTCTTTTTGAACGCATCATACTGTGCCTCAAATTCCGGAACCAGCGTCGGGAACTGCGGCAGATATGCACCCAGTGCGATTGCAAATACACCTACTTTTGCTTTTGTTTCAACTAACATGTTCTTTGCCCCTTTTAACCTTTCGTCTCATTTTTTATGGCTCATATTGTTTGATTTCGAAGGAATGGAAAATACAGTTTCTCGCATCTTTCAAATTGCTGCATTCCTTTCCGGTGATCATCTGCACCGCCAGATTGCCGATGGCAGTTGCCTCTGTCGGTCCCGCCAGTACGGTCCTTCCGGTCTTTTCTGCTGTCAGCCGGTTCAGATAATCGGCGTTGGCGCCGCCACCTACAACATGAATCTTCCGGTACTGACAGCCCGTTTGTTCTTCCAGTTCTTTTAATGTCTTGGCATAGCATACTGCCAGACTGTTGTAGATCACTGCTGCGATCTCTGTAATTCCCTGCGGTACCTGCTGGCCACTTTCTTCACATGCCTTCTGCACTTCTGCTGTCATATGTTCCGGTGCCAGAAAACGATCGTCATTTGCATCCACGATGGATGAAATCCTGCATTTCGATGCCATTTCGCAAATGGTTCCAAAACTTACCTCCTCTGCGATTTCTTTTCGTACAGACTGAATCATCCACAGCCCCATAATGTTTTTCAGAAAACGGTATCTTCTGTTGTAGCCGCCTTCATTGGTAAAATTGTGCTGCATGGCTTCTGTCCCGCAATCGGCCTCTTTTAATTCTGTTCCCATCAGAGACCAGGTTCCGGAGCTGA
>ERZ1673748.3282-NODE-3282-length-10573-cov-7.893421_pt1 | contig 10573 bp, 7 predicted proteins | sample MGYA00580196_ERZ1673748 | MGnify/ENA primary metagenome ERZ1673748 (study PRJEB41218, sample SAMN15661796) | gut metagenome | host: Homo sapiens | place: Canada: London | collected 2015-08-20/2019-03-30 | study: EMG produced TPA metagenomics assembly of...
ATTCTCCTCCATGCTTTTCCCGGTATTCAGCCCCCACACGGGCATAATTGATATAGGGCTTGAAGCGATCCGGAAATGGTGTGATCCCTTTGTTCACAAGGTAGATGCCCAATTCTGAATCAGACGACACATTGTTGACGAGCATATACTCATCCAGCCTGTCCGCCACAGTAAGGGCCCCCTCCAAGTTCCAGACACACTCCGCATCCAATGCCCCGGAAAAGATGGCGGCTTTCGCCGGAGAAAGTGCCTCTGTGCGTTCCGCCAGTTTTTGTAGTTTTTGAAACTGCTCCGAATCTTCTACATCCACATCGTACAGGCATCGGTAAAGGACCGGTACATTGCTGCTCACATCCAGGATGGCGGTGGCTGTGGTATCGAGGCTGATTCTGTCCAGGGAGGCAAATGCCTCCCCAATCTCAGCGGGACTGGCGGGCAGTTGCAGACGGACAGTTTCTTCTCCTTTTCCCCGGCTCAGAGTCAACAGAATCATCGTTACATTCCTCCCATCTGAAATTCCTGTTCCCGCTGGTGCTGCTCTGCCGGACCGCCGGCCATCAGCTCCCCCAATGTCAATGTGCCACAGTAGGCCACATATCCTTTCTCCGTGAAGGCTCCTGTTTCCTTCTCCATACGGAGTTTGCCGTAACGCTCATAATCATAGAACTCCTCCAGATTGGGGTCATATTCATAATGGCCGGAGTCCTGGATCATGTATCTGCCATATTCGGCGGGAGTGCGGACTTTGGGTGCAAACTCAAACAGCTCCAGATTTTTGGCCAGTTCGCGTATCTCGCCGGCACACTCCGGCTTGGCCATCTCCATGACCGCCGTCAACTTTTTCTGTTCCAAATCAGACAGTGCAGCGATGGCCGTCGCCATATCATTCAGCGCGAATAGATCCTCCCGTTGTCCCTCCAGGACCTCCTCCACCTCGGATGGAAGCAGACTGTCCTCATACCAGATGCGGGCATCGTGGATGTTAACGCCTGAGCGTGCAATTCCACGCTGGAGCTGTTGCTCGGAGCAGGGCAGGAGCAGCCAAGTGATTTGATCTATATTTTCCGGCTCCTGCCGGGAGGAAAGCCCTACCGCCAGCAGATTCGGCTGGTAGTGGTAACAGGGGAAGTGGCGGCCGTCATAGAGCTGCTCCAGTTTCATCCCGTTATCATAGACCACGCCATAAGGGGTAATCCTTCCTTCAAGATGATTGAGGATCAGGTCCAGAGCGAACTTGCGGCCATCCAGCCGCTCGAGCTCCTCGATTCTGCAGCCCCCACCCTGCATCGTCATGTAGTGCTGCCGCCCAATGGCGTCCAGGTCGGAGAAGTCTGTGATGACCGTGGCCTGCTGGCAGCAAAAGGTCAGATTGATGAAATCCTTTATATTTGAGACGCCCAATTTGCAGGCCATTCCCTGGAACTGGGCAGCCTCACCGTCATCAAAACTGTCCAGCCGTTTGGCCAGATAGTCCAGCTCATCAAAATTGACCAATGAGCCAACCAGCCTGTTCAGTACGGTATAGAAGCTGTCCAGTTCATCCACCCGGCAATCCTGCCGGAGCGCGTCACCGATTTCCAATGGCTCCAGCAGTTCGATCATGCGGTCATATTTCTCATCGGGGATAGGGAATGGAACCGTAATCTGCCCATATTCCGGGTGCTGAGCGCTGCTCAGTACCGCTTTCAGCACATAGCCCATTCTGGTGCCTCCTTACTCGCATCCATGACCGCCTTTCCATATCTGGCAATCATGGTTGCGTAAATAATATTGTGGAAGTCCAGATCACTCACCAGTTTTGGGTGTGCCAAATCTTCTGCCTCCATGGGTGACTTCAGGTCATACAGCCGTCTGGCGGAATAAAAGATGGGGTAATCCTGTATCGCAAATCCATGGGGTTTGGATACGATGCGGCTGAAATCAATGGAATCGTGTGAAAGAGCGGAGAGCGCCGGTTGCCAGAGTCGCTCCTTTGAGGCGAGAAGATAGAGCGCCGCCAGATAGCCAGGAGGCGCATCATCCCATACCCTGTCCGCAAAGCGGCTTCTGAGGTGGACGGACACTGTGTGCAGGACTGCCTGATCCGGCCCGCTCCAGTGTTCCACAGCCTGAATCCTCTTGTGCAGGCCGGCATGAGGGATGTGTCCGAAATATTCCAGAATCAAATCCAGGTACTCAATCGCGCCGGACTTCAACCGCTCCGCGATATACGGACAGGTGCGGACTTGACAGGATCGGCGGCGGTAATGCAGGCAGTACCGGCAATCCACATCCTCCGGCTTGTAGCAGAAGCGGCTGAGGATCATCATCCCGCCGCCGCGCTTCTGGAAGCCAGGGACGCTCATCATCATATGCTCCAGACCAGCTCGAGGGGTATTCTGAGCGAAATATCTTGTCATGGCACACTCCTTCTTTCAAAACAAAAAAGCGGGAGCCGCTTATGCTGCACAGTGTGTGCAGATGCGGCTCCCGCTTTTTCTGATGTCACATATCAATTTGTGGCTCCTGTGCTTGTCCCTGCTCCAGTCTGTCCGCCAGATCTGGGACAGTGTATTCGATCTTTGTCCTTGCGGTCTGCATGGCTTTGAGGTGTCCATCTTCCAGCTCTGGGCCTTCATCCAGCAGGTAGTCTGTGGCCCGGTAGAGTTCAGTTAGCTCCTCCGGTGAGAAAAGCTGGGTCTTGGAGATCAGCCCGGAGCGGACGGCAAAATCCTGCTTGGCCCCGCAAAAATCTTCATCATAATAATGTCCGTAGCTCACGCCGGTTCTGTTATAGTCCCAGATCCAAGTGACAAACTGATAGCCCCTGCCATTTTCCAACTCCCGGCCAGCCAGCACTGCGCCGCCAAAATCCGCCAGCAGATGGAATTTTTCGCTCAGACCGCTGATATGAAGGGTGGGCGCAGTTTGAACCGCCTCAACATAAGTGTACACTTCATCTGCGGTCTGTGCGACTCTGTGGTACAATTCACTGGCCTCCGGATTATTGCTTCCGGCAGGAAAAAGGAACACATCGTTTCCTGGAGAAACAAAGAGGACAGGCTGACCATGGAGGAAAATCTCCAGCCGCCTATCCTCTACATTGGATGATTCAACTCCGCCTTCTCTCAGGCGCCGGGAAAGTTCTTCAAAAAATTTTTTCAATGGTTAAACCTCATTTCTTTTTTATCTGTTGGGACGACAACAAAAAAGCGGAGATTCTATCATCGAATCTCCGCTTCAATAACTATATTGGTTTTTCTCCGGGGGAAGGGAATCAGGTGTCCGTCCTCTTTGTGTTTTCGTATGGATAGAACAATGACTCACACATTTGGTCTGTGTGAGTCATTGTTTTTGGTGGAGATAAGCGGGATCGAACCGCTGACCTCTTGAATGCCATTCAAGCGCTCTCCCAGCTGAGCTATACCCCCATGTTGCCAGAAACCCTTGATTTTGCTGGATTTCTGAGCTATTCAATTTTTTGACTTTACTCTCCGTTGCGGGGGAGCACACCCGGTTGCTTGCGCTCCCAGCTGAGCTATACCCCCGTATAAGGGGTGCGCTGAGTAATTTCTTATTCAATTAGTGCGGGGGTTGTTTACCGCTTCAACCGGGCTCCCAGCTGAGCTAATCCCCCAGGTCAGTTCGTTTTGAACTTGTTTCGTTCGCTTGGAACAATAGCTAGTATATCAGGGCACCCCCTCTTTGTCAACACTTTTTTTATTTTTTTCAAAAAACTTTTTTCGCCCACTCAGAGGGGGAAAATCGGAGCCTGAAGGGATGGCAATCGGGGGAGCGGCTCATAGGAGTTTCCGGCGGGTGACAGAGGCTGCCGCACTTCCTCGGTTCGCTATCTTATGGAAAGGATAACGAATGATAGAAAGAACCGTTGCGAAAACAGACAGCCTATTATATAATAAGTTCAAGAAATAAAAGGTTGACCTTTTGAAGGGGGGACCCGACATGGCTGTTTTTACGGTAAACGGCAAAACGGTAACCGCTGAGAAAAATCAAAAGCTGCTGCGGTTTCTGCGAGACGAGCTGCGCCTGACCTCGGTGAAGGACGGATGCAGCGAGGGCGCCTGCGGCACCTGCACGGTGCTGATCGACGGCAAGCCCACCAAGGCCTGTGTTCCGCAGACGGATAAGCTGGAGGGAAAAAACATCCTGACGGTGGAGGGCTTGTCCGACTGGGAGAAGAAGGTCTATACATGGGCCTTCGGCGAGGCGGGGGCCGTTCAGTGCGGCTTCTGCATCCCTGGCATGGTGATCTCCGCCAAGGCCCTGCTGGACACGAACCCGGATCCCAGCCGGGAGGAGGCGGCCTTTGCCATCCGCAACAACATCTGCCGCTGCACCGGCTATGTGAAGATCATCGACGGGATCCTGCTGGCGGCAAAATGCTTCCGGGAGGACAAGCTGCCGGAGGCACCGGTGGACTGGAAGGTAGGCAGCCGGGTCCACCGGGTAGACGTGGAGGAAAAGGTCACCGGCACCGGCCAGTACCCTGATGACGTATATCTGGACGGGATGCTCTACGGCAGCGCCGTCCGTAGCCAGTACCCCCGTGCACGGGTGCTGGCCATCCATACGGAGGAGGCCAAGGCCCTGCCCGGCGTGGTCTGCGTCCTGACGGCGGCGGACATCCCCGGCATCAACAAGGTGGGCCATCTGAAAAAGGACTGGGACACCATGATCGCCGTAGGCGATATCACCCATTATCTGGGCGATGCTATTTGCCTGGTGGCGGCGAAAACACCGGAGGCTCTGGCTCAGGCCAAGGCGTTGGTGAAGGTGGACTACGAGGAACTGCCTGCCGTCCATAACCCGCAGGAGGCCATTCTGCCGGACGCACCGCTGGTGCACCGGGAGGGCAATCTGCTGGCCCATAAGCACATCCAGCGGGGAAACCCGGCGGAGGCACTGGCCAAATCCAAGTATCTCATCACCCGGCGGTTCTCGACCCCCTGGACGGAACACGCCTTTCTGGAACCGGAGTGCGCCGTGGCCTGTCCCGATGGGGATGGCGTTCTGGTGCTCTCCACGGATCAGGGCGCATACGATACCCAGCACGAGATCATGGGAATGCTGGACCTGCCTGCGGAGCAGGTGAAGGTCCGCAACTGTCTGGTGGGCGGCGGCTTCGGCGGCAAGGAGGACGTAACGGTCCAGCACCACGCCGCGCTGATCGCCTATCTCACAAAGCGCCCGGTAAAGGTGAAGCTCACCCGGGCGGAAAGTTTGCTGATCCATCCCAAGCGTCACCCCATGGAGATGGAATTCTCTCTGGGCTGCGATGAAAATGGCATCATTCAGGGCGTGGCGGCGGAGTGCATCGCCGACACCGGAGCCTACGCCTCTCTGGGTGGGCCGGTGCTGGAACGGGCCTGCACCCACGGCGCGGGGCCTTATCAGTACGAAGCCTATGAGATCGACGGCTGGGCCTACTATACGAACAATCCCCCGGCGGGAGCCTTCCGGGGCTTTGGCGTGACCCAGACCTGCTTCTGCATTGAAACGCTGCTGAACGAAATGGCGGACAAGGTGGGTATTTCCCCTTGGGAGATCCGCTACCGCAATGCCATCCGACCCGGCGGCGTCCTGCCCAACGGTCAGATCGTGGACGGCTCCACGGGACTGGTGGAAACGCTGGAGGCGGTGAAGCCCTATTATGACGAGGCTGTGAAGAACGGCGACCCCGTGGGTCTGGCCTGCGCCATGAAGAACGCGGGTGTGGGCGTGGGCATCCCCGACACCGGCCGGACGCGGCTGACAGTACGGGATGGAAAACTCCACATTTTCGCTGGTGCCTCCTGTATCGGTCAGGGCTTGGGCACGGTGCTGACCCAGACCGTCTGCGGCGAGACCGGCATCCCAAGGGAAAATGTGGTCTACGAGCGTTCCAACACCTGGATCGCGCCGGATTCCGGCACTACCTCCGGCTCCCGCCAGACGCTGTTCACCGGCGAGGCCTGCATCCGGGCCTGTCAGGACTTGAAAAAGGCCTTAGAGGAACATAGCTTGGCAGACCTTGAGGGACAGGAGTTCTACGGCGAATATCTGGGTAAGACCGACCCGCTGGGCGCAGATGTGCCCAACCCGGTGAGCCACATTGCCTACGGCTATGCCACCCAGCTCTGCGTGCTGGATAAGGACACCGGACGCATCAAACAGATGGTAGCGGCCCACGATGTGGGCCGGGCCGTGAACCCCCTCTCCGTGGAGGGACAGATCGAGGGCGGCGTGGTGATGAGCATGGGCTACGCCCTGACGGAGCGGTATCCCATTGACGAAAACTGCCGCCCCACGGTAAAATTCGGCACACTGGGCCTATTCCGGGCCAACCAGATCCCGGAGATCAAGCCTATCATCGTGGAAAAACCGGGATTGAACGTGGGCGGCGGGGCCATCGGTATCGGTGAGATCACCTCCATCCCCACGGCCCCCGCCATTGCGGAGGCATACCGCCGCTATGATGGCGAGCTGCGTACCGAACTTCCCCTGAAAAACACCCCTTATGCAAAAAAATGACAGCGGCGAACCGCTGTCAAGGCACATATACTTCACGCATTAACCGGCGCTTCCGGCTTGCTTCAAAGCCTCCGGGGTGTCAATGTCCGTCAGCTCCAGGGCGTCTGTCTCTAACAAAATGAGGTCGGCCTCGTGGTTGCGGATGACGGCGCTGCCGCCCCGGTCCCCATTGAGGGCCAAAAGCTCCGGGTAGAACCGAGCGGGAAAGAGGCAGGGATTGCCACGGACACCGCCGTGGGCCATGGCAGCAATCTTCGCCGGGTTCTGGGCCCAGAGCGCGGCCAGCGCTTCGGCGCTGTCCCGCTTCAGCCACGGCTGATCGGCCACGAGGAACAGAACCCCGCCGCAGTCCGTGAGTCGTTCCAGACCCAGACGGACGCTGCGGCTCAGCCCCAGATCCGGCTGATCGTTCAAAACGGCCTCAAAGCCGTATTCCCCGGCCAAGGATAAAATCTCCGGGTATTGACTTACCACCACGGTCACAAGACCGCTGGGAACAGTCTCCAGCGCCCGGCGGATGAGAGATTCCCCGTCCACCTGTACCTGCAGCTTATTGGAGCCGAACCGGCGGGCGTTCCCCGCCGCCAGCACGACACATCCGATTTTCATAGCGATCACCTCATAGGAAAATTCCAGATCTCTCTCAGTATACCCAATTCAGACCCTGTCAGTCAATATGAGCGATAGAAGGAGGGATGCTCCATGAGCATAACAGTAGGAAAAAGCGTGGCCCGTGTGGATGCCTTTGACAAGGTGACCGGCCGCACAAAATACTACGAGGACCGGATGCCTGCCGGTGCTCTGTACATCCGGATCAAGCACGCGGAGATCGCCCACGGCTTTGTAAAGTCCGTGGATACGTCGGCGGCGGAGGCCATCGACGGCGTGGTGAAGGTGCTGACCTGTTTTGACGTACCGGATATTCCCTTTCCCACGGCGGGCCACCCCTGGTCCATGGACCCCGGTCATCAGGATGTGGCGGACCGCCACTTGCTGAACCGCCATGTCCGCTACTACGGCGACGATGTGGCTGTGGTCATCGCGGAGAACGAGGTGGCGGCCATGCAGGGTGTCCGGGCGCTGAAGGTGGAGTATGAGGAACTGCCCTTCGTGCTGGACGTTCAGAAGGCCATGGAGCCGGACGCACCGCAGATCCACGAAAATTATCCCGGAAATATCCTCAAACACACGGACATCCGCAAGGGCGACTATGCCGCCGCCATTCAGGAGCCGGGTCTGGTTAAAGTGGAGGGCTGGTATGAGACCCCCACGGTCCAGCATTGCCACATTGAGAACCACGGCTGCTACGCTTACGAGGAAAACGGCCGGGTAGTGGTGGTCAGCTCCACCCAGATCCCCCATATCATCCGCCGGATCGTGGGGCAGGCCTTGGGCCGCCCGTGGGCGGATGTTGAGATCATCAAGCCCTATATCGGCGGCGGCTTCGGCAATAAGCAGGATGCCCTGTATGAGCCCCTTTGCGCCTGGTGCTCCACGCAGGTCAACGGCCGCTGCGTCCGGATCGACTGCTCCCGGGAGGAGACCTTCGTTTCCAACCGCGTCCGTCATGCTATCCGGTTCCATATCGTCTCCTGGCTCCGGAAGGACGGCCAGCTGGCCGCCCGGAAGGTGGAGTGCTTCTCCAATCAGGGAGCCTACGCCTCCCACGGTCACTCCATCTGCGCCAAGGCTTTGGGTTCCTTCGCCCAGATCTACCCCTGCGACCACATGGAATGTGACGGCTGGACCGTGTTTACCAACCGGCCCGCGGCGGGCGCCATGCGTGGCTACGGTATGCCCCAGGCCAGCTTTGCTGACGAGGCCAACATCGACGAATGTGCCGCCGCCGTGGGCATGGACCCGCTGGAATACCGCATGAAGTTCATCATGCCCAAGGATTATCACGACGCCTTCTCCGGCAATACCAACTATTTCGACTCCTTCCGGGCTTGCCTGGAAAAGGGCCGAGACGCCATGGACTATGACCGCCGCAAGGCGGAATTCGCCAAGGACACCGGCTCTGTCCGCCGGGGCATCGGCGCGGCGTCCTTCTGGTACAACACCGGCGTGTATCCCATCTCTCTGGAGACGGCCTCCAACCGGATGCAGCTGAATCTGGACGGCACCGTTACCATGCAGTGCGGCGAGACGGAGATCGGTCAGGGCGCGGATACCGCCTACGCACAGATGACCGCAAAGGCCGTGGGCCTCAAGAGCTACAAGGACGTTCATGTGGTGTCCTGTCAGGATACGGACATCACCCCCACCGGCTTAGGCGCTTACGCCAGCCGCCAGACCTACATGGAGGGCTTCGCCATCGACCAGACCGGGCGGCTCCTGCGGCAGAAAATACTGGCCTATGCCGCCGAGATGCTGGGCTGTTCGGCGGAGGAGTTGGACATCGTGGAGGGCAATGTGGTCCGCAAGGAAAGCGGCGCGGTGGAGATGGACCTGTCCCATCTGGCCATGACCGCCCAGTATAACCCGGTCCACTCCGAGCATATCACGGCGGAGAGCACCGCCACCATCCGCTCCAACGCCTATTCCTTTGGTTGCACCTTCGCAGAGGTGGAGGTAGACATTCCCATGTGCAAGGTAACGCTGAAGCGCATCATCAATGTCCATGACTGCGGCAGCCTCATCAACCCCGCCTTGGCGGAGGCACAGGTCCATGGCGGTATGTCCATGGGCATCGGCTACGGCCTTTCCGAACAGCTGCTGTTCGACGAAAAGACCGGCAAGCCACTGAACAACAACCTGCTGGACTACAAGCTGTCCACCGTGATGGATCATCCGGATCTGGAGGCCCTGTTTGTGGAGAACGCGGAGCCGACCTCTCCCTTTGGAACGAAGGCTCTGGGCGAGCCACCGGCCTGTTCCCCGGCGCCGGCCATCCGCAGCGCTATTTACAACGCCACCGGCGTTTCCATCGACACCACGCCCATCACCCCCCATGTGCTGTACCGCGCATTTAAGGAGGCCGGGCTGATCCATGACGAGAAGGAGGGTGACTGACCATGTATGATATGAAAGCCCTGTATCAGGCCGCCAGTGTGGAGGAGGCCGTGGCGCTCCGGTTGGAGCACCCGGAGGCCCAGATCATCGCCGGCGGCAGCGACGTACTGGTGCAGATGCGAGAGGGTAAGCGGGCCGGCGCGGAGTTGATCTCCATTTACGGTATCGACGCGCTCCGGGGCGTTTCCATGGAGCCGGACGGCACGCTGCGGATCGGCTCTCTCACCAGCTTTTCCCATATTACCAGAGATCCCCTCATTCAGAAGTACATCAACGTGCTGGGCGAGGCTGTGGATCAGGTGGGCGGCCCCCAGATCCGCAACATCGGCACCATCGGCGGCAACACCTGCAACGGCGTTACCTCCGCCGATTCCGCCTCTACCCTCCACGCGTGGGACGCTGTCATCGAGCTGACGGGCAAAAACGGTGTCCGCCGCCTGCCCATCCATGATTTCTACATCAAGGCGGGCAAGGTGGACATCCGGGCGGAGGACGGCGAGATCCAGACCGCCGTGCTGATCCCCAAGGAAAGCTATGAAAACTGCTTCGGCCACTATATCAAGTACGCCATGCGCAACGCCATGGACATTGCCACTCTGGGTACGTCCGTGAACGTGCGGCTGTCGGCAGATAAAAAGACGGTGGAGCGGGCCCGGGTGGCCTTCGGCGTGGCGGGACCGGTGCCCCTGCGGGCAGCCACGGCGGAAGCGATGGCAAAGGGCCAGATCGTGAGTCTGGAACTGGCGGAGCGGTTCGCGCAAGCGGTGACGGCGGACATCAACCCCCGGGATTCCTGGCGGGCCGCTAAGGATTTCCGGCTGCACATCGCAGTGGAGAGCGCCAAGCGGGCATTTATCGAATCGGTGAAGCTGGCGGGAGGTGAGCTGTAATGGCACAGTATCAGTTGGTCCATTTCAACCTGAATGGCAAGGATGTGGAACGGATGGTGGACGTCCGGGCCAGCCTGACCGATATGCTTCGGAACGACTACCACATGACCAGCGTGAAAAAGGGCTGCGAGGTGGGGGAGTGCGGCGCGTGCAACGTC